>NBJMR02800__coassemble_1363_pt1 | contig 55804 bp, 46 predicted proteins | sample NBJMR02800__metabat2_low_PE_044 | metagenome-assembled genome bin NBJMR02800
AGGATGCGCTGCTGCTTGATGGCGTCGGCCCGCAGGATGGCGGCCTCCTTTTCGCCTTCGGCGGCGGTGATGGCGGCCTGCTTTTCACCCTCGGCCTTGAGGATGACGGCCCGCTTTTCGCGCTCGGCCTTCATCTGCTTTTCCATGGCGTCCTGGATCTCAGCGGGCGGCATGATGTTCTTGACCTCCACCCGGTTGACCTTGATGCCCCACTTGTCGGTGGCCTCGTCCAGGATGGCGGTGATCTTGGAGTTGATGATGTCGCGGCTGGAAAGGGTGTGGTCCAGCTCCATCTCGCCGATGATGTTGCGCAGGGTGGTGGCGCACAGGCTCTCCAGCGCGGCGATGGGCTGGTTGACGCCGTAAGTATACAGTTTGGCGTCCATCACCTGGAAAAAGACCACCGTGTCGATCTGGATGGTGACATTGTCCCGGGTGATGACGGGCTGGGGCGGGAAGTCGCCCACCTGCTCTTTCAGGCTGACCTTTTTGGCGACCCGCTCGACAAAGGGGATCTTCACATGGAGGCCGGCTTCCCAGGTGGACGAATAGACGCCCAGCCGCTCGATGACAAAGACGGTGGACTGGGGCACGATGACGATGTTGGTCACCACGATGAGGACGACCACAAGGATCAGCGCCAGGATCAGGAAGAACAGGACGACGGATGACACGGGCATAACGGGTACACTCCTTTCTTGACTGTCAGTTGGGGGAGACAGGCGTTTCGATGGGGACAGGCTCAACGATCAGGGTGGTGCTGCGGATGGCGGACACCCGGCACTTGTCGCCGGGGGCAAAGGCTGCGCCGGGCACGGCCTGGGCGTTCCAGTCCACGCCGTCCAGCCGGGCACGGCCTGGGGCATCGTCGGTGACAGGGGTCAGCACCGTGGCGGTGCGGCCGATGTTCAGATCCCCGTTGGTGGGGGTGAGGGGCCGGCGCAGCTTGGCTGCCAGCGGCCGCAGGGCCAGCAGGCAGAGGATGCTCACCGCCACAAAAATGACCGACTGGACCCGCAGGCTGTCGGTAAAGATGCAGCTGATGAGGGCCGCAGCCCCGCCCACCGCAAACCATACCGACACCAGATTGAAGGTGGTGGCCTCGATGAACACGAGGACGATGGTGGCGACCAGCCACCCAATGGCTTGAAGCATAGGCACTCCTTCCTTGATGAGGGGCGCAGCTGGGGCGGCCGCGCCTTTCTTCTATCATATTCATTTCCGGGGGCCAGGTCAAGCGTTTTTGGCTGGAAGGGCTGGAGCTGCCTGCAAGTTTGGTGGAAGATACAAAAAATCCCGGCACATTTTGGCGTGCCGGGCAAAAATTGCGTGCAATTTTTCAAAAGATGCTGAAAACAGAGGGAAAAACTCCGCCCTCTTTTAGATATAATCGTAATAGCTGTGGTTGGGGTTATGGCCCAGCTCCTCCACCGTGATGGTGAAGCCCATGGGGTTCACCTCGGTGAATTTGCCGCTGGCCAGCTGCTCTACGATCAGGTGATCGGTGCGGTTGGCGATGATCTCGGCCACTTCTTCCTCGCCGATGCGCTGGTAGTGGAGGATGCCGCCCTCAGCCCGCAGCACCCGCAGCTCCCCTTCCCGGAAGGCGTCGCAGGTGCGGCGCAGCTCGGCCAGCTGGCTGATGACCGGGCGCAGCCGGTCCTCGTGGCTGTCCCAGAGATAGAAGCCCCGGTTGAAGGGGTCCCGGTAGCCCTGCATGGCGATCTCGTCGCCATAGTAGACGCAGGGCACCCCCGGCAGGGTGAAGATGATGGCATAGGCCATCTTGAGCAGGATCAGCCCTTCCTCGTAGGCTTCGCCGGTCACGCTGCGGCCGCTCTGCCAGGCGCGGCCCCGGCCGTTCGCCGGCTCGTCGGCAATGACGGTCATGGCCCGCTCGGTGTCGTGGGTGGACAGAAAGTTCAACGCGGTGTGCAGGGCGGGGGCGGGGTAGTGGTCGCAGATGGACAGGATCTCGTCCATGGCGTCCTCGGCGGGCCTGCCCCGGACAAAGTCCAGCACCGCATTCTTGAAGGGGTAGTTCATGACGCTGTCCAGCCCCTTGCCCAGCAGGTAGGTGCGCCGCTGGCCAAAGCCGTACTTGGTGGTGGCGTCCTCCCACACCTCGCCGATCAGCAGTTTGTCCTCCCCGTGGGCCTTGACGGCGGCGCGGATCTTCTCGATGAAGCTGTCGGGCAGCTCGTCGGCCACATCCAGCCGGAAGCCCGCGGCCCCGCGGTTCAGCCAGGTGTCGATGACGCCGCCCTTCCCGGTGATGAACGCCACATAGGAGGGGTCCTCCTCGTTGACCTCGGGCAGGGTCTCGAAGCCCCACCAGCTGCGGTACCCGCCCTTGTACCAGGGGGCAAAGTCGTACCAGCTGCGGTAAGGCGAGTGCTCGTCCCGCCAGGCGCCGCCGCTGCCGTACCGGCCCTCCCGGTTGAAGTAGAGGCTGTCCGAACCGGTGTGGCTGAACACCCCGTCCAAAATGATGCGGATGCCGAAGCGGGCGGCCTCCCGGCACAGCTCCTCAAAGTCGTGGTTGGTGCCCAGCAGGGGGTCCACGTTCATATAGTTGGCGGTGTTGTAGCGGTGGTTGGAGTGGGCCTCAAAGATGGGGTTCAGGTAGAGGTAGGTCACACCCAGCTGATGCAGGTAGGGCAGTTTGAGCTGGATGCCCTTCAGGTCCCCGCCGAAATAATCGTTGTTCAGCAGGCCGCCGGTCTCGTTGGGCTCCCAGGCGGGTTCGGCGTGCTTGTCGGCCTGGTAGAAGCGGTCGGCAAAGGGGATGTGCTTGTTCTCCACTCCTTCGCAGAAGCGGTCGGGGAAGATCTGGTAGAACACCCCACCCTTGACGTATTCGGGGGTCTCGAAACCGGGCTCGCAGACGGTCAGCTGCCAGCGCTCGCCGTCCTGCCAGGAGAGCACGCCCTGGCCCATCTTGCCTCGGTAGATGCGCCGGAAATCGGTGTACAGGTCGAAATAGTAGAAGTACAGCCCCACGTCGTGGACCTGCACGTCCACCGAGAAGTGGTTGATGCCGGGGGTCTGGCCGTCAAAGTTCATCCGGTAAAAGACGGGCACGTCCCCGGGGCCTTCCTTTTGCAGGACCAGATGGGGGTCCACATAGCCCAGCTCCTGGGGGATGGTCAGGGCCAGATGCAAAGTCTGCCCGGCGGGCAGCGCGCCGAAGGGGCGCTTATAATAGGTGTCGCAGCTGTTGAACAGGCAATCCACGTTCGGTCGTTCCTTTCAAAAAAGCCCGGAGCGCTTCTGCTCCGGGCTTTGCGTGTCGTAGATAAGTCAGATTGATTCAATTCCGCCCGCGCCGGACGGTGCGCAGCGCAGACGCAGCGAAGGGGATGCGGGCCAGGAGGGAGCGGCGCTTCCACCGCATGGCTGCGGATGGAAACACTTTTTCCCGCAAGGCGTCAAGGACCCTTCATTTCACGGTGGGAGCGTACCAGATGTCGTGGGCGTATTCCAGCACGGCGCGGTCGGCGCTGAAGATGCCGCTGTTGGCGATGTTCTTCAGGCTCATGCGGGCCCAGCCCTCGCGGTCGGCGTACAGCCGCTGCAGGTCGGCCTGGGCGCGGCGGTAATCCTTGAAGTCAGCCATGACCATATAGGGGTCGCTGGTGAACAGGTTGGAGGTCACTTCGTGGAAGTTCTCGCCGTTCCAGCCGCGCTCCAGGAAGTTCAGCACCTCGTTGGCGATGTCGTCGCCGGTGATGAAGGAGTTGGGATGGTAGCCCACGCGCTTGAGGTTCTCCACCTCATTGGTCAGCATACCAAAGATGATCTCGTTCTCCTTGCCGGCGGCCTGGGCGATCTCGACGTTGGCGCCGTCCAGGGTGCCCAGGGTGATGGCGCCGTTGAGCATGAACTTCATGTTGCCGGTGCCCGAAGCCTCGGTGCCGGCCAGGGAGATCTGCTCCGACACCTCGGAGGCGGGCATCAGGTGTTCGCTGAGGGAGACGCAGTACTCCTCCAGGTAGACCACGCGCAGCTTCTGGTTGACGGCGGGGTCGTTGTTGATGAGGTCGCCCAGCTTGCAGATCATGCGGATCATCTGCTTGGCCATATAGTAGCCGGGGGCAGCCTTGGCGCCGAAGATATAGGTCTTGGGGATGAAGTCGGCGTTGGGGTTGGCCTTCAGGTACAGGTACTGGGCCGCGATGTTCAGGGCGTTCAGGTGCTGGCGCTTGTACTCGTGCATCCGCTTGACCTGGCAGTCAAAGATGGAGTTGGGGTCGATGACCTGGCCGGTGCTCTTGGACAGGTAGTTGGCGAACTCGGTCTTGTTGGCCAGCTTGATCCGGTTCAGCTCGTTCAGGACGGTGCGGTCGCCGGCGTAGGCGTTCAGCTTGGACAGGGCCGAAGCGTCGTGCTTGTACTCGGTGCCGATGGTGTCGTCCAGCAGCTTGCACAGGCCGGGGTTGGCGCCCAGCAGCCAGCGGCGGTAAGCGATGCCGTTGGTCACGTTCTTGAAGGCGGCGGGCTTATACAGATAGTAGTCGTGGAAGACGCTCTGCTTGATGATCTCGCTGTGCAGCTTGGACACGCCGTTGATGCTGTTGGCGGTGTAGGCGCAGATGTTGGCCATGCGGACCTGGTTGTCGCCGATCAGGGCCATATAGTCGATCTTGCCCTTGTCGCCGGGGAACGCCTTGTTCAGCTCGATGCGGCAGCGGCGGTCCATCTCGGCCACGATCTGGTAAATGCGGGGCAGGGTCATCTTGAAGATGTCCACGTTCCACTTCTCCAGGGCCTCGGCCATGACAGTGTGGTTGGTGTAGGAGAACACCTTCTGGCAGATCTCGAAGCTCTTGTCCCAGTCAAAGCCGCACTCATCCAGCAGGATGCGCATCATCTCGGGGATGGCCAGGGTGGGGTGGGTGTCGTTCAGCTGGATAGCCACCTTGTCGGCCAGGTTCTCGAGGGTGCCGTAGGTGGACAGGTGGTTCTGGACGATGTCGCCGACGGAAGCGGCGGACAGGAAATACTGCTGGCGCAGGCGGAGGATCTTGCCCTCCACGTGGTTATCGTTGGGGTACAGGACCTTGGAGATCAGCTCGGCCGAAGCGCTCTTGCTCATGGCGGTGCTGTAGTTGCCCAGCGAGAAGCTGGACATATCAAAGTCGGGGGCCTTGGCCTGCCACAGGCGCAGCTTTGCCACGCCGGGGCCGTCGTAGCCCTGCACGTACATATCGGAGGGGACCGCCATGACGCTGTTGTAGTTCAGGTGCTGCACATAGTGGAAGCCGTGGTCCCAGTTCTCGCGGATCTCGCCGTCGAAGCGGACCTCGATGGCCTGCTCGGGGTGGCTCTTGAGCCAGACCTGGCCGCCGGGCAGCCAGTTGTCGGCGCGCTCCTGCTGCCAGCCGTCCACGATCTTCTGCTTGAAAATGCCGTACTCGTACAGGATGGAGTAGCCGGTGCCGCCGATGCAGGTGGTGGCCATGCCGTCCAGGTAGCAGGCAGCCAGACGGCCCAGGCCGCCGTTGCCCAGGCCGGCGTCGGGTTCTTCTTCATAAATGGTGTCCACATTGATATCGGCGGCGGCCAGAGCGGCCTTGCAGACCTGATCCAGGCCCAGGTTCAGCAGGCTGACCTTCAGGCTGCGGCCCATCAGGAACTCCATGCACAGGTAGTAGACCTGCTTGGAGCCGGTGCCGATGACCTTGGACTGGAACTTTTTATAGTTGTCGCTCATCATCTGCCGGCAGATCAGGGCCAGGGCGCGGTAGATCTGCTGGTTGGAAGCAACCGACAGATCCACGCCGTACTCGCTGGTCAGCTTGTTCTGCAGAAGGGTAGAGAATTCTTTCGTCGTCATACGTGTAATCTCCTGTCAATATGGGGACCGCAGCAGGCGCGGTGGATAAGGGGCGGTTTTTGCACCCTCGACCGGCTGCACACCCTAGTAAAGAACAGCGGAAATGGGGCGGTAATTCCGCGCGCCGCACCCGCGTTCATAACACAACGCCTTTATTATAATCGCTTCCCAGGGCGAATGCAAGGAAAACTCGGATTTTTTCCGTATCCTCTATATTTTCGGGCTCAACTTTGTGCTGAAAATACAGAAATTTTCAATTTGCTCTTTCTCTCAGGGCCCAATTATATTATAATAGGGTCAAACAAGTTTGGGCCTGCGGCCCCGCGGCGCCCTCTTTGGGAGGGAAATTCGGGGAGTAATGGCAGGAGAAACTCCTGCGTCCCCGGCTTGTATAGACAAGCAGGCGGGCGCAGGCCGGAAAGTGAGGCTGCTATGGTAAACAAAGTGCGGGTGAACATCGCGGGGGCGCAGTATGCCTTCGCCACGACGGATTCGGAAAAATACATCACCTCTCTGGCCGACAAGCTGGACCGGGACATCACCAAGCTGATGGAAGCAAACCCCAGCCTGCCCGTGACCAAGGCGGCGGTGTTCTGCGCCATGGACTATCTGGACGAGTACCAAAAAAGCACCGGCAGCGCCGAGAATATGCGCAGCCAGATCCAGGACTACATTGCCGACGCGGCCCGGGCCCGCACTGCTGAGGACAAGCTGCGGGCCGAGAACGAGGCGCTGCGCCGGGAAGCCGCGGCCCTGCGGGACCAGCTGGACCGGCTGCGCCGCCATCAGGAAAAAGAGAAAGAAAAGGAAAAAGACAAGGAGCAGCAGGCCCCCGACGCCGGCAACGGCTGACGCGGGGCCTCTATCAAGGGAGAATCCATGGCACAGATCGAGATCCTTGCCCCGGTGGGCAGTGAAGAAATGCTCCGCGCGGCGGTGTACAGCGGCGCGGATGCGGTATATCTGGGCTTTGCGGGCTTCAACGCCCGCAGCGGCGCAGGCAATTTTGACGCGGCCAGCCTTTGTCAGGCGGTCCGCTTTTGTCATGGGCGGGGGGTCAGGGTCCACGTGGCCATGAACACCACCGTCTATGCGGGCGAGCTGGAAAACCTCGCCGCCGCCGTGCGCGCGGTGGCGGCCAGCGGGGCCGATGCAGTCATCTGCCAGGACATGGCGGTGGCCGACCTGTGCCGCCGCATCGCGCCCGGGCTGCCCCGCCACGCCTCCACCCAGATGAGCGTCCATACGCTGGAGGGCGCGCTGGAAATGGCGGAGCTGGGTTTCAGCCGGGTGATCCTGGCGCGGGAGCTGAGCCTTGCCGAGATCGAGCGGATCACCAAAGGCTGCGGCATCGAAACGGAATGCTTTGTGCACGGGGCTTTGTGCATGAGCATGAGCGGCCAGTGCTATATGTCGGCTTTTCTGGGCGGGCGCAGCGGCAACCGCGGTTCCTGCGCGGGGCCCTGCCGCCTGCCGTTTGACGCTAACCCCCTGCCCGAGGGCCGGCCCGGACGGGCCCACCACCTGTCCCTCAAGGACAACTCGGTCATCGGCCAGCTGGACAAGCTCCAGGCCATCGGGGTGGCCTCGGCCAAGATCGAAGGCCGGCTGCGCACCCCCGAGTATGTGGCGGCGGCGGTGGACGCCTGCCTGGCCGGCCGGGAGGGCCGCGCCTACGACCGCGGGGTGCTGCAGAGCGCCTTCAGCCGGTCGGGCTTCACCTCGGGCTATCTGGACGGAAAGATCGATGGCACCATGTTCGGCACCCGCAGCGAGGCCGACGCCGCCGAGACCCGCCGCGCCCTGCCCGCCCTGCGGGAGCTGTACCGGCGGGAGCGGCCTCGCGTGCCGGTGGACTTCAAGCTGGAAGTGGAGGAGGGCGGCGAAAAGCTGACCGCTGCCGACCGGGAGGGCAGCCGGGCCATCGTCTATGGCGAGACCGGGCCCCAGCCCGCCCGCACCGACCCTGCCGAGGCGCTGCGCCGCAGCCTGGCCAAGACGGGGGGCACCCCCTTCACCGCCGGGGAGATCGAGATCCAGATGGAGGGCGGCCCGTGGTATCTGCCGGGCAGCGCCGTCAACGAGCTGCGCCGGCAGGCGCTGGACGCCCTGCTGCAAAAGCGGGAGGTGCTGCGCCCCTGGCCGGTCCAGCTGGTTGAGATGCCGGCCCTGACCCGCCGCGCCGCGCCGGCCCGGCCCGCCCTCTGGACCCGGTTTGAGACATGGGCGCAGACGCCCGCCGAAGCCCTGGACGGGGTGGAAAAACTGATCCTGCCCCTGGCGGAGGCGGAAAAGGTCCCGGAGGCGTACCGCGCCAAGACCATCTTGGAGCTGCCCCGGGCCATGTTCGGCGGGATGGAGGCGGACACCCTCCGCCGGCTGGAAGCTGCCCGCGGGCAGGGCTTTGCCGGCTTCGAGGCCAACAACATCGCCCATCTGCGCATGGGCCGGGGTCTGACCCTCACCGGCGGCATCGGCCTTAACCTGACCAACCCCCTGGCGGCGCAGGTCTATGCGGACCTGGGGCTGTCGGCCATGCTGGTCCTGCCCGAGGTGCAGGCCGGCGAGATGGCGTTCATCGCCCCCGTCCGGGAGGGACGCCCGGTCCCCACCGGCGCGCTGATCTACGGCCATATGCCCCTGATGCTGACCCGCGCCTGCCCCCTGCACAACGTCCATGACTGCGCCCACTGCAGCCGGGAGGGCGTCCTCACCGACCGCAAGGCCAAAAAGTTCCCGGTGCGGTGCGGGGGCGGGGTGCGCACCATTTACAACCCGGTGCCCCTCTACATGGCCGACAAGCCCGGCGCCCTGCCAGTGGACTACGGCGTAGCCTACTTCACGCTGGAAAGCCGGGAGGAAGCCGCGGCCGTCCTAGGCCGGATCGCCCGGGGCGAACCCTTCGACGGGGACTTCACCCGGGGGCTCTATTATAAAGGTACCAACTGAGCCCGCGGCCGCTATCCAACGAAACGAATAGTAAAGGAATGTGCTATCATGCAGCAAGTCACTGTAAAATATAAAGTATTGGATGCACGGGCCCATGTGCCCGCCTACGCCACCGCCGGGGCGGCCGCCGCCGACCTGTGCGCCGTGCTGGACGCTCCCCTGACCCTGGCCCCCATGGAGCGGGCCCTGGTGCCCACCGGCCTTGCCATCGAGCTGCCCGACGCGGGCACGGTGGCCCTGGTCTACGCCCGCAGCGGCCTGTCCATCAAGCACGGCCTGTGCATGGCCAACGGGGTGGGCGTCATCGACAGCGATTACCGGGGCGAGCTCCGGGTGCCCATGGTCAACCTGGGCGCGGAGCCCTACACCATCCAGCCCGGCGAGCGGGTGGCACAGCTGTGCATCGCGCCGGTGTGCACGGCGGCCTTTGTCCCTGTGGGCGCCCTGAGCGATACCGCCCGGGGCGAAGGGGGCTTCGGCTCCACCGGCAAGTGAGGGGAGGCGCGGCAGATGAAACTGATCCTGGCATCGGGCAGCCCCCGCCGCCGAGAGCTGCTCGGCTTTTATACCAAAGAATTTGACGTATGTGTGAGCGAGTTTGACGAGCACGCGGTCCGGGCGCCCACCCCCGCCGCCCTGGCCGGAGCGCTGGCCCGGGGCAAGTGCCTGGCGGTGGCCGCCAGCCATCCCGGCTGCGTGGTGGTGGGCAGCGACACGGTGGTGGAGCTGGACGGCGAGATCTTCGGCAAGCCCCGGGACGCCGACGACGCCCGGCGGATGCTCCGGGCCCTTTCGGGCCGGACCCACCAGGTCCACACCGGGGTGTGCGTCTCGGACGGGGTGCGGACCGAGAGCTTTGTGGACACCTGCAAAGTGACCTTTTTCCCCATCCCGGAGGCGGAGCTGGAACGCTGCATCGCCAGCGGCGAACCCTTCGACAAGGCCGGGGCCTACGCTATCCAGGGCCAGGCGGCCCTCTGGCTGGACCGGCTGGAAGGGGACTATTACACCATCATGGGGCTGCCGGTCAGCCGCACCGCCCGCCTGCTGGACCGGTTCAACCTTGAGAAAAGATGAAAAAACGGAAAAAATCATGAAAGCACTTGTGAAAAGAGCGCTTTGTGACTATAATAATGAGAGGACTGGCCTGCGCCCGGCCGGGTGCGGGCGGCCTGTAAAGAGATTTTTGCGGGGGGAAGAGCCCCCTTTGCTGCTAGGATAACGGCAGGCTGGGATGGACCCCCGGCCTGCGCGGTGTGGTTAGAGGCTACTGGAGAGTAAAGGAGTAAGCTGCGCTATGAGTTTTCTGTCAAAGGATATCGGGATCGATCTGGGTACCGCCAATACCCTGGTGTACATGAAGGGAAAGGGCATCATCATGCGGGAGCCGTCGGTGGTGGCGGTGGACACCCGCAACGATGAAGTCCGCTGCGTCGGCGCGGAGGCCAAGGCCGTCATCGGCCGCACCCCCGGCAGCATCGTGGCGGTCCGTCCCCTGAAGGACGGCGTCATCGCCGATTTTGACATCACCGCCAATATGCTGGAGAACTTTTTGAAAAAGGCCTGCGGCAACAGCCTGTTCGCCCGGCCCCGGGTGGTCATCTGCATCCCCTCGGGCGTCACCGAGGTGGAGCGCCGGGCCGTCCGTGAGGCGACCCTCAAGGCCGGCGCCCGCCAGGTGTCGGTGATCGAGGAGCCCATGGCCGCCGCCATCGGCGCGGGCCTGCCCATCAGCGAGCCCACCGGCAGCATGATCGTGGACATCGGCGGCGGCACTGCCGAGATCGCCGTCATCTCGCTGGGCGGCATCGTGGCGTCCCGCAGCGTCCGCATGGCCGGCGATATGTTCGACCAGGCCATCATCGCTTTCATCAAGCGCAAGTATAACCTCCTGATCGGCGAGCGCACCGCCGAGCAGATCAAGATCGACATCGGTTCGGCCTACAAGCTGGAAGAAGAAATGACCATGGAGATCAAGGGCCGCAACCTGGTGGACGGCCTGCCCAAGAACATCGTGGTCCACTCGGAGGACGTGCGCGAGGCCCTGCTGGAGTGCCTAGTCAAGATCACCGACGCCATCAAGGAGACGCTGGAGCGCACCCCGCCCGAACTGAGCGCCGACATCATCGACCGCGGCATCACCCTGACCGGCGGCGGCGCTCTGCTGCGCGGGTTGGATAAGCTGATCCAGAGCGAGACCGGCATCGACGTCCATGTGGCCGAGAACCCCCTGGACTGCGTGGCCACCGGCGCCGGCGCGGTGCTGGACCATGTGGATGTGCTGCACGACGTGCTGGACACCGACGGGGACCACATGTAAAGAAGGGTCCCTGCCCGGGAGGGGCGGCGCATAACCCGGCGCCGCCGGCATAACCTGAAAGCAGAGAAGCGCGGATGGCACCGGCTGTCCGCGCTTTTTCGACCCGGTGCTTTTCACCCAGTGGAGGAGAACGGCCGTGAAGGACTTTTTTGAGACCTGGAAATTCAGGATTCTGATCGCGATAGCGGTCTTTCTTGCCGGGCTGCTGCTGTACGCCGCGGCCAACGGCCGCCTGACCGCAGCCCCCCAGGAGCTGCTGAGCGTGGCCGTGGCCCCGTTCCAGAAGGCGGCGGCCTGGGTGGCCGGAGGGGTGTCCTCGGTGTGGGACAAGTACACCAGCATCGACGAGACCATGGCGGAAAACGAGGCCCTGCGGGAAGAAAACGCCGAGCTGCGCCGCCAGCTGGCGGACTACGACCAGCTGAAAGCCGAGAACGAGGCCTTCCGCAATCTGGCCGGCATCCAGGAGGACCACCCCGAGATGAGCTTTGTCTCCGCCTTTGTCATCGGGCGGGACGGCATGGACGCCTTCGGGGGCTTCACCCTGGACCAGGGCACCGTCCACGGGGTGGAGCGGGGCGACACCGTCATCGACGACGAGGGCCGGCTCCTGGGCACCGTCATCGAGGCCGGCCTGACCAGCTGCCGGGTGCTGACCATCCTGCACCCCAGCTTCAACGCGGCGGGGGTGGTCTCCCGCACCTGGGACAACGGCATCATCACCGGGGACGCCGCCTACGCCTCCGAGGGCCAGTGCGTTTTCACCGACCTGTCCCGGGAGTCGATGGCCTCGGTGGGGGATGAGATCATCACCACCGGGCTGGGCGGCGTCTACCCGCCCGACATCCTGGTGGGGCGGATCGTCAGCATCGAGCCGGAGGCCAGCGGCACTTCGGTCATCGCGGTGATCCAGCCCGACGCGGACGTCCTGGGGGTCAAACAGGCGTTCATCATCACTGAGTATTGAAGGCAGGTCTTGTATGGAATCGCGCCGTAAACGCAGGCGTTCCCAGCTGTATAAGTGGGGCCTGTATGTTTTGTTGCTGCTGGCCTGCGCCGTCCTGCAGGCCACGCCGGGCTTTCTGCTCATCGGGCAGGCCAAGCCCGTTCTGCTGCTGCCGCTGGCCCTGGCGGTGTCCGTCTGGGAGGACGAATTCTCGGGCGCGCTGTTCGGGGCCGTCTGCGGCCTGATGTGGGACTACACCGCCGGCCGGACGGTGGGCCTGCTGGCCCTCACCGTCATGGGGCTGTGCTTTGCGGTGTCGGTGGCAAGCCAGCTCTATCTCAAGCTGAACACCCTCAACTTTGCGCTCCTCACCGCGGGGGCGGTCTGGCTGGTGCTCTCGGGCGACTTTCTGTTCTACTACGCCATGCCCGGCTACAGCCATATGCTGGCCCGCTACCTGGGGTACATCCCCCTGACCGTGGTCATGAGCGCAGTGCTGGCCGCCCCCCTCTACCGGGCGGTGGGCTGGATCAGCGAGACGTTCAAAATCGACAACGGCGTGATCTGACCACGCCCGGAAACTTGCACAGAAGGGGGCGGAGCTGCCTTGGATGAACACAAAACCGTGGTGCGCCGGCTGGCGCTGCTGATCGCGGCGGCGTCGGTGGTCTTTGCCCTGTACACCCTGCGGCTGATCTTTTTGCAGGTGGTGCATGGGGACGAGTTTGCCGCCCGTGCCACCAGCACCACCGAGTACCGCTTCAACGTGACGGCGGCCCGCGGGGACATCGTGGACAGCGCCGGCCGCCGCATCGCCACCAGCACCACCTGCTACAACGTGGAGCTCAGCCGCCTGCTGATCGGCGACAACGACTTGAACGAGACCATCCGCAGCGCGGTGGAGATCTTGCAGGCCAACGGCGAAAGCTGGAACGACACCCTCCTGATCGGCTATGCCGACGGGGCGGGGCTGTATGCCTTTACCGGCGACCCCGACAGCACGAGCGACCAGAACTCCATCGCCAAGGTCAAGGAGACCCTGGGCCTGCAGCAGTACGCCACCGCCAACGATGTGATGGACCGCCTGATCGAAAAATACGAGCTGGAGGAGTACGACTCCACCTGGCAGCGCATTTTGGGCGGCATCCACTACCAGATGGAGCAGGAAGCCTTTTCCAACGTCAACAACTTCACCCTGGCCGAGAACGTCTCGGACCAGACGGTAGCCACCGTCAAGGAGCACAGTCTGGCGCTGCCCGGTGTGGAGATCGCCGAGACCAGCGTCCGCAGCTACACCGACGGCACCATCCTGCCTCATGTGCTGGGCCGGGTGGGCAAGATCACCGCCGAGATGTGGCGCGTCACCGACGAAAACGGCCAGGTCACTTACCCCTTGCGGGACCGCGGCTACGCCATGAACGACGTCATCGGCATTTCGGGCCTGGAATCCGCCTATGAGGAGCAGCTCCGCGGCCAGGACGGCGTGGAGACCATCACCCGGGACAGCGACGGCGTCATCATTGACACCAGCATCACCACCGAGCCCCAGCCCGGCAAGACGGTGATGCTCACCGTCAACAGCGAGTTCCAGAAGGCGGTGGACGAGGCCCTGGCCCGCAACGTCCAGCAGATCGCCGACACCTACAACGTGGACGCCAGCGCCGGCGCGGTGGTGGTCATCGACGTCAAAAACGGCGGCATCCTGGCCTGTTCCAACTACCCCAGCTATGACCAGAACCTCTACAGCACCCAGTACAGCGCCTACAGCGCCGACCCCGGCCTGCCCCTGTACAACCGGGCCCTGCAGGGGCTGTACACCCCCGGCTCCACCTACAAGCCCTCGGTGGCGGTGGCGGCCCTGCTCAGCGGCGTCATCGACCGCAACAGCACCGTCTACTGCAACGGCGTGTACAACTATTTCAGCGATTACCACCCCCGCTGCACCCGCCACGGCCACAGCGGCAACATCGACGTAGTCACCGCCATCAAGTGGAGCTGCAATATCTTCTTCTACGACGTGGGCCGCCGCACCACCAGCGACGTCTACGACGACTACGCCCACCGGCTGGGCCTGGGCACCCCCACCGGGGTGGAGGTCAGCGAGTCCACCGGCCGCCTGACCACCAAGGAGGACTCCAACTACACCGCCTCGCTGGAAGTCCAGGCCGCCATCGGCCAGGGCAACACGGTGGTCACGCCGGTCCAGCTGGCCACCTATGCGGCCACCATCGCCAACAAGGGCGTGCGCTACCGCACCCACTTCGTCAAGGCGCTGCTGGACACCAACACCGGCGAGGTGCTGGAGGAGACCGCCCCCGAAGTGGTGGAGATCATCCCGGACGACGTGGGCGCCTTCGACATCGTGGAGGAGGGGATGGTGGGCGCCGCCCAGACGGTGGCGGGCCTGGCCAATTACCCCTACACCATCGCCTGCAAGACCGGCACCCCCCAGCGCAGCGAATACTACATGGTGGGCAGTCGGCGGCAGTATTACACCAACTCCACCATCATCGCCTACGGCCCGGTGGAGGACCCCCAGATCGCGGTGGGTATCGTGGTCGAGTATGGCGGCGGCGGCTCCCGCACCGGCGAGCTGGTGGCGGATATTTTCAACGCTTATTTCTTCGAGCGGTCCAACGGCATGACCCCCGTGCAGGAAGGCCAGTTGCTGGAGTAAGACTTTTGAAAGTTTGCATCGGTAGGACAAAAATGGCCGATTCTAAAAAAATTGAAAGTTTTGTCCAAAAGACGGTTGCTATTCTGAGAAAAATGTGGTAACATTAGAATTGGAATGGCAGCCTAGTCTGCGTCCGTTGGTATTGATTTGAGTCTGAGTGAACAAAGGAGATGGATAGGGATGACGATTGCGCTGATCGCACATGACTCCAAAAAGGAACTGATGGTGCAGTTTTGTACGGCGTACTGCCGCATCCTGAGCCAAAACCAGCTGGTTGCTACCGGCACCACCGGCAAACTGATCGCAGAGGCCACCGGCCTGCCGGTCAAGCGGTTCTTATCGGGCAAACAGGGCGGCGACCAGCAGATCGCGGCCCGCATCGCCTGCAATGAGATCGACCTGCTCATCTTCTTCCGCGACCCGATCAATGCCAAACCCAGCGAGCCCAACGAGATGACACTGCTGCGCCTGTGCGACGTACATAACATCCCAATGGCCACCAACATCGCCACCGCCGAAGTGCTGATCCATGGCCTGGAGCGGGGCGACCTGGACTGGCGGAACATCGTCAACCCCCCGCAGGTGTAAAAAGAAGAAGCGCTCCGGACACATAGTCCGGAGCGCTTTTTGATTGTGAAAGGGGCCGCCTTATTCGGCGCTGACGATGAAAGCGCTGCCCGCCACGGCGCCGCCGCGGTAGAAAGCGGCGGTCTGGCCGGGGGCGGGGGCCCGCACTGGGGCCTCAAAGACCAGGGTGTCCACCCCGTCGAAGGCGGCGGGCTGGGCCTGGGCGGCGCTGCGCACCTTGACTAGGTAGGTCCCGGCGGGCAGGGGCGCGCCGTCGGGGGTGACGATGTCCGCCACCCGCACGGCGGTGAAGAATTCCTCCCCGGAGCGGCCCAGCAGGATGTCGCCGTTTTCGCAGATCTGCCGGATGAACACCGGCTCGCCCAGGGCGATGCCCAGCCCCTTGCGCTGGCCCACCGTGTAGTGCAGCACCCCCTTGTGAGGGCCGAGGTCGGCGCCGTCGGGGGAGATGAACCGTCCGGCCTTGCCCGCAAGGCCCCGCGCCTCGATGTAGGCGGGGTAGTCCCCGTCGGGGATGAAACAGATCTCCATGCTGTCGGGGGCGTCGGCGCAGTCCAGCCCGAAGTCCCGGGCCATCTGGCGGACGTCGTCCTTTTCAAACTCGCCCAGAGGCAGGATCAGCCGGCTGAGCACGTCCTGGTCCAGGCGGCTGAGCATATAGCTCTGGTCCCGCGCGGCGCTCTGGGGCAGGTGGATGCGGGATACCCCGTCGCCGTCCACCTCCACCCGGGCGTAGTGCCCGGTGGCGATGTACTGGATGCCTAGCCGGTCCGCCGCGGCCAGCAGGGCGGTGAACTTGACCGCCGGGTTGCAGTGGACGCAGGGGTTGGGGGTGCGGCCGGCGCAGTAGTCGGCGCAGAAGGGGGCCACCACCTGCTGCTCGAACAGCTCCTGCGCGTCCAGCACGATGCACTCAATGTCCATCTGCTTGGCGGCTTTCTGGGCGGCTTCCACCGCGCCGTCGTGGGCAGGGGAGAAGCGGATGACCGCCCCCGTCACCGCAAAGCCCTGCTGCTGCAGGATGCGGACGGTGACGCTGGAATCCACGCCCCCGCTCATCCCCACCAGGACCTTGTCCTGCTCCTCGTAGGTGTCGAACCCGCTGCCGGGCAATAAAGTCTCGCTCATATCAATTCTGCCTCCCGCCATGTGCTTTGCTCTGGGCTACGGCCAGCTGGTCGCAGCGCTCGTTTTCCGGGTGGCCCGCATGGCCTTTGACCCAGACGTAGGTGATGCGGTGCTGCTCGGCCAGGTCCAGCGCTTTGGCCCACAGGTCGGGGTTCAGCGCGGGGGACTTGTCCGCCTTTTTCCAGCCGCGGGCCCGCCAGCCCTTGGCCCAGCCTTTTTCCAGCCCGTTGATGACGTACTGGCTGTCCGAGCAGTAGCGGATCTCGCAGGGCTCTTTCAAAAGGCCCACCGCCTCGATGAAGGCGGTCAGCTCCATCCGGTTGTTGGTGGTGGAAGCGTCGCCGCCGCTCAGTTCTTTTTCGTATACCTGGCCGTCCGTGCTGCGGTAGCGCAGCACCGCGCCCCAGCCGCCGGGGCCGGGGTTGCCGCTGCAGGCCCCGTCGGTGTAGATCTCGACTTTTTTCATTTCGTTCTCCTGTCCAAAACGCCGGGGGCCGGGCCCCCTGTATCCCTCTTATATTAGAGGCACAGGGCCCCCGCTGTCAAGGGGAAATGTATATTTCGTGACCCGCTCGCCTAAGCTCGAATTGACAAAACCGGGTGCAGATACTATAATTGTTGCAAGTGGAAAGTGTGGAAAGGGCGTGCGCGGCGCGCGCGTCCGCCGTCTTTGCAGCTGGCCGCGGTCGCATTGAACAGATGGACCGTCCAGGCTGAAGGGGCTGTGCAGGCGGGAAAATAAGGTCAAACCTGACGATCAAGCCGGAGTCCGGCTTTGGAGATAGTTACATACCGGAGACCGGGTCCCTGTACCGCGGTCTCTCCACCGGCATGGGCAAAACGCCCGGCCGCGTTTGTCTTGGAGGTACAAATGGCAACAGCAAAAGAGAATACTGGCAATCCTGCCGGCGCACGGCGGGACAACCCCGGCGCCGACAACCGCGCCCAGCAGCGCCGCCGCCCCATGTATACCCGGCGGCCCCGCCGTCCCCAGCCCGCAAAGGGCGGAGCGGCCGTCCCCATCCACATCTATCCGCTGGGCGGCCTGGGCGAAGTGGGCAAGAACATGACCGTCTATGAGTGCTGCGGCGATATGATCATCGTGGACTGCGGCCTGGTGTTCCCGGACAGCGAGATGTACGGCATCGACATGGTCATCCCCGACTTTACCTTCGTCCTGCAGAACAAGGACAAGATCAAGGGCCTGCTCATCACCCACGGCCACGAGGACCACATCGGCAGCATCCCGTACCTGCTGCAGAAGCTGGACCTGCCGGTCTACGGCACCAAGCTGACCCTGGGCCTGATCCGCAACAAGCTGGAGGAGTTCAACCTGGCGGGCCGCACCCGCTTTGTGGAGATCGTCCCCAAACAGAAGATCCGCCTGGGGTGCTTTACGGTGGAGCCCATCCATGTGAACCACTCCATCCCGGACGCCGTGGGCTTTGCCATCGACAGCCCCGCCGGCGTCATCATCCAGACCGGCGATTTTAAGATCGACTACACCCCCCTGGCCTGCGGGCCCACCGACCTGACCACCCTGGCCGAGTACGGCCGCCGGGGCGTGCTGGCCCTGCTGAGCGATTCCACCAACGCCGAGCGGCCCGGCTTCACCGCCACCGAGCAGAAGGTGGCCGCCGGCGTCCACAACCTGTTCACCCAGGCGCGGAACAAGCGGATCATCATCGCCACCTTTGCTTCCAACATCTACCGCATCCAGCAGATCATCGAGCTGGCGGTGCAGGAAGGGCGGAAGGTGGCCTTCAGCGGCCGCAGCATGGTCAACAATACCGCCATGGCCCAGGAGCTGGGCTATATGCACATCCCGGAGGGCACCCTCATCAGCGTGGACGAGCTGAACCGCTATGCTCCCGAGGAAGTGGTGCTCATCACCACCGGCAGCCAGGGCGAGCCCCTGAGCGCGCTGTCCCGGATGGCCTCCTGCAGCCACCGGCAGGTGCGGGTGGGGCCGGGGGACTTCATCATCATCTCGGCCAACCCCATCCCCGGCAACGAAAAGAGCGTGACCAAGATCGTCAACGGCCTGCTGCTGCTGGGGGCCGAGGTGATCTACGAGAGCATGTACGACGTGCACGTCTCGGGCCACGCCTGCCAGGAAGAGCAGAAGCTGATGCTCACCCTGACCAGACCCAAATATTTCCTGCCGGTCCACGGCGAGTACAAGCAGCTGAAAAAGCACGCCCTCACCGCGGCCAGCCTGGGCATCCCCCACAGCAACATCCTCATTGCGGAGAACGGCTCCAACGTCATCCTGACCCAGGACGAGATCAAGCTGGGCGACCCGGTGACGGCCGGCGCCGTGATGGTGGACGGCCTGGGCGTGGGCGACGTGGGCAACGTGGTGCTGCGGGACCGCAAGCACCTGTCGGAGGACGGCCTGGTCATCATCGTGGCCACGGTGGACAGCCGCACCGGCAAGGTGCTGGCCGGGCCCGACCTGGTCAGCCGGGGCTTCGTCTACGTCCGTGAGAACGAGAGCCTGATGGACGGCGCACAGAGCACGGTGGAAATGACCCTGAACCGCTGCGTCGAGGAGCGCGTCCGGGACTGGAACAGCGTCAAGACCCGTATGCGGGAGGCGCTGAGCAGCTATATCTACCGGCGCACCAAGCGCAGCCCGATGATCCTGCCCGTCCTGATGGAAGTGAACGGGTCGGGCAAAGTTTGACCTTTTGTGTGAGAGAGGGGAAGAGAGGCATCCGCCATGAAGCAACCCAGATGGACGCTTGAAATGTTTACAGTGGGCTTTGCGGTGCTGGCGGGCCTGCTGGCGCTGCTGGTCCTGATCCTGCAGCCGGCGGCGTGGCCGGCGGTGCTGCTGGTGACGGTGTTCTGCATCGTGCTGGTCGCGGTCACCCGGTACCGGGTCCGCCGCTGGGCGGCCCGCTGGGTAACGGGCACCAGCTTTGAAAATTCCAAAACCCAGTACAGCCTGGCCTCTTTGTCCCAGCCGGCGGCCCTGCTCAGCGGCGACACCGTCGTGTGGTACAATATCCCCTTCCGCGACAGGGTGCTGAACGGCGGCGACCAGCTGGCCGGCCGGGTGAACAAGATGCTGCCCGGCCTGGAGCTGGCCCAGTGCGGCACTCCCGAAGGGCAGGTGCTGGCCTGCGCCAGCGGTGTGTGGCGCATCCACGCCTCCACCGTCAGCGGCGGGGAAGGGGCAGACAGCCGGGCCAGCATCCTGATCCTGAACGACGAGACCGCCCTGCGCAAGATCGAAAACGAGTACAAGGCCAGCCGCCCCGGCTACATGATCTTTTCGGTGGACGGCTACGACGACGTGTTCAGCGATATGCTGGACAGCGAGAGCGCCCGGCTGCTGGAGCGGATCAACCGCACCATCGAGGGCATGATCGCCCGTGGCACCGGCTTTCTGCGCCGGGTGGCCAACGGCCGCTACATCGCCGTGGTGGAGGAGCGCCAGCTGGAACAGTTCGCCCAGCAGGGTTACGAGGTGCTGGACAAGATCCGCGCCCTTGAGCCCAGCATCAACCTGTCCATCTCCATCGGCATCGGGCGGCGGGCACCCACCCTCCATGCGGCCCAGGAAATGGCCGTCCAGGCGCTGGACATGGCCCAGGGCCGCGGCGGCGACCAGGCCGCCGAGATGACCCCCGACGGCTTCACCTTCTACGGCGGTGTCAGCCACGGGGTGGAAAAGCGGAGCAAAGTCCGCAGCCGCATCGTGGCCGAAGCGCTGGTGGAGCTCATCAAGGCAGCCGACCATGTGGTCATCATGGGCCACCGGATGAGCGACCTGGATGCTATCGGCTCGGCCGAAGGCGTGCTGCGCATCTGCAAGATCTGCGATGTGCCCGCGGTCATCGCGGTCAAGCGGGAGGCCACCCTGGCCACCAGCCTCATCAACGCCATCGAGGACGCCGGCCAGGAGGACGATTTCATCGACCCCCGCAGCGCCCTGTCCATCATCACCAAGGAGACTTTGTGCATCGTGGTCGATACATACCAGGTCGGCCAGGTGGAATGCAAAGAGATCCTGGAAAAGTGCGGCAAGATCGCCGTCATCGACCACCACCGCAAGGGGGTGGGCTATATCGAGAACGCGGTGCTGGTCTGCCACGAGCCTTACGCCTCCTCGGCCAGCGAGCTCGTCACCGAGCTGCTGCAGTATGTGGGCAACCGGGATGACAAGCCCACCCGCATTGAGGCCGAGGGCCTGCTGGCCGGCATCATGCTGGACACCCGCAACTTCAGCCTGCACACCGGCGTGCGCACCTTCGAGGCCGCGGCGGCCCTCCGCCGCTACGGCGCCGAGACCGAGCGGGCCTGGTCCCTGTTTGACGTCAGCCTGACGGAGTACAACGCCAAGGCCGGCCTTGTGGCCAAAGCCCAGATGTACAAGGGCTGCGCCATCGTCCTCAGCGGCGAGCTGCCCGCCGAAGCCCAGGTGGCCGTCCCCCAGGCGGCCAACGACCTGCTGAGCATCGAAGGGGTGCAGGCCAGCTTTGTGGCGGTGCAGGCCGGCAGCCTGGTCAAGATCTCGGCCCGCAGCATGGGCCAGGTGAACGTCCAGGTGGTGATGGAGAGCCTGGGCGGCGGCGGCCACCAGACCATGGCGGCCACCGTCCTCAAGCACACTTCGCTGGAGCAGGCCCGCGTCCGTCTGAACGCGGCCATCGACGCCTACCGCGCCTCCCAGAAAAAGGGGAACGTGAAGGCATAACGGCCTTTCCAGGGGGGACCGATTTCTGCGCGCAGCCGCGCGACAGAAATCCTCTTGGTTGCGGTGCCCTGTTTTTTCTGCGCGGGCAGAAGCCCGCTTGTAAAAAGCAGACCGCTGCCCCTGCTCCGCTTTGGCTGCTTCGTCCGCTGGACGCGCCTCAGCTTCGCAGTCCCTGGTTCCCCTTTTTGACAAAATTTACCGCAGAACCGCGCACTCGGCCTTGCGGCCTCGCACACTCTCTGCGGTAAATTTCCTTGGATGTGTCCAGGCCGTCCGCACATGTCGGCCGCCCTGGACGGATTTGAATTGCGCTCTATCACATGAAGGAGAAAGCCGCATGAAGCAGTATGATTATCTGATCGTAGGCGCCGGGCTGTTCGGCGCGGTGTTCGCCCACGAAGCACGCAAGGCGGGCAGGCGCTGCCTGGTCATCGACCGGCGCGGCCACATTGCCGGCAACGTCTACACCGAGCAGGTGGAGGGGATCAACGTCCACCGGTACGGCGCGCATATCTTCCACACCAATTCCAAAGAGGTGTGGGACTATGTGGGGCAGTTCGCGGAGTTCAACCGCTACACCAACAGCCCCATCGCCAACTACCACGGCGAGATCTACAATATGCCCTTCAACATGAACACCTTCAACAAGATGTGGGGCGTGGTCACGCCGGCCGAGGCCAGGGCCAAGATCGAGCAGCAGCGGGCCGCCGCCGGCATCACCGAGCCCAAGAACCTGGAGGAGCAGGCCATCAGCCTGGTGGGCACCGACATCTACGAAAAGCTGGTCAAGGGCTACACCGCCAAACAGTGGGGCCGCCCCTGCGACCAGCTGCCCGCCTTCATCATCCGGCGGCTGCCGGTCCGCTTTACCTACGACAACAACTATTTCAACGCCCTGTACCAGGGCATCCCCAACGGCGGCTACACCGCCATGGTGGAGCGTATGCTGGAAGGGGTGGAGGTCCGCCTCGGGGTGGATTACCTGGCGGAGAAGCCTGCCCTCGACGCGCTGGCCGAGCGGGTGGTCTACACCGGCCCCATCGACGCTTACTTCGGCTACAAGCTGGGGGCGCTGGAATACCGCAGCGTCCGCTTTGAGACCGAGGTGCTGGACACCGACAACTACCAGGGCAACGCGGTGGTCAACTATACCGACGCCGAGACCCCCTATACCCGCATCATCGAGCACAAGCACTTTGAGTTCGGTGCCCAGCCCAAGACGGTCATCAGCCGGGAGTACAGCGCCGAGTGGAAGGTGGGGGACGAGCCCTACTACCCCGTCAACGACGAAAAGAACGGCGCGCTCTACGCCCGCTACAAGGCCCTGGCCGAGGGGAAGAAGAACGTCCGCTTCGGCGGGCGCCTGGGCGAGTACCGTTACTACGACATGGATAAGGTGATCGAGAGCGCGCTGGCCGCTGCCCGGGAGGAGCTTGCATGAAGATGGATCGGAACATGATCGCCTATTGCGGCGCCTACTGCGGTGTGTGCGAGTGGAAGGACAAGATCGGCTGCAAAGGCTGCAAGGCCAATGCGGGAACGATGTTCTGGGGCGAATGCGATAAGGCGTGCTGCTGCATCGAAAAGGGCTTTGCCCACTGCGGCGAGTGCCCGGATCTGCCCTGCCAGAAGCTGCAGGAGCTGTTTGATGACCCGGAACACGGCGACCGGGGCGTGAGGCTCCGCAACCTGATGCACTGGAAAGCTGGAGACAGCGTGTATGAAGAACTGGGCAACGCAGCCCAGGAGAAAGCAAAGGGCCTGCAATAAAAAGGACGCGGGCAAAGGGCTTGCCGCACTTGCCGAAACGGCCGGGATGCGGTATACTAAAGGATAAGAAATGGCCGTGGGCGGCCTTTGCCGCCCGGCCGGAAATGAGGTTTCAGCCATGAAGGTTATTTTGAAACAGGATATCAAGGGGATCGGCAAGAAGGACGAGATCCATGAGGTCTCGGACGGGTACGCCCGCAACTATCTGTTCCCCCGCAAGCTGGCGGCTGTGGCCGATGCCAGCGCGCTGAACATCGCCCGCAGCAAGGAGGCCGCCGCCGATTTCCACGAGGCGGAGAACGTGGCCGCAGCCCAGGCTCTGGCCGCCAAGATCAACAGCCGGATCGTCACGGTCAAGGCCAAGGGCGGCGCTTCGGGCCGCCTGTTCGGCAAAGTGACCAGCAAGGAGATCGCCGCAGCCCTCTCGGAGGCGGCCGGCGAGACGGTGGACAAGAAAAAGATCGAGCTGGATGTCAAGGACATCCGGGACGCCGGCGTCTTTACCGGCAAGGTCCGCCTGTATCCCGGCGTCGTCGCCAATTTCAAAGTCAATGTGGAGGTCGAGCAGGCGTAAGCTGTTCTGCCGCCGCTGCGCTCCCTGCGAAAAAGGGGGCGCTTTTTCGTGAGTTGTGAAAAAAGGGGGGTCACGTATGCCTGACGAACGCCGCCGCACGCGCGGCCATGATCTGAATCTGGAAAGCATGGGCATCCAGCCGCCCTACAGTATGCAGGCGGAACAGAGCGTCCTGGGCGCGGTGCTGCTCAAGCCCGACGTCCTGACCGATCTGGTGGAGATCGTCCGCCCGGAGATGTTCTATGCTTCCCAGAACGGCCGCATCTATGCTGAGATGGTGCGGCTGTTCACCGGCGACCAGACCATCGACTTTGTCACCCTGCTGGACGCGGTGGTGTCGGACAATATTTTCCCCAGCCCCGACGAGGCCAAGGTCTACCTGACCGGCCTGGCCGAGACGGTGCCCAGCATCTCCAACGTCAAGGCCTACGCCGAGATCGTGCAGGAAAAGTACCTGATCCGCCAGCTGATGGGGGTGGCCACCGACATTTTGCAGGACGCCGGCGACGAGCCGGACGCCTCCCTGCTGCTGGAAAACGCCGAGCAGCGCCTTTACGAGATCCGTTCAGGGCGGGACTCCAGCGCCCTGACGCCCCTTTCTTCCAGCATGGTGGAGACGCTGACCAACCTGCAGAAGATCAGCGGCCCCGACGCCGACAAGTACAAGGGCATCCCCACCGGGTTCCGGCTGCTGGACACCGTCCTCACCGGCCTGGGCCGCGGGGACCTCATCATCCTGGCGGCCCGCCCCGGCATGGGCAAATCCAGCTTTGCGCTGAACATCGCCACCCGCGTGGCCATGAAGCAGCACATCCCGGTGGCCATCTTCAGCCTGGAAATGACGAAAGAGCAGCTGACCAACCGCATCCTGTCGGCGGAGGCCGGCATCGACCTCCAGGCTTTCCGCACCGGCGCGCTGACCGCCTCCGACTGGGAATACCTGGCCCTGGCCACCGAAAAGCTGCACGACGCGCCCATCTACATGGACGACACGTCCGCCATCACCATCACCGAGATGAAGGCCAAGATCCGCCGGATCAACCAGGACCCCAGCCGGCCCAACATCGGGCTGATCGTCATCGACTATCTGCAGCTGATGACCTCGGGGCAGCGCAGCGAGAACCGGGTGCAGGAGATCAGCTCCATCACCCGAAACCTCAAGATCATGGCCAAGGAAATGGATGTGCCCATCATCGCCTTGAGCCAGCTGTCCCGCGCGGTGGAAAAGCAGGGCAACAATTCCAGCCACCGGCCCCAGCTGTCCGACCTGCGCGACTCGGGTTCCATCGAGCAGGACGCCGACTGCGTGCTGTTCCTCTACCGGGACTCCTACTACGCCAGCCAGCAGCCCGACGGGGCCGATGTGGACGCCGACACCGCCGAGTGCATCGTGGCCAAGAACCGCCACGGCGAGACCAGCACCGTCCCTCTGGGCTGGGACGGCGCCCATACCCGCTTTATGGACGTGGATTTCCGGCACTGACTTTGCCTGCCGATCGGAACGACTGCGATGGATTCTGCGATTTTGCACGATACAGAGGCCCGCGTGCTCGCCTGGTGCGAGCAGGCCGGGCTTTTTGCACATGGGCAGCGGGTGGCCGCCGCCGTCTCGGGCGGGGCGGACAGCATGGCGCTGCTGCGCATCCTGCTGGCCCTGGCCGGGCGGCTGGGGGTGGAAGTGTCCGCCTGCCATGTCAACCACAGGCTGCGGGGGCCCGACGCCGACGCCGACGAAGCCTTCGTCCGGGCGGAGTGCGCCCGGCTGGGGGTGCCGCTGACGGTCTGCCGCGCCGGGGAGGACGGCCTGCCCGGCGCCTCGGGCGGGGAGGCCGGGGCCCGCGCTTTGCGCTACACCTGCTTTGCCCGTGCCCACAGCGCGGGGATAGACCGCATCGCCACGGCCCATACTGTCACTGACCAGGCCGAGACGCTGCTGTTCCGTCTGGCGCGGGGGACCGGGCTGCACGGGGCGGGGGGCATCCGCCCGGCGCGGGACTTTTACGTCCGGCCCCTGCTCTGCCTGACCCGCGAAGAAGTGGAGGACTACTGCCGGGCCGCCGGCCAGCGCTGGGTTACTGACGCGACCAACCTTTCGGACGCCTACGCCCGCAACCGGCTGCGCCACGACGCCCTGCCGGCCCTCCGGCAGGCCAACGCCGGGGCCGAGCGCAACCTGGCCCGCTTCTGCGAAAAGGCGGCCCGGGCCGGGGCCTACTTCGACCGGGCCGCAGCGGCCCTGCTGGCGGAAGCCGCCGCCGGGGCGCCCCGCCCCGGGCCCGGCGTCTGGGCGCTGGGGCCTTTGCAGCGGGCCGACCCCCTCATTTTGGAGGCGGCGGCCCACGCCCTGGTGACCCCCCACCGGGACCCCGAGGAGCTGTACATCCGCCTGATCTGCCAGACGGTAGAGCGGGGGACAGGGGCGGTCCAGCTGCGGCCGGGCGTCCGGCTGCGGGCCGGACAGGGCTGCCTCTGGCTGGAAACGCCGCCGCCCGAGGGGGCCGCAGCGCTTCCGGCACAGCCTTTCTGCCCCGAAAAACGGACCGAATACCCTCTGGGCGGGGGCAAAATCCTCCTCGCCCGGCTTGAAAAAGAGACTTTTCAAGAAAAAACACAGGTCGTTCACAAAAAAGACTTAAAAAATGTAGCGGATTATGCTAGAATAACCATGTTGCATCCTGCCCTCACCCTGCGCACCCGCCAGCCGGGGGATACCTACCGGCCAGCCGGCCGCGGGATCACCAAGTCCCTGCGCAAATGGATGAACGAGCAGGCCGTCCCACCCGACCGGCGGGACAGCCTGCCGCTGCTGGCGGACGGCAGCGAGGTGGTGTGGGTCTGCGGCGCAGGCTTTGCGGAAGGCCTGGCCCCCAAGGGGGCCGGCGGCCTTGTCCTGCACCTGGAGATACAAGCCCGAAAGGGAGAAGAGAGAGGACGTTGAGTCATGGATATGCGCGACGACATTCAGACCGTTCTGGTCACCGAAGAACAGCTGCGGGCCAAAGTGGCCGAGCTGGGGGCCCGGATCAGCCGGGACTACGCAGGCAAGGACCTGCTGCTGGTCTCGATCTTAAAGGGCGCGGTGGTCTTTATGGCCGACCTGATGCGGGCGGTGACCATCCCCTGCAGCATCGACTTTATGGTGGTGTCCAGCTACGGCGGCACCAACACCCAGAGCACCGGCCTTGTCAAGATCGTCAAGGACCTGGACGCCGACCTGTCCGGCCGGGAAGTGCTGATCGTGGAGGATGTGCTGGACACCGGCGTCACTTTGTCCAACCTGGTGCCCATGCTCAAGATGCGCCACCCCAATTCGGTGCGCATCTGCGCCATCCTGGATAAGCCCGCCCGCCGCAAGACCGACATCCAGGCCGACTACACCGGCTTTGAAGTGCCGGACGCCTTCGTGGTGGGCTACGGCCTGGACTACGACGAAAAATACCGCAACCTGCCCTTCGTGGGCGTCCTGAAGCCGGAGGTCTACGGCGGGGAATGACCGCCTGCCGCCGGCAAACCATCAAACCGTAAAGAACTGGAGTTGATCGTTTTTGCAGCAGAAAAGACCGCACCTGAACCCGCTGATCCTGGCCCTTGCGCTGGCCGCTGTGCTGATGATCTGGTCGGTGTTCACCACTTCCAACACCCCCAGCGGCACGACCATGAGCTACTCAACGGTGGTGCATTACTTTGAACATTTGCAGGTGACCGCTTTCACCCTGGACCGGAACACCGGCGTCATCACCATGAACATCAAGGAAGGCGACCTGCCCCTGCCCGACAGCGCCGGGCAGCCTTCTTCCTCCGGCGGGCTGATGTCGGGGCTGCTGGGCTCCGGCAGCACCTCGGGCGACGAGGTGGAAGCCAACAGCGACGGCACCGTGACCGTCCGCTACCAGCTGCCCTATGCCGCCCTGTTTATCAACGAGGTGCAGAAGTATATCGACGCCTATGACGCCGCCAACCCCGACAACCCCATGGAGTACGACTACACCGCCCTGCGTGAGACGGTGCCCTGGATGGAGATCTTCTTCTATCTGGCCATGCTGGGCTGCACCGGGTTCATCCTGTTCTCGATGCTGCGGGGCGGCGCAGGCGGCGGCAACGTGATGAACGTGGGCCGCGCCAAGGTCAAGGACGAGTCGTCTAACCAAAAGACCGCCACCTTTGCCGACGTGGCCGGTGAGGACGAGGAAAAGGAAGAGCTGAAAGAGGTCGTCGAGTTCCTCAAGAGCCCCGAGAAGTTCAACTCGCTGGGCGCGCGCATCCCCCACGGCGTGCTGCTGGTAGGCCCTCCGGGCACCGGCAAGACCCTGCTGGCCCGCGCCTGCGCCGGCGAGGCGGGGGTGCCCTTCTACTCCATCTCCGGCTCTGACTTCGTCGAGATGTATGTGGGCGTCGGCGCGTCCCGTGTCCGCGACCTGTTTGACAAGGCCAAAAAGACCATGCCCTGCATCATCTTCATTGATGAGATCGACGCCGTGGGCCGCCAGCGCGGCGCCGGCCTGGGCGGCGGCCACGACGAGCGCGAGCAGACTTTGAACCAGCTGCTGGTCGAGATGGACGGCTTCGAGGCCAACGACGGCATCATCGTCATGGCGGCCACCAACCGCGCCGACATCCTGGACAAAGCCCTGCTGCGTCCCGGCCGTTTCGACCGCCAGGTGTATGTGGGCCTGCCCGATGTCAAGGGCCGCGAGGAGATCCTGAAAGTCCACACCCGCAAAAAGCCCCTGGCCCCCGATGTGTCCCTCAAGGTGATCGCCCAGCGCACCGCCGGTTTTGCCGGCGCCGACCTGGAGAACCTGGTCAACGAGGCGGCCCTGCTGGCTGCCCGCCGCAACCGCAAGGCCATCACGATGGAGGACATCGAGGAGGCTTCGATGAAGGTCATGGCCGGCCCCGAGAAGAAGAGCCGGGTCGTGACCCCCGAGGAAAAGAAACTGACCGCCTATCATGAGGCGGGCCACGCGGTGGCGGGCTTCTACTGCAAGCACCATCCCCGCGTCCATGAGATCACCATCATCCCGCGCGGCCAGGCCGGCGGCTACACCATGTACCTGCCCGAGAAGGACCGCTCTTACGTCACCAAGGGCGAGATGTTCGAGGACATCGTTTCCAGTCTGGGCGGCCGCGTGGCCGAGCAGCTGATTCTGGACGACATCTCGACCGGCGCGTCCAACGACCTGCAGCAGGCCACCAGCATCGCCCGCCAGATGATCACCCGCTACGGCTTCTCCGAGCGGCTGGGCCCCGTGGTCTACGGCACCTCCCAGGAGGAGACGTTCCTGGGCCGCGACTTCGGCCAGGGCAAGGGCTACAGCGAGACGACCGCCGCCGAGATCGACAGCGAGATCCGCGACATCATCGACGAGGCCTATGAGACCTGCCGCCGCACCCTGACCGAGCACATCGACCAGCTGCACGCCCTGGCCCAGGCCCTGATCGAGCGCGAGAAGCTGAACGAGGCCGAGTTCAACGCCATCATGCGGGGCGAGCACCTGCCTCCCCGCAAGGACAGCGACGCCCCCGCCCAGCCGGCCGCCCCGGCTGCGCCGGAAGCGCCCGCTGCAGCGCCGGAGACGCCGGCCCAGCCGGAAGCCCCCGCGCCCGGCGACGAAGTGCCCGCCGGCCCGGTGGATACCCCCGCGCTGGACAGCGACCCCGCCGCGCCGAAGGACGGCTCCGAACAGCAGCCCGGCCAGCAGTAACATCCCATTGCCCATAGGGAAGGAGTGAGTGTTGTGGAGGAGAGCTTTGACCCCATAGCCCAAACCAGAGCCAACTATTACACCCCGGGCAGCCCGGTCCAGTTCGTCCGGGTCGAGCTGCTCAAGGGCAGCGTCAGCGGCGACCGCGCCGTCTGCCTGACCTTTAAGAATATTTCCCGCGTGAACCTGACCGCCCTGGAGATCCATTTCAAATGCAAGACCACCGGCGGCGAGATCCTCTGCGAGGACGAGTTCGCCTACCGGGACCTGGACGCCAAGCCCGGCGAGCTGTTCGGTATGGACGACGCTGTCTTTATCACCCAGAAGCCCATCACCAGCGTGGACGTGGTCCTTCGCAATGTCTATAACGGCAAGCGGGTGGTCCGGCTGGACAACATCAAGCGGGTGCGCCTGCCGGCCCCCCGCCGCCTGCCCGACGATCTGGCCGCTGCCCTGGAAGAGCGGATGGGCCGCAAGGGGATGCTGTACGCGCCCCAGGTGCTGGACTGCGGCTGGTACTGCGCGTGCGGCGCCTTCCACCCCAAGGAGGAGGACACCGTCTACTGCAGCGAGTGCGGCTCCGACCGCATCCTTTTGCAGAACGCTTTGAACACCCTGATGCAGCCCGAGCAGGCCGCCGAACCGGACGACCTGCCCGAACCGGAGGCCCCCGCCGCTGAACCGGCCGAGCCCACCCTGGTGGCCGGCGGCACAGTGGAAGCGGGCGGCACCCGCGCCTTTGAGCCGGTCCAGCCGGCCCGGCGCGAGAACGCCGGCCATGCCAGCCAGGAGACGCGGCTGTTCACCCAGCCGCCGGCCGCCCAGCCCGCCGCCCGCCGGCAGGAGCCCGCGCAGGAGGACGAGGCGGACGAGGAAGCCGGGGCGACCCGCGCCGTCCGCTCCGACGGCCGCACCCGCTGGGCCGACCAGCCGGTCCGCAGGGCCAGCCCCATCCCCGACGAGGAAGAGGATGAGGACGCGGAGGACGACCGCGACCCGGTGGCGGAGAACATCATCCGCTGGGTGCCGCCCCTGACGGCCCTGATCTGTGCCGGCATCGCCTTGTACGGCTTTGTGTACTATCAGTTCTTTTTGTAAGTCCTCAAGGGGGAGCGCGTTTTCGCCGCTCCCCCTGTTTTGGGTGAAGGGAGGTTGGAGCCATGCCCGAGGAATACCTGCAGGCCGCCTTTGAGATCAAAGCGTCCTGCGACGAGATCAGCCGGCGCATCCTGCGCTGGCACTGGGAGTCAAAGCCCGGGGCCCACGGCTTCGATTCCCTTTTGGAGCACATCCTCCGCCGCCAGGAGGAAAGCCCCGCCTACTACGGCCATATGCCCGATGTGAGCCGCAAGACCAGTTGGCAGCAGATGGACACCACTTTGTGTATGCGGGTCTTGCTGGACCCCGAAAACGACGCCTCCCAGCCGCTGGACCTGCTGGGCAACACCGCCCACCCTGGCGCGGCCCGGCGGGCCTGCAACGCCGTGCGCACCGCCCGCAACGAGGCGGCCCACGCCTCCGACCGCTCGTCGGGGGGCCGGGCGGCCATCCTCTTTGACGAGGCGGTGGAGTGCGTGGAGGACGCCTACGCCGGCACGGCTTTCAGCGAAAAGGAGCTGGCCAAGTACTACCAGCTCTCCCGGGACTATCTGCGCCGGTGCGGCGTGGGCGGCAAAGAACCGTCTCCGCCCCCCGATACACCGTCCGCCGCTGGGGAAACGGCAGGCAGGGACGAAGCGGCCGGCAGCGCCGCACCCGAAGTACATATCCACCCCACCGGCGCGGCCCGGCAGAAGGCCGCCGCAGCCCGCCAGAAAGCGGAGCGGGCGGCGCGCGCCGGGCAGAGGACCGGGCAGCCCGCCCGGCCTGCCCGCAATGCCTCGGCCGGCCGGACCGGGACGGCGGCCAGGGGGAGCGCCTCCCGCCAACCGGCGGCGCACACAAAACCCAAAAACCGCCGCGCCGGCAGGGGAGAGCCGGCGGGCAGCCGCGCGGCTTTCCTCGCGGCGGCGGCCGCTCTGCTGATCGGCCTGCTGTGCCGCGCCGCCGCCATGGACCTAGTGCCCTTTTTGTAATACGAGGAGGAGAACGTATGGACACCCGACTGATTTTTCTGGATATCGACGGCACTTTCATCGAGCCGGGCCGGATGGAAGCGCCGGCCAGCGCGGTGGAGGCGGTGCGCGCATCCCGCGCCAACGGGCACAAGGTCTTTCTGTGCACCGGCCGCAACTACAAAATGACCGCGCCAGTCCTGCACTACGGCTTCGACGGCTATGTGTGCAGCGCGGGCGGGTATGTGGTCTGCGGGCAGGAGGTCCTGTTCGACTGTCCCATGGACCGCGCCCAGAGCGACGGTGTGCGGGCGCTTTTGGAGGCCAACGGGGTGGAGTGCACCCTGGAAGCCAAAAATGCCACCTACGGCGGCGCGCAGATGATCCAGCGGCTGTCCGGCTACCAGGCCAAGCAGGACGCCCCGCTGAACAGCGAGCTGGAGCGCTGGCGCCGGGCTTTCGCCGACGGGATGCTGGTCCGCCCTCTGGAGGAATACAAGGGCGAGCCCATCTATAAAATTTGCTACATCGCGCAGGACGCGGCGTCCCTCCGGCCGGCCAAGGAGGCCTACGGCGGGCAGTTCAACTTCTGCGAGACAAAGACCTTCCAGGCGGAGGGCCCCGGCTGCATCAACGGCGAGCTCATCAACCGCAAGTTCAACAAAGGGGAGGGCATCCGCCGCATCTGCCAGCATCTGGGCCTGTCCACCGACGCGGCGGTGGCCTTTGGGGACAGCGAGAACGACCTCGAGATGACCGGCGTGGCCGGCATCAGCTACTGCATGGCCAACGGCGCGCCCGCCCTCAAAGCCCGGTGCACCCGGGTCTGCCCCGCCGTCAGCGAGGACGGCATCGCCGCGGCCTTCCAGGAGCTGGGGCTGATCTGAACGCAGCAAAAAAGAGCCGGCGAACCAGCTCTCAAAACGATGGATCTTGCGCGGCTTTCGGGCCGCGCTTTTTTATGTTCCGTCCCTGCGCCATGAACCGATCCCCAGGGCAAGGAAACAGGTTCCAATGGCGTAGAAAGCTGTCCCGCTGCCCATCCATGCGGCGAGGAAAAACAGGGCGGCCGCCAGGAAATACAAAACGCTGCCAGTGTGGTTCATAAGGGCCTCCTTGCCCCCGGAGATGGGGCGAAAGCGGCGGCGCGGTCCGGGCGGAGGGAACCGTTCACGGACCAGGCGCAGGCCGCTGGAAGGAATGTTCGTTAGGATCTGTCTTGCTTGTGGCGGTCGATGAAGTCCTGCCAGGCTTTGCCGCGCAGCAGCATGGCGGCGCAGACGGCGACGGCGGCAGCAATCAAAATGACGATCTCCATACAAAAACCCCCTTTTACAAAAAACGGACAGGGACGACTTTTCATTGCAGGGAGGAAAGAAAAATCAGTCCCGCGCCCGCAGCTGCCAGAAAGCCACCGCGCTGGCGGCGGCTACGTTCAGGCTGTCCACCCCGTGGGACATGGGGATCTTGGCGGTGTAGTCGCAGCGGGCGATGGTCTCGGGGGCCAGGCCGTCCCCCTCGGTGCCCAGGATGAGGGCCAGCCGGGGCTCGGCCATCAGGGCGGGGTCGTCGATGGAGACCGAGCGGTCGGTCAGGGCCAGGGCCGCGGTCTTGAAGCCCAGGGCGGACAGCCGCGCAAGGCCGGCGGCCGGCCAGTCAGAGGGAACGGCGCCGATCTGGGTCCAGGGCACCTGGAACACCGTCCCCATGCTGACCCGCACCGCACGGCGGCACAGCGGGTCGCAGCAGGAGGGGGTGACGAGCACCGCGTCGATGTGCAGCGCCGCCGCCGAGCGGAAAATGGCCCCGATGTTGGTGGAATCCACGATGTTTTCCAGCACGGCCACCCGGCGGGCGTTTTGGCACAGGGCTTCCACCGGGGGCAGGGCGGGCCGGTGAAAGGCCGCCAGCACGCCGCGGGTCAGGGTGTAGCCGGTCAGCTGGGCCAGCACCTCCCGGTCGGCGGTGTAGACGGGCGCGCCGCCGCACCGGGCCAGAATATCGCGGGCGGGGCCGTCGATCTTCCGCCGCTCCATCAGCAGGGCGAAGGGGACGGCTCCCGCGTCCAGCGCCCGCTCGATGACTTTGGGGCTCTCGGCGATAAAAACGCCCTTTTCGGGCTCCAGCCGGCTGCGCAGCTGGTTCTCGGTCAGCCGGGCAAAGACGTCCAGGGCGGGGTCGGAAAGGTCTGTGATCTCAATGATAGTGGGCATGGTATCTCCTTACTGGGATGTGAAGTCGCTCTCGCCCGAAAGGCCATCCAGGTTCAGCATTCCTTCCAGGGCGGCGATGTCAGCTGAGACGTCCAGCGCATCGGACTGGAACAGCTTGTCCAGCTGGTTTTCAAAGGCGGTGACCAGCAGGTCCAGCGAGCGCTCGATGCTCTGTTTGGTTTTGGTGATGTTCTCGCCGTCCACCCCCTGGCCGTCCAGCTGGGCGTAGGTGTGCAGCAGTTTGAGGGCGGTGGGCAGGTAGTAGTTGACGAACTTGCGCAGCTGGTCCTCCTTGCCGGGGTCGGCCTCGGCAAGGGCAAAGATGCGGGCGCTGACCGTTTCCAGGCGGGCGGCCTTGTCCCGCAGCATGGGATCGGCGAGGGCCGTGCCCGCCTCGTGTAGCTGGCGCAGAAGCCGCTGGTACTGGCTCTCCCCGGCGGGATCGGGGTCCGGCTGCGGCGCGCTCTCCCGGGCGGGAGGGGCGGGGAGGGGCGCATCGCCCCGCACCACCAGAAAATCGGTGCGGTTGTCGATGTAGGCGTCGGCCCCGAAATAGCCGTGGTCGATGGCGCTTTCCAGCACCTTGCGGCCTTCCTTTTCGGGGATGCCTGCCGCGGCGAACAGCTCGTCCAGGGGGATGTTGTCCCGGTCGCCTACCACTTTGTCCAGCTGGCGTTCCAGCCGGCTGACCCGCCGGAGGAACAGCCCCAAGACCAGGGCGCCCCCGCCGCCCACGACCATGAACAGGTTGGAGAACAGGTCGTTCCACAGGCCGTAATAGATGCTGTCGGGCAGCTCGGTGACGCCCGCAAACAAAAACAGCCCTCCCAGCACGGTGCACCAGTTGATGAGGCTCTGCCGGCGCTTTTTGGCTTTCTGCTGCTCCGCGGTGGGTAGGTCGTGGGCCTGGTAGCGGGCGCTGTAGTCGTAGGGAGCGCCCGGCCCAGGCTGGGCGGCGCGGCGGGTGTCCTCGGGGCGGAAGTCGGCGGCGTAGCGCCTGCGGTCTTGAAAGGCGCGCCATTCTTTTTTCTCGGCGTCCTTATCAATGGCCCGCAGGATGAACAAAATCACCGCCAGCCAGGGCGCAAGGCCCAGCAAAACCAGCAGGGCGATGAGGGGGATGCGGGCAAAATAATGTTTGTGCTGCGGCATAGGTCAGGACCTCCCAAAATAAGACGGCAAAAAACGAGCCGTGCTCCCTTTATTATAATGGAACACGGCTCGTTTGTTAAGGCTTTCTTCTAAGAGATTTTAATAGACAGGGGATTTTCAAGCCCGTCTTTCAAACCCGTCTCAGATAGACGGCATGTACGTCTATCTGGGACACATACAGGGAAATTTGCTGGCGGGAGTGTGCGAGCGCAGCGAGTGCGCGGTTCGCCAGCAAATTTTGTCCCCAGGGGGAAGGAATTTCTGTTCTGCGTATGAAGACAGAAATGGGTTCCCCCTGGAACCGGAGGTTACTTCATCAGCGCGCAGACGGCGTCGGCATAGGCGACGGGGTCGTCCACCGGCAGGCCCTCGATCAGCTGGGCCTGGGCGTAAAGAATCTGGCTGTACTGGTTTACCTTGTCGGTGTCGCCGGCCTCCTGCGCGGCCTTCAGGACCGCAAAGACGGGGTGGCTGGCGTTGATCTCCAGCACCTTGTCGCTCTTGACGTCCTCACTGCCGGGCTGGCGGGACAGCACCTTTTCCATCTCGATGGACAGGGGGCCTTCGGCCGACAGGCAGACGGGGTGGTCCTTCAGGCGGGTGGAGACCTTCACTTCCTTGATCTTGCCGTCCAGAGCGGCCTTCATGGCGTCGAACAGGGCTTTGTTCTCGGCGGTGGCCTCCTCGGCGGCCTTCTTCTCCTCGTCGGACTCCAGGCCCAGGTCGCTGCCGTTGATGTTCTTGAACTCGACGGTGCCGTCCTTGCCCTCGGCATCCTTGCGGGGGAAGCTGTGCATGATCTGGAAGCAGAACTCGTCCACGTCCTCGGTGAGCAGCAGCAGGTCATAGCCCTTGTCCAGCACCAGGGAGGCGGTGGGCAGCTTGGCCAGACGGTCGGCCGAGTCGCCGGCGGCGAAGTAGATGTACTTCTGCTCGGCAGGCATCTTCTCGACGTACTCCTCCAGCGTGACCATCTTCTTCTCCTTGGCGGAGTAGAACAGCAGCAGGCCCCGCAGCAGCTCGGTGTGCATCCCGTAGTCGGAATAGACGCCGAACTTGATCTGGCGGCCGAACTCTTTCCAGAAGCTCTCGTACTTCTCGCGGTCGTTGACCAGCATGGCGTTCAGCTCGTTCTTGATCTTCTTTTCCAGCGCGTTGTGGATCAGCTTGAGCTGGCTGTCCTTCTGCAGGGTCTCGCGGCTGATGTTCAGGCTCAGGTCCTGGCTGTCCACGATGCCCTTGACGAAGCTGAAGTAGTCAGGCAGCAGGTCGGCGCACTTTTCCATGATGAGCACGCCCGAAGCATAGAGGGCCAGGCCCTTCTCATACTCCTTGGTGTAAAAATCGTAGGGACGGTGCGAGGGGACAAAGAGCAGGGCGTTGTAGTTGGCGGTGCCCTCGGTGCGGCTGACGATGACCCGGGCGGGGTCGGCGTAATCGCCGAAGTGGTTCTTGTAGAACTCGTTGTACTCCTCGTCGGTGACTTCGCTCTTCTGCTTCTTCCAGATGGGCACCATGCTGTTCAAAGTTTCCAGCTCGGTGTATTCCTCCCACTCGGGCTTGTAGTCCTCGGGCTTGGGGTCAGGCTCGGGCTTCTGACGGCTCTTGGTGCGCTCCATCTGGATGGGGTAGCGGATGTAGTCGCTGTACTTCTTGACGATGGCGGCCACGCCGTACTCCGAGACGTAGTTGTCGTAGTTCTCGGTGTCGGTGTTGGGCTTGATGTGCAGGATGATGTCGGTGCCGGCGGTCTCCTTCCCGGCGGGGGTGATTTCATAGCCCTCCACGCCGCTGGACTCCCACTGCCAGGCCTCGCTGCTGCCGTAAGCCTTGGAAATGACGGTGACGCGGTCGGCCACCATAAAGGCGGAGTAGAAGCCCACGCCGAACTGGCCGATGATGTCGATGTTCTCATCGGTGTTCTCGGCCTTGAAGTCCTGGCTGCCCGAGTGGGCGATGGTGCCCAGGTTCTGCTCCAACTCCTCGCGGGTCATGCCGATGCCGTTGTCCGAGACGGTGAGCATACGGTTTTCCTTGTCAAGGGTGAGCAGGATGCGGAAATCCTCCCGGTTCATCCCCACCGAGGTGTCGGTCAGGCTCTTGAAGTAGAGCTTGTCGATGGCGTCGGATGCGTTGGAGATCAGCTCCCGCAGGAAGATCTCCTTGTTGGTGTAGATCGAGTTGATCATCAGGTCCATCAGCTTTTTGCTTTCGGCCTGGAACGGCTGCATTGCCATAGCAAAAACCTCTTTTCTTATCGCGGAGCACGTTACTGTGCTTAGCACTCAAATATTCCGAGTGCTAATATACACCGTTTCGGACAAAAAATCAAGAGCTGGGGGCCGGCCTTCATAAAAAGTTTAGAAATCCGCTTTCCCGCGCGGCCGTTCTGCGGTACAATAAGGGCAGAGCAAACTTTCTGGGAGGAACGATACATATGAAGATCGAGACCCTTGCGATCCACGGTGCGTCCCTGACCGTCTACCTGCGGGACGCGGAAGAAGTCATGCCCATGGCCCAGGCCCGGCCGCTGGTGCTGGTGGTGCCGGGGGGCGGCTACAGCCACGTCAGCCCCCGGGAAGGGGACCCGGTGGCGGTCCGCTTTCTGGCGGCGGGGTACCACGCGGCGGTGCTGCGCTACAGCGTAGGGGAACAGGCCCAAAATTATCTCCCCCTAAAACAGATCGACGGGGCGCTGGCCGCCCTGCGGGCCCACGCGGACGAGTGGCACATCCTGCCGGACAAGATCGCCGCCTGCGGCTTTTCGGCGGGGGCGCACCTGGCCCTTTCGTCGGCGGTGCTGGCGCTGCCCGGCCAGGCTTCCTGGCGGGAGCGGCAGCGGCCCAACGCCCTGATCCTGTCCTATCCGGTGGTGACGGCCGGGCCGTACGCCCACCGTGGCAGTTTTGAGGCCCTGAGCGGTTCGGCCGGCCTGGCCAGCCACCTGGCGTTCGGCCTGGAGGACAAGGTCGGCCCCGACACCCCGCCGGTATTCCTCTGGCACACCATGGACGACAACACCGTCCCGGTGGAAAACAGCCTGCTGCTCCTCTCGGCGCTGCGCCGCGCGGGCGTGCCGTGCGAAGCGCACCTGTTTCCCCACGGGGTGCATGGGCTGAGCGTCTGCACCGCCGAGGTGAACACCCCGCAGCCCCACGCCGCCCACTGGTTCGCCCTGGCGGCCGAGTGGCTGGGCGAGGTGTTCGGCTGGGAGTTAGGGTGTATCTGAAAACTCCTCAACGCTGTCCAATTCTACCAGAAAGGCGCATCTGCCGCGTTGCATTCGCTTGCATTCCACAAAGGAGTGCGGCGCTCATGCGCCTTGCATCTGCACTTTTCTGGCGAATTGTTCAGCATTTTTGATTTCTCAGATACACCCTGGGAATTGCGTAAATGCGATGAAAAATTTGTGCAAAACGGTTGACAGGGACAAGCGGTTCTTGTATACTATGGACTAGAGAACATCGAACCTCGCAAACAAAAAACCCGGCGCGGCGCGGCCGGCCGGGCGCATCATTCAGGAGGAAAGCCAATGGGCCTGTCTGAAACAGAACGCGCAAAGCTCCGCTGCATTCTGCAGCAGTACGAGGAGGACCCCCGTGTGCAGGAAATGGACAACTACATCCAGCACGGCTGCGTGACCACCTACCAGCACTGCCAGAATGTGGCGCGGGTGAGCTTCTGGATCAACCGGCGCTTCCATGTGGGGGCGGACGAGACCGCCCTGGCCGTGGGCGCCCTGCTGCACGATTTTTATTTGTACGACTGGCACTGTGAAGGCCGTTTCCAGCACTGCCGCAGCCTGCGCACCCTGTTCAAGATGCACGGGTTCATCCACCCGCTGCTGGCCCGGCAGAACGCCGAGCGGTGCTTTGCCCTCAGCCCCAAGGTGCGCAACATCATCCGCAGCCATATGTGGCCGCTGACGCTGTTCCACGCGCCTTCCAGCCGGGAGGCGGTGATCGTCTGCATCGCCGACAAATACTGCGCCGTCCTCGAGGCGCTGTACCGCCACCGCCAGAAGGCCATCTGCGCATAAAAAATCCGCCCCTGCTTTTGCAGTGGGCGGATTTTGGTGCCGGAACATTGACAAAAAGCGCAGCTTGCGCTATACTAGATATAAAGAAGGGCGCTGCCGGACAAACGGTAGTTCCCCGTTGATTGGTTAAAGAAGTAACCGCACAAGTTGGGAAGCTGGGCGGTTACTTCTTTTTATTTCTTAAGGATCTGAATGAACAGACCGATAATGCCAACGACCAAAATGCCGGTCTGAATAAGATCGGAATATGTGACCATTGTCAGCCCCCCTTTCTGTACGATCAGGAGGCAAAGAAGCGCCCCCCGATTTGAACGGGGAACACACCGCTTGCCGTTTATCGACAACACCCACCAAAAGAATACCATAACTGCCAGCAAATGACAAGTCCCCGCTTTTCCTTTCAAGAAAAACGGGGACGTTTTTTACAGCTTCTTGTAGCCGGGGGGCTCGTCGGCGGCGCAGCGGCGCTCCATCAGCCAGGTGTCCAGCCAGCGGCCGTGGCAGTCGCGCGCGATGCGCTCCCGGCGGCCCACCTCCCGGAACCCGCACTTGGTGTGCAGCCGGTGGCTGGCCTCGTTGTCCTGCAGGACGGTGGACTGCAGTGTCCAGTAGCCGGCCTGCTCGGCGGCGGCGCACAGGGCGCTCAGCAGGTGGTAGCCGTAGCCGCGGCCGCGGTAGCGCTCGCCCACATAGATGCTCACCTCGGCCACGCCGCGGTAGCACCAGCGCATATTCACCCGGGACAGCACCGCCCACCCGGCGATCTCGCCGTCCGGGGCCAGGATCACCAGCCGGCACTCCTTGATGTGGGAGGCGTCCCAGGCGGAGTAGGGCGGGCAGGCCGTCTGAAAGGTGGCGTGCTCGGTGGCGATGCCTTCTTGGTAGATCTCGGCCACAGAGGGCCAGTCGGCCGGCTCCATGGGCCGGATCTGCATACATTCTTCTTCCATCAAATCGTCAATTCTTTCCTTTTAGGATTGCCCGGCCAGTTCTTCCTCGGTGACGTAGCCGGACGCGAGCACCTTGGCCCGCAACGCCGCGTAAAGCTCGGCCTCGGTGGCTTTGACATAGGGGTCCACGAACAGTGCGCCGATGCCGAGCAGCAGCAGGCCCAGCAGGTTCCACCCCACGAAGGACAGGTCCAGCACAAAGATGTTCCACTTTTCACCGTCGGTCATCATGGTGCTGATCTCAAAGGCGCGGTCGGCGGGCAGGTCGGGGTTCTCGGCCAGCAGAAAGGGGATGAAGCGGTACTGATAGCTCTTGACGATGCCGGGGACGATGAGCAGCAAAGTCCACAAAAAGACTTTCAGGTTCATGAAAAACATGACCCCCACCGTGTTCCAGTAGCCGCGGGTAAAGCCCGAAAAGATCGTTCCCAGCTGGGCGGTGTCGGAGCGGTTCTCGGTCAGGTAGCGGGCCTGGCCCACCTGGATCACCGGGGCCACCAGGATGCCCCAGCACAAAAAGACGACCACCAGGATCAGGAGCACCAGGGTGCTGAGGGTGAAGATGTAGGGCACCAGCAGGGAATAGGGGAACCCCGTGCTGCCGGTGATCGAGAAAGCGGTTTTGGCCGGGCCGGAAGCGGCGCTTTCCGCACCGAAGTCATAGTTCAGGCTGATGCTGCCGCACAGCAGGGAGACGATCAAACAGGCCAGAAAGACCCGCCAGTAGCTGCGCCGCAGGACGGTCTTGGCGTTGTCTTTCAAAAGGGCGCGTGTCCACATAGAGCAGACCTCCTTTTCAGGTTGCAGAAAACATTCGGTTTTGGGTTCCGCCGGTGGACTTCAGTATAGCAGATTTTTGCCGAAAGTACAATGGCGGCGTCGAACCGCAAAAGCTTTTGACAAGAAGGGCCGGACAGGGTACAATAGAAAAAACTGGAAAACGAACCAGTTCTGCGTGACCGCAGGGAAAGGAAAGACCCATGACGTGCAAGATCAAACGCGCGCTCTGCCTGGCCGTGCTGGCGGCTGTGCTGGCTGTGCCGGCCCGGGCGGCCGCGCCCTGTCTGACCCCGGACTCCACCGTCGCCGAGCTGCACGGCAACGAGGGGATCGTGGGGGCCGGCTTTGACAGCTGGGACCGCGGTTCCCTCTGGCCCGAACAGCCCTGGGAATACGCCCGCTGGAGCCTGCGCCGCTACATCGGCGCACCGGTGGACGAGGCCGTCGAGGCGCTGAACCTCATCATTGAAAACTATAACCAGGGCGTGCAGGTGACATACCCACTCTACACCGCAGAAGAAGTCGCCGCCGACCCCACCCGGGAAGGGGTGGCGCTTTACTATTTCCCGGCCGAAAAGCCGGGGGCCAAGTACGCCATCGTCCTGTCTGGCAATATGCTGGAGCGCACCGCCCGCGTCAAGGAGGGGTGCAGCGCGGTGGCCGAGCTGCACCGGATGGGCTACGCTGCTTTCATCCTGAACTACCGGGTGGGCCATGACCTGAAGGACAACGCCAACTACCAGGACCTGGTGCGGGCGGTGCAGTACATCACCGCCCACGCGGGCGAGCTGCAGGTGGACCCCGAAAACTACGCCCTGATGGGCTTTTCTTCGGGCGGGCAGCTGTGCGCGCTGTTCGGTACCGACCGGATGGGCTACCAAAATTACGGCCTGCCCAAACCCGGCGCGCTGCTGCTGGCCTACCCCATCCTGAACTACGTCTACGGCAAGCCCATCCTGTTCTACCTCTACGACCGGGCGGAGCCGGGGGACCATCTGGCCCCGGGCGACTACTACTATAACGTGGAGGTGCCTGCGGAGGTGACGGCGGATTTCCCCGCCACCTTCCAGTGGTACGGCAAAAACGACAGCTCCCTGCGGGGGTTCTTCACCCAGTGGCAGAGCCCGGCCCTGGACGAGGCGCTGGCACGCTGCGGCGTGCCCCATGCGCTGATCGTCTATGACGAAGCGCCCCACGGCAGCGCCAACGGCGCCGGCACCGACGCCGCCGGCTGGATCGCCCGGGCTGCCGCCTTCTGGGAGGACGTCACGGGCTGAGAAAAGCCGAAACCATGCAGGAAAGGACAATAGAAGGAAACCGACACGATGAACGCAAAAAAGATGATAGCCGCCGCCCTGGCCGCCGCGATGCTGGCCGCCTCAGCCCTCCCAGTGGGGGCGCTGCCCGCGCCTTATCTCACGCCGGACACGACCGTGGCGCAGATGCGCGCCAACGAGGGAATCGCTGGCTCGGGCTTCGACACATGGGACCGGGGCTCGCTTTTCCCGGAACAGCCGTGGCAGTACGGAGACTGGACCCTGCGCCGCTTTGTTGGGGCGACCGTGGACGATGCGGTTTTTGGATTAAATCTGGTGATCCAAAATTACAATCACGACATACAGGTGACATATCCTCTCTACACGGAAGAAGAAATAGCCGCGGACCCAAGCAAAAAGGGTGTGGAACTCTATTATTTCCCGGGAGAACAGAGCAATGGAAAATATGCGCTTGTGTTGTGCGGTAATATGCTGGAACGAACAAGCCGTATCAAGGAATCCTGCGGCGCGGTCAGCCAGCTCCATAAGATGGGGTATACGGCGTTTATCCTGAAATACCGGGTTGGGCATGAAATATCCCGGAACGGCAACTATAACGATCTTGTCAGGGCTGTGGAGTACATTACAGAAAACGCAGATGTTTTCCATGTCCGGCCGGAGCAGTATGCACTGGTAGGCTTTTCAGCTGGGGCGCATCTGTGCGGGATGTTCGGCACCGACCGGATGGGGTACAAAAACTACGGCCTGCCCAAGCCCGGCGCGCTGCTGCTGGCCTATCCCATCGTCAACTATATGTACGGCAAGCCGGGCTTTTTGTACGTCTACGACGGCGCGGAGCCGGGGGACGACCTGGCCCCGGGCGACTACTACTACAACATCGAGCTGAACGCGGAAGTGACGCCGGACTTCCCGCCCACGTTCCACTGGTTCGGCCGGAACGACCTGACCCTGGGTATGATCTTCCCGCCGCTGCAGGGGCCGGCGCTGGACCGCGCGCTGGAGCAGTGCGGGGTCGAACACAAGATGGTCGTATACGGCCGTGCGCCCCACGGCAGCGGCACAGGCACCGGCACCGACGCAGCCGGGTGGCTGTACGACGCCGTGGATTTTTGGGAAGAAGTCACCGCACATCCGTGAAATGAAAGGGGAACGATATCCATGACCATCGATCAAAATGAATGGTTCCGCAGCCTGAACGCCGGTCTGCCCGACGATGTAGCCCGCCTCAAGGCGGCGGGATACTATGAGGAGGCCGTCGCGCGGATTGACGCCCTGCTGGCCGAGGACTGGACCGCCGTCCAGAACGGCCCGAACACCGGCGCAAACCCCGCGCCCGCCATGCCGGACGCTCAGCGGGAGGCCCTGCTGGCCCAGCGGGAGATTTTGCGCCGCCTGCCCGCCGAGTACATCTATACCGAACAGCAGGCCGTGGAAAAGATGCAGGCCCAGGTGACCGGCTTCACGCTGGAAGAGCTGCGGGCCCTCGAACGGGCCGGCCGGGTGGACTGGCGGTTCGTGGAAGGGGAAAAGCACTATCTCGACCGCTTTGACGAGACACTGCTGGCCACCGACCCCGCCTTTGCCGCCCGGCGGCATGTGCCCGAGCCGGACAGCGGCGCATCCCTCGCCCGCCGGAAGGCCACCCACGAAAAGATGCTGCGGGAGGGCTCCGCCTCGGCCCGCATCACGGTGGAGGCCAGCGTGGGGATGTCGGATGCCGCCTTTGCCCAGGCGCTGGCCAGGGCCAGGGCGGAGGGGCGGCACACCGTCCACGTCCGGGCCTGGCTGCCCCTGCCTGCCGCCTGTGAGAGCCAGTCGGACCTTTGCCTGGAACACTTCTCGGAGCCGCCCGCCCATGTCGCGGCCCCGGACGCGCCCCAGCGCACCGCCTTCTGGGAGGCGGACCTGGCCGAGAACCGCCGCTTCACCGCGCGGTACAGCTACACCCAGACCGCTCGCTATGCCGACCCGCTGGGCTTTGCCTCCGACCCGGACCAGCCCAGTTTCGACACCGGCGAGGAAGCCCCCCACATCGTCTTTACCCCCTACCTGCGGGCGCTGGCCGCCCAGCTGACCCGGGGCGTGACCAGCCCCGCCGAAAAGGCCCAGCGCTTTTACGACTTTGTCACCCTGAACGTCCACTACCACTACCAGCCGTCCTACTTCGTGCTGGAGGACATCCCCACCCGCTGCGCCATGGACCGCCGGGGGGACTGCGGCATCATGGCCCTGACCTTCATCACCCTGTGCCGGATCGCCGGTATCCCCGCCCGGTGGCAGAGCGGCCTGGCGGTGGGCCCCGGCAAGTGCGGCTGCCACGACTGGGGCATGTTCTACATCGCCCCCAAGGGCTGGATGTACGCCGACTGCTCCTATGGGGCGTCCATGGCCAGGGCAGGGGAGGAAGAACTCCGCCGCCACTACTTCGGCAGCATCGACCCGGGGCGGATGGTGGCCAACCGCGCGTTCGAGGCGCCCTTCGACCCGCCCATGCTGGGCTTCCGCGCCGACCCCTACGACAACCAGACCGGCGAGGTGGAGGCCGACGGCGTGGGCCTGTGGGGGGACCAGACTGTCACCACCAAAGAGACCCTGGCTTATGAGGAACTGTAAGGAGAGACGAACGACATGGAAGCTATGATCGCAGCCCTTTGCCTGCTGTTGCTGCTGGCGGGGGATATTCTGCTGGTGGTTTTGCTGCTGCGCAGCCGCCGCCCCGCAGACGATACCGGCCACATCCAGGAGCTGGAAGACTGGCTGGAAGAACGGCTGGCCCGCCAGGCCGACGACTTTGACAAGAAACTGCGGGCCAGCCAGTCCGCCCTGGCCGACCAGAACTACGCCGCCATCCGCGGCGTCAAGGACGCAGTGGATGGGATGGGCGCCCAGCTGACCGGCAGCCAGGCCGCCCAGCAGAAAAACCTCGAGGGCCGCTTCCAGACCATGGAAAAGACGCTTGAGAGCCGCCTGCGCACCATGGAACTGTCCAACACCCAGCGGCTGGAGGAGATGCGCCGCACCCTGACCGAGGGGATGGACGCCGTCCGGGCCGAGAACGCCAAAAAGCTGGACGAGATCCGCCACACGGTGGACGAGCAGCTCCAGGACACCCTGCAAAAGCGGGTGAGCGAGAGCTTCAAGACCGTCAGCGACCAGCTGGAACAGGTCTACAAGGGCCTGGGCGAGATGCAGTTGTTGGCGGCCGACGTGGGCGGGCTGAAACAGGTGCTGTCGGGGGTCAAGACCCGCGGCATCCTGGGCGAGATCCAGCTGGGGGCCATCCTGGAGGAAATTTTGGCCCCCGAGCAGTACGACACCAACGTAGCCACCATCCCCGGCTCCACCCAGCGGGTGGAGTTCGCGGTCAAGCTGCCCGGCGCCGACGGCCAGAACATCTGGCTGCCCATCGACTCCAAGTTCCCCGGCGACACCTACGCCCATTTGCAGGAGGCGCAGGCTTCGGGGGACGCGCAGGCCGTGGAGGCGGCTCGCCGCGCCCTGGAACAGGTGGTCCGGGCCGAGGCCAAGGACATCCGCACCAAATATGTGGAGCCGCCCTACACCACCAATTTCGGCATCCTGTTCCTGCCCTTTGAGGGGCTGTACGCCGAGGTGGTCAACCAGGGCATGGTCGAAACGCTGCAGCGGGACTATCAGGTCAACGTGGCCGGCCCCAGCACCATGGCCGCCCTGCTGAACAGCCTGCAGATGGGCTTCAAGACGCTGGCCATCCAGAAGCGCTCCAACGAGGTCTGGCAGGTGCTGGGCGCGGTCAAGACCGAGTTTGAAAAGTTCGACAAGGGCCTTGCCAAGCTGCAGGAGCGGCTGCGCCAGTCCGACCGGGAGCTGGACGACCTGATCGGCACCCGCACCCGCGCCATCAACCGCAAACTGCGCGCGGTCCAGTCGCTGGACGAGGTGAGCGCCGCCGCCCTGCTGGAACTGGACGCCGCCCCCGGCCAGCCGCCCCGGGCCGTTCTGCCCGGCGCCGGTCCGGCAGATCCATGAGCGAAAAAGCCATTGCTTTTTCCCTATGAATATGGTATGATATAACGCGGCCCGGAAACCGGGCCCAAATGAAAACCAGTACCCTTTTAGATATAAAACCGGCAAGCGTGCAAGAGAAAGGAATGTCAGCCATGAACGTCTACAAAACAAACGTCACGGATTCCATCCTGGGCATCAGCATCAACGATACCACCCTCGACCTGTTTGAGAGCCAGTACCCCGTCCCCGGCGGCGTCAGCTACAACAGCTACCTGATCCGGGACGAAAAGACCGCCGTCATGGACACGGTGGACGCCCGCGCCACCGACGCATGGATGGAGGCTCTGGAGGCCGAGCTGGCCGGCAAGGCCCCTGATTACCTGGTGGTGTCCCATGTGGAGCCTGACCACTCGGCCAACGTGGCCCGCCTGGCCGCCAAGTATCCCGCCATGCAGGTGGTGGGCAACGCCAAGACTTTTGCCTATCTGGAAAACTTCTTCCCCGGCGCCATCGAGGCCGGCCGCCGCGTCACCGTCAAGGACGGCGACACCCTCAGCCTGGGCAGCCACACCCTGCACTTCGTCTTTGCCCCCATGGTGCACTGGCCCGAGGTGATGGTCAGCTATGAGTCCAGCGAGAAGGTGCTGTTCTCGGCGGACGGCTTCGGCCGGTTCGGCGTGGTGGCCGAGGGCGACAGCTTCGCCAACTGGGCCGACGATGCCCGCCGGTACTTCCTGAACATCGTGGGCAAGTACGGCCCCCAGGTCCAGGCCCTGCTCAAAAAGGCTGCCGGCCTGGACATCGCTCAGATCTGCCCCCTGCACGGCCCCGTGCTGAACGGCGACCTGGCCCCCTACCTGAGCCTGTATGACACCTGGTCCAGCTATAAGCCCGAGGAGCCTGCCGCGATCCTGGTGGCTTCGGCTTCCATCCACGGCCACACCCGTGAGGCCGCCCACAAGATGGCCGAAAAGCTGCGGGCTGCCGGCGCGTCCGTCACCGAGATGGACCTGACCCGCACCGACGTCTCCTATGCGGTGGCCGAGGCTTTCCGCTGCGGCAAGATGGTGCTGGCCTGCGCCACCTACGACGGGTTCCTGTTCCCGCCGATGGAAACCTTCCTGACCCACCTCAAGACCAAGAACTTCCAGGGCCGTATCGCCGGCCTGATGGAGAATGGCATGTGGGCCCCCATGGCCAACAAGCTGATGACCGCCGAGCTGGCCGGGATGAAGAACATCACCGTCTGCGAGCACACCGTCAGCATCCGCGGCGCAGCCCACCCCTGCGACGACGCCCAGATGGACGCCCTGGCCAGCGAGCTGGTTGCCCGCTGAGCGGACCGCCGGCCTGTACATAACCAGATCCAACAAAAAGCTGCTCTGACCGGCTGGTCAGGGCAGCTTTTTCAGTTCAGGTCGTCCAGGATGTCGGGCCAGAGGGCCTGCTCCTGGCGCAGCGCATCGAAGCAGCAGTCCAGATAGATCTTGTTGGCGGCGGGGATGACGCTGCACCGCAGCAGGAACTGCTCGTCGCTCAGGCCGCTGTCCGGCCGGCGGGTGGACGGCCGCAGTCCGAACACTGAGCCGATGGCGGCTTCCAGCTCATCGCAGAAAAAGTTGTACGCCGCCCCGGCGTCGAACCGCTCCTTCTGGATGGAGAAAAGGAACTGGATGTTCTCCATGGACAAAACGTTTTTGACCACCACAATGTACATCAGGTAGCCGATCTGGTCCCGGGTGTATTTTTTGCGCACCGGGTGGGTGATAAGCCCTTTTTTGACATAGTTGCTGACCATCGACCCCGTCAGCTCCATCCCCGGAAAGGTGCGGAAATGGCTGTTGACGTACTGGACGGTCTGGTCGAGATACAGCCCCATGCCAGGCAAGTCGTCATACCGGGGCAGGGCAAAGCCCGCGGCAGAAGCCGCGATGCGGCGTTTCGTTTCAGCATTCATGGTTTAAGTATACATCAAACCGTTCAAAAGTCAATAGAACTGAAAATCTTTTGTTAAGATTTTTGCATATGGTTGACAAGTTATTCAAAAACTGATATGATGAAGGCAGAATACGGACTTGGTCCATCAGACAGGCAGAGGACGGGTCTGAATCGAACGGTTGGCGTATGCCGGCTGCGGATTGGAGAGATGTATGTATGAAACGGAAAATTGTGCTGGATTCCTCATCGAATCTGTGGCAGCTGCCGGGGGTGGACTACGCCTGTGTGCCCCTGAAGATCATCACCGACGAGCAGGAGTATGTGGACGAGCCCGGCACCGACGCCTTTGCCATGGCCCACGACCTGCGCACCTATAAGGGCAAGAGCTCTACTTCCTGCCCCAACGTGGGGGACTTTCTGGCGGCATACGCCGGGGCGGACGAGATCTTTGTCGTGACCATCACCGGCACGCTGTCGGGCTGCAACAACGCCGCCCGGATGGCCGCCGAGGAATACCAGGACACCAACCCCGGCGCCAAAGTGTTCGTGCTGGACAGCCTTTCCACCGGGCCGGAGATGTGCCTGCTGGCCCGCCGGCTGGCGGCTCTGGCGCCCACCGAGGCTACCTTTGAGGAGATCTGCGACGCGGTGACGGCCTACGCCGAACACACCCATCTGCTTTTCTCGCTGGAATCGCTGAACAACCTTGCCCGCAACGGCCGGGTCAAGCTGACCGCCGCCGTGGTGGCGCGGGCCCTGGGCATCCGGGTGCTGGGCCAGGCCAGCCCCCAGGGCGAGCTGGACATCATCTGCAAGACCCGCGGGGAGCACGGCGTGCTGGAGCGCACCATTCTGGAAATGCGGGACCGCGGCTTCGCCAACGGCAAAGTACAGATCGCCCACTGCGACAACGAGAAGGCGGCCCGCCGCCTCAAGCTGATGATCGAGGCCATCTGGCCCGACTCCGAGGTGGAGATCGTGGAATGCGGCGCGCTGTGCAGCTTCTACGCCGAGCTGGGCGGCCTGCTGGTGGGCTACGAGGACGCCGCCGCGCCCACCGTCTAAAAATATCATTGCATCAAGAGAGACAGCGCTGGGACAAACGCCGCGGCGCTGTCTCTTTTTTGCGTCTTTTCGCGCCCGGCTTGCAAAAAAGGGCCGGGGGCGGTATACTGACAGGGACACGAGCATCCATAACAGATCTTATGGGAAAGGAGAAGCCATGTTCAAACTGCCGGTCGTCAAAGTCCTCAGCCGTTTTGTCAACAAGATCACCATCACCTTCCTGCTGATTTTGATCCAGCTGGTGTGGATGGCGTCCCTCTACCTCCGGCTGACCGAATATGCCGCCTGGCTCAACGGCGTCATGACGGCGCTGAGCGTTATCATCATCCTGTTCCTGGTGCGCAAGGATGAAAACCCCGCCTACACCATCGCCTGGATGGCCCTGATCGGCATCACGCCGGTGTTCGGCGGGCTGATGTATTTGTTCTGGGGCAACAAGCGCCCCTCCCGCCGGATGCGCCGCCGGATGGCCGCCGTGGACCGCCGCCACCGGGGCCTGGTGGACCAGCGCCCCGGCCAGCTGGACGGGGTAGACCCGCGCACCCGGGCCCTGAGCGGCTATATCGCCAAATACGGCCCCTGGCCTGCCTGGAAGGATACCTCGGTGGAATATTTTTCCAGCGGCGAGGCGATGTTCCCGCACCTGCTGGAGGACCTGCGCCGGGCGGAAAAGTTCATCTTCCTTGAGACGTTCATCATCCGCCCCGGCAAAATGTGGAACGCCGTCGAGGACATCCTGCGGGAAAAGGCCGCCGCCGGGGTGGACGTCCGGGTCATCTACGACGACATGGGCTGTCTGACCACCGTGCCCTCGGGCTTTGTCATCCGGCTGGAACAGGCCCATATCCGCTGCATCCCCTTTAACCCGGTGGTGCCCCTCGTCTCTCTGGTGATGAACCACCGGGATCACCGCAAGATCGTCTCGATCGACGGCAACGTGGCCTACAACGGCGGCACCAACTTTGCCGACGAGTATATCAATGTGGAGGAGCGGTTCGGCTACTGGAAGGACGCCGCCGTCCGGCTGGAAGGTGCGGCGGTCTGGAACTTTACCGTCATGTTCCTCAACTTCTGGAACGCCTTCCGCCCCATGGAGGAGGACTACAGCCCCTTCCGCCCCACCGTCAAGGCCGCGTCGGACGGGGTGGTCCAGCCCTACGCCGACAGCCCGCTGGATGAGGAGCGCCTGGCCGAGAGCGTCTACCGGGACATCCTGGATCAGGCGGAAAAGTATGTCTATATCTTCACCCCGTACCTGGCCATCGGCGAGGACCTGCTCAACTCCCTCAAGCTGGCGGCCAAGCGGGGGGTGGACGTGCGTCTGATCTTGCCCGGCATCCCGGACAAAAAGATGGTGTTCCGGCTCAGCCGGTCGTATTACCTGCCCCTGCTGCGGGCGGGGGTCAAGGTGTACGAGTTCACCCCGGGCTTTGTCCATTCCAAGTGCTACGTCAGCGACGACCGCGTGGCAGTGGTGGGCAGCATCAACATGGACTACCGCAGCCTGTACCTGCACTTTGAGTGCGGCACCCTGCTGATGGGCGGCAGCCAGGTGGCCGCCGTCCGCACCGACCTGGAAAAGACGTTCGCGCAGAGCCGCCGCATCACCCTGGAGGACTGCCGCACCAGCCTGCTGGGTACGCTGCTGGACGATGTGCTGCGGCTGGTCAGCCCGCTGCTGTAAAAAATAGTTGGTTCCTAGCTGCGCCCCTTCATCTTTTGGGATGAGGGGGCGTTTTGCGTGCATAAAACGGCCCTTTGGGGGCAGAATAGCCCCAAAAGCCCCCGCGGGGGCCTGCAAAGGGAGCGAAATTATGAAGATACTGCATCCAAAACAGATCAGACGCCTGGCCACCCTGGCCGCGTCGGCCCTGCTGCTGGCGGGCTGCAGCGGGCCGTCCAGTATGTCCAGCTCGTCGGGGTCCTCCTCCGGGTCGATGGGCGGGACAGCGGGGTCCGCGGGTTCGGCCGGCAGCGCAAGCACAGAGGGCTGGAAGGCGGGCCTGGCCGTCGTGAGCGAGAGCGAGGCCGGGGACGCCGGCGGCGAGGTGAGCACCATCGCGGCCGCCGTCCTGCTGGACGGGGAAGGGCGCATCCTCCACACGGTGGTGGACGAGCTGGAGACCCAGGTGAGCGCGGCGGAGGGGAGCCTGACTTTGCCCGACGACCTGCGCACCAAGCGCCAGAAGGGGGACGGCGACTACCCGCTGGCGGCGGTGTCTGAGATCGGCAAGGGCTGGGCAGACCAGGCCGACGCCCTCGCCAAACACCTGGAAGGGATGACCGCCAGCGAGGTGGCCGCCCTCAAGACCGACGACGAGGGCCGGGCCGCCGACCCCGACCTGCTGGCCGGGTGCACCATCCGCATCGACGGGTACCGGGACGCCATTGCCAAGGCCTGCCGGGAGGCGAAACCCATCGGCTGAGCCATCGTGAAAATAGATATTTTTCGCAGGGGAACAGGGGTGCGGATTGTCCAAAAAAACGCTTGCAATTTCAGGCGTCCTGCACTATAATGTCTCCGTTCAGAAAAGCGTCTCGTTCCGGCCGGAACGGGGCGCTTTTCACGGGAAAGTGACACCGCATATTCAATGGAGGGACCCGCTTATGACCAAAGATATGACCCAGGGCCGGCCGCTGCAGCTGATTTTGCTGTTTTCGGTGCCGATGATGCTGGGCAGCCTGTTCCAGCAGTTTTACAACATGGCCGACACCATCATCGTGGGACGGTTCGTCGGGGTCGAGGCCCTGGCGGCCGTGGGCAGCGTGGGCGGCCTGAGCTACCTTGTGCTGGGCTTTGTGAACGGCATCGCCTGCGGCTTTGCCATCCCGCTGGCCCGCTGCTTTGGGGCCAGGGACGGCTCTGGCCTGCGCCGCTACACCGCCAATGCGGTCTGGCTGTCGCTGGTGTTCGCGGCGGTGCTGACGGTGGTGACGGTGGCCCTGACCCGGCCCATCCTGGTGCTGACCAACACCCCCGCCGACATCATCGACATGGCCGACGCCTATATCCGCACCATCTTTGCGGGCATCCCCTTCACATTGCTGTACAACGTCACCAGCGCCTTCATGCGGGCGCTGGGGGACAGCCGCCGGCCCCTCTATTTCCTGATCGTGGCCAGCGTGCTGAATATCTTCCTGGACATCTTCTTCATCCTGGCCTTTGACGCCGGGGTGTTCGGCGCGGCGCTGGCCACCGTCATCAGCCAGGCCGTGGCCGGCGTGTGGAGCCTTTTGTACATGGTAAAGAACTTCCGCGAGCTGGGCTGGTCGAAGGAGGAGGGGCGGCTCAGCCTGTCCCACTGCGCTTCCCTGTGCATGATGGGCCTGCCCATGGGGCTGCAGTGCAGCATCACGGCGGTGGGCAACATCGTGCTGCAGGCCGCGGTCAACGGCCTGGGCAGCGCGGCGGTGGCCGCCATGACCGCCGGCAGCAAGGCCGGGCAGATCCTGTCCGTCCCGCTGGAGAGCATCGGCACCGCCATGACCACCTATACCAGCCAGAACCTGGGCGCGGGCAGCCTGCCCCGGGTGCGGCAAGGGGTGCGCACGGCGCTGGGCATCGGCTGCATCTACAGCGTGGCCTCCTTCATCATCCTGCACTTTGCCGACACCCTGCTGATCGGGATGTTCCTGGATGCCAGCGAGGACGTGGGCGGGACCATCATGGCCGACGCGCGGTCGTTCCTGTTCTGGAACAGCGTCTTTTACATCCCGCTGGCCGTCCTCATCGTCTACCGGTACTCCATCCAGGGGCTGGGCTTCTCGGGCCTGGCCATGTTCGCGGGCGTGTTCGAGATGTTCGCCCGGGGGCTGGTGGGCTTTTACATGGTGCCGGTGTTCGGCTATTGGGCCGGCTGCATCGCCAGCCCGGCGGCGTGGTTCGCGGCGTGCTTCTTCCTGCTGCCGGCCTATCACCTGGTGATGCGGCGGCTGACCAGCGCCCGGGACGGCGCCTCCCTGCAGGCGGCGCGCGCCAAAGTTTGAGCTGCAAACTGCATAGATTCTGCCCGCTCCGGCTGCACGCCGCGGCGGGCTTTTTTGCGCCCGCGTTTTTGTGCGGCGGGCCGGCTTTGGAATTGACGCCGCCGGCCGTTCGGGGTATACTTACATACATGACACATCGCGCAGGGAAGGAGGGCCCGCCGTGGAGGACCAGCAGCTGGAACAGATCGAGGGCACCATCGAGGACATCATTTTTGAAAACAGCGACAGCGGCTATGTGGTGTTCGAGCTGTCGGGAGAGGGCAAGCTGACGGTGGTGTGCGGCACCCTGGGGGAGCTGCACGTGGGCCAAAGCGTGATCTGCCGCGGGCGGTACGAAAACCACGCCACCTATGGCAGGCAGTTCCACGCCGCCGAGTGCGTGACCGATATGCCCAAGGACATGGATGCGGTGTATGCCTTCCTGGCCAGCCGGTCCCTGCCCTACATCGGGCCCGCCACCGCCCAGAAGATCATCGAGCGGTTCGGCGCGTCGGCGCTGGACGTCATCGCCAACGACCCCGGCCGCCTGACCGAGATCAAGGGCATCTCGGCGGACAAGGCCGACCGCATCCAGCAGGAGTTCAAGCGGATGTTCGGGATGCGGGAGCTGATCGCCTATCTGGCCCAGTTCGAGATCGGGCCCCGGCGGGCGATGGAGGTGTTCCGGGCGTTCGGGCCGGGGGCGGCCCAGGCCATCGCCTCCAACCCCTACTTGCTGTGCGGCGAGCCGCTGCAGCTGGACTTCCGCCATGCCGACAGCATCGCCGCCTATTACCAGATGGAAGGGGACAGCCCCCAGCGGCTGGAAGCCGCCCTGCTGCGCACCCTGCGCCACAACGCGGGCAACGGCCACACCTGCCTGCCGCGGGAGCGGCTGGTGGCCACCGCCTCGGCTTTCATCCACCAGCCCGCCGACAAGCTGACGGCAGCTCTGGAGCACTGCCTGGAGACGGGGCGGCTGGAGGAGCGCAGCTTTTCCACCGGGGAATACATCTATCTGCCCGACCTGCTGGCCGCCGAAGAAGCCATTGCCGCCCGGCTGACCGCCCTGGCCCAGCGGGAAAAACAGACCGCCCGCCACCTCGACCAGGACATTCAGGTGCTGGAGGCGGCCCAGGGCTTTGCCTATGCCCCCGAGCAGCGGGAGGCCATCCGCCGGGCCGTGACCGAAAACTGCCTGGTGCTGACCGGCGGCCCCGGCACCGGCAAGACCACCACCGTCAAGGCGGTGCTGAACGTGCTGGAAAGCCAGGCCGAGCGGGTGGCCCTGTGCGCCCCCACCGGCCGCGCCGCCAAGCGCCTGAGCGAGCTGACCGGCCGCAAGGCGTCCACCATCCACCGCCTGCTGGAAGTGGACTACAGCGGGGGCCGCGTCAGCTTCATCCACAACGAGCGCAATTTGCTCAAATGCGACGTGGTGATTTTGGACGAGATGAGCATGGTGGACGTGCAGCTGTTCCAGAGCCTGCTGGCCGCCCTGCGCCCCAACTGCCGCGTCATCATGGTGGGGGACGCCGACCAGCTGCCCAGCGTGGGCCCCGGCAACATCCTGGGGGAGGTGATCCGCTCGGGGGCGGTGTCCACGGTTTGCCTGAAGCACATCTTCCGGCAGGCAAAGCGCAGCCTGATCGTGGAGAACGCCCACAACATCGTCAGCGGCCGGCCCCTGCAGAAGGGCGGCCGGGAGGACGATTTCTTTTTCCTGGAGGCGGACGGCGAAGCCTGCCAGAAACTGGTGTGCGACCTCGTCACCGCCCGGCTGCCCCGCAGCTACGGCTTTGACCCCATCCGGGATATCCAGGTGCTGTGCCCCACCAAGATGGGCCCCTGCGGCACCCAGGCCCTGAACACCCTGCTGCAGGACCTGCTCAATCCGCCCGCCAAGGGCAAGCCCCAGCTGCAGAGCGCCTCGCGGGTGTTCCGGGAAGGGGACAAGGTGATGCAGGTGAAGAACAACTACGAGATCATCTGGCGGCGGGACGGCGGCGAGCAGGGGGTGGGCGCCTACAACGGGGACATCGGCATCGTGGAGGCCATCGACCCGCGCACCCGCTCCATGACGGTGCGGATGGACGACCGGCTGCTGGTCTACCCCGCCGAGAACCTGGGCGAGCTGGAACCCGCCTACGCCATCACGGTGCACAAGAGCCAGGGCAGCGAGTTTGCCGCGGTGGTGCTGCCGGCGGCGGGGGTGCCGCCCCGGCTGTGCTACCGCAACCTGTTTTACACCGGCGTCACCCGTGCGCGCAAACTGTGCGTGGTGGCGGGCCGGCGGGACACCGTGGCCGCCATGATGGCCAACGTCCGCCAGAACCTGCGCTACAGCGGCCTTGCCGAGCTGCTGAAAAGCCGCGCCCAGCCGCCCCAGCCCGGCGAAATGGCCTGAACCTTCAAATCATTGAATGGGTCCCCCCTAGAGCACATCGTGCTGGAAAGCACTATACTTTTCCCCCGGCGTGTGGTATACTGAAAACTGGATTTTTACGACCCCGCCCGGGGCCTTTGGCATAGAGGAACGCGAAGAAAGGAACACTGCATTATGGCACAGAACGATATTGGGATAGACCTTGGCACCACCACCATCATCATCGCTCAGGAGGGCAAGGGGGTCGTGCTGAACCAGCCCAGCGTGGTGGCGATCGACACCCGCAAAAAGGAAGTGCTGGAGGTGGGCGACAAAGCCCTGGCCATGGTGGGCCGCACCCCCAACTACATCTCGGCCACCTTCCCCCTGAAGGACGGCGTCATCAGCGACCACACCATGACCCGGGAGCTGATCTGCCGCTTTGTCAACCAGGTGTACAGCTCCCACATGGTCAAGCCGCGGGTGGCGGTCTGCGTGCCGGCGGCTATCACCGGCATCGAGAGCGACGCCGTGGTCGAGGCCGTCGTGGCGGCCGGCGCGCGGCAGGTCTACCTGATCGACGAGCCCATCGCGGCGGCCCTGGGTTCCGGCCTGGACATCACGGTGCCCGACGGCCGCATGATCATCGACATCGGCGGCGGCACCACCGACATCGCGGTGCTGTCCCTCGGCGGCAAGGTCAAGGCCACCAGCGTCCGGGTGGCGGGCAACCACTACGACGACGAGATCCTCAAATTCGTGCGGGCCAAGTTCAGCATCGCCATCGGCCAGCGCACCGCCGAGGAGCTGAAAA
>NBJMR02800__coassemble_1368_pt1 | contig 54016 bp, 49 predicted proteins | sample NBJMR02800__metabat2_low_PE_044 | metagenome-assembled genome bin NBJMR02800
CCCACTGGTATTTTACTGCATATTCCTCTATTTGTCAGGTTTTGTTAGGTGCTCTAAAGCGTGGCGCTTTTGCGGCACGCTGAATAAAAGCGCCCGCGTTTGCACACGGGCGCCGGCGCTCCCTTACCCTGCGCAGCGGCCCCGGTCACTGCAGGTAAGTTTCAAGGTATTCTTCGATCTTTTCGTTGTACAGCCGCCCCATGTCGTTGTCGTTCTGCAGCCCGTGGCCCGAGTGCGGGAACTCGATGTAGTCGTGGGGGACGTTGTATTCTTCCAGCGCGCCCACCAGCAGGTTGAGCATGGCACGCACAGCCAGCCGCCCCAGAACGATCCCTGCCAGGATCACGACGGCAAGGATCAGTATACGCTTTGTGCCGGCCGTCATGCTTTGAAACGCTCCTTTCCCTTGACAACGCGGCCCGAAGGGTGTATCATAGCTTCAAACCGCACATACACTTGTAACGACGTTGCCATTGTATCAGCAAAAAATCACACTGTCAAGGAGAAAAGCAAAAATGGAACAAACCGCGCCTTCTGTCTCACCCATGAGCAACGAAGCCCGCAACAGCTACGTCATCGGCCAGATCACCGACGCGCTGCTCGGCCTTCTGCGCTCGAAGCCCATTGAGGAAGTGTCCATCAGCGAGCTGTGTTCGGCGGCCGGCGTGGGCCGGGCCTCTTTTTACCGCAACTTTGCAAGCAAGGAGGCCGTGCTCCAGCGCCAGGACGAGGTCCTGCTGCGCCAGTGGCAGAAGGACTACGACGCCGCCAAGGCGCAGGACGAGGCGGCCGGCCGGGAGCCCGCCAACCTGATGGTCAGCCTGCTGCTGTTCTACAAGGAGCACCGGGACTTTTACACCCTGGTCTACCGCAACGACAGCCGCATCCTGCTGGACACCATCCTGAAAGTCTGCGGCCTGGCCCCGGAGGACGCCAACGCCGTCGCCTACGCCAAAGCCTTTATCGCCTACGGCATCTACGGGGCCGTCAGCGAGTGGATCGGCCGCGGCATGACCGAATCCGCCGAGGAGCTGGCCGCCCTGATGGCCCAGAACCAGCAGCCCCAACCCCAGGCATAACCCCTAGGTATAAAAAGTCCCGCCCAGCCGACATGTACGGATGGGCGGGACACATACAGGGAAATTTAGCGCAGGGAGTGTGCGAGCCGCAGGCGAGTGCGCGGTTCTGCGCTAAATTTTGTCCCCAGGGGCAGCGGCGGCGAAGCGCGTCCAGTGGACGAAGCAGCGAGCCGCCGCTGGCGCAGCGCTCCGATTTTCGCAAGCGGCCACGCGCCGCGAAAACCGGCTAAGCGCAAGAGGATTAGGGGGAAGGAATTTCTGCCGCGCGACTGCGCGCAGAAATGGGTTCCCCCTAAAGCGCACCGCACACTGCGACGCATAAAAACAGCGCACGGGCTGTAAAGTCCGTGCGCTGTTTTTCCCTTTTGTCTGATGCGGAGGGGCCGTCCTTTGGGTTATGCGAGCATCGGTTTGAGGGCTGCTGCCAGAGCGTCCTTCTGGGCCTGCGCCTCGGCCAGGTCCTTGCCGAGGGTGGTGAAGTAGGTCTTGATCTTGGGCTCGGTGCCGGAGGGGCGGACCACCACAGTGGCGCCGCCTTCCAGCGTGTAGATCAGGACGTTGGCTGCAGGCAAACCGGTCTCCTCGGGTTTCTCATAGTCGGTGACTTTGACCACCTTGTGGCCGGCGAACTCTGCGGGCGGGTTCTCGCGCAGGTTCTTCATGATGCCGGCCATCTTATCCATGCCGGTCAGGCCGGGGAACTCGTAGCTGTCCACCTTGTTCAGGTAGCGGCCGTACTGCTGGTAGATCTCCTCCAGGCGCTGCTTGATGGAAGAACCGATGCTGCGGTAATAGGCTGCCATCTCGCAGATCAGCATGGAGCCGATGATGGCGTCCTTATCGCGGACATACGGGCCGGCCAGGTAGCCGTAGCTCTCCTCAAAGCCGAAGATGAAGCGGTCCACTTCACCGGCGGCCTCCAGGTTCGCGATCTGGTCGCCGATCCACTTGAAGCCGGTCAGCACGCTGCGCATCTCCACGCCGTAGTGGGCGGCGATGGCGTCGGCCAGCGGGGTGGAAACGATCGACTTGACCGCCACGGGGTTCTTGGGCATGGTGCCCTTCTCGATGCGGCCGGCGCAGATGTAGTCCAGCAGCAGAGCGCCCATCTCGTTGCCGGTGACCAGCTCATAGCTGCCGTCGGGGCACTTCATGGCGATGCCCACGCGGTCGGCGTCGGGGTCGGTGGCCAGCATCAGGTCGGCGCCGGACTTCTCAGCCAGCTCCAGGCCCAGCTTGAGGGCCTCGAAGATCTCGGGGTTGGGGTAGGAGCAGGTGGTAAAGTAGCCGTTGGGGTACTCCTGCTCGGGGACGATGGTGATATCGGAGATGCCCATGTCGTTCAGCACGTGGGTGACGGGCACCAGGCCGGAGCCGTTCAGGGGGCTGTACACCAGCTTGAGGCCGGCGGTCTTGCACAGGCCGGGGCGGACCTGGCGGGCCTCGATGGCCTGGTAGAGGGCGTTCTTGCAGTCGTCGCCCACAAAGCGGATCAGGCCCTGCTCCACGCCCTCGGCAAAGGAGATATACTTTGCGCCGGTGAGGATGTCGGTCTTCTGGATCTCGTTGTAGACGATGGCGGCGGCGTCATCGGTCATCTGGCAGCCGTCGGGGCCGTAGGCCTTGTAGCCGTTGTACTTGGCGGGGTTGTGGGACGCGGTGACCATGATGCCCGCGTTGCAGTTGTAGTACCGGGTGGCAAAGCTCAGGGCCGGCACGGGCATCAGGGCGTCGTAGATGCGCACCTTGATGCCGTTGGCAGCCAGGACGCCGGCAGCCGTCTTGGCAAAGACGTCGCTCTTGATGCGGCTGTCGTAGCTGATGGCGACGGTCTGGGTGCCGCCCTGGGTCTTGACCCAGTTGGCCAGGCCCTGGGTGGCCTGACGGACAACGTAAATATTCATGCGGTTGGTGCCGGCGCCCAGCACGCCGCGCAGGCCGGCGGTGCCGAACTTCAGTGCAACAGCAAAGCGGTCCTTGATCTCAGCATCGTTCCCCTCGATCTTTGCCAGCTCGGGCTTGAGATCGGCGTCCTCCAGGTCGGCCGCCATCCAGCGCTTGTATTCATCCAGATACATTGTGAACACCTTACCTTTGCTTTATTTGCTTCATTGCCAACGGGACGGGCAGGCCATCCCCTTGTATACGAATCTAATTATAGTTTATGCCTGTGGGACAAGTCTGTCAATTCTATAATATGCAACAAGATTCCCTCTGCAAAACCGGCAAAACGCACAAAAAAGAGGCCACGCCGCCGGGCATGGCCTCGCTGTTTCAGGTTCAGGGATGGTTTAAGCCGCTTCGCTGGCAGACTCCCCGCCGGAAGCCGCTTCGCTGGAGGCGGCCGCATCGGGGGCCGCTTCGCCGCTGAGCACCGACTGGATCAGCGCTTTGGCTTCGTCCACCGACGCCTCGTCGGGGGTCATGACGTAGAGCTTCTGCCCCTGGGCGGAATAGCAGTGGGTGCTGGAAGAGCTGCTGCCGGTCACGCTGCAGTTCTCGATGTCCCACGCGGCAAAGTCGGACAGCTGCATCCGCACCAGCGCCGCGATCTGGCCCGAGCTGAGGCTGGTGACGAAGTTGTCCGCCACGGCGGCCAGCAGCCGGCTGTAGTTGGTGAGCAGGGCCGGGCTCTTGATCTTTTCCAGCATGGCGTCGATCACCTTCATCTGGTTGATGCCGCGCTGGATGTCGCCGGTGGCGAAGGCGTGGCGCTCGCGGGCAAAGGCCAGCGCCGCCTTGCCGTCCAGATGGTTCCAGCCCTCCACAAAGTCGGTGGGGTCATAGTAGCCGGGGCTGCCCACCGAGGTGAAGGTGTAGTCGGAATAGACGTCGATGCCGTCCAGCGCGTCCACGATGTCGATGAAGCCGGCAAAGTTGATGCGGACGTACTCGTCCACCTCGATGCCGTAGAGGTTGCCCAGCGTCTCCATCGACGTTTCCACCCCGTACAGGCCGGCGTGGGTCAGCTTGTCTTTGCTGTCGGTGCCGGCCAGGTCCACATAGTAGTCCCGCGGGGTGTTGATGAGGGCCACCCGCTTGGTGACCGGGTTGACCACCGCCAGGATGTTCACGTCGCTGCGGGCGTCCTCGGTCAGCTCGCCGCGGTTGTCCACCCCGCTGAGGTAGACCACAAAGGGCTCGGTGGTGATGGCCATGGCCTCGTAGTCGGTCTCGTCCTCCCCCAGGGTGACTTTGTCCAGGGCATTCAGGCCCTGCTGGGCCCAGACGCAGCCCACCGCCATGCCGGCGCTGAGCAGCAGGGAAAAGACGCGGGTCAAAAAGCCCCGCACTTTATACCGCCGGCACTTGAACACCAGCAGCCAGAGCAATACCAGCAGCGCGGCCAGGATCGCCAGATAATACACCGGCAGCATCCGGGTGCGGTACAGCTGGAACACAGCCGCCGCGCTCAGCACTGCCTGTAAAAGCAGGATCAGCATAAACAAGCCTCGGGTCAGGATGGATGGGCCCTCGGTCCTGGGCGCAGGGCGGGCCGGGGGCGGGGGCGGTTCCTGGTGGGTGGGGCGGAAAAAGTCCGCGCCATCCACCGCGACCGGTTCGTTGTCGGGCAGGTCGTCGCTGCGCCGTATTTTATGGGGCCGGTGCGGCTTTCCTGTGCCGGCAGGGGTCTTTTTATCTTCCGGCTCGAAATCAAAATCCATGGGATCAGCTCCTTCTTTACGCCGCCGGCGCAATGGTCAGCACCGCGCGGGCGGGCAGGCAGGTGGCGGTCTGGTCCTCCAGCGTCAGCCAGCCGTACCCCTCGCAGATGTGGTCGGGGCAGGGCGAGTCGATGAAGCGGGCCGCCCCGTCCTTCACTTCCACGTGGACGGTCAGATAGCCGGTGTCCACATCGTACACCGCGTCGGTGTCCAGCGGCAGGTCCAGGACGGCGCTGTCATCGCCGTAGATCAGCTGGGCCTTGAGGGGGGTGTCCGGGTCCCTGCCGGCCCCCCGCAGCAGGAACAGCGCCCCGGCCGCCAGCAGGATCACCGCTGCAAACAGGACGTTGACGAGCATTTTTTTGTGACGCATGGGCACCTCTCACTGGACCCCGAGGGTCTCCAGCTCGGCCAGCCAGGCCGCGGCCGAAGCGTCGCTGGGCATCCGCCAGTCCCCGCGGGGGGACAGGGTGACGCTGCCCACCTTGGGGCCGTCGGGCAGGCAGCTGCGCTTGAACTGCTGGGCAAAGAACCGCCAGTAGAAGCTGCGCAGCCACTTGTACAGCACCTGGTCGGTGTACTCGGGGCGGCCGGCAAAGGCGGCCTTGGCCAGCCGGAAGATCTTGCGGGGGCCGAAGCCGAACCGCAGCACATAGTAAAGGTAAAAGTCGTGCAGCTCATAGGGGCCCACCAGCTCCTCGGTGCGCTGGGCGATCTCGCCGTCCTTGGCGGGCAGCAGCTCGGGAGAGACGGGGGTGTCCAGAATGTCCAGCAGGACCCGGCGCAGCGCGTCGGTGGGGGCGGTGTCGGCCTCGTAGCGGACCAGGTGGCGGACCAGGGTCTTGGGCACCCCGGCGTTGACGCCGTACATGCTCATGTGGTCGCCGTTGTAGGTGGCCCAGCCCAGGGCCAGCTCGGACAAATCGCCGGTGCCCACCACAAAGCCGCCGTTCAGGTTGGCGATGTCCATCAGTTCCAGGGTGCGGACGCGGGCCTGGCTGTTCTCAAAGGTGACGTCGGGGGTCTGGCCGTCGTGGCCGATGTCAGCAAAGTGGCTGCGGACGGTGGCGGTGATGTTCACCTCCCGGAAGGAGACCCCCAGCTCCTGGCAGAGGATCTCCGCGTTGCTGCGGGTCCGCCTGGTGGTGCCAAAGCAGGGCATGGTCACGGCCAGCACGTCGGCGGCGGGGCGGCCCAGTTGGCGCATGGCCCGGGCCGCCACCAACAGGGCCAGACAGCTGTCCAGCCCGCCCGAAATGCCGATCACCGCCGTCTTTGCGTGGGTGTGCTCGATCCGCTTGGCCAGGCCGTCGGCCTGCATCCGCAGGATCAGCTCGCACCGCTCGGCGCGGCGGCGAGCATCGCCGGGGACGAAGGGGGCGGGGTCCACCCAGCGGGTGAGGGCCGTCTCGGTGACGGCCAGGTCGAAGCCGACCACCTGATACCCCTCGTCGTTGGGGACAAAGCTGGTGTTGCGGGCCCGCTCGGCCAGCATCCGGGCGCAGTCCAGCTCGCTGACGGCGTCGCCGCCCTTGAAGGGCTCGGTCTCAGCCAGCAGCACGCCGTTTTCGGCCACCAGGTCGTGGCCCGCAAAGACCATGTCCTGGGTGCTCTCGCCGTGGCCCGCCGAGGCGTACAGATAGCAGCAGAGCAGCCGGGCCGACTGGTTCGCCACCAGGGCGCGGCGGTACTCCGCCTTGCCCACCGTCTCGTCGCTGGCCGAAAGGTTTGCGATGACGGTGGCCCCCGCCAGCGCGTGGAAAGTGGAGGGCGGCAGGGCGCTCCACAGGTCCTCGCACAGCTCCACCCCCAGGACGAACGCCGGCATCTGCCGGCACTGGAACAGCAGCTGGGTGCCGAAGGGGACCTGCTGGCCGCAGACGGTCACGGTGCGCACCTTTTTGTCCCCCGGGGCAAAATGGCGTTTTTCGTAAAATTCGCCGTAGTTCGGCAGGCAGGTCTTGGGCACCAGACCCAGCAGGCGCCCGCCGCAGACCACGGCGGCGCAGTTGTACAGCTTGCCGTTCACGGCCACCGGCAGGCCCACCAGCGCTATCAGATCCAGCCCTTCGCTGGCCTGCAGGATCTGGGCCAGCCCCTGCAGGGCCGCCTGCTGCAGCGCCTGCTGGAAAAACAGGTCCCCGCAGGTGTAGCCGGTCAGGGCCAGTTCGGGGAACACCGCCAGCTTGACGCCGCGGCCGGCGCACGCCTGCATAGCCTCCGCGATCTGTCCGGCGTTATAGGCGCAGTCCGCCACCCGCAGCGCGGGCGAGAGGGCCGCCGCTTTCAGAAAACCATCTTTCATGCAAGACACATCCTGTCCATATCGTCCATTTTTAACCATGATCCGCGCACATTCGCGGATAGAACGCCCCTAGTATAGCACATTCTGCCCAAAACGAAAAGAAACAATTTGTAAAAAACGCAGAAAAAGGACCCGTCCTCAAAGAGGACAGGCCCCTGCATAGCCAAAGTGGAAAACGAGATAGACCGTAAGCCGGGTTCTGTATTAAACGACGATCTGTCTAGGCCCGTCATTGCTGGCGGGCTCGTGCCGCCCTCGGGACACGCGAGCAGCGCTGTACGTCCCATATAGGCGTTGCTTCCGGTAGGGTTTACAAAGCCGGATGGTCACCCATCCGCTGGTGAGCTCTTGCCTCGCCCTTTCATCCTTACCGCGCCGGAGCGCGGCGGTTTGCTTTCTGTTGCACTTTCCCTGGGGTCACCCCCGGCTGCCGTTAGCAGTTACCGTGCTCTGCGAAGCCCGGACTTTCCTCAGAGCGGTCAAAGCCGCCCCGCCGCCGTATGTTCCACTCGTTTTCCTCCCACATGATACCATAGTTTGCACGGATTTGCAAGCGGCGCGCTTTTCTGATATACTAAAAGCACATCATTTCCCGAAAGCGAGGTGGGCCGGATGCGGCTGTATTTTCCGGTGCCGGCGCAGGCCGGGCCGGAAGGGGTGCTCCTGCGCAGTTTTCTGCGGGAGTGCAGCCTTTCCACCGACCTGCTGCGGGCGGTCAAGTTCGACGGCGGCGGCTTTGAGGCCGGCGGCCGGCCGGTCCTGGCAAACCAGCGGGTCTTTCCGGGGCAGACGGTCTCCTTTGCCCTGCCCGAGGAGCCCGGCGGCTGTGCGCCCGACCCCTCCATCCCGGTGCGGGTGGCCTACGAGGACTTTTTTGCGGCGGTGCTGGACAAGCCCGCCGGCATCGCGGTCCACCCCACCCTCAACTATCCCGGCGGCACCCTGGCCAACGGCTATGCCGCCATGCGCCAGGCCGAGGGCCGCAGCACCGTTTTCCGCCCGGTGAACCGGATCGACAAGGACACCAGCGGTTTAGTCCTGGCGGCCCAGAACGCCTACGCCGCGCCCCTGCTGGCCCGGCACGTGGAAAAAGTTTACTACGCCGTGGCCGAAGGCGAGCTGCCCCTGGGCCCCGGCGTCATCGATGCGCCCATCGGCCGCCGGGGCGACAGCATCATCGGGCGGTGCGTCACCCCCGAGGGCAAGCCCAGCCGCACCGAGTACACCATATTAAAGGTGCAGGACGGCCTCAGCCTGGCCGCCTGCGTCCCCGTCACCGGGCGGACCCACCAGATCCGGGTCCACTTTGCCTCCATCGGCTGCCCCCTGGCCGGGGACGATCTCTACGGCGGCCACCGGGACCGCATCGGCCGACAGGCCCTCCACTGCGCCCGCCAGCGCTTCTGGGTGCCGGCAGGGCAGGCCGTGCCCGGCGGCTTCCGGTTCGAGACGCCCCTGCGGCTGGCGCCGGTCACGGTGGACAGCCCCCTGCCCGCCGACATTCTTGCGTTATTTTCGTGAAAAGTCGGTGAAAGCTGTATCCAAATCCTGTGCAAAACCTTGCCTCCGCGCCGCCGGGGTGTATAATGGAACATAAGTGTATGCTTGTCCGGCCGCAGCGCCGCCAGGCTGTCTTTTTGCGTTTACGCTTTTTGCGCTTTAGATAGGCAAAACCCACCGGAAGGAGAAACACTCTTTTGATTGAGGAAAAGAACCAGGAGCAGACGGGCGGCCTGCCAGCCGCACCCCCTCCCCTGACGACGAAAGATAAATTGCGGGCGGCCTGGGCCCGGCTCCAGTGCATCAGCCTGCTGCGGAACCACCGCATCCGCACCCGCACCCGGCGCCGTGTGAACGGCCTTACCGCCCTGATCTGCGCCCTGCCTCTGGCGCGCCAGCTGGGCGACTGGCTGTACGCGCTGGGCTTTGCGGGCGAATACACCCTGATCCGCGCCGGGCGCAGCATCCGCGCCGCCGCGCTGTGGCTGGCGGCCGCGTTCCTGCGGGGCTGGAACAACGTGATGGACATCGCTTTCCCCGGCGCGCGCACCGTGCTGCGGGAGCTGTTCGGCCCGGTATACGTCTTTTGCCGGGGCGTGCGCAACATCTGGCTGTACGGCGACGGCGTCCGGCGGGAACATGGCTTCTGGGCCGGCATCGTGGCCGACGTACAGTATCTGGGCCGCGGCGCGGTCCGCTATGCGGGGCTGCTGCCCCGGATGGTGGTCTACCTGCTGCCGCTGGCGGCCCTGGCCGTCCTGCTGACGGTGGTCCAGTTCACGGTGGGCCGCCCCTATACCCTGGCGGTGGAAGTCAACGGCACCACCGTAGGCAACGTGGCCAACGAGACCGTCTTTGACGCCGCCCGGGAGGACGTGCTGCAGCGCGTCAACTACGCCGGCGCTTCGGGCGATGCCGAAGTGACCATCGAACCCACCTACCGGCTGGCCACCAGCAGCGATGTGCTGGACGAGGGGCAGATGGCCAACGCCATCCTCTCGGCGGTCAGCGACGAGATCAGCGAGGGCACCGCCCTTTACTTAGACGGCGAGCTGACGGCGGTGTGCGCCGAAGGCAGCCAGCTCCAGCTCTACCTCAGCAGCCTGCTGGAGCCCTACGAGGACCCCGACGACCCGAACGTCTCGGTCAACTTCAACCGCGAGGTCACGGTGGAGCAGGGGCTGTACCTCACCGGCAGCTTTATGGACTACGCCGACGTGGTGGCCCTGCTGTCCGGAGTGCGGCAGGCCGAGCGGGTCTACACCGTGGTGGCCGGCGACAGCATCAGCCTGATCGCCACCAAAAACAACCTGACCACCGCCGAGCTGTGCGAGCTGAACGGCATCACCACCGACACCGCCATCTTCCCCGGGGACGAGCTGATCGTCACCCGGGAGGAGGCCATGCTGGAGGTGCAGATCACCCGCACCGTCAGCTGGACCGAGGAGATCCCCTTCTCCACCAAGCAGACCCAGTCCAGCGACTACGCTTTCGGCACCACCCGCACCGTCCAGGAGGGCGAGAACGGCGTGCGCACCATCACCGCCGAGAACGTTTACGCCACCGACGGCACCATGCTCGGCCAGACCATCCTGAGCAGCGAGATCACCAAGGAACCGGTGGACCGGGAGATCGTGGTGGGCACCAAGCTGCCCAGCGGCAGTGTGGCCCAGGTGGGCAACGGCACCTTCATCTGGCCGGTGCCCCAGTATACCGGCTGTTCGCGCTGGTATTCCAGCACCCACAAGGGCGTGGATATCCGCGCTCCGGCAGGCACCCCCATCTACGCATCGGCCAGCGGCGTCGTCACCAAGGCCGGCTATGAGCGGGCGGGCGCCGGCACCGGCTACGGCAATTCCCTCATCATCGACCACGGCAACGGCTACAGCACTTTGTACAGCCACTGCCTGTCCCTGACCGTCAGCGCCGGCCAGGCCGTCCGCCAGGGCCAGCTGATCGGCTATGTGGGCTCCACCGGCCGCTCCACCGGCAACCACTGCCACTTCGAGATACGCCATAACGGGCGCTATCTGCCGCCCCAGAACTATTTCAACAAGTAACAACGGGCCGGCGCGCCCCGCGCCGCCCTGCAGGCCATCCATACACCGCATAGCAAAAAGGAGGTTTTTTCCATGTCCACTCCTCACATTGCCGCCGAAATGGGCGATTTCGCCAAGACCGTCCTGATGCCGGGCGACCCCCTGCGGGCCCAGTTCATCGCCGAGACCTTTTTGCAGGACGTCCGCCAGGTGACGGGCGTCCGGGGGATGCTGGGCTTTACCGGCACCTACGAGGGCCGGCCCATCAGCGTGATGGGCAGCGGCATGGGGATGCCGTCCATCGGCATCTACTCCTACGAGCTGTTCAAGTTCTACGGCGTGGAGAACATCATCCGCATCGGCTCGGCGGGCAGCTACACCGACAAGGCCAAGCTGTTCGACGTGGTGCTGGCTTCCGGCGCGGTGAGCGAGTCCAGCTACGCCAAGACCCAGAGCGGCTTTGAGGGCCACATCACCTTCCCCAGCCGGGAGCTGAATGAGAAGCTGCGCGCCTCCGCCGCCAAGCAGGGCATCCCCCTGATCGAGGGCAACATCCATTCTTCCGACGTGTTCTACCGCCAGCCCTCCGACGCCAAGCCCACCTACTGGGAAAAGCTGCGGGACGAGCAGGGCTGCGTCTGCGTCGAGATGGAGAGCTTCGCCCTCTTTGCCAACGCCCAGGTGCTGGGCAAGCACGCCGCCTGCCTGCTGACCATCTCGGATAGCTTCGTCTCGCCCGAGGCCACCACCGCCGAGCAGCGCCAGAAAAGCTTCACCGACATGATGAAGGTGGCCCTGGGCGCCGACTATTGAGGGAGGGCGCGCCATGTCTGAACTTACCCGGGAGGAAAAGCAGGCCCTGATCCGGGCGGCTCTGGACGCCCGCACCCGGGCCGTGGCCCCTTACAGCCGGTTCACGGTGGGGGCCGCCCTGCGCAGCGCGGACGGGCAGGTGTTTACCGGCTGCAACATCGAAAACGCCGCCTTTACCCCCACCAGCTGCGCTGAGCGCACCGCCCTGTTCACGGCGGTCAGCCAGGGCGTGACCCGCTTTACCGACATCGCGGTGGTGGGCGCCAAAATGGGCGAGGTGAACGAACTGGTCACTGCCCCCTGCGGCGTCTGCCGGCAGGCGCTGTACGAGTTCTGCGGGCCGTCTTTGAACGTCATCATGGCCAAGACCCCCGACGATTTCATCGAGCGGACGCTGGGCGAGTTATTGCCGTTCGGTTTCGGCCCCGCCAACATTGAGTGATCTGAAGCGCCTCTGCCTTTGCCGGCAGGGGCGTTTTGGGGCTTCCTGCGGCCAGGCGCAAAACGCGCCGAAAAAGCGCGCCGTCCGTGGAGGGAATGTATCACTTTTTGACAATTTGACGGAAATATTGTAAAGATTTTGTAATGCAAAACAGCTTGCGCCCAACACATTTTGCGGCTATACTGGAGTATAGAGAATGTGCCGCTGTGTCTGCGCATTCTTGTCTGTCCAAAACATGGTTGCATACAACTGTAAAAAAGGAGAGAATTTCTTATGAATATGATTTCGCGTCGTAAGTTCATGGCCGTGGCTGGCGCAGCCGCTGCCGTTTCTGTTCTGGCCGCCTGCGGCGGTTCTTCTTCCAGCACTTCCTCCAGCACCGCTTCTTCGGCTGCTTCCAGCGCTTCTTCCGCTGCTTCTTCCGAGGCCGCTGCTGAGGGCACCGCTGTTTCCTACGTCGCTCTGTGCTGCGATACCGGCACCATCGACGACGAGAGCTTCAACCAGGCCTGCTGGACTGCCGTCCAGAACTACATGGGCGACAACTGCCAGTACTACATCCCCGAGGCTGACGCTTCCGATGAGGACCGCGAGACCATGATCCGCCAGGCTGTCAACGACGGCGCCGACACCGTCGTGTGCGTCGGCTACCTGTACGGCGCTTCCCTGGCATGGGCTGCCGAGCAGTACCCCGACACCCGCTTCATCGCCATCGACGTGACCCAGGCCGACATCGGCACCGACGCCATCCCCGCCAACTGCTACTGCATCACCTTCAAGGAGGAGCAGGCAGGCTACCTGGCAGGCTACGCCATCGCCAAGGACGGCTACACCCACCTGGGCTTCCTGGGCGGCATGGCTGTGCCCGCCGTCATCCGCTACGGCTACGGCTTCGTGCAGGGCGTTGACGCCGCTGCGCAGGAGACCGGCAACGCCGTCGACATCAACTACTTCTACGGCGGCCAGTTCTACGGCGACGCCAACATCACCTCCCGTATGGAGGGCTGGTACACCAACGGCACCGAGGTCGTCTTTGCCTGCGGCGGCGGCATCTACACCTCCGCTCTGGAGGCTGCCATCAAGTCCAACGGCTACATCATCGGCGTGGACGTTGACCAGAACTACATCGGCGTCAACGCTGTGGCCGACGGTTCTTCTGTCTACAACCCGTTCATCACTTCCGCTATGAAGCAGCTGACCACCGCCGTTGAGGACGCCCTGGGCGACATCGACAGCGGCGAGTGGGGCACCATCGCTGCCACCAACGGCAACTTCGGCCTGCAGGAGGGCGACTACGTCGGCCTGCCCACCGCCGAGGGCAGCTGGAACTTCCGCACCTTCACCGTGGAGGAGTACGAGGCCGTCAAGGAGAAGATCGCTTCCGGCGAGATCGTCGTTGACAACTCCAGCGAGGACAGCGTGAAGCCCACCACCAGCGAGCTGGTCACTGTCAACTACGTGCAGTAAAAGCCGTCGTTTATACCTACAGCAAACAAAGCAGAGCGCCTAAAAAGCGCTCTGCTTTTTTGTGTAAAACGCACATCTCTTTTTTCCTGCCGCCCGGATCTGTGAAAATCCTCTCTTTTTTTGCAAAATGCCGGATTTTTATCCATCTTTTCCTTGCAAAGTGTCCGCAGAATACGTTATAATGAATAAAGTGAGAACAATGCGTCACCATTGTGTGAAAGGAGAGTGAGCAGATTGGCCGAGGATTATGTGATCGAGATGCTCCATATTACCAAGGAATTCCCTGGGATCAAGGCAAACGATGATATTACCCTCCAACTGCGCAAAGGCGAGGTGCACGCCCTGCTGGGTGAGAACGGTGCGGGCAAAAGCACCCTGATGAGCGTTCTGTTCGGCCTGTACCAGCCCGAACAGGGCACCATCCGCAAAAACGGCAAGGAGGTGCAGATCCGCAACCCCAACGATGCCAACGCCCTGGGCATCGGCATGGTGCACCAGCACTTCAAACTGGTGGAGTGCTTCACGGTTCTGGACAACATCATCCTGGGGGTGGAGCCCAACAAGCTGGGCTTTCTGCAAAAAGCCGAGGCCCGCAAAAAGGTCATGGCCCTGAGCGAAAAGTACGGCCTGCGGGTAGACCCCGACGCTTTGGTCAGCGACATCTCGGTGGGTATGCAGCAGCGCGTGGAGATCCTCAAGATGCTCTACCGCGACAACGAGATCCTGATCTTTGACGAGCCCACCGCCGTTTTGACCCCGCAGGAGATCGACGAGCTGATGGAGATCATGCGCGGGTTCAAAAAGGAAGGCAAGAGCATCCTCTTTATCACCCACAAACTGAACGAGATCATGGCCGTCGCCGACCGCTGCACCGTCCTGCGCAAGGGCAAGTATGTCGGCGTGGTGGACATCGCCAACACCACCCAGGAAGAGCTTTCCCGCATGATGGTGGGCCGCGATGTCCAGCTGCAGGTGGAAAAGGCCCCCGCCAAACCCGGCGAGGTGATCCTGGACGTGCAGCATGTGACCGTCCCCAGTTCCACCCACAAGAAAAACGCTGTCAAGGACGTCTCCTTCCAGGTGCGGGCCGGCGAGATCGTCTGCCTGGCCGGCATCGAGGGCAACGGCCAGACCGAGTTCGTCTACGGCCTGACTGGCCTGGAAAAGGTGTCGGGCGGCAAGATCACCTTCTGCGGCCAGGACATCACCCATGCTTCCATCCGGCAGCGCTCCAAGGACGGCATGAGCCACATCCCCGAGGACCGGCACAAGCACGGCCTGGTGCTGGACTACACCCTGGAAAACAACATGGTCCTGCAGCGGTACTGGCAGCCCGAATTCCAGAACCACGGCTTTATCCGCAAGGATAAGGTGCGGGAGTATTCGGACCGGCTGATCGAGCAGTACGACGTCCGCAGCGGCCAGGGCAGCGCGACCATCGCCCGCAGTATGTCGGGCGGCAACCAGCAGAAGGCCATCATCGCCCGTGAGATCGACCGCGACCCCAAGCTGCTGGTGGCTGTCCAGCCCACCCGCGGCCTGGACGTGGGCGCCATCGAGTATATCCACCGCCAGATCGTGGCCCAGCGGGACGCCGGCAAGGCGGTGCTGCTGGTCAGCCTTGAGCTGGACGAAGTCATGAACCTGTCCGACCGCATCCTCGTCATGTACGAGGGCGAGGTGGTCGGCGAGTTCGATCCCAAGACCACCACCGTTCAGGAGCTGGGCCTGTACATGGCCGGCGCCCGCAAGCAAGGGAAAGGAGAATGAGCGGCTTTATGGATAAGAAAAAGATGCTTTCCCGCGACGGCAAGGGCCGGTCGGCCTTTGTCAGCGTGCTGGCGGCCCTCCTGTGCATCCTGATCGGCCTGGCGTGCGGGTATCTGGTGTTGCTGGCGATCAACGCCGAGCACGCATGGACCGACGGCTTTGTCCGCATCCTGATGGGCGGCTTCTACGACGCGCCCTACGGCGTGGGCCGTACCCTGGCCAACGCCGCGCCTCTGGTGATGACCGGCCTTTCGGTGGCCTTTGCCTTCAAGACCGGCCTGTTCAACATCGGCGCAGCGGGCCAGTACACCCTGGGCGCTTACGGCGCGCTGTACTGCGCCATCATCCTGCACCTGCCCTGGTATGTCAGCCTGATCGTCTCGGCGGTCCTGGGCGGCCTCTGGGGCGCCATCCCCGGCCTGTTCAAGGCTTACCTGAACATCAACGAGGTCATCACCTCCATCATGTTCAACTGGATTGCCCTGTACCTGGTCAATGAGGTCATCTACGCGGGCGGCACCGGCCCCATGTACGACGCCCGCAACACCCGCACCCTCAACCTGCGCCGGATGGAAGGCGCCGAGGGGGTCACCATCCCCGACTTTGGCCTGAACGATATGTTCCAGACCAACAGCACCACCATCGCCATTTTCCTGGCCATCGTGGTGGCCATCGTGATCTGGGTGATCCTGGACAAGACCACCTTCGGCTATGAGCTGAAGGCCGTCGGCCTGAACAAGAACGCCGCCCGCTACGCCGGCATCAACGAGAAGAAGAACCTGGTCCTCTCGATGGTCATTGCCGGCGCGCTGGCCGGTTTCGGCGCGGGCCTGTACTACCTGTCCGGCGTGTCCGAGTGGAACCCCCTGAACTCCACCACCCTGCCCGCCATGGGCTTCAACGGCATTTCGGTGGCGCTGCTGGCCAGCTCCAACCCCATCGGCACCATCTTCTCGGCTTTGTTCATCTCCCACATCACGGTGGGCGGCTCGTTCCTGTCCACCCGGTATTATCCCACCGAGATTGCCGACCTGATCAGCGGCATCATCATCTACCTGTGCGCCTTCTCGATGCTGTTCCGCGGCAAGATCGCAAAGCTCCTCAGCGGCGGCAAACGGGCGGACAAGTCCGGCGAAAAGGAGGGCTAATATGCTGTTACTCATCAAATATACCCTGCTGTACGGCATCGTCCTGATGCTGGTGGCTCTGGGCGGTATGTTCAGCGAGCATTCCGGCATCATCAACATTGCGTTGGAAGGCATCATGGTCATCGGCGGCGTGGCCGGCGTCCTGGCCCTGACGCTGCTGCCGGCCACCATGCCCGCCTGGCTGATCGTGGTCATCTCGATCTTGGCGGCGGCGCTGGCCGGCATGGTCTATTCCCTGCTGCTGGCCTTTGCCTCCATCAACCTGAAGGCCGACCAGACCATCGGCGGCACCGCCCTGAACCTGCTGGCCACCGCCGTGGCGGTGGTCCTGGCCAAGTACTTCAGCGAGAGCGGCAGCGCCAAGCTGAATTACTCCAACCGGCCGTTCCTGTTCAGCATCGGCGGGCTGGAAATGAGCGTCTTTGTCCCGCTGGGCCTGATCCTGCTGGTGGTCAGCTATGTGGTGATGTACAAGACCCGCTTCGGCCTGCGGCTGCGGGCCTGCGGCGAGCATCCCCAGGCGGCGGATTCGGTGGGCATCAACGTCTACAAGATGCGCTACGCCGGCGTTTTGATCTCGGGCGCGCTGGGCGCCATCGGCGGCATGGCCTATATCGTGCCGCCCGTCCAAACCTGGAACTTCGAGGTCGGCGTGGCCGGCGCGGGCTTCCTGGCTCTGGCCGTCATGATCTTCGGCCAGTGGAAACCCTTCCACATCTTTGGGGCGGCCATGTTCTTTGCCGTCTTCAAGAGCCTGGCCAACATCGCCGACTCCACCTTCCTGGCCAACCTCGGCTGGTCCAGCAACATCTACAACATGATGCCCTTCATCGCCTCGATGATCATTCTGGCGTTCACCTCCAAGAACAGCATGGCCCCCAAGGCCGAGGGCATCCCCTACGACAAGGGATCGCGCTGAAAACACATCCAACGCGGCGGCAGGCGTTACGGCTTGCCGCCGTTTTTGCCCTCTTCGCCGCCTGCTGGAGAGCTGGCGAGCGCAGCGAGACTGAGAGAGACAAAGAAAGGACACTCCCATGCAGAAAGTTTTGGTCATTGGCTGTTCGGGGGCGGGCAAGAGCGCCTTTGCCCGCCGCCTGCGGGATATCACCGGCCTGCCCCTGTACTACCTGGACAGGCTCTGGCACAAAGCCGACCGCACCCACATCACCCGGGAGGAATTTGACCGGGTGCTGGCGGAATGGCTGGCGCGGCCGGCCTGGATCATCGACGGCAACTACAACCGCACCCTGCCCATGCGGCTGGCCGCCTGCGACACGGTGTTTTTCCTGGACTACCCCACCGAAGTCTGCCTGGACGCCATCACCCACCGGGTGGGCCAGGTGCGGGAGGATATGCCTTGGGTAGAGGAAACGCTGGACCCCGAGTTCTACCAGTGGGTCTCCGACTTTGCCCGGGACGAGCGGCCCCTGATCCTCAGCGCACTGGCCGGCTGCGCCCATTCCCCCGAGGTCGTCACCTTCCGCAGCCGCGCCGAGGCAGACGCCTGGCTGGCGGCGTTCGGGCCCCTGCCAGAGGGGTGCGGCGGCGCGCCCCCCCTCCGCCCCTACCGCCCGGAGGACTGCCCCGCCCTCGCCCACCTGTTTTACGAGACGGTGCACACCGCCTGCGCAGCGGACTATACCCCCGCCCAGCTCGAGGCCTGGGCGCCCGGCAGCGGCCCCGACCTGGCCGCGTGGGACGCTTCCTTTCAGGCACACACCACCCTGGTGGCCGAGATCGGTGGCCGGCTGGCCGGCTTCGGGGATCTGGACCCCGCCGCCGGCTACCTCGACCGGCTGTATGTGAGCAGGGATTTTCAGCGGCGCGGGGTGGCCAGCGCCCTCTGCGATGCCCTGGAACAGGCATCCCGCGCCCGTCCCCTCAGCACCCACGCCAGCCGCACCGCGCAGCCTTTCTTTGAAAAGCGGGGCTACCGCGTCCTCCGCCCCCAGCAGGTGGAGCGCCGCGGGCAGCAACTTGAAAATTTCGTCATGGAAAAACCGTGAACTTTTTGCCAATTCTCAGCTCCAGCCCTTGCTTTTGGGCAAAAGTCATACTATACTGGAACCAACAACACCACCCGGATTGGAGTGATCTTCTATGCGTATCTACGACATCATTGCAAAAAAGCGGGACGGCGGCACCCACACCCGCGCCGAGCTGGAGACCCTCATCAACGGCTACGTGGCAGGGGATGTGCCCGACTACCAGATGGCCGCCTGGATGATGGCGGTCTACCTGCGCGGGATGACCGATGAGGAGACCGCCCTGCTCACCGACGTCATGGCCCACAGCGGCGAAATGGTGGACCTTTCCCCCATCGCGGGGATCAAGGTGGACAAGCATTCCACCGGCGGCGTGGGCGATAAGACCACTTTGGTGATCGCCCCCATCGCGGCGGCCTGCGGGGTCAAGATCGCCAAGATGAGCGGCCGGGGCCTGGGCCACACCGGCGGCACCATCGACAAGATGGAGAGCGTCCCCGGCACCCGCACCGCCCTGAGCCAGGAGGACTTTTTCGCCCAGGTAAACCGCACCGGCATCGCGGTCATCGGCCAGAGCGAGAACATCGCCGTCGCCGACAAAAAGATGTACGCGCTGCGGGATGTCACCGCCACCGTCAGCTGCATCCCCCTGATCGCCTCCAGCATCATGTCCAAAAAGCTGGCCTCCGGTTCGGACGCCATCCTGCTGGACGTCACCACCGGCACCGGCGCTTTCATGAAAACGGTGGAGGAAAGCATCCAGCTTGCCCGGCTGATGGTGTCCATCGGCGTCCACCACGGCCGCAAAGTGGCTGCCATGATCACCGATATGGACACCCCCCTGGGCCACAACATCGGCAACAGCCTGGAAGTGATGGAGAGCATGGAGGTGCTGAAGGGCCGCGGCCCCGCCGACCTGACCGCCGTCTGCATCGAGCTGGCCGCCTATATGCTGGTGCTGGCGGGCAAGGGCACTCCCGATGCCTGCCGCGCGCTGGCCCGGCAGGCCATCGCCGACGGCAGCGCCTTTGCCAAGTGCAAGGAGATGTTTGCCGCCCAGGGCGGCGACACCCGCGTCCTGGACGACTACAGCCTGTTCGCCCAGCCCGCCGCAAGCTATGAACTGCTGGCCGACGCCGAGGGATACATCACCGCCAACGACGCCGAAAAGATTGGCACCGCCAGCGTCCTGCTGGGAGCCGGCCGCGAAAAGAAGGGCGACCCCATCGACTATGCCGCCGGCATCGTCCTGCACAAAAAGCGGGGCGACTACGTCCGCCGCGGCGAGAGCCTGGCCACCTTCTACGGCGCGCCCGAGCGCTTTGCCGCCGCCGAAGCCTGCTACCGCTCCGGCCTCGCCATCGGCCCCGACAAGCCCGAGGAACTGCCCCTGATCTACGCCATCGTCACCGAGGACGGCGTGCAGAAATTCTGATCTTCAAGCGCAAACCGCCCGCTGCAGCCTGTACTGCGGCGGGCATTTTGCTTCCACCGGCCAAGACCAGCTTTATTCCTCCTGCTGCGTCCGGGCCTCCCGCTGTTCCCTTTCCCGGCGCAGGCGCAGCTCGCGGAGGGCTTTCTCGCGTTCCTCGCGCTGGAAGCGCAGTTCCACCTCATACCGGCTCGCTTTGTCATAGAACGTGCTGCGGGGCAGGCCGCAGGCGGCCGAGGCCTCCTCAATGGTGCAGGCCCCGGCTTTCCAGGCGCTGAACATCTCGTAAAAGTTTGCAGGCAGAGGGCGCGGGTCCCGGCCGAACTGGACGCCCCGGGCACGGGCCGCCGCGATGCCCTCGGCCTGGCGCTGGCGGATGCTGCTGCGCTCGTTTTCGGCCACAAAGGACAGCACCTGCAGGACGATGTCGGTCAAAAAAGCCCCCATCAGATCCCGGCCGCGGCGGGTATCCAGCAAAGGCATATCCAGCACCACGATATCCACGTTCTTTTCCTTGGTCAAAAAGCGCCACTGTTCCAGCACTTCCTGATAGTTGCGCCCCAGACGGTCGATGCTTTTGATGTAGAGCAGGTCGTCCCGCTTCAGGCGTCGGAGCAGTTTTTTGTACTTGGGGCGGTCAAAATCCCTGCCGGACTGCTTGTCGATGTAAATGTTCTGCTCCAAAACGCCTGCCTGCCGCATGGCGATCTGCTGCCGGTCCTCCTTTTGTTCCCGGGTGCTGACCCGGATGTAGCCGTACACCATATGCTTCCCCCCCTTTTGAGATAATCATAGTGTAACACCGGCGGGCGTCGGGGGCAACCGGGCAGCAAAAAGCCCGCCGTGCAGCTGCACAGCGGGCGCGGTCCGTTTTCAGAGGGTCTTTTCGGCGGCTTCCACCACGTGGGAGGCCAGCACCGAGGTGGTCATGGCGCCGACGCCGCCGGGCACGGGGGTGATGGCGGCCACCACCGGCTCGGCCTCGGCAAAGCGGACGTCGCCGCACAGCTTGCCGTCTGCGCCGGTGTGGATGCCCACATCCACCACCACCTGGCCGGGCGCGAAGCAATCGGCCCCAATGGCTCCCTGTTTGCCCATGGCCACCACCAGCACCTCGGCCTGACGGCAGAGGGCGGGCAGGTCCCGGGTGCGGGAGTTGCAGAGGGTGACGGTGGCGTTTTTGCGGTCCAGCAGCATGGCGGCGGGCTTGCCCACCACCAGACTGCGGCCCACCACCGTGACCCGTTTGCCCTCGAGGGGGATGCCGTAGTAGTCCAGGATCTCGGCGCAGGCCTGGGCGGTGCAGGGGGCGTAGCCCACCCCGCTGCCGGTGAACACCCCGGCCAGGGAGGCGTCGGTGATGCCGTCCACGTCCTTTTCGGGGGCCAGGGCTGCCCGGACCGTCCGGTCGTCCATCTGGGCGGGCAGAGGCCGGAACAGCAGGCACCCATGGATGGTGCGGTCCCGGTTGACCTCGTCCAGGACGTCCAGCAGTTCGGCCTGCTCGGCGTCGGCGTCCAGCTGGAAGGGCCGCACCGCGATGCCCAGTTTGCTGCAGCGGGCCAGCACCCCGCGCTCATAGGCGAGGTCGTCCTCGCGGGCGCCCACCCGCACCACCGCCAGGGTGGGCGTGATCCCCTGGGCGGCCAGGGCGGCGGCGCGGGCCGCGGTCTTTTCATTCAGGGCGGCGGCCGCCGGTCCGCCTTTCAGCAACAGTGCGCTCATCTCAGTTCCCTCCCAGACGTTTGGTGACGTTGGCGTAGACGGCCTCGGCCCGGGGCAGGTATGCCGCCCGCAGAGCCCCGGCACGGGCGTCCAGCTCGGCGGCATGGGCCCGGTCCGCCATCAGGCGGGTGTTCACCGCCACGTTGAGGCCGGCGGCCTCCAGCGCGGCCCGGCAGAACAGCGCCCCGCACCCGGCGTCCGACACGGCCAGGACGCTGCCCTTGGCCTCGTATTCTTCCAACAGGGCGATGGCCTCGCCGCAGGCCTCCATGATCTCGAGCGGCACCGCGGCGGCGGCGTCCAGCGCCTGCGCCATGACGGCGGCGCGGCTGGGGTCGTCCTTGGGGATGCCGTAGGCTTTGGCCAGCGGGGCAAAGGCCGCGGCGTCCGCCTCCACCAGCCCTTCCAGGCGGGCGCGGAGGGCTGCGGCCTTCTCGTTCAGGGCCAGGATGTCCGCCTCGACGGCGGCGTATTTGGGCTTGCCCGCCGTCAGGCAGCCAACCATGTTGCCCAGAGCGACGCCCACCGCCCCCACCAGCGCGGCCGCACCGCCGCCACCCGGCGTGGCGGATTTGGAGGCCAGTTCAGCCAAAAATTCTTCGCAGGTTTTGTGCATCATTTCCATGTGTAGATCCCCCTCTCAGTGATGATCCCGTCCAGGCGGACGTCCAGCGGCCCGGCCGCAGCGGCATCCACCTTCTGCGCCTCGTAGGCGATGCCGTAGACCGCCGCCCGGGCGCAGCGCGGCAGAAAACGGTCGTAATAGCCCTTGCCCATCCCCACCCGGCGGCCCGCCTCGTCGAAGGCGGTGCAGGGGGCCAGGACAAGGTCCAGCGTTTCGGGCGGCAGGGTCTCGGCGCGGGCCAGCACCGGCGTGCGGATGCCGTAGGCCCCCACCTCCCAGCCGTCCACCGGGGCGGGCAAAGCCGCCGTCAGGGTGAAGCCCTGCCCGCAGACCGGGTAGGCCGTCTGTTTGCCGCAGCCTTCCAGCAGGGCGGCAAGGTCCGGCTCCCCGCCAAAGGCCGCATAGGCCAGCACCCGCCTGGCCGTCTGCCAGGCCGGCAGCGAGGCAATGCGGGCGCAGATGGCCGCGTCGGCCGCCCGCCGCGCCTCGGGACTGAGGGCCCGCCGCGCCGCGATGCCCTGCCGCCGCTGGATGGCTTTGGCCTGGGTCAGGCGTTCCTCAGTCGTCAAAATAGAACAGCTCCTCGAACTTTTTATCCAGCGCGATGCAGAGGATCAGGGCCAGCTTGGCGGTGGGGTTGAACTGCCCCGTCTCGATCGAACTGATGGTGTTGCGGGAGACGCCCACCATCGCGGCCAGCTGCGCCTGCGACAGCCCCGCCGCGGTGCGCGTCTCCTTCAGGCGGTTTTTGAGCACAAGCTCCGACTTCATCCGTGCACCTCCTCACAGCCGCAGCAAAAACTGCCATGTACACACACAAAAACACCCCAGGCAGCACAGACCGCTTACCAGGTTGACCCGGTTTTTCAGCCGCGCATACATCCAAAGGTGGACAAAGGCGGCGTAGCCGGTGGCAATGGCGGGGTAATCCCACGCGCCCACCTCGGGCAGGCCCAGCCGGTCGGCCTGGAATATCCGCGCCAACCAGAAGAAGGCGCACAGCGCCACCACCGCCAGCGCGCTGCGGGTCATGACCCGGCCCTGGACCCGCTCCTCATATTCACCGTTGCCCTCCTGGCGGGCTTTTTGCAGGATGTCCTCTTTTTTCATGATACGCACCTCCCGAAAGGTTGACAAGTTTTGTTTGTATTTCAAGCATAGCACAGACAAGTGTGCTTGTCAACACAGGAACGCAAAAAAGCCTCCGCAAATACGGAGGCTCTGCGCGACAGGTTTACATCCCCAGCCCGGCCACGGCGGCCAGGACCGCCGAGGCGACGCCCTGCAGGATGACCCAGCGGAGGACCACCTGCTCGTCGCTCCAGCCCAGCCGCTTGCGGGCGTGGTCGTGGAGGGGGGTCAGGGTATTTTTCAGCACGCTGATGTGCAAAAAGCGCTTGAGGCTGATCTTCACGATGCCCAAACTGCCGTCCACGATGAACACCGCGGCCGCCAGCAGGAAGGCGAAGGGGTGGGCCGATTTGAGGGCCAGCAGCGCCAGGAAAAAGCCCATCGCCCGACTGCCGGCGTCCCCCATCAGGACGGTGGAAGGCTTTGCGTTGACCCACAGATACGCCAGCAGCGCGCCCACGAACACCGCCGTTGCGGTGACGTAGCTGGTCAGCTGGTCGGCGTAGAGCAGCGCAAAGGTGCCCATGCTGACCACCGCCAGGCTGGCGGACAGGCCGTCCACGCCGTCGGTGCAGTTGACCACGTTGATGCTGGCCCAGATCAAAATGACGATCAGCAGCAGGTAGACCGGGTAGGGCAGCACGAAGTACCACTGCAAAAACCGCACCCCGCACCCGTTGAAGTTCAGGTAGGTGACGCCGGCCACCACCGCGATGACAAAGTCGATGAGGCCCTTTTTGTACTCGTTCCAGGCGGTGTCGGAGGCGTCGTCCAGGTAGCCCGACAGCATGGACGCAATGAGCAGCACCATATAAATGAGCGTCTCCAGGTGGAAAGGCATGAACGCCAGCGCCACCAGCACCACGCACAGCACAAAGATCAGTCCCGCGCCCCGGGCTTTGCCCTTGGACAGCGCCCCATCCACCGCAAAAGCGCGGCCGTGGTCCTGGGGCAGCCGGCCGCGGAACAGGTTGGTGAGCAGCGCCGTGAGCACGAACGCCAGCAGGAACGCCAGCGCATCCACGCCGCGCTGGCCCAATACGGACAAGAGAATTGAAACCATTGTTTGCTTCCTCGTTTCCCAATTTTGTAATCCTTTTCTCTACAGAGGAAGTGTACCATGTCCGGCCAAAAAAATCAATCGTATAAACCACTATAAGCAGGACAAGGTGGATGTGTGCATGGGGCCTCTCCGGCGCTTTCCCGCGGGAAGAACCAAATGCACGCACATCCATTCCGGCCCAGTTCATCGTAAGATAAACTTTTACAGCCGCTTTTGGATTTCTTCCTGGATCATTTTGCACGCTGCTTGAAAGCGAAAGTCTATTTCCACGTTTTCAATATGCAGAATTTTCAATCCCCGGCTTGTAAGCAGAGCCGTCCGTTCATCATCGCGTGCAGACGCCGCACCATTGTGGTGAACAGGGCCGTTCAGTTCGATCACCAATTTGGCAGCATGGCAATAAAAATCAACAATGCAAGGGCCGATGATTTTTTGTTTATAGATTTTGACCGGATAGTTTTTCAAAAAACAGTACCAGAGCTTCCGTTCCTGGGGCGTCATACTGCGCCGCAGTTCACGCGCCCGGGAAAGCAAAGGGTCATGCCATTCGTCCGCCATATAAAAATCTCCTGTCGTGTGGGCTCCCCTCTCAGTCACAGGCCCCTGCGGGGCACTGTGCCAGCTCTCCCGCAGGGAGAGCCAAGTACACGCCCGTGAGTACTGGGTAACTTTGTGGTAAGGCAAAGCCACAAAAAAGTTCATCTTACCACAAAGTTTTTCTCTGTGTACAAACGTACACTTGGCTCCCCCTGCGGGGGAGCTGGCACGGCCGCAGGCCGTGACTGAGAGGGGTGCAAAGGGTGCAAAAAGGGGCGGGCCTTTCGGCCCGCCCCGTAAACTGGGTCTGCACACCCAGCTGGTTCTTTTTTGGTGCGGCAAACTACAAACGTAAATTTGTAATAAACCTTTGGTGCTATACTAAGCGCTTAGTATTTGCGCAGGGATAGCGTCAACAATGATGCGGCCAACGCATAACCCCGCACGGGTCTGCATCACATGACCGTGATTGTAATACGTATTGCGATGGTCTAAATTAGTCGGCCAGAGCCTTGGTAGTGTTGCAGGTAACAACAACAGCCACATAGGTGTAATTCTGGTTGTTTTCAACGCCAGTAACAGCGGCAACTTCACCAGTATAGTCAAAGCTCCACTTAATCTGGCCATTTACGTTGGTCTTGTCCAGCCATTCCTCAGTCAGTCCTTCAAAACCGCCGTCAGACAGCTTCTTGTACATCTCTTTTGCAACGCTATCAACAGTCTTACCACTATCATTACGGACTACAACAACGGCAGTCTGTTCACCAACTTTATTTCCGCCCTTGCCGTTATTAGGATGTCCATAGAACTCTTTCACAGTAACATCGTCGACACCCAAGACATTCTGCAGATAAGAATCAACTTTATCTGCATCTGCTTTACCACCGACGACAGCCAGAGTCTTCTGGAGAGCAGCCTCCAGAGAATCGCTGTAGGTAAAGTTGACCTTCACCTCGTTGTCCTTCTGCTCATCATTCAGAACAGAAGCGATGGTGTTATCAGCAACGGGGGGCTGCTCGCCCTCCTGGCCACCATTGCCAGAATTGCCAGAGCAGCCAGCCAGCATACTGACGGCCATAACGCCGGACAGAGCCAGAGCCAAAACCTTATTCAGTTTCATTTGGAAATTTCCTCCTTGTTGTTGTTTGTAACTCGCACCAAAACATTTGGGGAACAGGTCACCATCCCCGTTCCTTGTGCATAGTTTAACACAACAGAGTTTCCTTTGTCAAGCCAGAAGCGGCAAAAGGTGGAAGAAAAGAGAAATTTTTCCAAAATAAAACGATGCTGCGTTTCTAAATTTTGGTCGTTTGTGAAGGTTTTGTGAGAAAGCGGCCCTCTCCGTCATGCCCTTGACGCGCTGCGCCGCTCACAGCCCCCCTCTCCGCCGCCTTCGGCGGCACCTCTCCCGGAGGGCGAGGCAGCCCTCTCCGTCACGACGCTGACGCGCCGTGCCACCTCCCCCGCGGGGGGAGGCAAGTGTACCACCGTCAATAGCGGTAAAGTTTGTGGTAAGGCAAAGTATAAAAACTTTATCTTACCACAAAGTGACCCGGCACCCACGGGCGTGCACTCGGCTCCCCCCGCGGGGGAGCTGTCACAGTGCCCCGCAGGGGCCTGTGACTGAGAGGGGAGCAACCAAAAAACCCGCCGTACGGGTGTTATCCCATACGGCGGGTTATTCAGGCTTTGAAACGTGGACCTTCGTTCCTTGGCCCTCATGCTTGGCACTAAAAAGCCCCCAACGTCGCACCGTCAGGGGCTTTCTCCTCACGAAAAGGAATTCGGGTCAATGAGGATTACTGAGCGGGTTTATCCGTAGTAGTACGGTTGATCTGGATGCCAACGACATAGACACTAGTGCTAGCAGCAATGTCATCACCAGGAATGGTGACTTCAACAGCCGCGGCATAAGTCTCGTACTCATTGGTGAAAGCCTTGCCATCGGTTGTCTTGCCATCGGTTGCATTCTTCAGGTTAATAACCTTGAAGATATCGTTTGCGACCTCATTAGCCAGAGCGGAGACGGTCACTCCCTCCGCCTTGTAAATGCGGACGGTAGAGAAGTTCTTCGCACCATTGTATGCAGACCACGGAGAAGGATTGTCGAGCTCAGGTTTCACGATGGTGTTCGTCTTATCACGAACAGCAGCCAAAACCTCAGAATCGGCCAGACCTTCCTTTGCCGCCTGTGCAACGGTCAGATCTTCGGCAACACTGCGGATAGCGTTAGTAAGCTTTCTGTTGCTTTCAATTTCAGGATCGGCATTGGTCGCACCATTAAGCGTAGCGACGAAATCGTTCGCCACACTGACCTTGTTGCCGTTCCCGCCACCGAAGCAGCCAGTCAGCATACTTACAGCCAGAACACCAGCTGCAGCCAGGGAAAGAATGCGTTTGAGTTTCATTGGACCTTTTTACCTCCTTTAGAAGATAAATTTGCCTGGGGTTACCTGTTTCGAGTCTTGGACCTTGCGGGATAAGGACGGCCCCTACCCCGTCTAGTCATATGATAGTACAAATTCCTCGATTTGTCAATCACACCATTTTTCACCTTAAGGATTGTTCACAATTTTTACTTTCTTTAGAATCAGGCGCTCCAGCCTTTCAAGCCGGAGCGCCTTGGGTGGTTTTTGCTTTCGTTTTCAAAGAAAAAGTGGTGTTTTGGACGCCTCAGAGGGGCCTTTTTCAGGCTTTTGGGAAAAATTTTTCCGTTCTTTTTCTTGTAAATTTTTTGTTGCGTCAGGTTTTGTGCTCCTCTTTGGCGGTCTGGTCGATGCCAATGCCCACCACCCACGCGGTATTCTGGTCTCCATAGGCCTGCTGTACGCTTACCGAGTAGGTGTATGTATAGGTATAATAGCTGTCGATGACCACCTGCCGGGACCGTGTGGAGAGCTCCGCCTCCATCGCCTCGATCTGGATCAGCACCGCGCGGGCCACCTCGTCCTCGGGCCATTCGCCGGGATACAGGAACAGCCGGGACATCCGGGTCACGCCCGGCGTGGTGGGCGCGCTGTAGCGGTTGTACTTTTGGGTGTCGGACTCGTCCCGCAGCTTTTCGGCCAGGACGCCGGTGTCCTCCTGATTGGTCAGGTTGGGGGCACTGCGCTCTTTCAGCAGATAGGTGGCCGCGGCCGCGGTGCCCGCGCCCAGCTGGCTGTCGGTGGTGTCGATCTCCTCGTCGGGCGACATGGCCGCCACGAGGTTCGCGGTGGAGGCCATGCTGCGCGTCCCGATCTGTTTGGGTGCCGCCGCCGAACATCCGGTCAGTACCACCAGCGCCAGCCCTGCGGCCAGCAAAGCAAGCTCCCTCTTGATTTTGCGCAACGCGCACACCTCCCTTCCGGCCGTAACGTCGCACCGGCCCATTGTCGATTCTATTGTACACCGAACAGGCAGGTTTTGTCAACCTTCACACAAACTTCGCAGTTTTGCTGTGCATGGCATACAAAACGGAAAGAATGGGGCGCTTTGGCCCTCTCCGGCCCTGCGGGCCACGGTTGCGGTGTCCTGTTTTGGCTGCGCAGTCCCGTAAACGTAGCCCTCTCCGGCCCTGCGGGCCACGGTTGCGGTGCCCTGTTTTTGCTGCGCGGGTCGCCGCCCGCTTGCAAAAAGCAGACCGCTGCCCCTGCTCCGCTTCGGCTGTCTCGTCCGCTGGACGCGCCTCAGCTTCGCAGTCCCGTAAACGTGGGAGGCTGTAACTTATAGGTTACGTTAGCCTCTCCCGCGTGCGGGAGAGGTGGCACAGGACGCGCCAGCGGACTGTGACGGAGAGGGCTGCCTCCCACGCGTGCGGGAGAGGTGGCACAGGACGCGCCAGCGGACTGTGACGGAGAGGGCTACCTCCCACGCGTGCGGGGGAGGTGGCATGGAGCGAAGCGACATGACGGAGAGGGCCCCCGCCAGTCGAAACGGAGAGTCCCCCACTTCCCTCTTGATTTTACCTGCGATTCAGGGTAATATAGTGCTATACTTTAATAAGGAGGAATTGGGAATGAAAACAATAGGCTTTATTGGCTGCGGCAATATGGGCGGGGCGCTGGCCCGGGCCGTCTGCCGGGTGGCCGCGCCGGAGGATGTGGTGCTGGCAAACCGCACCCCCGCCAAGGCCGAAGCGCTGGCCGCCGAACTGGGCTGCCGCACCGGCACGAACGAGGACGCCGCCGGCTGCGATCTGGTCTTTCTGGGGGTCAAGCCCCAGATGATGGCCGGGATGCTGGCCCCGCTGCAGGCCGTGTTCGCCGCGCGGGCCGCCAAAGGCGAGCGCTTTGTGCTGTGCACCATGGCGGCAGGGCTGACCATGGCCCAGATCCGCCAGATGGCCGGCGGGGACTACCCCGTCGTCCGCGTCAACCCCAATATCCCCTCCGCCGTGGGCGAAGGGATGGTCCCCTACTGCACCCTGGGCATCACCGGCGCCGAGGAAGCCGATTTCCGCCGCGTGATGGCGGGGGCCGGCCGGCTGGACCCCCTGGACGAAAACCTGATCGACGCTTCCAGCTGCGTGTCCGGCTGCGGGCCGGCGTGGGCCTGCCAGTTCATTGAGGCCCTGGCCGACGGCGGCGTGGCCTGCGGCCTGCCCCGGGCCAAAGCCCAGCAGTACGCCGCCCAGATGGTGCTGGGCACGGCCAGGATGCTGCTGGAAAACGGCGGCCACCCCGGCGCTTTGAAGGACGCCGTCTGCAGCCCCGGCGGCACCACCATCCAGGGGGTGCGCGTGCTGGAGGAGCGCGGCTTCCGCGGGGCGGCCATGGACGCCGTCATCGCCGCCTACGAAAAGACCTGCAAGCTGCGGGAGGGCTGAGCCGATGCGCATTGTCGTCAAGGTCGGCACATCGACCCTCACCTACCCCACCGGCCGGCTGAACATCCGCCGCACAGAAGAACTGGTCAAAGTGCTGAGCGACCTGAAAAACGCCGGCCATCAGGTGATCCTGGTGTCGTCGGGCGCCATCGGCATGGGGGTGGGCAAGCTGTCGCTGCCCAAACGCCCCGCCGACATGGCCGGCAAGCAGGCCTGCGCCGCCGTCGGCCAGTGCGAGCTGATGTATACTTATGACCGCCTCTTTGCCGATTACAACCACACCGTCGCCCAGATCTTGCTCACCGGTGTGGACGTCGAGCACACCGAGCGCCGCCAGAACTTTGAAAACACCCTCTACCGCCTGCTGGAGCTGGGCGCGCTGCCCATCATCAACGAGAACGACACCGTGTCCACCATGGAGATCGCCTCCATCGGCGACAACGACACCCTTGCCGCCATCGTGGCCTGCTGCGCCCGGGCGGACCTGCTGGTCCTGCTCAGCGACATCGACGGGCTGTACACCGCCAACCCCCGCACCCATCCCGACGCCAAACTGATCCCCCTGGTGGAGGAGATCACCCCGGATATCCTGGGGATGTCGGACGGGGCAGGCTCGGCCCTGGGCACCGGCGGCATGGCCACCAAGCTGCGCGCCGCCCAGATGGTCACGGCCGACGGCGTCGATATGGTCATCGCCAACGGCGCCCACCCCGAACTGCTGTACAAAATCGCCGAGGGCGAAGCCGCAGGCACCCGCTTTGCGGCCCGGCCCCGGGCCCACTGAAAGGAGGCCGCCCCATGACCACACAGGAGATCTTGACCGCCGCCCGCGATGCCAAGCGCACCGTCGGCGTTTCCGGCACCACCCAGCGCAACCGCGCCCTGCTGGGCATGGCGGACGCTCTGGATGACGCCGCCAACCGCGCGGCCATTCTGGAGGCCAACGCCGCCGACCTGGACGCCGCCCGCGGCCACATCTCGGAGGTGATGCTGGACCGCCTTGCCCTGAACGGCAAGCGGCTGGACGGTATGTCCCAGGGCATCCGGGAAGTGGCCGCCCTGCCCGACCCGGTGGGGGCGGTGCTGCGCCGCATCGAGCGGCCCAACGGCCTCGTCATCGAAAAGACCGCCGTCCCGATGGGGGTCATCGCCATCATTTACGAGAGCCGCCCCAACGTCACCAGCGACGCGGCAGCCCTGGCCCTCAAGAGCGGCAATGCCTGCGTGCTGCGCTGCGGCAAGGAAGCCTGGCGCACCAGCAAGGCCATTGTGGACGCCCTGCGCCAGGGGGTGACGGCCGCCGGCCTGCCCGCAGCCGCCGTCAACCTGATCGAGGACACCACCCGCGCTTCCTCCTACGCCCTGATGGAGGCGGTGGGCTACGTTGACCTGCTGATCCCCCGGGGCGGGGCCGGCCTGATCCGCGCCTGCGTCGAGAACGCCAAGGTGCCCTGCATCCAGACCGGCACCGGCATCTGCCACATCTACGTGGACGACACCGCCGACCAGGACAAGGCCCTCGACATCATCGAGAACGCCAAGGCCAGCCGCCCCAGCGTCTGCAACGCCGAGGAGGTCTGCCTGGTCCACAAGGACATCGCGGCGCAGTTCCTGCCCAAGCTGGCCCAGCGCCTCGGCCCCGACCGCGCGGCCCGCGGCCTCCACCCGGTGGAGCTGCGGCTGGACCCGCGTGCCGCGGCCGTCATCCCCGGCACCCCCGCCGGCCCCCAAGACTTCGACACCGAATTTCTGGACTACATCCTGGCGGTGGGCGTCGTGGACAGCGTAGAGGACGCGGTGGCCCACATCGCCGCCCACTCCACCGGCCACAGCGACGCCATCCTCAGCCAGACACCCAGCCACATCGACCTGTTCACCGCGGCGGTGGACAGTGCAGCGGTCTACGTCAACTGCTCCACCCGCTTCACCGACGGGGGCGAGTTCGGCCTGGGGTGCGAAATGGGCATCTCCACCCAGAAGCTGCACGCCCGCGGCCCCATGGGCCTGGCCGAGCTGTGCACCTACAAATACATCATCCGGGGCGACGGCCAGATCCGCGCATAAAACAGTCCCTATTATAATAAGGTATAGCGGGGCGCTTTTTTACCCCGTACAGACAGCGAAAGAGCCGTGGAGCGGCAAACTCCACGGCTCTTAGCGTGTCGCAAAAGCGCCACGCTTTAGGGGGAACCCATTTCTGCGCGCAGTCGCGCGACAGAAATTCCTTCCCCCTAATATCCTCTTGGGGACAAAATTTGCCGCCGAACCGCGCACTCGGCCTGACGGCCTCGCACACTCTCAGCGGCAAATTTCCCTGTCGGTGTCCCGTCCATCCGCACATGTCGGCTGGACGGGACTTTTTGCGTGTTTATGGCGCGGCGGGAAAGCGCGGGCTTACTCCAGGCCGGCCATCTGCTTGATGGCCTTGATGGCGAAGGTCAGGGTGCGGCCGCAGGCGGTGCCGCCCATGACGCAGGGGTAGTTGTTCTGGAAGAAGCTGCCCGACATGTCACCGGTGACATACAGGCCGGGGATGGGCTCGTTGCGGTCGTCCTTGGCCTGGCAGTTGGGGGTGATGGAAATGCCCTGCAGGCTGCACAGCAGGCTGGCGCCCAGCCAGCAGCCGTAGAAGGGCGCGGTCCGGATGGCGCTCAGGCGGCTGGCCGGCTTGCCGAAGTCCTCGTCCTTCTGGGCGTCGTACAGCTCGTTGTAGCGCTCGACGGTGGCGATAAAGGTATCCTTGTCCGCGCCGGCAAACCCCATCTTGTCGGCCAGCTCCTCGATGGTGTCGGCCTTCATGATCAGGCCCTCGGCCTCGTACTGCTCCAGCTGGCTTTCCATCATGCCAGGGATGTAGCGGGTCAGCGCCGAGCAGCCGATGGTGTGGAAGCGGTCCACGTCCTCCCGGAAATTGGCGTCGTGGATCATGGCGTAGACGTGGCCCGGCTGCTGGAAGGAGGCGTGAGAGGCGTTGTCGTATTCCTGGCTTTCGTTCATGAAGCGCTCGCCGTGGCGGTTGACCTTCAGGAAAGGCTGGCTGCCGGGGTTGTACTGGCCCACGGTGCCGGGGAACGCCTTGCCGCCGAAGGAGGAGGCAGACTCCACATAGCCCGAGTCCACCCCAGGGGCCACCAGGCCGCGGTCGAACAGGACCGGCGCAGCTTCGGCGTCCAGGTGGGCGCCGGCCCAGATGGCGGCGCGGATGCCGTAGCCCTTGTCGGCGGGCGCGTAGGAGCAGGCGGTGGTGACACTGGTGCCCAGGGGGTCCAGCTTTTCCATCATGTAGGGGTTGCCGGCGTAGCCGCCGCAGGCCAGCAGCACGCCCTGGGACGCGTTGATCCGGATGAAGTGGCCGTCCTCGGTGTTCTGGGCGATGAGGCCGGTGATGCGGCCGTCGCCGTCCTTTTCCAGCTTGGCCAGGCCGGTGTGGAAATCCACGGCGTAGCCCAGGCTTTCGATGTACTCCTGGAACACCACATTGCGGGGCTTTTCGGCGCTGCTGTAGTCCACCTGCTGGACCGGGAACATCAGCTTGGTCTGGCTGATCTGGGTGTCGTCGGGCCACTTAGCCTCGTCGCCCAGGGTCAGGTTGCAGGTGTAGTTGTAGGGTGCGCTCTCCAGGATACCGGCCACGAAGTCGTGCATGGCGGCCGACTCGTCGATCCAGGTCTTGACCACCCGCTGGTCGCACCGGCCGCCCATGCTGCGGGAGATCTCGCTCAGCAGCTCGGCGCGGTCCACCGGGGGCACGCCCTGCTTCTGGGCCTCGCTGCTGTCGATGGTGCCGTACCAGTGGCGGGTCTCCATGACGGCGGAGTTCTGCTCGATGATGCGGAAGTTCAGGCCCTTCTGGGCGGCGTAGGCGGCGGCGCACATGCCGCCGTTGCCCGCGCCCACGATGACGATGTCGGTGTCCCAGGTCTCGGTGATGGCGGCCTCGTCGATGTCGGGCTCAGTGCCCAGCCAGTCGTTCTCGTCGCCGGTGGGCAGCTGGACCGCGGTGACCACCGCCTCGCCCTTGGCCTGGGCGTAGCAGCTCTGGGCCGCCTTCATCACCGCGTCGGAGGTGATGGTCGAGCCGGAAACGCCGTCGATCTCGGCGGAGCCGGCTTCCAGCAGCTGCTTCTGCAGTTCCTCGGCGGCGGCCGCGCCGTAGGAGGCGGTCTCGCCGGAGGTATCCACCACCACGTCGGTGACGGCGGTCTCCGAGAAGGTCATGGTGACCTTGACGGTGGAGGAAATGCCCTGTGCGGTGCCCTCATAGGTGCCGGGGATGTAGGTCGCGCCAGACGCCACCGAGCCCGCGCCCGAGGAAACGGCGCTGGACGCAGCCGAGCTGGCCGACTCGCAGGCCGCCAGCGCGCCGGCGGTCACGCCGCTCATGGCCGCGGCTGCGGCGATTTTGAGGAAACCTTTGCGGGAAATTTTGTTCATGGGGGATCCTTTTCCTTTCTGCTCTTTTCGCTTCGTATTCCACTTACCCTGCCCGGCGCACTGGGCGCCAGGGCATACAGGCAGAAAACCCGCGCCGCCTTCCGCGTGCAGGCTTCCCGCTCCTTCTTTATAAATAATAACATAATCGAGTTTTTTTGTCCATCACTCCTTGCTTCATTTTGTGGTGCAGACTAGCACAATATGGATGCAATTTCTGGTAAACGAATCGTAGAGTACGTCCGCACGCGCAAAGCCGCCTTTCTCAACGCCCCATCGGTTGCAGCCGGCCCGCCGGGGTGTTATACTTTTTCCAAAAGGAGGCGATCGTATGGATGCACAGAAATTCGGCGCATTCATTGCCGAGATGCGCAAAGCCCGCGGCCTCACCCAGGCCGCCCTGGCCGCGCAGCTCCACGTCACCGACAAGGCCATCAGCCGGTGGGAGCGGGGGCTGGGTTTCCCCGACATCAACACCATGGAGCCGCTGGCCGCCGCCCTCGGCGTCACCGTCCTCGAGCTGATGCGCTCCGAGCGCCTGCCCGAAGGCGCCGTCTCCAACGAGGAAGCCAGCGAGGCCATCACCGACACCCTGACCTTTGCCCAGCAGCGGCGGGCCAGTCTCTTTTTTGACATCACGGCCGGGCTGGCCTGCCTGCTCTGCGCCGGGATGACCTTCTTCCTCTTTGGCACCGGGGCGGTGGCCGAGATCCTGTTTTTCTTTGGAGCTATCGGGGTCATGGTGATCGGGGTCCATCGCTATGTCAGCGAGGCCAGCATCCAAAAACGCCGCTATGGAGCCATTGCCGCCGGCATCGCCTGCATCTTTCTGTTGCTGGCCGGCGGCAGCCTGCTGGGCAGCAGCCCTTCCACCTCCCGCTATGCCGCCCTGTTCATGGCCTATTTTTTCCCTGTTATGTTTGCCTGCTGGCTGATGCTGCTACTCCGCCGGGTGCGCGCGTGGCTGGGCGGGGAGGACCTCATCTTCTGGGGCGATTTTTTCAGCACCTCCGGGGAACTGGGAAGCGAGCTGGGCGCGAGCCTCTCGCCCAAGGCGCGCTCCCTCATCAATATCGCCTTTGCTCTTTTGCTCACGGTCGAATGCGTGTTCTATACGGTGCACTCCGTGGGCTACGCCGCTGAAGCCCTGCGCAACCCGCCCGAGGAGACCGTCACCCGGCAGTACGCTGCGCTCTGCCTTGAGCGGGACTTCGGGGTGGCGGAAGAACAGCTCACCGGGACCGTTTTCACCCTGACGCCCCGAGACGAATGGGAAGGCTGGGACGACCTGTATTCCTACACCTTTACCTGGCAGAGCGGAGACGGTGCGGCAAGCCAGTGCTACAGCGTCGTTTTTTACGACGACTATTCCTGCGAGGCCCTCGGCCATGGGGCGGACTTTGACGCCAGCCTCGACGCCGCCAATCGCGAGCTGTACCGGCGGATGCACGGACTGCCGGAAACATAACACAGGCGGCAAAGCATAAAAAAACGGCGCAGCCTTTTGAGAGCCGCGCCGTTTTTCTGTATCGTTATACGCCCGCTTCGATCAGGCCCAGCTTGACGAAGGCGTTGTACAGGCCGTCCTCGTCCACGCCGTCGGTGACAAGGTCGGCCATGGCCTTGATCTCCTCGCCGCCGCTGCCCATCGCCACGCCATAGGCGCAGTATTCCAGCATGGGGATATCCACCTTGGCGTCGCCGAAGGCAATGGTGTCCTGGACGTCCGCGCCGAGATAGGCCAGCAGGTGCTGGATGGCGTTGGCCTTGGTGATGTCCTTGACCCCGATGTCGCCAAAGAGGGCGGTCTCCCCCGCGCCGCCCCAGGTGCCGTTCTGCATATCGGGGAACTGGGCTTTGGTGTCCAAAAAGTCCTGATAGCTGCCCAGCAGGTAGCTGACCTTGTTCAGGTCGTCGCGGTAGAGCTGCTCGCCCGCGCACCCGAAGATCATGTCCGGGAACGCCTGCCGCACCGTCATCTGCTCCGCGCCGGGGCGGCCTTTACGGCGGGTATATTCCTGCATGGCGGCCTGGCCGGCCGTCTCAAAGTGCTCGCTGGCAAACAGGCCGTTGTTGCTCTCGAGGTAAAATTCCAGCTTGCGGCTGTGCAGCCAGTCCACGATCCGGCGGGCCTGCTCGGGGGTGATCAGCTGGTGCATGACCACCGTGCCGTGGTCCTCCACATAGCTGCCGTTGCCGCCGATCATCCCGTCCAGGCCGATGTCCCACAGAGGCGGATAGACCTCGGCCTTGCTGCGTCCGGTGCAGATGTACACCCGGTGGCCGGCGGCCCGTGCGGCACGGATGGCCCGCACCGCCGATTCGGGCAGGTGGTTTTCGTAGTCCACCAGGGTGCCGTCCACGTCGATGAAAAGGATCTTGCGCATGATGTGTTCTCCTTCCTGCTTGTTCTCCCCGTTCCGACAGGGTCTTTCTTCTATTAAAGATACCGTATCCGCCGGTAAAAATCAATCCTGAATCCGCCGCAGGGCCGCCGGGATCTTCCGGGTTGCGTTTTGGGCCGGCGGCCTTATAATAGAGGCGGGGCCTCCCCCGCACTCTCCCAACAGAAAGGAATGTTATCATGGAATATAACCCGCAGGAAATCATTTTGCCCGCCGGCTTTGCGGAACTGGTCCGCCGGGTGGAGGCGATCCGCGCCCGCAAGGGCCGGGCCTTTGTGGCGCTGGACGGGCGGTGCGGCAGCGGCAAGACCACCCTGGCCGCCCTGCTGGCCAACCGGTGGAACTGCACCCTGGTCCACGCCGACGACTTTTTCCTCCGCCCGGAGCAGCGCACCCCCGAGCGCCTGGCCCAGCCGGGGGGCAACTTTGACCGGGAGCGCTTTTTTGCCGAGGTGCTGTCCCCTCTGCGGGAGGGCCGGGACGCCCTCTACCGCCCCTACGACTGCCACGCCGGAACCCTGAAAGAGCCGGTGGCCGCTCCCCTGCGGCCGGTGGTCCTGGCGGAGGGTTCCTATACCTGCCATCCCGACCTGTGGCCCTGCTATGACCTGCACGTCTTTCTCACCGCGCCGCTGGAGGTGCGCCTGGAACGTCTGGCCCGCCGCCCTGGGGTGGATCTCGAAGCCTTCCGCACCCGCTGGATCCCGCTGGAGGAAGCCTATTTTGCCGCCGGACAGCTCGAACAGCGGTGCGAAATGGTGCTGGAAACCTAAAACTATTTGTAATATTTTCAGGCCCAGGCGCGCCGCTCCCGGCACGCAAAAAAGGCGGCGCAGCCAAAAACTGCGCCGCCTTTGCGTTATGTAACGGGTTTTATTTATTATGCAAGGCCAGCCATCTGGGGCAGGATCATACTGATGGCCGGGATGTACGTCACCAGCATCAGGCCCACCAGAATGGCTGCGTAATAGGCCAGCATGTAGGGCATGGTCTTGGCCAGGGTGGTGCGGCCCACCTTGATGGCCACGAACAGGGTGTTGCCCACCGGCGGGGTGATGTTGCCGATGCACAGGTTGTACACCAGCACCAGGCCGAAGTGGATGGGGTCCATCCCGAAGGTCTGGACGATGGGCAGGAACAGCGGGGTAAAGATCAGGATGGCGGGGGTGACGTCCATGAAGGTGCCCGCGATCAGCAGGATCACGTTCATGATGAGCAGGATGATGATGGGGTTATCGGTGATGCCCAGCAGCGCGGCGGACACGGCCTGCGGGATCTGCAGGAAGGCCATGACCCAGCCCAGAATGTTGGACACGCCGATCAGAAAGACCACCATGCCGCTCATCTTGGCGCTTTCCACCACGATGTTCCAGAAGCTCTTCCAGGTGATGTTGCGGTAGCAGATGCCCAGGATCAGGGCGTAGACCACGGCGATGGCCGAGCCCTCGGTGGCGCTGAAAACGCCGGCGATGATGCCGCCGATGACCACGACGATCAGGGACAGGGAGGGGATGGCCTGCAGGGTAGCCTTGCCCAGGTTGGACCAGCTGAATTTGCCGGGGGTGCCTTTATAGCCCTTCTTGCGGGCGATGATGATGGCCACCACCATGCAGCACAGCGCCCAGATGATGCCGGGCAGGTAGCCCGCCATGAACAGCGCGGCCACCGAGGTGCCGCCCGCGGCCAGGGAGTAGGTGATCAGCGCGTTGGACGGAGGGATCAGCAGGCCGGAGGGGGCCGAAGCGCCGTTGGTGGCGGCGCACAGGGCTTCGTCATAGCCCTGCTCCTGCTCGCCTTCCAGCACCATCGAGCCGACGGCGGCAGCCGCGGCCGAAGCCGAACCGGAAATGGCGCCGAACAGCGCATTGGCGCCCACGTTGGTCACCAGCAGGGCGCCGGGCAGCTTGCCCAGAATCGCCATGACGAAATTGACCAGCCGCTTGGCGATGCCGCCCTGGTTCATCAGGTTGCCCGCCAGGATGAAGAACGGAATAGCCGTCAAGCTGAATTTGCTCATGCCCACGAAAATGCGCTGGGCGCCGGTGACGACCGAGATATCCAGAGGCACGGTCTGCAGAATGGTGAACAGAGAGGCAATGCCGATGGAATAGGAGATGGGCACGCCCACCACCAGCAGCACCGCAAGGATGAGAATGATCATCCCGAGAGATTGCATAGCCATAACTTACGCTGCCTCCTTCTTACCTTTGCAGATGTCATAGATGTTCAGGATGGTATACAAAATGTTGATGACGCCGCAGATGGGCATGGTGACATAGAACACGCCCACGGCCACCCCCAGGGAGGAGGTCATCTGGCCCATGGCCAGCTGGGTGATGGCGTAGCCGCCGTACACCAGGATGATCCCCGAGAACAGCATGGCGATCACCTCGCCGAAAATGGCGAAGAACTTCTGGGCCGCGGCGGGCATCATCTCGACCACCACGGGGATATTCATGTGGCCGCGCTCGCCGGTGATGAGGGACGCGCCGAACAGGCTGGCCCAGGCAAACAGATAGCCCACCAGCTCTTCCGACCAGGTGGAGGGGTTGTTCAGGACGTAGCGGGTGAACACCTGCCAGCAGGTCAGGGCGGTCATAGCGATCAGGCTGGCCCCCGCCAGAACGTTCATGATATGATTGAGCACTTTACGGATCGACTGCATAACGTTGGACACTTCCTTTCTCTCACGCCTGGGCTTCAAACTCGGCGTTGTGCTCCTGGATCAGCTCGTAAATGGGGGCAAGGTCGGGGTAATCGGCCAGCATTTCCTCGTGCATGGGGGCCACCGCCTCCTGGAAGGGGGTGATGTCGGGGTAGATGAAGTTGACCCCCTGCTCGTTCTGGGCCTTTTCCTTGGCTGCTTCCACAGCGTCGGTCCAGGCTTCCCGCTGGGTCTGGTTCAGAATCTCGAAGCCCTCGTCAAAAATGGCGCGCTCCTCCTCGCTCAGGCCGTCCATAAAGCCCAGGTTGCCGATCAGGATATCGGGGATCATCTGGTGCATGGTGTAGGAGTAGTATTTGCACACGTCGCCGTGGCCGTTGTCGGTCAGGGCCAGCTCGTTGTTCTCTGCGCCGTCCAGCATCTGGGCCTGCAGGGCGGTGTACACATCGCCAAAGCCCATGGGGGTGGCCGAGCCGCCCAGCAGCTCCATCATCCGCACGTTGGTGGGCGACTGCTGGACCCGGATCTTCAGGCCGTGCAGGTCCGCGGGGGTGTTGATGGGAGTGTCGATGGTGTAGAAGTTACGGGTGCCGGCGTCCAGCCAGGTGACGGCCTCGAAGCCGGCCTGCTTGGTGGACTCAAAGATGGGCCCCACGATGTCGGGGTCGTCCATCGAGGCGTGGTATGCCTCGGCGCTGGAGAACAGGTAGGGCAGGTTGAACAGGGTGTAGTTCTCCGAGAAAGTCTCCAGCAGGGAGTTGGACGCCACGCAGAAAGTGATGGCGCCGGTCTGGGTCAGCTGGACCATCTCATTCTGGGAGCCCAGCAGCTCGCTGGGGAAGATCTGGATGTCGTACTTGTCCCCCAGCTTGCCGCTGATGAACTCCTGGAAGGCCAGCAGTCCGGTGTGGGTGGGGTGGTTGGTGGACTGGTTGTGTCCGATGCGGATGATCTCCAGTCCGTTGCTGCCGGAGCCCGCGCAGCCCGCCAGCCCGCCGGCTGCCAGAGCTGCCATCGCCGCCATGAATGAGCGGCGCGTGATTTTTTTCATATGCTTCTCTCCTCCTTGGTTGCCGCAGGCGGTCACACTTCCGCCACACATAATGTATAATTGTATCATACCGCATTTGGATAGCAAGTACCATTGGGATACTTCACCAACTTTATGAACGAATTTTGTATAAAGATACAACTTTTTGTGTCTTGTATACAAGTTTTCAGCTTTTTTGACAAGTGGTCCCGGTTTTGTTTCGACTATTTGCACAAAAATCGTCGTTTCTCTTTTTATCCTGTATATCAGAAAAAACAGAACAAAAAACAGAACGCCCCGCCCAAACGGGACGTTCTGTTTTTTACGCATCTATGCGCCTATTTCAAGCGCGCGCCGCTTTTTCCATGGTCGCAGCCACCTGTTCCGGGGTGGGCATGGCCTTGATGGCGCCTTTTTTGGTCGTGACCAGATAGGCGGCCGCATTGGCAAAGCGGAGCATGGCGGCGAGCTCCGTTTCGGACAGGCCGTCCAGGCCGTGCTCGAGCACAAAGTTGAGCACGCAGGCGCAGAAGGTGTCTCCGGCGCCGGTGGTCTCGATGACGCCGCCCAGGGTGCAGCCGGGCTGGAAGGTATGCACGTCCCCGCAGAAGGAATAGCTGCCCTGTGCCCCGGCGGTGACGTTCAGCAGCCGGATGTTGGGGTACTGGCGCTGCAGAAGGGCCGCGCCCTTGTCGAAATCATCTTCGCCGGTCATGAACGCCAGCTCGTTGTCGGCAATCTTGAGGATGTCACATTGGGCCAGGCCCCAGCCGATCTGGGCGCGGGCCTCCTCCAGGCTGTCCCAGAGGGGAGGGCGGAGGTTGGGGTCGAAGGAGATCAGGGCGCCGGCCTTTCTAGCCAGGGCCACCGCCTCGCGGGTGGCGCTGCGGCAGGGCTCCCCGGTCAGGGACAGGGTGCCGAAGTGGAAGATGCGGCAGCTCTGCAGCAGCGCGCGGTCCAGGTCCGCAGCGGTCAGGTTGGCGTCTGCGCCGGGCTTGCGGTAAAAGCTGAAGTCCCGGTCGCCCCCCGGCAGGGTCTGGACGATGGCCAGGGTGGTGTGTACGTCGGGGTCGTACCGCAGGCCCCGCAGGTCGATGCCCGCGTCCGCCGCCACGGCGGCCAGCTGGCGGCCAAAGCCGTCCCGGCCCACCTTGCCGATGAAGGCGCAGCGCTTGCCCAGTTTGCGCAGCATGGCCAGCACGTTGCAGGGCGCGCCGCCGGGGTTCGCCTCGAACAGGGGGTTGCCCTGCTCCGAAAGGCCGTTCTGGGTAAAGTCAATCAGCAGTTCCCCCAGGGCCGCCACGTCAAACGTTTTTTCGCTCATTGTCCGTTGTCCTCCCCGAATTCCAGGCTGTATTTTTCCACGTCGATGCGGGCCGCGCCCTCGTCCACCTCAAAGCTGACCGCCTGGGCGCTCTGGGGGGTGTACAGGGTCATGCTGGCGGCCTGCTCGCCGTCGTTGACGAACATTTCCAGGCTGTACCGGTCCAGCACCACGCGCAGCTTGACCGCGCCGCCCTGGGGCCGGACCGGGAAGTCCCGCACGTTGACGATGTCGTAGGGGAAACCGCTGTGGGTGCGGTCGATGCGGACGGTGCTGTTGGCCACCTTGTAGCGGATCACCGTCTCCCGGTTGCCGTCCTTGGCCAGCCGCAGCTTGAAGGTCTGGTAGGACGGGCTGCCGTCCACCGGGCGGACGGTGACGGTCATGTCCAGCAGCCGGCCTTCCACCCCGTGGAGGCTGACCTCCCCGGCGGTGAGCAGGATATCCTTGTAGCTGACCAGGCGGCCGTGGTAGTTGGCCAGTTCCCGCACCGGGTTCTGGATCAAGCGGCCGTTCCGGATGGTCAGCTCCCGGGGCAGGGTCATTTGACCGAACCAGCGGCACCCCTGGGGCTGGCTGCCGGTGGTGGCCCAGTTCTGCATCCAGGCGATCATGATCCGGCGGCCATCGTAGGTCTCGAGGGTCTGGGGCGCGTAAAAGTCGGTGCCGTAGTCCACCGCCTGGACGGCCTCCCGCTCAAAGTGCCGGGAGGCTTTGTTGTAGCTGCCCAGCAGGGCCGCCACCCCGTAGCCGGCGTGGAATTCCAGCCCGATGGCGGTCATCTCCTGGGGGCTGACCAGCAGCACCTGCCGCCCGTCCAGCGGGAAAAAGTCGGGGCACTCCCACATCCGGCCGTACTCGTTGCAGCTGGCGTCCAGGGTGGCGGCGTAATGCCAGTGGGTGCCGTCGGGGCTCTCGAACAGGCGGATGGCGCCGCTGCCGTCCTCGGTGCGGTTGCCCGCCACCATGTAAAAGGTCCCGTCCTCCTGCCAGATCTTGGGGTCCCGGAAGTCCAGCACGCTGCCCCCTGCGGGCAGGTCGCTGCCGTCCAGGACGGGGTTGCCGGGATACTTTTCATAGTTGACCCCGTCGCCAAAGGCCACGCACTGCTGCTGGAACTCCTCCATCCGGCCGTCGGGGCGGCGCACCCGGTAGACGCCGGTGTACATCAGCATCTGGCGGCCGTCGGACAGTTCCAGCGCGCTGCCGGAAAAGCAGCCGTCCCGGTCCGCGGGGGTGTCGGGGGCGATGGCCACCGGCAGCTGCTCCCACCGGATAAAGTCGCGGGTCTTGACGTGGCCCCAGTGCATCGGGCCCCAGTTGGTGGAATAGGGGTGGTGCTGGTAGAACAGATGATACTCCCCTTTGTAGCAGGAAAAACCGTTGGGATCGTTGATCCAGCCGATGGCCGCCGTCACGTGGAAGGCGGGCCGCTCGGCCGCGGGGATATGGGGGGCGTACTGCGCCTCAAAGTCGCGCGCTTTTTGCAAGGTATCGCTGATCATGGAGGGACCTCCTGAGTGATGATTTATTTTTTGCCTTGGTTTTAGTATAGCACAATTTGCGCCGGGGGTATATCCCCTTTTCACCGGCAAGGCCCTGCCGTGTCCCTGGTCAGGGGCAGCACGGCAGGGCCCAGCGCGGTGTAGGAGAAGTGAAGAAGAATGCGTGTGTTGAGATAAAAGGGATCAGCTTTCGCTGGTGTAGCGTGCGTAGGCGTCCTGGTAGACCTGCAGCAGCTGATCCATACCGCAGGTATCGGCCAGCATCTGCTTGTAGGCCTCCCACTCGTCGTCGGTGGGGCCGCCGTCCCGGATCCACAGGCCCTCCTGCTCCGAGACCATGCTCTCGAAGTCGGGCTTGTAGCGGTCGATGGTGTCCAGCTCGTCGGTGGTAAAGACGCAGTCCACCGGGTAGACCGCCGTGTCGGTGACCTGGGGCATCCAGTAGTCGTACAGGTCGTTCAGACGCTCGATGGCGCGGTCCTCCATCTTGAAGGTGTTCTCGTAGTACTCGGACAGGATCAGCTTGGGGCCGGCCACTTCGTACTCGCCCTTCAGCTCGCCGGCGCTCTTGCCGAACTGGGCCTGGGCCTCCTCATCGGTGATGGAGTTCCACACGCCGTTTTCGTCCTGGCTGGTGAAGTAGACGCCGATGGGGCCGTACTGCAGCTGCATGACGTTCTCGCCGGTGTACCACTGGTCAAAGAACTTGAGCAGGTTGATGGGGCTCTGGCAGACCGAGGTGATGGACAGCTGGCCCGAGTTGGTGCCGCCGCCGGTGCGGACGGTGACGTTCTTGGTGCCGTCGGGGCCGCTCAGCACCGGCAGGAACACATAGTCCTTGGCGTACTCGCCCATCAGCTCGTCGATGTACCACCAGGTGGACACGCCCACCCAGCCCTGCTGGCACTTGGACATCAGCTGGGTATCCGACTGGGAGAACATTTCGACATCCATCAGGCCCTCGGCGTACCAGTCATGGAAATAGGTGACGGCCTCGCGGTACTTGTCGTCCACGCACATGAATTTGATGGTGCCGTCCCCCTGCAGGACCAGGTCGTTGCAGACATCGTTGGGCCAGTTGGTGAAGCCGAAACCGGCGTAAAAGATGTTCTGGCCCCAGCACCACTGGTCAAAGCCGGTGGACATCGGAATAGTCGTGCCGGCGTCGTTGCCGTAATATTTGTGGCTCATGTCGTTGTCCTTGAAGGCTTTCAGGGCGGTGTGCAGTTCGTCCAGGGTGGTGGGTACGGCCAGGCCCAGGTCGTCCAGCCATGCCTTGTTGATCATCGAGAACTGGGGGATGGTGTAGATGGAGTAGTCCTCCTCCTTGCCGACGCCGGCGGTGCCCATCTGCTCGGCGGCGGGCAGGCCGTAGATGCAGCCGTCGCTCATGGTGATGGCGGCCTTGATGTTGGGGTGTGCCTCCAGGATGGCGGACAGGTTGGGCATGATGTCGGGGGTGATATAGGGCTCGAGGTTGATGAAGGTGCCGTCCGCGCCGTAGTTGGTCAGGTCGTAGTTGGAGAAGCCCACGCCCATGAAGGCGTCGGGCAGGTCGCCGCCGGCGATGCGGATGTTCACCTGCTCGGCCAGGGAGTCGCTCATGGTGTTCCACTCGATGTGGATGCCGGCGGCCTCCTGCATCTCGTTCAGCACCTGGTTGTCGGCGTAGCCGGGGGACAGGGCCCCCTGGCCGCCGATGATGGCAAAGTCGGTCTGCTCGGTGCTCTCCACCACGCCGTCCTCATTGGCGACGGGGGTGTTGGCCTTGGACCCGCCGCAGGCAGTCAGCGTCAGGGCCGAGCCGGTCAGTGCGGCTGCTTTGAGGAAGTTGCGGCGGGAAATCAGCTTTTTCATACGGGTACTCCTTTTCTTCTTATCTTCTGGTCGTATTCTGTGTGCGGCAGGGAAGGGGCGGACGGCTCAGCCCTTGACGGCGCCGGCCATGAAGCCTTTTTCAAAGTATTTCTGAACAAAGGGATAGACGATCAGCATGGGGGCGGCGGCCACGATGATGGACGAGAACTTGATCATCTCAGTCAGCTTGTTCAATTCCGCATAGCCGCCGGATATGGTGCTGGCCTGGCTGGCGCTGGCCTCGCTTCGGATCAGCACGTTGCGCAGCACCAGGGGCAGAGGCGCCTTTTCGCTGCCGGTCAGGTAGATCAGGGCGGTGAACCAGTCGTTCCAGTAGGCCACCATGCTGAACACCACCATGACCGCCATGATGGGCATGGACAGGGGGATGATGATGCTGAGGAAAGTGCGGAACTTGGAGCAGCCGTCGATCTCGGCCGCCTCGATCAGGTCGTGGGGGATGCTGTTCTGGAAGTAGTTGCGGACGATGATCATGTTGCCCACCGCCACGCCGCCGGGCAGGAACAGAGCCCACATATTGTTGATGAGGCCCGTCTCCTTGACCACCAGGTAGGTGGGCACCAGGCCGCCGCCAAAGTACATGGTAAAGACGAAGAACAGGCTGATCCATTTGCGGCCGGGCAGGCTGCGCACCGACAGGGGGTAGGCGGTGATGTACAGCATCACCACCGAGAAGATGGTGCCGATGATGGTGTACTTGATGGAGTTGAGGTAGCCGGTGAAGATGTTGCTGTCCGCAAAGACCGCCTTGTAGCCGTCGAAGGTGAAGCCGCTGGGCAGCAGGAAGGTCTTGCCGGCGTAGACGTCGTAGGGGTCGGAGAAGGAGGCCACCAGGACGTAATAGAGCGGGTAGGCCACGATGAACATGATCACGGCGGTGATCAGCACAAGGATCACGTCGCTGGTCTTGTCCGAGAGGCCGTGCAGCTTTCCAGATTGTCTTGCCATTCTGCGTTCCTCCTTTACACGAATTCGACGTCCGAGGCCTTGGACGCGATCCGGTTGACGATGATCAGCAGGATCAGGTTGATGGCCGTGTTGAACAGGCCCACCGCCGTCGAATAGCTGTAGTTGGCGTTTTCAATGCCCTGCTGGTAGACGTAGACGGCGATGACGTCCGAAGTCGCCTTGTTCAGGTCGGTCTGCAGCAGCCAGACCTTTTCAAAGCCGATGTTCATCAGGTTGCCGGCGCTCATGATCAGGTTCAGGATGACCATGGGCATCAGGGCCGGCACGTCGATGTGCAGGATGCGCTGAAAGACGGAAGCGCCGTCCACCTTGGCCGCCTCGTACAGGGTGGTGTCCACATTGGACAGCGTCGCCAGGTAGATGATGCAGCCCCACCCGGCGTCCTGCCAGATGCCCGAGGCGATGTAAATGGTGCGGAAGGCGGAGGACTCGGTCAGGAAGTCGATGCTGGTGCCGAGGATCAGGTTGATGAGGCCGCCCGACGGGCTGAGGAAGATGCGAATCATACCGCATACCACCATGATGGAGATGAAATGCGGCGCATACAGCACGGTCTGGACCACCCGCTTGTACTTTTTGAACCGCAGCTGGTTGATGCACAGGGACAGGACGATGGGGATGGGAAAACTCCACAGCAGGCTGTACAGGGCCAGCAGGAAGGTGTTGCGGATCATGCGGGCGCAGGTGGGCGCGGTGAAGAACCGCTCGAACCACTCCAGGCCCACCCACTCGCTGCCCCAGATGCCGCGGGAAGCGCGGTAGTCGCGGAAAGCGATCTGGATGCCGTACATCGGGATATACTTGTAAATAAAGGTGAGCAGGATCGGGATCAGCAGCAGCGCGTAAAGCTGCCAATGTTCCCGGATGCGCAGGCCCAGCCCCTTGCGGTGCTGGACAGCGGCCGCTTTTGCTTGTACGTTGGAACTCATGATTGTTCCCTCACTTCCTTTCAAAGAATCAGACACATGGATAACGGACCACTGCTTCCCTCCTCTCCTGGCGTTGGGCAGACGGCCGGCGCCTGGCCGCTCTGATCAGGTTTGCGTGTAACGTTTCATATTCTTGGCCTGTAAAAGCCCCTGCTGCCAGGGGTCGGATAGGAGCGGATGTATTTGTGAAACGTTACATTGTCGTTGCGCCTTTATGATATCCCAGAATTTTTCTCTTGTCAAGAATTTTTTGTGTGAAAACTGCACTTTTGCAGTTTGCACAAAAGTGCCCCCTCCCTCTTGTACGGATTCACAGAAAAGAACGTTTCACGCATCTTTTCATGAAAACATCCTTTACATTTCACGGCAGGACTGCTATAATCAGAACAGCAGCAGGCGCATCACGCGCCAGACGGCCCGTTCGGGCCTTTCTTTTCCCTCATTCCATGAAACGTTCCACGAAACATCCGATTTCCTTTATAGAGAAAAGGAGCTTATCCATATGACCAAAAAGCCGACCGCCGCCCCCACCATGAAAGACGTAGCCGCCGAGGCCGGGGTGGCTCTGGGCACTGTGTCCAAAGTGTTCAACAACATTCCCGTTGGCGAGGAATACCGCGTCCGCGTGCTGGACGCCGCCCGGAAGCTGGGCTACCGGGTCAACAGCTACGCCCGCGGCCTCAAGACCAATAAGACCAACACCGCCGCCCTGGTCTGGCCCACCCTGCGCCACCCCTTTTTCGGCAGCCTGGCCGACGCCATCATCGGGGCGCTGATGCAGCGGGGGTACCGCACCATCGTCACCATCACCCATTACGACAGCCAGGCCGAGCAGCACTGCATCGACCTGGTGCGCCAGAACAAAGTGGACGGCATCATCGCCCTGACCTATAACCCCGATCTCGAGGTGGACGCCGACCTGCCGTTTGTCAGCATCGACCGTCATTTCAAGGCCGAGGTGCCCTGCGTGGCCTCGGACAACTTCAGCGGCGGGCAGCTGGCCGCCCGCAAGCTGCTGGAACTGGGCTGCCGCAAGCTGCTGTTTCTGCGGCAGGGGTCGGGGGTGGCCGGCGAAGCCGACAAACGCCGCATGGGGTTTGAGGCCGCCTGCCGGGAAGCCGGCGCCCCCTTCGAGTCCCTGTTCCTGCTGGACGAAGCCGGCTTCGATCCCTTTGACGCCTTTCTGGCCTCCCACACCCACGACGGCACGTTCGATTACGACGGCATCTTCTGCAACACCGACCGCCTGTGCTACGAGATCCAGAAACGGCTGGAAGGGCTGGGCATCCGCGTCCCCGCCGATGTCCAGATGATCGGCTACGACGGCATCCACAAATTCGACTCGGACGAGCTGTATTGTTCCACCATCGTCCAGCCGGTCGAGCAGATGGCCCAGACGGCGGTAGACCTGCTGCTGGAGGACGACCGTTCCGCCCTGCCGGCCCTGATCTGTCTGCCGGTGCGCTACCAGCCCGGCGGCACCACCCGCGACAGCCTGTAAAGGAGGCATCTCCATGAGCGAATACCTGAACTGGAAATTCCGGGACGTGCAGCCCGACGGGCCGGCCCCGGCCCTGACGGCGCGCCAGAAGCTGGCCAACTGGTGGCACTATTCCAAATGGTTCGTGGCGGCGGGGGCGGTGCTCTTGTACATCGCCGGGGACCTGGCCGCCAGCGCCCTGGGCGCCGGCCAGGTGCAGCCCGACTACCAGATCGCCTATGTGGGCTCGACCGCCCTGCCGGAGCAGACCGTCCGGGCGGTCGAGGACGCCTTCGCTGCCCTGGGCGGGGACGCCAACGGGGACGGCCGGGCGGAGGCGGTCCTGCATCAGTACCTGGTGGGGGACGCCCTGGATGAAAACGCCGGTTACGCCTATGCCAATCAGGTCACGCTGATGGGCGATCTGGAGAGCTGCGACAGCTACTTTTTTCTTTTGGAAAATGCTGAAACGTTTCAGGCTGGCTACGCCGCTCTGACGGACGCCGGTGGCAGCCTGGCCGAGGGCGCGGCGGCTTACAGCATCCCCTGGGCCGAGTGCCCCGCTTTGACGGATCTGGACCTGGGCGGTTACACCCAGCAGGTGCTGGGCCAGACGTTCAGCGGCAGCAATCAGGACCTGCTGGCCGGGCTGCAGCTGGCCCGCCGGGGCTTCTGGCAGGACCGCACCTGTGAAAACCTGGACGCCTGCAGCGCCCTCTGGGACACTTTGACGAAAGGAGCCGGCCCCGCATGAAAAGTCTGTTTCAGCAAAAGAACGTTCTCTATCTGTTGTTCCCCTTCGCGCTGATCCTGGCGCTGATCGCGGCGGGCAGCCTGGTGGACTTTTCCCAGTACCCCAGCGCGGCGGCCGACGGCGCAGCCTGGGACAAAAACTGGGAGATGATGGCCAAAGTGGTGGGCATCGAAGCCCCCGGCGGCGGCCTGACCCTTTTGACCAACAACTCCGTCCTGGCAGGGGAGGACACCTACTACGCCTCCTGGACGGCGGGCGAGCCCTCCCCCTACACCAACGCCGACGGCGATGAAGTGGACCTTTATCCCGCCCAGCTCTATGTGCTGCTGTACGGCTGCACCGACCCGGCCGCCGCCGAAAGCGCCTGCGCCGGTTTTCTGGCCCGGGAGCAGCAGACCTATACCGTCCACAGCCAGCGCACCGAGGAACACAACGCCCAGCGCTATACCGTCCTGGATTACACCGGCGGCTCAGCCGGCAACCCCTACGGGCGGGGCAGCTCGGCTTTCGCGGTGCGGGGCAATTACGTCCTGGTGGCCGAACTGCTGGCCCAGGACAGTTTTGACGGGGACGTGTCCCGGATGCTGTCGGCTTTCCTGGACGGCGTCCACTACAGCGCAGACCTGTAAGGAGGAAGTTACCATGGGCCTTTTCTTTGCCGATGACCGTTACGACGAGAGCCGCCGGATGCAGGGCTTCGGGCGGTACAAGCAGCTCTTGTCCTTTTACGCGGGCAGGTGGGTCAAGGTCAACCTGTTGGCTGTCCTGGGGGGCCTGCCTCTGGCAGCGGGCATCGCCGCCGCCATCCTCACGTCCAGCGTCCTGGTCCTGATCCCGGCCAGCCTGGCGGGCGGCGCGGTGTTCGGACCCTTCCTGGCCGCCCTCTACGACAGCATTTTCCGGGGCCTGCGGGACGCACCCGGCTCCTGGCGGGAGCACTTCCGCCGCAGCTGGAAGCAGAACGCCAAAGCCAGCCTCCTGCCCGGCGCTCTGGTGGGGCTGCTGGTTGGGGTGTACACCTTTATGCTCTATATGATGTGGGTCGCCCAGACGCCGCCCACCCTGGGCACGGTGGCGGTGGTCCTGTTCGGCGCGTTGCTCTTTTTCGCCGTCAATCTCCTGTACTGGCCCCAGCTGGTCCTGTTCCAGCAGAGCACCGTGGTCCGGCTCTACAACGTCGCCCTGTTCACCCTGAAATACTTCTGGCGGGTGATGGGCGCGGCCGCCCTGCTCCTGCTGTGGACGCTGCTGTTCCTTCTCTTTGCCCCCTGGACCCTGCTGCTGGTCCCCTTCCTGGGATTGTGGTTCATCCTCTTTGTCTGTGAGCTTTCCCTTTACAGCCGGCTGGACAGCGCGTTCCACATCGAGGCGCAGTTCCGCGCCCTGGAGGGCGACCCCTGGCGGGACACCGACGCCCCCAGCGAAGAAAAATAAACCGAATCCAATCAAAAAGCGCAGGCCCGAAAGCCCGCGCTTTTTCTTTTGGTTTTATTTTTATCGTACAGCCGTGCCGGTGACAACAAAAAAGCCCGTGCTCTTCCATTTGGTAATCAGCAGGTAGTCATCCTCTGCCTTGTGCCGGGGTACGGCAGTTTAATATCATGAAAATGCAAGCTTTTTGCACACAGGCTGGTGGCGCTCTTTTGGAGCTGCAACTCTTCTTTATTTGTGCCTTACCTTTTGCTATAATAAATAAAAATCCACCCAAAACGGGGGTTCACCATGCCTTACAAGATCCTCATCGTTGAAGATGACCCCACCATCCGCACCCAGCTGCAGATTTTGCTGTCCGGCGCGGGGTATGAGGCCGAGGCTGTCACCGACTTCGAGCGGGCGGCCGAGCAGTTCCGGGCCTATGAGCCCCATCTTGTGCTGCTGGACATCAAACTGCCCGGGGCCGGCGGTTTTGCGCTGTGCAGCCAGATACGGGCTGTTTCTGAGGCGCCTATCATCTTTGTAACCAGCAGCAACAGCGACATGGATGAGTTGAACAGCATCATGCTGGGCGGTGACGCTTTCATCACCAAGCCGTATAATCCGGCCATCCTGCTGGCCAAGATCGCCGCGCTGCTGCGGCGGGCGTACCCTACAGCGGACGGGGGCGAGGTGCTGCGCTGGAACAGCGCGGCCCTCCACCTGGGGAGCAGCCAAATTGAGTACCAGGGCAGCCGGGCCGATCTGACCAAAAACGAACTGAAAATTTTGTACTACCTGTTCAAGCACGCCGGGAGTATCTGCCCCCGGGCCGACATCGTCGACTTTTTGTGGGACAACCAGCTCTACATCGACGACAACGCCCTCAGCGTCCATGTGGCTCGCATCCGGGAAAAGCTGGCTGGCATCGGACTGGAAGGCTTCATCAAAACCAAGCACCGGCAGGGGTACACCCTGTGAGGGCCGGGGCGTTCTGGCGGGACCAACTTCCCGCCGTCCTTCTCAACCTGTGCGGCGGGGTGGCCCTGGCCCTCTTTCTGCTGGCGGGCGGCGTTGCCGCCGGGACGGTCGCCTTCATTACAGGGGTCTGGGCCGTAGTGCTGGCTCTCTGGTTGGGGTGCCGGTTTATCCTGCAAAAGCGGCGGCTGGACGCCCTGCTGGCCCTGGCCGAACAGCTGGACGAACGCTATCTTTTGCCCGAAGTCCTGCCGCCGTCCACCACCGCCGAAGAGGAAGTCTACCGCCAGCTGATGCGGATGGCCGAAAAGTCGATGCTGGAAAAGATCGGCGCGGCCCAGCGGGAGCGGGCGGAATACAAAGAGTACATCGAGCAGTGGGTCCACGAGATCAAGACCCCCATCACGGCGGGCAAGCTGCTATGCGAAAATCACCGCAGCGATTGGACCCGGCAGCTTCTGGCCGAGCTGGAGAGCGTCACCCGCTATACTGAGCAGGCCCTCTATTATGCCCGGAGCGAGCACGCCGAAAAGGACTACCTCGTCCGGGAGATCGACCTGGCGGAAGTGGTCCACGCCGCCGTAGCCGACAACAAGTACCTGCTGCGCCGGCATCAGGTGGCCGTCTCGGTGGAGTGTGAGACCTGTGTGGTCTGCACCGACGACAAGTGGGTCCGCTTTATCTTGGACCAGCTCATTGGCAACGCCGTCAAGTATGGCGGCCCGGCGCCCACTCTCCGTTTTTCCTGCCGGCGCGAGGAAGGCGCCGTCGTCCTGCTGTTGGAGGACAACGGCGTCGGCATTCCGCCGCAAGACCTGCCCCGCATCTTCGACAAAGGCTTCACCGGTGCGAATGGCCGGGCCGTCCCCGGCTCCACCGGCCTCGGGCTTTACCTCTGCAAGCGGCTGTGCGATAAGTTGGGCATCGGCATTCGTGTCCAGTCCCGGCAGGGTCAGGGCACCGGCGTCAGCCTTCTTTTTGCCGACAACGACTACGTCACCGGAGTGCGGGGCTGAAAGGCCCTGCACTTCTTTCTTTTTTGTAAGAATTTCGCAAACAAAACCGATACACTCCCGGTCTGCGTTCCGGTAGAATAAGGCCAGAGGTGATGAAGATGAAAGAAATACTCAAACTGGACCACATCCAAAAATATTACGGCAGCGAGGGCGGCATCACCAAAGCCATCCGGGACATCAGCTTCACGGTGGAGGAAGGCGAATTTCTGGGGATCATGGGGGCCTCCGGCTCCGGCAAGACCACCTTGCTCAACTGCATTTCCACCATCGACACTGTCAGCGCCGGCCACATCTATCTGGACGGCGAGGACGTGACCGAGATACGACCCAAGGCGCTGGCCCGGTTCCGCCGGGAAAAGCTGGGCTTTGTCTTTCAGGACTTCAACCTGCTGGACACCCTGACCATCGGGGAGAACATCGCTCTGGTGCTGTCCATCAACCACACCCCGCCCGCCGAGGTGGAGCCCTGCGTGGAAGAAATGGCCCGCAGGCTGAACATCCAGGACATCCTGCACAAATATCCTTACCAGGTTTCGGGTGGGCAGCGGCAGCGCTGTGCCTGCGCCCGGGCCCTCATCCACGGGCCGCGTCTCCTGCTGGCCGACGAGCCCACCGGCGCACTGGACAGCCACTCGGCCCAGATGCTGCTCAACACCTTTGAAGGCATCCACACCGGGCTCGGGGCCACCATCCTGATGGTCACCCACGACGCCGACTACCCCGAGCAGACGGCAGAGGGCGTCGGTTATGGCATCCGGCTGCGGACGTTGCAGGTCAACAGCGCGCGGGCAAACAACTTTGTCCTGCAGGCCGCCATGCTCTACGACGGCGTGGTCCTGATGGTCATCTGCCTGACCGTCCTCTCTTTGCAGCAGCTGTTGGACGCCGGGCAGTACCGCTACCGCTTTTCGGTGCTGCACCGCCTTGGCGTCGAGGAAAGCCGCATCCGGCGGCTTGTGCTGGGACAGCTGGGCTTCTGGTTTGGCCTGCCGGTGGGTGCCGCCGTCCTGGTCGGCGCCGGTGCGGCTGGCTGCTTCATCGCCGCCCTCCGCACCGAGATCGAGGCTTACATTGGCTTTGGTCCGCTGGCCGTGCAGCTGGGCATCACCGCAGCCATTCTGGCAGCGCTGCTGGGGTGCTATTTTATCAGCACCTGGGTGCTGTTCCGCAGGGCAATCGACGCGTGAGCGGGAAACGATAAGATCTCTGAACTCTTTCCTCCTGCCGCCTGCCAAGCGGACGCAGCCTTTGTTCCATCTACACAAATAGCCGCTCTGCTTTCTCTTGACATGCTGTTGCTCCCATGATGTCCTCTTACCCATACGAGCCACTTTACTGTGATAAACAGCCGTCCCGCAACCACACCGAACCATTTTGCCGCCATTCACCTACGACAAAATCCTTTGGTCCCTTGCGGGGCGGCTTTCTTTATATTCCGAGAGGATTTGCAGCCGGACCACCGTCCTGCAATTCTTCATACCCGCACCTTGAAAATTGCATCAGCCGTCTGGATCTGGATACTGCGCCATGACCCCGCACAAAATGCGGGCGAGCCGGACAACGCCGTTGCAACACAGGGGCAGGAACGCAGATCCGGTGCAAGCGGCGACCCCCGCAATAGAAGACACTTCTATTGGCGTGCCTCTGGCACGCTTTAGAGCACCTAACAAAACCTGACAAATAGAGGAATATGCAGTAAAATA
>NBJMR02800__coassemble_1399_pt1 | contig 46346 bp, 44 predicted proteins | sample NBJMR02800__metabat2_low_PE_044 | metagenome-assembled genome bin NBJMR02800
GCGTCCATGCCGGTGGCGGCGGTCAGGCCCTTGGGCATGGAAGCCATCATGTCGGGGTCCACCACGGCGATCTCGGGGATGTCGTTGGTGTCCACGCAGACGAACTTGCGCTTCTTCTCCACGTCGGTGATGACGTAGTTGATGGTCACTTCGGCGGCTGTGCCCGCAGTCGTGGGCACAGCGATGGTGAACACCGCGTGCTTCTTGGTGGGGGCGACGCCCTCCAGCGAGCGCACATCGGCAAACTCAGGGTTGTTGATGATGATGCCGATGGCCTTGGCGGTGTCCATGGCCGAGCCGCCGCCGATGGCCACGATGCAGTCGGCCCCGGCCGCCTGGAAGGCCGCCACGCCGTCCTGGACGTTCTGGATGGTGGGGTTGGGCTTGATCTCGCTGTACACAGCGTAGGCAAAGCCCGCGGCGTCCAGCAGGGCGGTGACCTTGCCGGTCACGCCGAAGCGGATCAGGTCAGGGTCCGAGCAGACGAAAGCCTTCTGGTAGCCCCGCGCGGTCAGCTCGGGCACGATGTTCTCGATCGCGCCGTGGCCGTGGTAAGAGATGGTGTTCAGTACAATGCGGTCAGCCATAGTAGTGTCTCCTTTGCTTTATGCAATCTAAAAGGACCAACCGGCCCTTTGGTGCGGGGGTCTATTCCCTCTCAGGAACGCCTGAAACGAAAGGAACGACAGGAACGTTTTTCCGGTATGGAACGAAAGGAACGTTAGGAACGATTGGAACGATTCTAACGGCAGGAACGAAAAGAACGAAAGGAACGTTTCTAACGGTAGGAACGGCAGGAACGAAAAGAACGAAAGGAACGTTTCTAACGGTAGGAACGGCAGGAACGAAAAGAACGATAGGAACGTTTCTAACGGTAGGAACGGTAGAAACGATTGGAACGAAAGAAACGATGGAAACGATAGGAACGGTAGGAACGAAAGGCGTTTCGTTCCCATCGTTCCCCATCGCAAAAACGTTCCAAACGTTCCTGTCGTTCCAAACGTTTCAGAGGCGCGGGGCGCTCAGTCCAAAAAGTCCTCGTTCAGGGTGACGCCGAAGTCCCGGGCGATGGCGCGCAGGTCGCCGTCGGTGATGGTCTGGCGGATCAGCCCACCGCCCATTGACAGCACCTTGACGTAGATCTCGGCGCTCTTTTCGATGGTGTGGGCCAGGCCGAAGGCGGTGTCAAAGTCGGGGCCCGAGACGAACAGCCCGTGCTGGGCCCAGATGGCCGCCTGGTAGTGCTTCATCTTCTCGCTGGTGGCCATGGCGATGTCGGCCCCGCCCGGCACCATCCAGGGGCAGACGCCCACCCCTTCGGGGAACACCACCGGGCACTCGGTGGCGCTCTGCCACAGCGCGCGGGAGAAGTCCCGGTCGGTCAGGGGCAGGATGTAGGTCAGGGCAATGACGTTGGTGGCGTGGCAGTGGTAGATGACCCGGTTGGCCCCGCCGGTGGCCGCCTTGCGGACGCTGTGGTTCATAAAGTGGCTGGGGAACTCGCTGGTGGGCTTTGCGCCGCCCGCCAGGCCCCAGACGATGCGCCAGCTGTCGCCCGCCGCGTTGATCTCCACGATGCCGATGCTGTGCTCGGGGTCAAGCTCCACGTTGCGGAAATACTTGCCCGAGCCGGTGGTGATGAAGTATTCCCCGGCCAGGTTTTCCGCCTGCACGCCCATCTGTACCCAGGGGCCGGGAACTGCGTTGAAGAAGGGGCGGCAGGCCGCCACCTCCTCGTCCTTCATGCGGTAGGTCAGGTTGCCGCCGTTGCGCTCGTGCCAGCCCTGCAGCCAGCCGTCGGTGCACATACGGATATAACCCTTGACGATCTCAACATCCAAAACGCCCATTTTGTATACCTCTCTTATATAATAACATAGATGCGGTTGATGGTGCAAGTGGCCCTCTCCGGCCTGGCCCTCTCAGTCTCGCTTCGCTCGCCAGCTCTCCCGCACGCGGGAGAGCCAAAACGTAACCTGTAGGTTACTGCCTCCCACGTTTACGGGACTGCGCAGCTGAGGCGCTGCCTGCGGCAGAAACAGCCGAAGCGGAGCAGGGGCAGCGGTCTGCTTTTTGCAAGCCCGCAGCGACGGGCGCAGCAAAAACAGGGAACCGCAACCGTGGCCCGCAGGGCCGGAGAGGGCGCCCGCAAGGGCGGCGAGACTGAGAGGGCCAGAGAGCTTTTCACCTCGTAATAACATCCACCGGCACGTTCATGATCTTGGCCACCTTGAGGATGGTGTCGATGTGCCGGCCGGAGGCTGCGGCCATGTGGTGGGTGGGGCCGGCCTCGCTCCACCGGTTGACGAACTCCCGCGCGCCGCAGGCAAAGCGGGTGCGCATATTGGTGTCGCCGAAGGTGAAGATGGGGCCGTCCTCGTTGACGCCCTCGGCCACAACGAACTTGAAGTGGCCGTCCATATCCTGGGTGATGCCCAGGTAGGTCACGGGGCCCAGATGGGGGTAGAACTGGGTCAGGTAGCCGCCGCCGGTCTTGCCGTGGAACACCGGCACGATCTTCATGGTGGGCTTTTTGGCCGAGATGGCCGCGTCGCCCGAACCGGAATGTCCGATGATGCAGATGTCCTTGTCAAAGTCGATGGAGTACATCTCGCTCAGCTGGCCGGTGCCCGCAATGGTCTTGAGGATGGACATGGCCATGGCCACCTTGATGTCCCCCTCGACGGCGCAGGCCACCCCCTGCTTGATGAGCATCGAGAACGCGGGAATGAGCATGCTGTCCAGCACGCCCGCCTTGCCCTTGGCAAAGCCGTCGTAGTGGCTGGCCACAAGGCCCAGCTTTTCCTCTTTGACCCACGCCTCAAAGGCCACCACATAGCGTGCCATTTCCCACACGGTGTCCACCGTGCCGCCGCCCTCGATCTCGAAGGTGTCCAGGATCTCCTCGGCCTTGGCGCGGATGGCGGCCTCGTCGGTCACATCGTCGGCGATGGCCCACATCTTTTCCCAGTCGAACTGCTTGGTGTACAGGAACATCCGGTTGTAGAGGTTGGTCTCGTCGATGTACAAATCCATCATGCCGGGGTAGGGCCGGCCGATCTGGGCCAGGTTCAGGTCCCGGAAGCGGCGGCGCACCTGGGCCGCCCGGCACCAGTCGTCGATCTCGGCCTGGACGGCGGGGTCGCCCCCTTCCACCACCCCGGTGATGACGGCGTGGCGCTTGCCCGCCCGCTCCAGGTCGGCCACCATCTCGCCCACGGCGCCGCAGGCGTACAGCTGGCCCAGCCAGGTGGGGGTGTCGGTGCGGGCGTAGTCGGGGGCCCGCTTTTTCTGCACGTTCACCAGCACCACCGGCACGTTCAGGTCCCGCACGGCGGGCAGGACGTTGTAGGAGGTGGCGTAGGTCAAAAGCTGCACGATGACGAGGTCCACGTCTGCGGCGCGGAACTTGTCGCCCGCGGCGCTGGCCAGCTCCTTGGTGGTGATGATGCCCCCGTCGATCACTTCCACAGTGGCGGGCAAAGTCTGCCGGAACGCGGCGTACTGGGCCTCGAACTCAGGCACCAGGCTGGGGAACTGGGGCAGGTACGCCCCCAGGGCGACGGCAAAGACGCCCACGCGTGCTTTGGTGTCGATCAGCATAGCGTTATACCTCCTGCTGCATTTGAAGTTTCAGGTTGCCGATGGCGGTGGCCTCGATGGGCAGGGCGATCACCCGTTTGCCGGTGGCCCGGGCGGTGAGCTGGTTCAGCAGCTCATTTTTGGCCCCGCCCCCCGCGATGTAGAGCTTGTCCCACCGGCGGCCGGTCAGTTCTTCCAGCTGGCGCACCGCCTGGCCGTAGCCCGCGGCCAGCGAGCGGTAAACGCTCAGGATCAGGTCGGCGTCGCCGGCGGGGGGCGTGCCCTGTTCCGCCAGGGCCGCGGCGATCTCGGCCTTCATGTCGGCCGGGGCCGAAAAGCGCGCCTCGTTCACGTCAAACGTGCCCTCGTAGCGACTGGTGCGGGCCAGGTCCACCATCTCCCCAAAGGAGATGCCCAGCTGCTTTTGCAGGCACTGGACGATCCACAGCCCCATGATGTTTTTCAGGTAGCGGATGTACCCCACGCCGCCCTCGTTGGTAAAGTTTGCCTTGCAGCTCGCATCGCTGGTGATGGGCGCGGGCAGCTTTGCCCCCAGCAGGCTCCATGTGCCGGAGGAGAGGAACAGCCCCTCCCCCTGCTCCATCGGGATGCCCTCCACCGCGCTGGCGGTGTCGTGGGTGGCGCACAGCACCACGGCGGTCTGCCCGCCCACTTCGGCGGCCACCGCGTCGGTCAGGGGGCCCAGCACCGCGCCGGGCGCCGTCAGGCTGGGGAACAGCCCCTGCGGCAGCCCCAGCGCCGCCAGGATGGCCGTGTCGTACTGTTTGGTTTCGGCGTTGACCAGGCCGGTGGAGGTGGCGTTGGTGTACTCCCGCGCCCTGACGCCGCACAGCTTCCACAAAAGATACTCGGGCAGCATCAAAAAGTCGTCGGCCTGGTCCAGCCGCCCGGCCAGCTTGTCGGCGTACAGCTGGTACACCGTGTTGAAGGGCTGGAACTGGATGCCCGTCCGCCGGTAAAGCTCCGCGAAAGGCATGGCGGCGTGCACCGCCTCCACCGCCGCCGCGGTGCGGCCGTCCCGGTAGGCGTAGCAGGGATAGATGGGCGTGCCGTCCCGGTCCAGCAGGACGTAATCCACCGCCCAGGTGTCGATGGAAAGGCTGCGGATGGACGGATACCGCCGGAACGCCTCCCGGATGCCCGCCTTGACGTGGGCCAGGATGCCGTCGATGTCCCACACCAGATGGCCGTCCTGCCGCTGCGGTCCGTTGGGGAAGCGGTACACCTCCCGTGTGCACAGCCGGCCGCCCTCGGTCCAGCCCACGATATGCCGCCCGCTGGACGCGCCGATGTCGATGGCCAGGGTCACTTTCTCCATAAACTATGAACCGCCTCCTTGGTTCTTTGGTTTTTCTGCTACAAGTATACCCCTGCCCGCCCCGCCGCCGTAAGGACGCCAGCGGGACAAAACACGGACCTTTCTTGCAATTTGTGCTTCGGTGTGGTATGCTGTTGCCAACCCCACCAAAGCCGCCCGGAGGCTTTCCTCTGCGTCTCGCCTGCCGGTTGCCCTCTCCGTCACAGTCCGCTTGCGCGTCCTGTGCCACCTCCCCCACGGGGGAGGCAAGAGCACGCCCGTGGGTGTCGGTCAGGCGATGGTAAGGCAAACTTGCTCGTAGCTTTGCCTTACAGTACGGTTTGCCATGATTGACGCACGTACACTTGGCTCCCCCTGCGGGGGAGCTGGCACGGCCATAGGCCGTGACTGAGAGGGGAGTTCGGGCAAGCCGCAAAACCAGAAAGGACCACCATGAACGCGAAACTTTTGGAAAAACTCCGCCGCATCACCGACGAGGAACAGGCCATCCTCGCCGGGGACGGCACCGTCGAGCGGGCGCGCTACACCTCCCGGCGGGAGTTCGTCATCGACAGCGCCAAGCTGCTGGAAAAGGGCAAGCTGATCGAGGTGCGGCCTCACACCCGGTTCGTCCACTTCCCCCGCCACCGCCACAACTATGTGGAGCTGATCTATATGTGCAGCGGCTCCACCACCCACATCGTCAACGGGGCCGACACCGTCACCCTCGAGACCGGCGACCTTTTGTTTTTGAACCAGGCGGTCTACCACGAGATCCTGCCCGCCGCGCTCGACGATGTGGCGGTCAACTTCATCATCCTGCCCCAGTTTTTCGACCGCAGCTTTGCCATGCTGGAGCGGGAAAACGTCCTGCGGGACTTCCTGGTCTCCACCCTGGCGGGCAGCTCGGCCTTTGCGGGCTGGCTGCACATCCGCGCCCAGGACATCCTGCCGGTGCACAACCTGCTCGAAAACATGATCTGGACGCTGCTGGAGGACAAATCCGGCGTCAACGACCTGAACGAGACCACCATGGGCCTTTTGCTGCTCAACCTGTCCCTGTTCGCCCCGGACATCAACCGTTCAGGCCCCGACCGCCACGACGAAAATACCGTCTTTGCGGTGCTCCAGTACATCGAGGCGCACTACAAAGACGGTACCCTTGCGGACGCGGCCGCCCGGCTGCATCAGCCTGCCTATGCGGTCAGCCGGCTGCTGACAAAGCACACCGGCCAGAACTTCCGCCAGCTGCTGCAGCAGCGCAAATTGCAGCAGGCGGCCTACCTGCTCACCCACACCCCCCTGCCGGTGGAAACGGTGCTGGAAAACATCGGCTATGAGAACAGCAGCTACTTTTACCGCCGCTTCCGCGAGCGGTACGGCTGCTCCCCCGCCGAATACCGGCGCCGGGAATCAGTCTAACCGGAACACCTGTTCCAGCTTGGGCTGGGCCCCGGTGACGGGGTCCATCTCCAATTCCAGGATGTCGGCCATATACTCGTTCCAGCGGGCCACCACCGGGCTTTCGGCCTGCACCTTTTCGGCCCAGGCCACCCCTTTTTCGCACTCGTAATAGCCGAACAGCTCGTCGTTCACATAAAAGATGCTGTAGTTGCAGATGCCCGCCTCTTTCAAAACGGCCACCATCTCGGGCCAGATCTCGTTGTGCCGGCGCTGGTACTCCGCCTTGCAGCCGGGCTTGACGCGGCCCTTCCATGCCATGTGTTCCATCTTGTCTGCCTCCTTTTGCGCAGGTGAAAAGCTCTTGCACGTTTCAGCATACCACGCCCCGCCGGGGCTTGTCACCCCCACAGGGCAAACAAAGTGCAAATTTCGCAGTTTTTGCCACAAAAAGTGCAATTTCCCCTCCCGCCGGGCGCTTGTGTGCGCCATGCCGAAGGCAACCCCGGCCCCCGCCCGGACGGCGAACCGGACGATTGATTGACAAAACCTCCTGCCCTATGGTACCATGGCGGTATCTCATACGCAGGAGGTTTTTTGTATGCACACGCTGCCCTATCAGAACTACATCTTTGATCTATACGGCACGCTTGTCGATATCCATACCGATGAGAACCAGCCCGCCGCCTGGGCGGCGCTGGCCCGCTTTTACAGCTACTACGGGGCCCGCTACGCCCCGGACGAGCTGCGCGCGGCCTACCTGGCCGAGGTGGGCCGGCAGACGGCGGGCCGCGAGGGCCTGCGCCGCGACAGCCACGAGGCACACCCCGAGATCGAGCTGGCGGGCGTGTTCCAGGCGCTGTTCCAGGCCAAAGGCACCCCGGCGGACAAGACCCTGGCCGTCCATGCCGGGCAGTTTTTCCGCGCCATGACCACCGGCTATCTCCGCCTTTACGACGGGGTGCCCGAAATGCTGGCCATGCTGCGGGCCAAAGGCGGCCGGCTCTATCTTTTGAGCAACGCGCAGGCCATCTTCACCGCCCACGAGATGCGGGCGCTGGGCCTTGCGGACGCCTTCGACGCGGTCTACCTCTCGTCGGACTGCGGCTGCAAAAAGCCGGACCGGCGCTTTTTCCGCCTGCTGCTGGACGAGCAGCGCCTTGACCCTGCCCGCAGCATCATGGTGGGCAACGACCCCGTCTGCGACGCCGCCGGGGCCAGGGACGCCGGCCTGGACGTGCTCTACGTCCACTCGAACCTCTCCCCCGCCGGCCCGCTGCCTGAGGCCACCTTCGTCCTGCCCGAAATGGACATCCCCCGCATGGGGGCCATCCTGGCCGGGGAAGTTCAGCCGGCCTGACCGGCTCCGCCCGCGCCCGGCAGGGCCGAGGGGTCCAGCACGCCGTCCAGACGGGCATAGTCCACCGACAGGATATAGCCGGTGTCCAGCCCTTCAAAGGCCCCCGCCGGGAAGTCTATTTCCAGGCGGTCCTCATAAAAGAGGATGTGCTGGGGGTCGATGGCTTCGGCCAGCCGCGCCTGGATGTCGGGGTCGTCCCCTGCAGCGGCGGCCAGGGCCAGCCGTGCTTCCGCCTCCGGCTTTGTGAACAGGCTCCACACTTCCAGCCGCTGGCCGGTGGCCCGGTCAAAGGCCGTGCCGTAGCGCAGCATTTCGCCGGCAGCCGGGTCCACAGCCTGTTCCACCGTCGTCACCAGATAGACCGCCTTTTCGCTGGCGGCGGTGGCAGCGGCAGTCTGGGCCACCAGCCCCGGCTCGAACGCCTCGCTCCCCACCGCCTGATAGCGGTCGTAGCAGGCCTGCAGCAGGGCGGTCAGGTCGTACCGCGCCCCTTCCCCCTGGTACCAGGCCGAGACGGCGGCCTGCACGTTCTCGCTCAGGGCGGCATAGGCCGCGCTGCCCTCCGGCCCGCCAATGTCGTTTTCCTGCAGCAGCACTGTCCCGTCCGAAAGTTCGTACAGGACCCACGGCTCCCGCAGGCCGTTCTGGTAGCCCCGCCAGCGGTCCGCCGCTTCCCCGTCCGCAAAGACGGCCGCGTCCTCCGCTTCCAGCTCCCAGATCTCCTCCTGCACCGTCTCGTTTTGACAGCCAGTCAGCAGTAAAAGCCCGCACAGGGCCAGAGATAACACACGTTCTTTCATGGGGGGCCGCTCCTTTTCGTCTGGAATATAACGGGCCCATTTTACCATATTTTTCCGCCGCAAACAAGGGAAACCCGGCGTCCTGCACAGAATCGTCACCGCCGGGCCCCATCCAAAGGAGGCTTTTTATGAGCGCATCCCGTTCTTCTTCCCGCCGCAGCCGCACCGTTCTCCTGGCGGTGCTGGCCCTGCTGGCGGCCGCCGCCCTGGCACTGCTGGGGCTGTACGCCTTCATCCGGGCCAAAGCCGGCGCTTTGCAGGCCGGCGCGGCCTTTACCTTTGACTACACCGTCACCTCCACCTCCCCCGAGCCCTCGACGGCCTACGCCGTCCTGGACGCGCTGGAGGCCCTCAGCGGCTCGGTGACGGGCCAGAGCAGCGGCGACAGCCTCTACCTGGCCTGGTACAACGTCGGCTCCGCCGCCTTCCAGTCTGACCAGGCCCCGGGGCCCGACCAGGCTTTCACCGACCTGTACGTCAAGGACGGCCTGGTCTACCTGAACGTCCGGCAGATCTACCGCACCCTTTTGTCCGGGCTGTCGGCCCAGTACCCGGTCATCTCCTCCCTCATCCCCGACTGGGGCCTGGGGGACTATATCACCCAGACCCAGCTGGCCCGGCTGCTGGGCGCCGAACCCGCTGTCGCGGAGATGGAGCAGTATTCGGCGGCGGCCTTTGCCCCCGGCCAAATGCAGCGGGTCCGGCCCGAGGGCGCGCTGGATGGCTACCTCTACTTTGCCCCCCAGGATACCGGCAGCGCCGAAATCGTCATCGGCTTCCCGCCGCGCAGCCTCTTTGCCGAGTTTTTCACCTGCCACGTCCTGGTGGATCTGCCCGGTCAGGGCCTCCACTTTGAGCTGACCGGCCGCGCCCTGCCCGGCGATTACGACATCGAAGCCCCTGCCTCGGTCATGCAGGACGGGGACATCGACGCCCTGGCCGCCATCTTTGACGCGGTGCGTTCCATTCTGGCCTTTGTCCGGCAGCTGTCCGGCGCGGCCCAGTGACCGGCAGGAGGTGCAGCATGAAAACGATCTATTACAACGGCACGGTCTACACCGGCGGGCCGGACCTGGCCCAGGCTTTTGTTGTGGAGGACGGGCGCTTTGTCTTTGCCGGGACGGACGCCGCCGCCCTGGCCCAGCGCCGGCCCGGCGACGCCCTCGCCGACCTGGGCGGGCGCTTTGTCTGCAGCGGCTTCAACGACAGCCACATGCACCTGGTGGAATACGGCTACCTCCTCCAGATGCCCCGGCTGGCGGACCACACCGGCAGCCTGGCCGATATGCTGGACTGTATGCGGGCCTTTCTGGCCGCCCATCCCCGCCAGGGGGACGCCTGGCTGGTGGGCCGGGGCTGGAACCAGGACTTTTTCACCGATGTCCGCCGGATGCCCGACCGGCACGACCTGGACCACGTCTCGCGCGAGATACCGGTCTGCGCGGTGCGGGCCTGCGGCCACTGCCTGGTGGTGAACAGCCGCGCCCTACAGCTGTTGGGGGTCACGGCCGATACGCCCCAGCCCGCCGGGGGCCGGATCGGGATGCAGGACAGCCAGCCCGACGGCCGCTTTTTCGACAACGCCATGGACACGGTCTACGCCGCCATCCCTGCCCCCGGCAAGGAGGGCCTGAAGGAGATGATCCTCGCCGCCTGCCGGGCCCTGAACACCCAGGGCATCACCAGCAGCCAGACCGACGACTACAGCACCTTCCGGGCCGTGCCGCCCTCTGTGATGGACGAGGCCTACCGGGAACTGGACGCCGAGGGCCGGCTCACCGTCCGGGTCAACGAGCAGACGAACTTTGCCTCTCTCGATGCGCTGCGGGCCTTTGTAGAGGCGGGCGGCCGCACCGGCAAGGGGGATGAACTGTTCCGCACCGGTCCGGTCAAGATCATCGGGGACGGGGCGCTGGGGGCCCGCACCGCCCTGCTCAGCCGCCCCTACGCCGACGACCCCGGCGCCGCCGGCCTGCCCCTTTACAGCCGGGAGGAGCTGGCAGCGATGATCGGCTATGCCCACGCCCACGGGCTCCAGACCGCCGTCCACGCCATCGGGGACCAGTGCCTGGACTGGGTGCTGGATGCACTGGAGCAGGCCCAGGCCGCCCATCCCCGCCCCGACTGCCGCCACGGCATCGTCCACTGCCAGATCACCCGGCCCGGCCAGCTGGACCGCATCGCCCGGCTGGGCCTCCACGTCTACGCCCAGAGCATCTTTCTGGACTACGACATCCAGATCGTCGAGGCCCGGGTGGGCCCCGCGCTGGCCGCCTCCAGCTACAGCTGGAAGACCCTGCTGGACCGAGGCGTCACCGTCAGCAACGGCTCGGACTGCCCGGTGGAGACCCCCAGCGTCCTGTCCGGCATCCAGTGCGCCGTCACCCGCCGCACCCTCGGCGGACGCGGCCCCTACCTGCCCGGCCAGGCGTTCACGGTGCGGCAGGCCCTGGACAGCTACACCATCGCCGGGGCCCGCGCCAGCTTTGAGGAACACTGCAAGGGCCGCATCGCCCCCGGCTTCCTGGCCGACTTCGTGGTCCTCGGGCAGGACCCCTTCGCCGTCCCGCCCGAGGCGCTGCACAGCATCCCGGTGCTGGCCGCTTATCTCGGCGGACGGCCGGTCTTTCAGGACGGGGAGGCGCAGCCATGAGCGCGGACGTCTCCCTGCGTGGGGAGGTACTGCGCTTTGCCCTGCAGCGCTGGCACACCCAGCCGGAATACCTCTGGCGCACTGCGCCCCAAGCAGCAGCCAAAACAAACGCATAACACAGCAAAACCGCCGGCAAGGCTCCCAGCCCCCGGCGGTTTTTGTATTTATAACTGTTCCAAAACGGCCCCGATGTCCCCTTTGATGCAGGCCGAGCGCGCCGCAAGCTCGGGCGGGCAATACGCCTCCTCCAGATTGACGCAGGCGTAGAAGGCCCGGCGGTCCTTCCAGACCCGCTGCCAGAAATTGTACTTGATGATGCCGGGGGTGTTCATGCCCACCCCAAGCTCCCAGTAAAGGACTCTTTTGCCCCGGCACTGCCGGAGAAACGCCTCGTACCGGTGGGCGGCGGCGTGCCACCCGGCGTCCTCCACAAACGTGGCGTCGGCCCGCAGGTTCATGCTCATGGGTTTATGACAATGCTGGCAGTATGGAATCAGTTCAGAGGGAACCTTCATCTTCAGCTTTATTCCATCCGGCACATAGAGATCGCCGTTTTCCGCAAAAGCGAAACCTTGCGCCTCCACCATTTTGCGAACAGTAGCTTCATTATCGTAAGTTTCGTTATGGCATGGCACACTGCACTGCCACAGCCCGTAGTCCCCCTGGGTGTAGAACAGGCGCGCCTTGTCAAACCCCGCCTTCTGGAAGCAGTGGTCCACGTTGGTGGTCAGGACAAAGTAGTCCTTGTCCTTCACCAGCGCATACAGCCGGTCGTACACCGGCTTCGGCGGGTCCATATAGCGGTTGATCCAGATATACCGGCTCCAATAGGCCCAGTATTCTTCCAGGCTGCCGTAGGGATAAAAACCCCCGGCGTACATATCCGCGAAGTGGTATTGCGCGGCAAAATCGCCGAAATACCGCCGGAACCGCTCGCCGCTGTACGCGAACCCCGCGGCGGCGGACAGCCCCGCCCCCGCCCCGATGAGGACGGCGTCCGCTTCAGCCAGCTTTTGGCGCAGCGCGTCCAGCTCACCCGAGCAGGCGCTGGTAGATCTGCTTGTCGATGTTCTTGAAAACATTGAAGATCACCTCGATGGTATCCGGGCGGCGGGCCTGGTAGTCCTCCACCGTCTGGACAGCGATCCGCGCCGCCTCCTCGTGGGGGAAGTGGAACTCTCCGGTGGAGATGCAGCAGAACGCCACGCTGCGGCACCCGTGAGCCGCTGCCAGTTCCAGACACGACCGGTAGCAGGAGGCCAGCAGGGCCCGGTCCCCGTCCGTCACCGCCCCGTAGACGATGGGCCCCACCGTGTGCAGTACATACCGGCAGGGCAGGTTATAGGCGTTTGTGATCTCGGCCCGGCCGGGAGGCTCCTCGCCGGGGCGCAGGGCCATCATCCGGGCGCACTCCCGCCGCAGCTGGAAGCCCGCCGCCGTGTGGATGGCGTTGTCGATGCAGCCGTGGCAGGGCACAAAGCAGCCCAGCATGGCGCTGTTGGCCGCGTTGACGATGGCGTCCACGGCCAGGGTGGTGATGTCTCCCTGCCACAGATACAGCCCCGGCCGCACCGGCTCGAGATCGGACAGGCGCGTCACCCCTTTGCGGCGCAGTTCCTCCTGCAGATAGGCGTCCTGCACCTGGTAAAAGCTGCGGTCCAGCGGCTCGGGGGGCCGGACGTTCACCAGCGCCCGCAGCAGCCGGCGCTTTTCCGCCGGGCCGTCCGGCAGGGCGATATCCTTGTATTCCTCCCGCTCGGCCAGCAGGTAATGGAGCAGATATTCCAGCCGCTGGTCCTGCGTCATAAGCTCACGCTCCTTTTTTCCACCGCCCGCGCGGGGCACACCTCGAAGCAGTTGCCGCAGTGCAGGCAGTGTTCCTGCCGGATGACCACCGGCTTTCGGCTGATGTCGATGCACTTTTGGGGGCACTTGGCATAGCACAGCTTGCAGCCGATGCACCGATCCGTCACCACATAGCCGGTCTCCTGCACCGCCGCCCCGCCAAAGGCGAAGGAACTGCGCTCGATGGGCTGTTTGGAAAGGTCGAACCACTCCCCCGTCCCCTCATAGATCTTGAACACGGTGAGGGCGCTGCGGGACCGCTGGTCGGGGTAGATTTTTTCCATGTACGGATTTTTGCCAAACAGATCGGGCAGCTTGTCCGGCCCGATCTCCTTCGCCTTGCCCTGGACCGAGACGGCCACGCAGGAAAGGGTATCTTCGCCCTTCATGGCGGTAAAAGCGACAGCTTCGTTGGCTTTCAATCGGTCGTAAAAGCGCTTGCCCCTGGCCGTCAGGAAATACAGGCCGCCGCCGTCCCAGTCCATCATGTCGATGGCACAGGTCACAGGGCGGCCGTCCCGGTCCGCCGTGGCGAACACCGTCGTGTGCGCTTGTTCCACGATCCAGCGCAGATAATCCATGGTCTGCATCCTCTTTCCTCCTGTCCGTCATCAGTCCAAGCCCCGCAGGGAGTCCCGCGGAGCTGGGCTTTTTGTTATTGCGGCGTCCGGCTTACAGGTCGTACTCCTTGGGCGGGTTGCCGGAGAAGTCGGCGATCACCACGTGGGCGTCTTTCAGGTAGAACACCTCGAAGATGGGGTTGGACGCCTCGCCGTACTGCCCCTTGACGATGGGGTTCTGGATGCACATTTCCTTGGCGGCCATGTTGTTTTCAAACACGGCCTTGCCGTTCAGGCGGATCCAGGCATAGGACGGGCTGGAAACCGTGACCTCCACATAGGGGTTTTGCTGCATATCCTTGTAGACGTCCTTCTGGTTGTTGGTGCAGAACCACAGCTTGCCGTCCAGCTCGCCGGCAAACATGAACGGGCGGCATTTGGCCTTGCCGTCCCGGCCCACCGTGGCGAGATACTGCACAGGGTTCTCCTGCAAAAACTTTACGACATCGTTCATTTTTCTCGACCTCCATGATTTGCTGCGGGGAGGCGTCTTGTTGTTCCTCCCGGTGGCTCTATCATAAGCCCACGCAGCCTTTTTGTAAAGTAAGCACTTTTTTGTGCTGTAGGCACCTTTTGGATACCATTGCGTTTCTGCGCCGAAAAGAGTATACTGAACACAGTATGTTGCGAAAGGAGAGCTGCATATGACAGAACAGCCCCGCACCCTGCCGGCCTGCCCGGTGGAGACCACCCTCATGCTGATCGGGGACAAATGGAAAGTGCTGATCCTCCGGGACCTGATGCCCGGCACCAAGCGCTTTGGGGAGCTGAAAAAGTCCATCGGCCACGTCTCCCAGAAGGTGCTCACCGCCCAGCTGCGGGACATGGAGGCCAGCGGCCTGGTGAGCCGCAAGGTCTACGCCGAGGTGCCGCCCCGGGTGGAGTACAGCCTGACCGAGCTGGGGCGCAGCCTCAAGCCCATCCTGGACGCCATGTGGAACTGGGGCGAAAACTACAAGGCCCAGAACGCCCCGCCGGAGGCAGGCGTATGAAACTGGACTTCCGCCCGGCACAGCCCGAGGATCTGGAGCCTCTCTTTGCCTTCAACCGGGAACTGATCGACGCCTATGAGGACAAGACCCAAATCGACCGCGGCCGGGTCCTGGCCTGGGTGCGCCGCAAACTGGAACGGTGCCTCTCCGAATACACCTGCGTCTGGGCAGGCGGGCAAAAGGCGGGCTACTTCCATTTTTACCCCTTGGACGGGAAAGTCATGGAGCTGGACGATCTATACCTTTTCCCCGCTTTCCGGGGGCGCGGCATAGGGACAGAGATCATCCGGGCCTGCTGCCGTGCGGCGGCCGGGCGGCCGGTGGTCCTCTATGTGTTCGTCCGAAACACCCGGGCCGTCGCCCTCTACCGCCGCCTGGGCTTTTGCGTCGCCGCCCAGCCCAGCCCCACCCGGTATATCATGCGGCGGGAGGCGGACACGCCTTGACAGCCCGCAGCTGTTCTGTTATACTAGATACATACCAGCAGAATGTTTGAAGGGAGGCGCGGCTATGGCCCGCAACAAGTACCCCGAGGAGACGGTGGCGCGCATTCTGGACGCGGCCCAGCGCCTCTTTCTGGAAAAAGGCTACGACCAGACCACCATCCAGGACATCGTGGACCAGCTGGGCGGCCTGACCAAAGGGGCAGTCTACCACCACTTCAAGTCCAAGGAAGAAATTTTGGACGCGGTGGGCGACCGGATGTTTCTGCAAAACAACCCCTTTGAGGCAGTGCGCCGCCGCACCGACCTGAACGGCCTGCAAAAGCTGCGGGAGGCCATCCGCCTCAACCAGGCGGACAGCGCCGCCGCCAGCGTGACGGTGCAGTCCATCCCCATCAACCGCAACCCCCGCATCCTGGTGGAAATGATCGAGTCCAACCGCCGCATCCTGACCCCCTATTACCTCGAGCTGCTCGAGGAGGGCAACCGGGACGGCTCCCTCCACACCGATTACCCCCGCGAGCTGGCCGAGCTGATCCCCCTGCTGACCAGCCTGTGGCTGCTGCCGTCGGTGTTCCCTTCCACCAAGGCGCAGGCCCGGCGCAAGTTCGACTTTCTGGCCGATATGCTGGCCCGGATGGGGGTGCCCCTGGTGGACGATGAGACCCGCCGCCTCATCGACGAATTTTTTGCACGCATCCCCGACGGCGTCTATCCAGACGCGCCCGACACTCTGTGAACGGCCCTCTATGCCTCCCTGTGAGGCATTTTTCAAGGCACGATACATTCATCTAGAATGTATCGTGCTGCACGGCAGAAATTGCCGCTTTTCTTTTGGCATGATACATACCTTCTGAATGTATTTATATACACCCACCCATGACGATTGGAGGTAAACGCCATGACCGAACACGAATTTGACCGCATGATCGACCAGGCCGCAGACCGCTTCGAGCGGGCCGTTGAGCACGCCGCCGGGCAGTTCGAGCGCGCGATGGAAGCCGGAGCCAACCACCTGGACCGGAGCCTGACCGCCGCCTGGGACGGCAGCAACCTGTTCCGCTGGAGCGTCTGCGGCGCGCAGCTGCTGGCCGGGGCGGGACTGCTGGCCGCCGCCAAATACTTTGCAAGCGCCGGGCAGCGCGCCGCCTGCTTCTGCTGTGCCGGGACGGGCGCGGCCGTTCTCGCCGCCGCCCTGCTGCGCATCGCTTTGCTTCGGGGGAACTGACCATGCAGGAAAAATTGTTGAACCGCAACTTCACCCTTTTGATCCTGGGGCAGGTCAGTTCCCTGCTGGGCAACCTGACTCTCCGGTTCGCCCTCTCGATGTACGTTTTGGAACAGACCGGCTCCGCCTCCCTCTTTGCGGGGCTGCTGGCGGCGTCCATGGTGCCCACCATCCTGCTCTCCCCCTTCGGCGGCGTCCTGGCCGACCGCGCCGACCGGCGTGCCGTCATGGTGGGGCTGGACGGCCTGTCGGGCCTCGCGGTCCTGCTGGCGGCGCTGGCTCTGCCGCACGGGCCGGACCTGGCCGTCATCGCCGCTCTGATGATCGTCCTGTCGGTGCTGGCCGCCTTCGAGTCTCCCACCGTACAGGCCTGCGTGCCCCAGATGCTCGCCGGGCAAAACGTCCTGCGGGGCAACGCCATGGTCAACCAGGTGCAGGCGGCAGCCTCCCTGGTCACGCCCTTTCTGGGCAGTCTCTTTTATACCGCCTTTGGGATACGCCCGGTCTTTTACGCGGCGGTAGCCTGCTTTTTCCTCACCGCCCTTCTGGAGTGCTTTCTCCGTCTGCCCCCGCCTGCGCCCGCCCCCAAGACCAGCCTGACCGCCCTCCTCCGGGAGGACTTCGCCGTCACCCTCCGCTTTCTCCGCCGGGAGCAGCCCTCCATTCTGGGGCTGCTGGGCCTGTCCGCCCTCGCCAGTATGCTGATCGCCGGGGCGCTGGTGGTGGGGTTCCCCTATCTGGTGCGGACGGTGCTGGGGCTCTCGGCCCGGCACTACGGCGCGGCTGAGAGCGCCATGGGGGTGGCCGCCATCCTGGGCGGAGCGCTGGTCACTCTGCTGGCCGGACGGATGCGTCCCCAGCATCTCACCGCCGTGCTGGTCCTGGTGGGGCTCTGCCTGCTGCCCGCAGGGGCCGCCTTCCTGCTGCCGCTGGGGGCGCTGGCGCGTTACCTGATCCTGCTGGTCCTGTTCTGCGGCTGCCAGCTGGGGTGCAGCGTCTTTTCCATCTACGCCGCCACCCTGATCCAAAGCCGCACCCCCGCTGCCCTGATGGGCAAGGTGATGTCCTGCGTCTATACCCTGGCGATGTGCGCCCAGCCTCTGGGACAGGTGCTCTACGGCGCCCTCTTTGACCGGCTGGCGCCCCAGTGGGTCCTGCTGCCCAGCGGACTGCTGCTGTGTGCGGTGGGGCTGTTCTCGGCGGGGTTCTTCCGCCGGATGGATGCCCCGCCCGCCTCTTGACGCCGCGCGGCGGCGGGATTATAATAGAGCCGGAAAAACTGAAGACCCCTGGGGAGCTTGTGTGGACAGGCTGAGAGGAAGGAATCACCTTCGACCCATAACCTGATGCGGATAATGCCGCCGTAGGAAGCTGTGGTAGTTGCACTTTTGACCGGGAGACGCCGTTTCAGGGCGTCTCCCGTTTTTTTGCGCCGGGCCCGCCGCCCTGCCGGGCCGATCTTTTCAACAAAGGAGTTGTCACCATGAAACACACCCGCATCCAAAAGCTGACCCTTGCCGGCCTGTTCTGCGCCATCGCTGTGGTGGGCAGTATGTTCTCCTTCCCCATGTTCGGCAGCAAGTGCGCCCCCATCCAGCACATGATCAACGTCCTGTGCGCGGTCCTGCTGGGGCCGTACTACGGCGTCGGGGTGGCCTTCGGGGCCAGCCTGATCCGCAACCTGACCGGGCTGGGCAGCCTGATGGCCTTTCCCGGCAGCATGGTGGGCGCGCTGCTGTGCGGCCTTGTCTACCACAAGGCCCACAACCTGCTGCTGACCCTGCTGGCCGAGGTGTTCGGCACCGCGGTGCTGGGCGGCCTGTGCGCCTACCCCGTCTCCATCCTGCTGATGGGCAACAGCGCCGGCGAGATCGCCTTCTACGCCTACATCGTGCCCTTCCTGGTGTCCACGGCGGCCGGCTCGGTCATTTCGGGCGTGCTGGTCTGCGCGCTGCAGAACACCGGCGCTCTGGGCCGGATGCAGCACAAGCTCTCGCAGTGAGGGGCGCGGCCATGCTGGGCTCCCTGCTGCAGGCGGTGCGGCAGACGCACCCCCTGATCCACTGCATCACCAACTACGTCACCATCAACGACTGCGCCAACATCCTGCTGGCGGCGGGGGCCTCCCCCATCATGGCCGACGCCGTGGAGGAAGCCGCCGCGGTCACTGCCCGCAGCCAGGGGCTGACCCTCAACCTGGGCACCCTCCACGCCGAACGCATCCCGGCCATGCTGGCTTCGGGCCGGCAGGCCAACGCGAGCGGCATCCCGGCCGTGCTCGACCCGGTGGGCGCGGGCGTGTCCGCCTTCCGGGCCGGGGCTGCCCGGCAGCTGCTGGAAGCAGTGCAGTTTGCCGTCATCCGGGGCAACCTGTCCGAGATACGGGCCCTGGCCGACGGCGACGGCCACGCCCGCGGGGTGGACGCCGGGGACAGCCTGACCCCGCAGACCCTGGACGCCTGCCTGGAACTGGCCGGGCAGCTGGCCCGCCGCACCGGCGCTGTGGTGGCCGTCACCGGCGAGACCGACCTTGTCACCGACGGCGAGACGGCTTACTGCATCCGCAACGGACACCCCATGATGCGCAGCGTCACCGGTACGGGGTGCCAGCTCTCCTGCCTGACGGCCGCCTTTGTGGCCGCCAGCCCCGGCCAGCCTTTGCAGGCCGCCGCGGCTGCCGTCTGTGCCATGGGGTTGTGCGGGGAGACCGCCTATGCGCGCCTCTCCCCCGCCGACGGCAACGCCGCCTACCGGGACAAGATCCTGGACGCAGTTTACCGGCTGACCCCCGCCCGGCTCGAGGAAGGAGCGCGCTATGAACTTCGATAAACACAGCCTGCGGCTTTACGCCGTCACCGACCGCGCCTGGGTGGGCCGGCAGACCCTGTGCCAGCAGGTGGAAGCCGCCCTGCAGGGGGGCGTCACCTGCGTCCAGCTGCGGGAAAAGCATCTGGACCGGGACGCCTTCCTGGCCGAAGCCCGGCAGCTCTGCGCCCTCTGCCGCCGGTACGGCGTGCCCTTCATCGTCAACGACGATCTGGACATCGCCCTGGCCTGCGGCGCGGACGGCGTCCATGTGGGGCAGGACGATATGCCCGCCGCCGAAGTCCGCCGCCGGGCGGGCCGCCGGCTGATCGTCGGGGTCTCGGCCCACACGCCGGAGGAAGCCCGCCTGGCCGAGGCCGCCGGTGCGGATTATCTCGGCGCCGGGGCGGTCTTTGGCTCCGCCACCAAGACGGACGCCTCCCTGCTCACCCCCGCCGGACTGCAGGCCGTCTGCGCGGCGGTGCACATCCCGGTGGTGGCCATCGGCGGGGTGAACGCCCGGAACATCCTGCAGCTGCAGGGCAGCGGCGCGGCCGGGGCGGCTGTTGTCTCGGGCATTTTCGGCGCGCCGGACATCACCGCCGCCTGCCGGGCGCTGCGCGCCCTGGCGGACACCATGGTGCAGGGCGGCCCGCCCTGCCGAAAGGAGCACTTATGAACACAGCACTCACCATTGCCGGCAGCGATTCCAGCGGCGGCGCCGGCATCCAGGCCGACCTCAAGACCATGACCATGAACGGCGTGTTCGGTATGTCGGCCATCACCGCGCTGACCGCCCAGAACACCACCGGCGTGCAGGGCATTCTGGAAGTGCCCCCCGCCTTTCTGGCCCAGCAGCTGGACGCCGTCTTTACCGACATCCGCCCCGATGCGGTCAAGATCGGGATGGTCTCCTCCCCCGCGCTGATCGAGACGATCGGGGAGCGGCTGCGCTTTTACGGGGCGCAGAACATTGTGCTGGACCCTGTGATGGTGGCCACCAGCGGGGCCCGGCTGATCCAGCCCGAAGCGGTGGAGACCCTCGAGCGCGTCCTGCTGCCCATGGCCCTGGTAGCCACCCCCAACATCCCCGAGGCCGAGCTTTTGTCGGGCATGACCATCGACGGCCGGCCCGCCATGGAGGAGGCTGCCCGCCGGATCGGCGAGTGGTACGGCTGCGCGGTGCTGCTCAAGGGCGGCCACAGCGTGCAGGACGCCAACGACCTGCTGTACGCCGGGGGCCGGCTGCACTGGTTTGAGGGCAGGCGGATCGCAAACCCCAACACCCACGGCACCGGCTGCACCCTGTCCAGCGCCATTGCCGCCAACCTGGCCAAAGGCTTCGGCCTGGCCCAGTCGGTGGAGCGCGCCAAAGCCTACCTGACCGGGGCGCTGGCCGCCATGCTGGACCTGGGCCAGGGCAGCGGCCCCATGAACCACGCCTGGACCCTGCAGGGCGATTTTGCCCAGCAGGCGGATTGAATCACAAAAAGGAGAAACAACATGAGCGAACGGAACTACGCGACCCAGATGGACGCCGCCCGCCGGGGCATCGTCACCCCGGAACTGGAGACGGTGGCCCGCAAGGAGCGGATGACGGTGGAAGAACTGCTGCCCCTGGTGGCAAGCGGCAAGGTGGTCATCCCTGCCAACCGGCTGCACACCTGCCTGGACCCCGAGGGCATCGGCTCGATGCTGCGGACCAAGATCAACGTCAACCTGGGCGTCTCGCGGGACTGCAAGGACTACGACGTCGAGATGCAGAAGGTGCTCTCGGCGGTCCAGCTGGGCGGCGACGCCATAATGGACCTGTCCAGCCACGGCGACACCCAGCCTTTCCGCCGGAAGCTGACCCACGAGTGCCCGGTGATGATTGGCACCGTGCCGGTGTACGACAGCGTCATCCACTACCAGCGCGACCTCGACACCCTCACCGCGAAGGACTTCATCGACGTGATCCGCCTCCACGCGGAGGACGGGGTGGATTTTGTCACCCTCCACTGCGGCATCACCCGGGAGACCATCGACCAGATCCGTCACCACAAACGGAAGATGAACATCGTCTCCCGGGGCGGGTCGCTGGTGTTCGCCTGGATGTGCATGACCGGCCAGGAGAACCCCTTCTACGAATACTACGACGAGATTTTGGATATCTGCCGGGAGTACGACGTCACCATCTCGCTGGGCGACGCCTGCCGCCCCGGCTGCCTGGCCGACGCCACCGACGTGTGCCAGATCAACGAGCTGGTCCGGCTGGGCGAGCTGACCCGCCGCGCCTGGGAAAAGGACGTGCAGGTCCTGGTGGAAGGCCCCGGCCATGTCCCCATGGACCAGATCGCCGCCAATATGCAGGTGCAGCAGACCATCTGCAAGGGCGCGCCCTTCTATGTGCTGGGCCCTCTGGTTACCGACATCGCCCCCGGCTACGACCACATCACCGCGGCCATTGGCGGAGCCATCGCCGCCATGAACGGCGCGGCCTTCCTGTGCTACGTCACCCCCGCCGAGCATCTGGCCCTGCCCAACCTGGAGGACGTCAAGCAGGGCATCATCGCCAGCCGCATCGCCGCCCACGCCGCCGACATCGCCAAGGGGGTGCGCGGGGCCCGGGAGATCGACGACCGGATGGGCGACGCCCGCCGCGCCCTGGACTGGGAGGCCCAGTGGGCCTGCGCCCTCGACTCCGAGACGGCCAAGGCCATCCGGGCCGACCGCTCCCCCGAGCACGACGACACCTGTTCCATGTGCGGCAAGTTCTGCGCGGTGCGCAGCATGAACAAGGCCCTCAACGGCGAGCACATCGACATTCTGTGACGCCCGCAACCCCTTTCAGGGCCCCTTTTAGCTGTAAAGTATTTATACTGTACAGCTATTCAAATCGTTCCATCGTGTTTTATTAAAAACGCAGGTAAAAGCGGCAGGCCGGTGTATCCAGCCTGCCGCTTTGCTTTTTTCTTGCCGGGCACAGCCCCCCGGTCAGCCTTCCGGCGCCTTTCGGACGGCTGTACCGTCGGCCTGGCGGTAATACCAGCCCTCTGCATCCCAGCGCCAGCCCTCCGGCGAGACGCCCTTTTCCTGGTAGACCGAAAGGCCCAGCGCGTCCCGGGTGGCGTCGTCCTGGAAGTGCCACCACTCGCTGGTCAGCGGGTCGAAGCCCGCCCCCAGCATATAGTCCGCCAGCAAATCGGCGCTGTCGTTGTTGCGGGTCAGGACCGCGTAGTGGCTCAGGTCGTGCATGGCGGTCTGCATTTGCAGTTCCTCCCGGGTGTCCAGCCGCTCGAGGGTCAGGTCCATGGCGATGCCCAGGTTGTGGGTGGAGCCATACTGCGCCAGAAAGCTGCCCAACCGGTAACGGCCCCCTGTCATCAGCAGGTAGTAGGTCAGGTACTGCTGCGGCTCCTGCTCTGCCGGGGGCGCTTCCTCCGGCAGGGGCGTTTCGGCCGCGGGGGCCTGCGGGGAGCTGGACGCCGGCGGCGGCGCCGTCACTTCGGATGCAGCTTCCTCCGCCGGGCTTTCCTGCGTCCCAAAGAGCCAGCTGTTTTCCGCCGGGGTCGGCTGCGCCGCGTCCTGTCCGCCCTCTGCGGGGGCTGCGGCTTCCTGCCGGGCCAGCAGCTCGGACAGCAGAGGGATATCCGGCAGATCGTCCACCGGCTTGCCGGCAAAGGTCTCGTCGGGGATGGGGTCGTTCAGGTGCTGCTCCGCCACCCGGTAGATCTCGGTGCTGGCCTCCCGCGGGCGGTAGGCGTCGTAGATCTTCAGCCGGTAGCCGTCCGCCCGGGCGGCCTGCGCCGCCGCGGCCAGCTTTTGGGCGCATGGATAGAGCAGGGGCACCAGGTACTCCCCCTCCCCCAGCCGGACGTGCTCATAGCCGGTGACCACCGTGCCGGTGACGGTGGGGATCTCGTACCCATGGACCATATAAAGCGAGCTGTAGCTGTTGGTGATGTCATAGGCGCACAGCTCGCCCATATAGTCGGGCAGGTTGATGAGGCAGTAACGGCTGTCGATGTAGCCGCGGACGCCGTCCCGGGTGAGGACATAAAAGAGGCCCTCCGCCTCGTCCAGCACACAGCAGGCCGACACGGCTTGGACCGTGCCCAGCACCTCCCGGCGGCTGGCATCCCGGTACAGTTCCAGGTCCTGGATGGGCCATACTGTGGCGTAAAGAGCGGAGAGCCCCGTGGTCAAAGCCAGCTCATCGGACTGCGAGGGAGCCCCTTCCGCCCCCGCTTTGCGGGAAATGACCCGCAGGCGGTACGCGGTACCCGCTCCCAGCCGGACGTCACAGCCGGGGGTCTCGCTGCACTCCACCCGGCACAGGTCCTGCCAGGCGGGCACATCCTCCGAGCAGTATTGCAGAAGATAGTAGTCCCCCTGGGCCTCGTTCCAGGTAAAGCGGTAGAAATTGTCCCCTCGCGGCTCGGCACTGACATGGATCACATGGTCCAGAAAGTCGCTGCGCTGGAACGATACGGGCTCCGAGAGGGGGCCGCAAAACACCACGTCCCCCTCCCGGCAGCCGTATCCCCCCACAAACTGGAGGGTCTCGCCGTAGGCGGGCATGGGAAGTTCCCCCTCGCCGCCCACCGGCAGACTGTACACAGAGGCGTCCGGCCGGGCGGTCAGGCGGGCCGCACCGCCCTCCCCGATCTGATAGAGGAGATAGACATCCCCGCCGGTCCCCTTCCAGCTGAAACGCAGATTTTTGGAGCGGTCCACCTGGGCGTCAAAGGCGTCCAGGACGGGCCAGTCCACGGCGGCCAGGTCCTCCACCTGCCAGGTGTGGGCCGCGCCGCGGCGTCCGGTGCGGGCGGGTTGGACCCGCACCGTCAGGTTGCCCGCCTCTGCGGCAGGCAGCTGGCAGCCGGGCTCCGCCGTCTCTCCCTCATAGACGGTCTGGCCCGCACACTCCGCCCGCACCCAATAGGAGCCGGCGCTCTCCACCTCCGGCCAGGAGGCCAGCAGGCTCCCGTCCGTCTGGCGGGTCAGGATCAGCTCGGCCCCTTTGGCAAACCGGAGGCTGCCGTGAAAGAGATACAGCCCGCCGGCAGCCAGCGCCGCCACAGCAGCGGCCGCCGCAAGCCCCAGCGCAGCCTTTTGCAGGGCGCTCAGGGGGCGGGCTTTGCCCTTTGTCTTGTTCAGCATACGCCTTTTCAGAACACATCCTCCACACGTTCAGATCCGTCGGTACCGCGGAAGGTGTAGACGGTGAAGCCGTCATAATACCAGATGCCGTCCTCCCCGTCTCCGATGCAGCTGGTGGCGTACTCGGTGGAGGTGGGCTGCCCGATGGCTGCCGCCAGCTCGGCGGCGCTGCGGCCCACATAGCTCAGGGCGATCTCCTTCGGGGAGCCCTGCGCCTCGGGCGCGGCAGGCTCTGCCGCCGGTGCTTCGCTGGCCGCAGGGGCCGGTTCCGGCTGGGCGGCGGGCTGCTCCTGGCTGGAGGCGGATGCCGCCTGTGCCGCGGGCGCGGGTTCCGCCGCCGGGGCAGGGCTGCTGTTCTCAGCCGGCGCGGAGGACGCCGGGGCCTCGGCCTCGCCGGCCGCCTCCGGCTCGGATGCGGCTTCCTCCGGCTCTGCCTCTGCCTCGGAAGACGCGGCGGAGGCGGCTGCTTCGCTCGAAGCGGAAGTGCTCCCGGCCTCGCTGGGGGCGGCGGACGCTGCCGCCTGCGCCGAGGAAGCCGGCGCTTCGGCGCTGGCCGTGGTCTGGCTGCAGGCCGTGCCCATCAGGGCGCACGCCGCGCAGAGGACAAAAGCCGTGCACTGTACAAAGAATCGTTTCATACTGGTCAAATCCTTTCTTCTCGGGGTACATTCAGCAGGGCCGGAGCGGCCCTTGACTGCAAGCGTTATTCCGCCGCGTCCAGCGCAACGGTGCAGGATTGCCACACGCCCTGGCAGGACACCGCCAGTTCCAGCGGCTGGCCTGCCGCCGCGGCGGGCAGGTAGGCGGTGAAGGGGCACTCCCCCTCCCCTGCCGGCGAGGCCTCGTAGACCTGGCCGCCGGCCCGCAGGTAAATGGGGGAATCCACATCCATCGCCGGGCACCGGATGACGCCGCTGACCTCCACATAGCCCTCCAGCTCGCTGCTGGGGGCGGCGGTGGCGGCGGCTTCCACCGCGCCATCGGCCTGCCAGCCGGCGGAAGCGTCCTCCCGCTGGGGCGCGGGCATGACGGCGGGCCGCTGGACCAGCCAGCGCAGGTTCCGCTCCACGATCTCCACCACCAGGGTGCCGGCCTGTTCCCGTTCCAGATAGGTCAGGTTATAGGGCATGGCCCGGGAGAAGCAGGCCGCGCCGTACCGCTCGGCCAGGAAGGGATAGAGGGCGTTCCCGAAGGAATCCCGAAACATCAGCAGACTGCCCGTCTCCCCCTCGTTTTGGGTGCGGATGGTGATGTCCTCCGCCGAACGCAGGCCGTTGGGATAGGTAAAGCGGAACGCCCGGTCAAAGACGGCGTCGTCTTCGAGCAGATCGCCCGCCGGGTAGACCATCTCGTACAGGTCCCCTTTGTGGGTGGGGGCGGTCTGATAGGGCTGGCCCCAGAAGGGGTCCTCCGGTTTGCCCAGGGCGCTGCTGAGGGCGTCCCCGGCCAGGGCCGCCCCCAGATTGTTCCAGTGGCTATCGGTGCGGAAATAGAGGGTCTGCTCCTGCCCGCCCAGCAGGGCGAACAGGTCAAGATAGGGCACGCCCATTTCCTCCAGCCGGCCGGCGATGCGCTGGGCGTTGCCCGCCGCGCCCGAGCGCTGGTAGCGGGCGGGCATGGCCTCGGGGTAAAGGCTGTTTTTATTGGGCGCCACCGTGAACAGGAACTGCGCCCCACGCTCCTGGCAGTATTCCTGCATCAGGGCCAGGACGCGGGCCGCGGCCCAGCATTCCCGCTCGGTCATCAGGCCGGCGCCCTGGTAATCCGGCAGGGTATCGGCATAGTAGAGCCAGCCGTCCGCCCCGAGGACCACGTCCTCGCTGGGCAGGGTGCCGAACAGGGCCCCGCACAGCCGCGCATGGAGAGTGATAAGTTCATGCCGGAATGCAATGTGATCGGACAGCCAGCTGGAAAGCTCGCTGAAATAGCTCTCGTTCCAGCTGCCGTCGGCGTTTTGGAGGGTGGGCATGGCCGTCAGATGCTCGTTGCCCACCGCCTCCTCGGCCGGGGCCGCCAGCATCCCGGCGCTGGGCAGCAGGCACAGGCAGAGGAACAGCCCCACAAAGGCCCCAAGGCCCCATCGCGCAAATTTTTTCATCTGCCCGCCTCCTTAAAACTGGAAATAGATGAACGGTACAAAGCTGGCCGCCGACAGGTGGATGAGGTCCAGCCCGAACAGCGCCAGCGCCGCCGGATAAGAGGCGGCTTCCAGAACGGGGTGTTTCGCGGCCCACTGCTTGACGCGGTCCAGCCAGGGCAGGCAGCCGATGCACCCCGCCGCCAGCACCCACAGGTGGAGGGGGCTGGCCAAAGATGCCAGCGCGGCGGCACTCTCCGCCGTCACCGCAAAGCCGGTGAACATACTGCGGATCATGTCCGCGGCCTGGCCCAGAGTGGCCGCCCGGAAAAAGACGAAGCCCACCACCGCCACCAGCAGGGTGTACAGATGGCCCAGCCACCGCGCCGGCCTGCCGTGCCGCCCCGCCGGACGGAGCCGGTCCTCCGCCACCAGGAAAGCCCCGTGCCACAGGCCCCAGACCACATAGGTCCAGCTGGCTCCATGCCACAGGCCGGTGCAGAAAAAGACGATCAGCTTGTTGACGTAGGTGCGGAGCCGGCCTTTGCGGTTGCCGCCCAGCGGGATATACAGGTAATCCCGGAACCAGGTGGACAGGGAAATGTGCCAGCGCCGCCAGAACTCCTTGACCGAGGCGGCGGCGTAGGGATAGCGGAAGTTCTCCTTGAAGTGGAAGCCGAAGATCCACCCCAGGCCGATGGCCATGTCGCTGTAGCCGCTGAAATCAAAGTAGATCTGCAGCGCGTAGCCCACCGCCCCCAGCCAGGCCAGGCGGAAATCCAGCTGGCCGGCTTCCAGCGCAAAGACGGCGTTCACCATCCCGGCGGCCGTGTCCGAGAGCAGCAGCTTTTTGGTCAGCCCCAGGATGAATCGCCGCACCCCGCGGGCCGTCCCGTCCAGGGTGACGGCGCGGCGGTGCAGTTCCCCGGCCACATCCTGGTATTTCAGGATGGGCCCGGCCACCAGCCGGGGGAACAGGCAGATGTACAAAAGCAGATCGAAGAAGCTGCGGGTCGCAAGGGACTTATCCCGGTAGACGTCGATGACGTAGGACAGCCCTTGAAAGGTGAAAAAGGAGATGCCGAGGGGCAGGGCCACCGCCGGGACTGGCAGGGACACGCCCAGCAGCAGGCTGAGATTCTCCGCCAGAAAGCCCAGATACTTGTAAAAGGCCAGGACCCCGAGGTTGCCCGCCACAGCCGCCCACAAAACAAGCCGGCTCCAGCGCCAGGGCCGGGCCGCCAGCAGGCCCGCAGCGTAGTTGAACAGCACAGACCCCAGCAACAGCAGCAGGTGCGCGGGGTCCCCAAAGGCGTAAAACAGCAAACTTGCCGCCGCCAGCAGGATGTTCCTGCCGCGCACCCCCGGGATCGCCCAGTTCAGGATGCAGACGGCGGGCAGAAAAACGCAGACAAAAATGACAGAACTAAATGCCATGGGTCAGCGGTCCCCCTTCCGTACTCACTGGGGGAAGGTGTAGACGAACGGCGCGGACGCGGTGGTCATCTTGAACAGGTTCAGGTTCCGCTTGTTGGCGTAGCGGTACCGGTAGGCGTATTCCAGCTCCACATCAAAGAGATAGGTCTGGCCGTCCGCCCAGGGCATGATGACCCAGGCGTGGTCCTTGTTGTCGTAGCCCACGCCGCCCGAGACCGGGTAAGCCTCGTACCCCAGCTGCCGGGCCAGGTACAGGAACGCCCCGGCAAAGCTGTAGCAGTTGCCCCGGTTGTTTTCAAAGAAGAACTGCGCCTCCTCCATGGCCCAGTCCACGCTGCCACGCGCCCGGTGGCTGCGGGCCAGATAGCGGCCGTGGTCCCGGACGTAGAGGTAAGCGGCCAGGAGCCGCTGCTCCTGGCTCATGGAATCGTTGGTGCACTGGGCCAGCACCTGCTTGACATAGCCGTCCAGCTGGGCGTTGCCCGAGGTGTAGCGGCCGTCGGGGCCGAACTCCAACCCTTTCCAGACGCCGCTGGTCAAAAATTCCGCCCCGTCGGCGGGGACGCAGTACAGCTCGCTGCCGTAGATATAGGTGCCGGCGGTGTGACATTCAAAACTGTAGCCGTCGGGCAGGACGTGATACAGCCTGCCCTCGATGGTCACAAAGCCGGGCTGGAAGGTGTCGATGCTCTGCCCGTCCGAGCTGTAGCAGAGGGACGAGCCCACCACCGAGAACCCTGCGGGCACCTGGGTAAAGGTGACGCCGTCCGGCTCCACATGGTAGAGTTTGCCCTCCACCGTCACAAAGCCCGGCGCAAACTGGTCGTAGACCCCCGGCCGGGAGCAATAGTGCAGCTGCCCATCCACGGTGACGAACCCGGTCCGGGGCGCGCCCAGGCTGTCCCAAAAGGCCAGCAGGGTGCCGATGCAGTTTTCTTCCCCGGCCGGCTGGGCCGCAGCGGAGACAGGCCCGCCTTCGGCCGCCTGAGCCGCACAGACCGGCGACGCCAGCACCGCCGCACACACACAACAGACACCTACCGCAAATTTCCTTCTCATAGTGTATGTCACCTCGCCTTTTCTGTTTCATCCAGAGAACGATAGAGAAAATGTATAGTCAAATTATAACAATTTCCGACCTCCATTGCATCATGGATGTAATATTTTGCATAGCATATGTAATAGAATGCAGTATTCGCCCCGCATGACACAGAAAAAGCCGGGCCCACAGGGCCCGGCTCGCAGCGTGTTCGATTTTCGTTCTTGGGTTAGTCCTCGGGGGTGTCGTCCTTGGGGATGATGAGGTTCAGCACAAAGACGATGAGGAAGGAGACCACCAGGCTGCTGCCGAAGATGTTGCGCAGCAGCTGGGGCACAAACTGCAGAATGTCGGGGGCGGCGTCGATGCCCAGGCCGATGGCCAGGGCGATGCCCACGATCATCCGGTTGCGGTAGTTCAGGGGCTGCTCGTTCAGCAGCTGGATGCCCGACATGGTGATGGCCGCAAAGACCGTGACCGTCGCGCCGCCCAGCACCGGCTGGGGGATGGTGGCCATCAGACCGCTGAACTTGGGGAAGATGCCGGCCAGCAGCATGATGACGCCCACCATGGTGAACACCCGGCGCGCCACCACCTTGGTGGTGCAGATCAGGCCCACGTTCTGGCTGTAGGGGTCGGTGGGCAGGCCGCCGATCACCGCGCCGATCATGCCGCAGATGCCCTGGCCCTTGATGGCGCCACCCAGCTCCTGGTCGGTGCACTGACGGCCAAAGCCGCCGATGGCGGTGGAGGACACGTCGCCAATGGTCTGCACGGCCTGGACCATGTACATCAGGATCATCATGATGATGGCGTCGAAGTGGAACTCCAGCCCGAAGTAGAAGGGCCGGGGCAGCGCAAACCAGGAGGCCGCCTCAAAGTCCGCAAAGCTGACCACGCCGCCCATCAGCAGGGCGGCCACATAGCCCACGACAATGCCGATCAGCATACCCGAGGCCTTGAGCAGCCCCTTGCCGAAGAAGTTGCAGGCCAGGGTGACGATCAGGGTCAGGATGGCCAGGAACCAGAACTTGCCCGAGCCGAAGGTGCCGTCGGCCTGTGCCGCCGAACCGCCGCCGATGTAGCTGATGGCGGTCTTGTACAGGGACAGGCCGATGCTCATGACCACTGTGCCGCTGACGATGGGCGGGAAGAACCGGCGGATCTTGCCGATGAACATGCCCACAAAGATGGACACAAAGCCCGCCACCAGCTGGGAGCCGAAGATGGCCGCAATGCCGTACTGCTGGCCGATGATGGTCAGGATGGGCATATAGGCGAAGGCCACGCCCATGACGTTGGGCAGCTTCATGCCGAAGCCGAACACCGGGAACAGCTGCAGCAGGGTGGTGATGCCGCCAATGATCATGGCCGCCTGGGTCAGCAGGATCTTTTCCTCTGCCGACAGGCCGCAGGTGCCGGCAATCAGCATGGGCGGCGTGATGTTGCCGATCAGCATGGCCAGCACGTGCTGCATCGCCTGGGGGAAGGCCGCGCCCCAGGAGGGCTTGCCGTCGAATTTCAGCAATTCGGCGTTGTTTTGGGTCAGATTGCTCATGAATTTCCTCACTTTCCAAGGTTACTCCCAGGGTGTATCGGAAAGCGCGCCCGCTTCGGCCGTTTCCGGCACACCCCAAAATACCAACAGTGGACAGTATATCCCAAAATGCGACGGAAAGCAAGGCTAAAATAAGTCATACTTATGTGTAATACTTATCTGCCGATCGTTCCAGCTGCGCCAGATCCTCGCGGCGGTCGACGTCCTGCAGTTCGGCGGGGCAGGCTGCCGGGATGCAGCGGACCCGGCCGGGCCAGCGCCGGACCACCGCGCTGCCCCCCTGCCCCTCGGGCAGGCTGACCAGCTCCGCAAAGGCCCACGCCGGAAAAAGGACCGGCGCGCCCGGCTGGCCCTGCCACGCGGGCCGCCAGATGGGCCCCGGCGCACAGGCGGCGCCAAGAGCCAGCGAGGCCACTGTCTCCCGCCGGAGCAGGGGCTGGTCGGCGGGACAGAACAGGCATCCGTCCAAGGGCGGTTCCTCGGGAGCGGTCAGGGCCGCCAGCCCCAGGCGGACCGTATCGCTGCGGGACGGCAGGTCGTGCAGGACCGTTTCGACCCCCTGCGCCCGGCAGAGGGCCGCGGCAGACGGGTCCCTCGTCACCACCACCCGGCGGACAAAAAAGCCGGCGGTGGCGTCCAGCGCGTACTGGAGCAGGGGCTTGCCGTGCAGCTCGGCCAGGAGCTTGCCGCCCCCAAACCGTTTCCCCAGCCCCGACGCCATGATGACGCACCCCAGCCGCCCGTAAGGGGCGTCCAGGTCCACGCAGAACACGTCCGGCCTCTGGCAGAGCGCCTGCAGGAAAGACAGGTCCTGCTTGCGGACCGCCGCCAGCAGCCGCTTGCGCTCCATCAGAGCCAGCAGGGCGGCGCAGTAGTCGGGGCAGGTCGTTTCCAGATAGCCCACCTCGTCCACCGAGGCCCACTCCCCTGCCGCCGCGCCGGCCCGGGCCAGCGCCTCTGTGCCGAAGGTGCGGAAGGCTTCTTCCACCGGGCGCATCCGGTTTTCCGGGCCGGGCCGGCTGGGGTCGAACACCCCCACCGCCGCCCAGGCGCCCGAGCTGTTCTCCTGCAGGCGGACTTCCCGCCCCGGCTCGGCCCAGGTAGTCACGCCGGGCAAATGCCCCTCCGCCAGCCGGGCGGCCAGGGCGTTCAGCAAAGTGGTCTTGCCGCTGCCCCGGCCCCCGGTCAGCAGCAGGTGCCGCTTACCGCTGCTCTGGAAAGAAGTCCAGATACAGCCGGCGTCCGGCCTCGGCACAGGCGTCCCGATAGGCTTCATAGCGCTGGAGCCACTCCTTTCCTTCGGGGGTCAGGCTGCTGCCGCCGCCGTCTCTGCCGCCGGCGGTGCGGGTGGTCAGGGCAAAGCCCAGCGCCGCCTCGGCGTGGCGGACCAGCTTCAGGGCCTTGGTATAGGCCATCCCCATGGACTGGGCCGCCGCCCGCAGCGAGCCGGTCTCCTCCACCGCGTGCAGCAGACGGCAGGGGCCTTCCCCGAAAAACTTTTCCCCTGATTCGTCCAAAAAAAGCACTCTCGTCACGGCTTTCATTCTGTTTCCCTCTCCGGTTCTTTCAGCATGACCAGCTGGGCGCGGCCGGCCCGGTCCCGGCACCGGCAGAGGCTGACCGCCCCGTACACCGCCGCCAGCTGGCGCTCCATTTCTTCCAGCGGATCGGCCGCCGGGGCCAGCACCGCCTGCGCCCGCCCCTGCGCCAGCACCACCAGCCGGTCGCAGCAGTTCAGGGCCAGGGCCGGGTCATGGAGGGTGACAAGGGCCGCCCGGCGCGCCTGCCGCACCCAGCTGCGCAGCAGTTCCAGCATCCGGTAGCGGTAACGGAAATCAAGGGCGCTTTCGGGCTCGTCCAACAGCAGCAGCTGCCCGCCGGCCGCCAGGGTCCGGGCCAGGATACACAGCTGCTTTTGCCCCTCGCTGAGATGGAGGTAGTTTTCCTCTTCCCGGCCGACCAGCCCCACCTGGGCTAGGGCGGCCCGCGCCTTGTCCCGCATGGCGGGGGTGGGCTGTTCCAGCAGCCCGAGCTGGGGGTTAAAACCCATCAGCACCACTTCCAGCGCCGACAGGTCCACCGAAATGCCGCTGCGCTGGGGGATGTAGCTGCACCGCCGGGCCAGCTGCCGGGGGCTCAGCCCTTCCAGCGGCAGGCCGTCCAGGGTGCAGCCGCCCGTATGGGGCAGGATGCCGCAGACGGCCTTCAGCAGCGTGGTCTTGCCGCTGCCGTTGGCCCCCAGCACTCCTACCATCTGCCCGGCTTCGGCCTGCAGGGTGACGCCGCGTAGCACCTGCCGGCCGCCGTATCCCGCCGCCAGGGCTTCGACGGTGAAAAAGCTCATGTTTCCCGCCTCCCTTTCACGATCAGGAACAGCAGAAAGGGCGCGCCCAGCAGGCTGGTGAAGATGCTCACCGGCAGCTCGGCGGCGGCCACGCTGCGGGCCAGGATGTCCGCGCCGGTCAGCAGGATGCCCCCCAGCAGCCCGCCCAGCAGCATAGTGCCGGGGCCGCTGCGCCGGGTGAGCAGCCGGGCCCCATGGGGGGCCAACAGCCCCACAAAGCTGATGAGGCCCGACAGGCTGACCACGCAGGAGACCGCCAGCGTGGCCGTCAGCAGGACCGCCACCCGCAGCCGGCCCACCGCCACGCCCAGCATCCGGGCTTCCCCTTCCTCGGCGGAAAGGAGGATGATCTGGCGGTGCAGCAAAAACAGCGCGCCCACGCAGACTGCGCAGAGGGCGAGGTTGCCGCCGATGGCATAGCCGCTGACGCCGTTCAGGCTGCCCATGATCCAGTATTCGATGCTGGCCAGCTCCCGCTCGGGGTCGGCGGCCAGCTTGAGGCACATGAGGGCGGTCTGGGCCAGGGAGTGGACCGCGATGCCCGCCAGCACGATGGTGCTGTGCCGGCCCGACCGGTCCAGGGCCGAGAGGGCCAGGGCCAGCCCCACCGCCGCCAGCGCCCCCGCAAAGGAGGCCGCTGTCACGGCCGCCGCCCCGGACAGGAACAGGATGCCGGCCGCCGCCCCGGCGCTGGCCCCGGACGACACGCCGATCACGTCGGGGGAGGCCAGCGGGTTGCGGAACACCGTCTGATACACAAAGCCCGCCGCCCCCAGCGCAAAGCCGCCGGCTGCGCCCACCGCCGTCCGGCTGGCCCGCAGGGTCCAGAACACCCGCAGCTGCATCTCCTCCCCTGCCAGCAGGCCGGACAGGGTGAGAGGATATTTCCCGATGAATAAACTGGCAGCAGCCAGGGCGGCAAGCAAAACCGCCCCGGCTGCGCACAGGATCTTAGTTCTCGCTGTAGGTGAATCCATAGAACGTCTCATAGAATTCGTTGATGACGGCTGCGGCCTCGCCGGCCGGGCACTGTTCGGGGTGCAGGACCGACGCCAGCCAGACCGAACCCAGGATGCCGCTGGGCACCGGGCTGTCCCAGGCCTCGGCGTCGCCGGGGATCTGGACCACATGACCGTTCTCCACGGCCTTGCAGCCCGCCAGGCTGGGGTCGTTCAGGACGTCGTCCACCGTGTAGGAGGCGTCGGACGCCAGGACGATGTAGTCGGGGTCCCAGGCCAGGATCTGCTCATAGCTGACGTTGGCCCAGTAGGTGTCGGTGATCTCAGCCGCCGCGTTGACGCCCCCGGCCATGCGGATCATATCGGCCTGGTACATGGCGTCGCCCGCGGTGGACAAGAAGTCTGAGTTGCCGGCCAGGTAGACGCTGGGCGTCTCCACGCCCGCCAGCGCTTCGGTCAGGCGGGCCTCCTGCCCGGCGGCAAAGTCCAGCAGGGCGCCGGCCCGCTCACCGGTGTTGGTGGCCTCGCCGATCAGGGTGACGGCTTCCTCCAGCAGCTCCTGATCCTCCGGGTTGACCACCAGAGCCGGGACGCCCATTTCGGCCAGGGTGTCGGCGCTGTCCTGCAGTTTCAGCGGCAGGATGACCAGGTCCGGCTCCAGCGCGAGGCACCCTTCCAGGTCAAACTCCTTGGCGGTGCCCACATTGGGCAGGTCCAGCAGCTCGGGGGCGCTGCGGGCGTAGATGGGCCGGCTGTCCGCCTTGGCCTCGATGCCCACCAGGTCATCCTCCAGCCCCAGCGCGATGAGCAGGCTAGTGGAGATGTAATAGCCGCTGACCAGCTTTTCGGGCTGGGCCTCGATGGTCACTTCCCGGCCCGCCTGGTCGGTGAGGGTGACGGGATAGACGGTCGCAGCCGCCTCGCTGGAAGCCGCCGCTTCGCTGGAGGCCGCAGCTTCGCTGGAAGCCGCCGCGCTGGACACAGCGCTGGACGCCGTGTCCGCCTGTGCGCCGCAGGCGGCAAGGCTCAGGGCCATGGCCCCGGCCAGCGCCAGGGATACGATTCGGTTCAGTCTCATGATGATTCTCCTTCTCGTTGTAGTTTGGAAACAACAACGCAATTATAGCAATTTCCCTTCCCAAAAGCAAGGGGGGCTGTTATAATAAAAAAGTATGGACATTTTGCCGCGCTCCCGCGGAAAAGAGAAAAGAAAAGGAACGTCTATGATCAAGATCCAAACCTATGTCCAGGCCCAGTCTCTGGAGGAAGCCTGGCAGCTGAACCAGAAGCGCAGCGCCCGCATCCTGGGCGGGATGCTCTGGCTCAAGATGGAGAACCTCAACGTCTCCACCGCCATCGACCTGTGCCGCCTCGGCCTTGACGCCATCGAGGAGACGGACGAGCAGTTCACCCTCGGGGCAATGGTCACCCTGCGTCAGATCGAGCAGCACGCCGGCCTCGCCGCCTACACCCAGGGCGCGTCGGTCCGGGCGGTGCGGGACATCGTGGGGGTGCAGTTCCGCAACATGGCCACCCTCGGGGGCAGTTTGTGGAGCCGGTTCGGCTTTTCCGACCTGCTGGCCTGGATGCTCTCGATGGACAGCTGGGTCGAGCTGTACAAGGGCGGGCTTATCCCGCTGGAACAGTTCGCCGCCATGCCCTACGACCGGGACCTGCTGGTCCGGGTCATCGTCCGCAAGACGCCGGGCCGCTTTGCCTACCAGGCCATGCGCAACCAGCGCACCGACATCCCGGTGCTGAACTGCGCCGTCTCGGCTTTGGACGGGGCTTACCGCGCCGTGGTGGGCGCCCGCCCCGGCAAGGCCGTGGTCCTGCGGGATGAAACCGGCCTGCTGGCCGGGGGCGTCACCCCGGAAAGCGCCCAGGCGTTCGCCGCATGGGCGGCCGGGCAGGTCCCCACCGGCTCCAACAGCCGGGGCAGCGCCGCCTACCGCACCCACCTTGTCAAGGTGCTGGTCCGCCGGGCGCTGGAAGAAGTGGGAGGTATCACCGGATGATGGAAATCAAACTGACTTTGAACGGCAGGCCCCTGACCGCCCAGATCGAGCCGGACTGCCTGCTGATCGACTTTCTGCGCGCCCACGGGTGCCCCAGCGTCAAGCGCGGGTGCGAGACTTCGGGCTGCGGCCTGTGCACCGTCCTGGTGGACGGCAGGCCGGTCCTCTCCTGCTCCATGCTGGCGGCGCGGGCCGCGGGCCATGCGGTCCAGACCTTGGAGGGCCTGCAGGCCGAAGCCGCCGGTTTTGTGGGCTTCATCGCCCGGCAGGGCGCCGACCAGTGCGGCTTTTGCAACCCCGGCCTTGTGATGAACACCATCGCCCTGCTGCGGGAGAACCCCGACCCCACCGACGACGAGATCCGCGCGTACCTCGCCGGCAACCTCTGCCGCTGCTCGGGCTATGACGGCCAGCTGCGGGGCATCCGCGCCTATCTGGACAGCCGCAAGGAAGGAGGCCAGCCCCATGACTGAGAACCAGAGACAAGAGCGGGCCGGCCTGCGCACCGTCAACCGGGCCGTCCCTAAAAAGGACTCCATGCAGCTTTTGCTGGGCAAGCCGGTCTACACCGACGACGTCGTCCCCAAAGACGCCCTCGTGGTCAAGATCCTGCGCTCCCCCCACGCCAACGCCATCGTGGAGGAGATCGACACCGCCGCGGCCCTCAAAATTCCCGGCGTAGCGGCGGTCTACACCTGGCGGGACGTGCCCCAGACCCGCTTTACCATCGCGGGCCAGACCTACCCCGAGCCCTCCCCCTACGACCGCCTGATCCTGGACCGGCACGTCCGCTTTTCGGGAGACGCAGTGGCCATCATCGCGGCCGAGACCGAGAAGGCCGCCCTGCAGGCCATGAAGGTTATCAAAGTCAAATACCAGGTGCTGGAAGCGGTGCTGGATATGCACACCGCCAAGGATAACCCCATTCTCGTCCACCCGGAGAAGGACTGGTACCCGCCCTGCGCAGTGGGCGGCGACAACCGCCGCAACCTGGTGGCCAGCGATACCAGCGGGGACGGCGACGTCGAGGCCGTCCTGGCAGACTGCGACATCGTGCTGGACCGCACCTACCACACCAAGGCCTTCAACCAGGCCATGATGGAGACCTTCCGCACCTACACCGAGCTGGACCGCTACGGGCGGCTCCACGTCATTTCCTCCACCCAGATCGTGTTCCATGTGCGGCGCATCCTGTCGCGGGCGCTGGGCATCCCCAAGAGCCGCATCCGGGTGGAAAAGCCCCGCATCGGCGGCGGCTTCGGGGCCAAGCAGACCGCAGTCTGCGAGGTCTACCCCGCCTTTGTCACGTTGCAGACCGGCCGCCCCGCCAAGCTGATCTACACCCGGGAGGAAGCCCAGATCGCGGGCAGCCCCCGCCACGAGATGGAGGTGCACATCCGGCTGGGCGCCGACAACGACGGCCGCATCCGGGCCATCGACCTGTACACCCTGTCCAACACCGGCGCTTACAGCGAGCACGGCCCCACCACGGTGGGCCTGTCGGGCCACAAGGCCATCCCCCTCTACACCGGCAATCTGGAAGCCTACCGCTTCGGCTACGACGTAGTCTACACCAACCACCAGGCCGCCGGCGCTTACCGCGGCTACGGCGCGACCCAGGGCATCTACGCCTTGGAGACCATCGTCAACGAGCTGGCTGAGCGGCTGCACATCGACCCCACCCGCCTGCGGGACCGCAACATGGTGCGGGAAGGGATGCAGATGACCTCCTATTACAACGAGATGGCCAACGCCTGCGCCCTCGACCGCTGCATGGAGCACTGCCGCCAGATCTTCCACTGGGACGAAAAGTACCCCGTGCGGGACATGGGCAACGGCAAGGTCCGGGCCGCCGGCGTCGCCATGGCCATGCAGGGCTCCTGCATTTCCAACGTGGACGTCGGTTCGGCCACCGTCAAGCTGAGCGAGGACGGCACCTATAACCTGATCATCGGCGCGGCCGACATGGGCACCGGCTGCGACACCATCCTGGCCCAGATGGCCGCCGAGTGCCTCGACTGCGATGTAGAGGACGTGGCCGTCTTTGGCGCGGACACCGACGCCTCCCCCTACGACTCAGGCTCCTACGCTTCTTCCACCACCTACATCACCGGCAAAGCGGTCGAGCGCGCCTGCGCCGAGCTGAAGGACAAGATCCGGGCCATCGCCGCCGAAATGCTGCACTGCAGCGCCGGCGAGATCGTCTTTGAGGGGCGGCAGGTTCGCCGCGCCTCCACCGGCGAGACGCTGACCCTCGAGCAGATCGGCTACAAGAGCCAGGTGTCCAACTGCATCGCCGCCGAGGCGACGGCCAGCCACTCCTCGCCGGTATCTCCCCCGCCCTACATGGTCGGCATGGTGGAGATCGAGCTGGACAAGGAGACCGGGCTTGTCACCGTGCTGGACTACATGGCCGTGGTGGACTGCGGCATTGCCATCAATCCGGCCCTGGCCCGCATCCAGGCCGAGGGCGGCATCGTCCAGGGCATCGGCCACACCCTGACCGAGAACGTCCAGTACGACCACACCGGCCGGCCCATCGAGTCGTCCTTCCTGCAGTACCGGCTGCCCACCCGTCTGGACATGGGCCGCCTGCGGGTGGAATTTGAGGACAGCTACGAGCCCACCGGCCCCTTTGGGGCCAAGTCCATCGGCGAGATCGTCATCAACACCCCCGCCCCGGCCCTGACCCACGCCATCTACCGCGCTACCGGCGTGTGGCACCGGGAGCTCCCCATCACCCCCGAGCAGATCGCTCTCTCGCTGGAACAAAACGCTTAATTTTCATGCAAAAAAACCGAGAGCCTTAGCGTGTCGCAAAAGCGCCACGCTTTAGGGGAAACCCATTTCTGCGCGCAGTCGCGCGGCAGAAATTCCTTCCCCCTAATATCCCCCTGGGGACAAAATTTAGCGCCGAACCGTGCACTCGGCCTTGCGGCCTCGCACACTCTCTGCGCTAAATTTCCCTGTATGTGTCCCGTCCATCCGCACATGTCGGCTGGACGGGACTTTTTTGACAGTCTTTCTTTGCTCCCGGTCTTTTTGTTTCTGCTTGTGTTTGGGGCCGCGCTCTGCTACAATAAAGGCAGTTCCATCATTTCGACCGCAGCAAGGAGGCAAGCCATGTATCAGGTCACCAATTTCACCGACAACGACGACGTCAAGATCATTGCGCAGCTGGGGGCATTCCAGGTCGTCGAATACCAGCGGGATCTCAGCGTCACCCCGAATTCCGCCATCACGGCCTACTACAGCGCCCAGATGAACGTCAAAAAGCGCCAGCTGGTCTGCCATCTCGACCGCTCGCCCGTGACCGTCCAGGCCGGCAGTATGCAGTGGATGCTGGGCGACGTCAACGCCACCACCGGCATCAAGGGCGTCGGGGACCTGCTGGGCAAAGCGGTCCGCGGCAAAGCCACCGGCGAGTCCGCCATCAAGCCCGAATATACCGGCAGCGGCCTCCTGGTTTTGGAGCCCACCTATAAATACCTCATCCTGCTGGACGCAGCCGAATGGGGCGGCGGCGTGGTGCTGGACGACGGGCTGTTTCTGGCCTGCGAGTCCAGCCTGCAGCACAAGGCTGTGATGCGCTCCAACTTTTCCTCGACGGTCGCCGGCGGCGAGGGGCTGTTCAACCTGAGCCTGAACGGCCGCGGGGTGTTCTGCGTCGAATCCGACTGCCCCAAAGAGGAGCTCATTGAGATCACCTTGCAGGACGATGTGCTCAAGATCGACGGCAACTACGCCATTGCATGGAGCAAGAGCCTCAACTTCACGGTCGAGCGCTCGGGCAAGAGCCTGATCGGCTCGGCGGCCTCCGGCGAGGGCCTGGTCAACGTCTACCGCGGCACCGGCAAAGTGCTGATGATGCCCACCGCCAAAATGCCCAACATTTAAGGACGCAAAAACGGCCGGGAGCCTCGAGTGCTTCCGGCCGTTGCTTCTATTTATCCTTTGCGCACCGGAGGCCAGGCGGATTCCGCCGCCTGCTCCTCGGCTTCCCGTTCCTCTTTCAGCATCCGCTGGAAGGCCCGCTTATTCTGCACGCCGCCCCAGAGGAAGAACGCCGGGCCGAACACGCCGCCGGCCAGGTCGCACAGCCCCAGCACCGACGTCACGCCGCTGAACATCATCCCCAGCACGCCCAGCAGAAGGAGCACCGCGCCCCAGACCACAAAGAAAGTCGCGGGCTCGGCCGCCTTGCGGATGCCCAGCACCCCCACCACGATCTTGACCACGTTGAGCGCCGCGCCCAGTCCCAGCAGGATGCTGAGCGTCCCCTGCATCCCCTCGATCAGCGCGTCCAGGGTCATCCCCGAGGCTTCCAGCTCGGCGGCAAAGGCCGCGTCCTGCTGGGTCATCGCCGTCACCTGCTCCGCCAGGGAGCTGTCCAGGACGCTGCCGTAGATAAACGTTAGAATGAGCGCCAGCCCCGCGCCCGAGATCATCAAAATGGCTCCGATCAGAATATTCCGGTTTTTCTGTTTCATTCCTGTACCCGCCTTTCGTTTCGGCGGCCCTGCACGGCCGCTGTTTGGTATCAGTATAGCATCCCGGCCGGGCGGCGTCAATCAATGGGACGGCCTGGAAAATTTTTTGAAAATACCTGTTGACATTTGCCCCCGCCTCTGCTATAATAACTGACGTCGCCGGTCAAGACCACGGCGAGCCAAGCAAAACAAAACCGAATATGGGGGTATAGCTCAGCTGGGAGCCTGCTTCGTGCGGTTACGTACCCCTCAGGTTATTCACTTTCCAAAATGTCGCTCAGGTGAGCGGCGCACTTTACAATCGAATAAGAAACACCCAGAGCACCCCATCATGGGGGTATAGCTCAGCTGGGAGAGCGCTTGAATGGCATTCAAGAGGTCAGCGGTTCGATCCCGCTTATCTCCACCAAAATCAGGTGCTCTGGGTATTCTTAGATATATGACCTGCCTTATTGCAAGGCAGGTCTTTTTTAGTGTGTCGCCGTGCGACACACTCCAGGGGGAACCCATTTCTGCCCGCATACGCGGGACAGAAATTCCTTCCCCCTGGTATCCCCCTGGGGACAAAATTTAGCGCAGAACCATGCACTCGGCCCAAGGGCCTCGCACACTCTCTGCGCCAAATTTCCCTGTAGGAGTCCCATCCATCCGCACATGTCGGCTGGATGGGACCTTTTGGCATTTTTGTGGTTTTGTTTACGCCGCAACCGCTTCAAAATCCAGGCCCCGGCAGAACTGCTCAAAGTCGATGGTGAACTCGATGTGCAGCTTGTAGCCGCGGTAAACGTCTACCCTGCGGATGAGAGAGCTGACGATCATCTTTTTTGCCTCGATGCTGGCAGTGTCGTACAGCTCCGACCACGAGATGATCTCGTCGTATTGAGCGTTCAGGCTGGCCAGCACGGTTTTTCCTTCATCGTAGGCAGTCTGTGCCGCCTCCATGCTCTCCTGCAGTTCCTGGCACTTGGTTTCAGCCTCTGTCACCATTGCGCCCAGCAGATCTTTGGGGAAGGAACTCTCTCCGCGCAGGGCTTTGATGACTTCCGCTTTCAGCATATCCAGTTCATGGGCTGCTTTTGTATAGTCAGCCCGGACGCGCTGGAGCAGACATTTCCGTTCCTCCATCTTTTCCTGATAGCGGAGATTAACGATCTCGCTCTTGGGGATGGCCTTCATCCGCTCAAAGATCCGACGTACCAGCTTGTCGATGATGCTGTCCAGGATGTGGGCGGTATAACCGGTCTGACCGTTGCAGTCGGTCTGCTTGCGGGTCTTGCCGTAGCAGATGTACCGCACCCGCTTGACCACCCGGTGTGGGTCCTCCTTGCAGGGATACGACTTCCCGTTGGTGGTCAGGGCCAGCCGTGCGCCACAGTGGCCGCAGTATACGTTCCCGGACAAAAGGGACTTGCCCCTTGTGTTCATGGGGACATGGCGTTCCTGCACAGCGCTGCCAGCACGGGCGGTGCGGATGCGCTGGGCAGCCTCAAACAGTTCCGGTTCAATGATCTGCAGATGGAGCAGCTCTTGGGAGCGGCTTTCGCCGCACCGCAGGACGCCTGTATAGGTCAGGTTGCAGACAATGCCGCGGATGGTGGCATGATGCCACATCTTCCCTGTTCTGGCTCGGTAGCCCTGCCGGTTCAGGTAAGTAGCGATCCGCTGCGCACCGTAGCCCTCGTGGACGTACTTTTCAAAGATGGTCCGCACCACGGCGGCTTCGCTCTCGTTGACCACCAGATCGTAAAGCTCGTGTTTGCGCTTGTTGAAGCGCCCGCTTTTGACCAGATTATAGCCATACGGGGCAAGCCCACCCTTGAACCCGCCCGCCTCGACGAGCTGACCCAGAGCGGTCCTGGTGCGAATGGAAGTCTTTTCACTCTCCCCATCGGCCTGCCAGAAGCGGATATAGTTGGTGAGCTTGTCGGTGTGACTGTCAAAACGCTGCTGCCCTTCCTGGGTGCTCCACACCTCGATCCCCTGCTTGACGAACCACTCCACCACAAAGGGCGTCTCATCTGCAATGCGCCCGATGCGGTCAAACATGAACACCAGCAGGATATCGAACTTTTTCTGCCTGGCCAGATTCTTGATGATTTGCAGCTTGTCCCGGTTTTCTGCCCGGACTTTGTGGCCAGAGACTCCCTCCTCCTGTTCCTCATGGACAATGGTCCAGCCCATTTTGTCACAGAAGGCACGGCAGGCTTTTCGCTGCATCGGAATATCAGCCTGGTTCTTGTCATTGTGGTCCACCTGTTTGTCGGTGGAAACGCGATACAATGTGCAAACTCGGTTTTTCATGATCTTTCTCCCTTTCATTGGTTTATACAGTCAAAAGGAAGATGCATCCATACGAACTCTATGCAGTTTTCAAGGTGCACAGTGATGATCACCGTCTTGATTGTATCGCCGTTTTGGGACTGCTGCAAGGATGTCGCCAGAGGCAGAGCCGGATGTGTTGTTCACAAAGGATGCCATCAGGATCTGCTTCAGCTGATGGGTGATCGTCCTATTAGGCGTTCCGGCAAAGGAAGCCGATACTTCGTAACCATCCACACGAAAAGAAAGAGTCCTTCCAGACATTTTCTCTGCATTCCTCCTCTCAATTCATTCCCATGCTGATTTTCAGAGCCGCTTCGATCCGGTCTATTTCCTCGCTGCTGGCCTGACCAACAAATCGCTGCATACGTTGTTTGTCGAGAGTGAAAATCTGTTCTAATTATACGATAGATGGGACTCTCAGCCCGGGGTTTTGGTCAAGCAAAACGTGGGTCGGCAGACTTAGCTTCTTGTCCACTCTGGATGTAAGGGTAGCAATGATAAGTGTGGGTGAATGCTTGTTGCCTGTATCATTCTGCAGAACCACCACTGGCCGTTCCCCACCCTGCTCAGAGCCAACATGGGGTTCCATGTTGGCATAGTAGATGTCACCCCGGCTGTATCGCCAGTTTTTAGGAATCATGCAATATACCCCCTTTGTATATTTTTATGTAAGACGCCGCCCGCAGCCTGGGGCGGCGTCCCCTCAAAGGGTAAAAGCAAGAAGTTAGAACTTCATGGGCAGCACTTTCTTTTTGCTGCTCCCGTTGTAGATGCAGTAGACTTGGTAGAGGTACTTCTTGTACCCGGCCATGTTGACGCCCATGGCCCGCCCTTCCCGGTAGATGGTCAACGGGTCGGTCTTGTGCAGGCGGCTGATAAGACGGCGGGAGTCGTACTCGCCATGGTACAGCTCTACAAAGCGGACCACACCCTGGACCGTTTCGGCCCGCAGGGACTCGGGATCGCCATTCCTCTTGCGCTTAGCCGTTTTTTGCGGCGCGGGATGGCACCCGCTTGCAAAAACCGGAGCGCTGCGCCAGCTTCGCCTCCCTGTTTCATCCACCGGATGCGGTCGGCTCAGCTGCCAGGCAGCTACGATCATAGACAGAGCTTCCTTGTAGAGGTCGGCTCCCACCCGCTTGAACGCCTCGAATGCAGTGCCGATGCAGCCAAGGCGATACTTTCCACGGCGCTGGCCGTAGTCCAGCTTCAACCCCACCGATTCCGTGGCCTTCAGGAAGGCCATACACTCCGGGTCGCCGCCGTAGATCATGGCGCGCATTTTATCGCCGGGTGTCAGCCTGACAGATTCGCCGGTCTGCTGGGCAAAGAGCAGGGCTTCTTCGCTCTCGGTCATGCCTGTATACACGATGCAGCGGACCATCAAATCTTTGCCGCCATTGAGCAGCTTGAGGACTGCGATGGTGTGCTGGCCGTCGAACACATAGTAGCGGCCGCTGCGGTAGCTGACCTTGGGCGGGTTGAGCAGCCGTGGGTCAAACGCTGCTGCGATCTTGCGCACCCGGTGGATGTTCAGCTCCCGCTGGTAGCTGCCACGGGGGACTTCCAGAAACTTGCTGTTGATCATCATTTCCTGATAGGCGCTGGTGCGGCTTGTTCTCATGTAGTCCTCCTCATTTTTTGCAGGTAGTGGATTCCCTTTTCTGTAAGCTGTTGGATGCCGTCCCGGCAGGCGCTGCGGTGCTCCCTGTAGTTTTCCAGGCAGGTATCCCAGCGGAAAATCATGGTGTCCAGGGCGTCTTCCAGTTCTGCGCAGATATCGTCTGCGTCGATTTCCCCGTTGGACTGCAACATGTTGGCTGAGATATCCCGGATGGCTTGCAAGGTCTCGGCGGCGCTGCGCCTGGGCTTCGGCTTTTCTTCGGACTTCTCGGTTTCTTTGGCCTGCCGGAGCTGCTGGACCAGAGCGGGCCTCTCCTCCGGCGGAGCCTTGGCAATGGCCGCCACGGCCTTCTCTGTGGGCTTGATGCTGCCGGAAAGGATTTCCTGTTTGATGCCTGGCACAGCTTCTTCTGCGGCATCTACGCCCTGAGCGAAGTGTCCTGCTCTGCGGACATATTTCTCGTTTAGATTGTTTTCTCGGGCAATTTTTTCCGCCGTACGCTCAGGATTTTGGTTGTGGACATTTTGTCCACAACCACTTCTTTCAACTGAAGTGTATTGATTTTCTCTAAACCGTTCGGCCAACTTTTCTGCATCGTACTGCTGTCCGATCAGATATTTGAACTGCTGCGGCGTCAGGTTCCGTCGGCCCAACTGGTTCTTGCAGATCCAGGCGATAGCTGCGTACCGGTCGGGAAACTCCTTCTCATAGGTAGTGAACTGAATTTCGGGGTGCTTTTGAAGGATACGATAGCGGTTGTGACCGTCCACGATCACGCCATCCCAGACAATGAGCGGGTTGATGACCACTCCGTCCGCCAGAATGTTTTCCTCCAGTTGTTTCATCTCTTCCTCACAAAGCGGCGGAATCTTGCCCTTAAACTCGGGGTCAATGGTTAGATGCAGGGACATAGGTTCTTACCTTTCGACGGGTGGTGTCTCGGTGAGCCGCAGCAGGCTGGACATAATAGTCAAAACCATAGCGGCTCTGGCAGTAAGTACAGATATCCTTGGTCTGCTGGTGAACGTCTGCCCGGCGCAGGAATGCTTTCCTGGCGTCCTGAAACGAGTGCAGACAGACCGGACACAGGGTCATAAGGGATGCCGGGTCGACTTTGTATGCGTTATTACGGCTCATAGGATCGTCCTCCTTTTATAGGTATGTAAAAAGCCCACCGTCCGGGGTTCTGTGCCCTTGGGCGGTGGGCTGAAATCTTGTTTGGTTCCCTCCCCCATTTGTCCTCGACACCCCGGGGAGGGTTGGGAACCTTCTGGCGGCGGATTTGCACCGCTCCATCGGCTTTTCAGCCGCCCCGCCTTCTTTGTGGCCGGGCCGCGAGTTACGGAAGTATCATTGTCTGGAAGTACCAGAAGGCTGCTTATTCACTTTTCAAGGTCCACTGGCTTCGGGCTTGTCCCTCCGTCTGGGGGAGGCCCTTGCTGTGACTCTATGATACCTTAGATTTTTCCATTGCGGGAGTGACTCATAGTACACCTTTTAGTGTACTCTTAGTACACCTCTTACAGCATGCGCTTTGCTTGTTCAATAATTTCTATTGCTCCTGCAAGTTTCTCTTTGGCAGCATCTGTTTGCGACTTTTTACCCAAGATCAGAAAATCCAATGAAACATCATATGTAAGGGCAATTTGAGCCATCAAATCGAGCGAGCAGGCACGGCGACCACGTTCAATGGACTTCAGATGGTCAAGGCTGATGTTCAGCTGATCTGCAAATTGCATTTGTGTATAATGTAAATCCTCTCTCATAGCCCGAATTCTAATTCCACATTCCATAATGTCAAAGCGCATAGGGTTATCCTCCAGATTTTGACGCGTGTATAGACATGCAAAATCTGAAGATCAAGGATATCTGGCGATATATGTTTCCCAGTGTTGGCGCATCTGTCACTCCCGTGGGGCGACGGAAGCGACAACCAGATAGCAAATAAAAAAGGCCGGCAGACAGCCGCAATTTCCCTAAGGAAATCGCTTCCGTCTGCCGGCTCGTCCGGCCTATAGCCGGTTCAGTCCTATCGAACAAACTTTTGACTCCTGAATTCTGTTCCTAAGGGCTTGTACCCAGTTCAACAGCAGCTACAGTATGTCTCATTCCATATTCAGTTTTATGTATAATGAAGGGCTAGTTCTTAACCTAGATCGTCAAACTAGAATCCTGCGTGGGTTACTGTCACCTTGTTCCGTTCCATTTCAATCACCCAGTGCCGCCTGCATTTAGGGCATTGATGGTAGCCCATAACAATGATTCTTCCGCACATAAGCCGTGTGC
>NBJMR02800__coassemble_1418_pt1 | contig 44020 bp, 38 predicted proteins | sample NBJMR02800__metabat2_low_PE_044 | metagenome-assembled genome bin NBJMR02800
TGAAAGGTTCCGGCGACCGCATCACCGAACGGGAATACTGGGCGCAGCGGCGCGGCCAGCGCCGTCTCGACTACGCCAACGCCAAGGACGCCGCTTCCGGCCTGCCCATCCGGCAAACCAAGTACGAAACCGAGAAAGCTGCCCTGCGCAAAAACATCCGTTCCGTTCTGCAAAAGGCGGCCAGCCTGGAGGACTTCTCCGCCCAGCTTTTGCAGGAGTATGGCATCATTCTCACCGAGAGCCGCGGCCGGTTCAGTTACCGCACTGCCGACCGGACAAAACCCATTACCTCTCGCAAACTGGGCGATGATTTTTCCAAAGAACAGGTTTTGATTACCCTTGCTGAAAATGCCGAACGCCAGAAAACCGCCGCTCTCCGCCGTGCCGACCCGCACCCTGATAAAGTCAGCCGCCTGATCGACATTCAGGCCAAGCTAGCCTCGGGCAAACGTGCTGGTTACGAGCGCTGGGCCAAGGTGTTCAACCTCAAGCAGTTATCCAAATCGGTGACGCTTTTGTCGGAGCACAGCGTAAGCACCGAGGCTGAGTTGGCGCAGCGTATCGCCGAATTTCAGTCCCAGTACAGCGAAGCGCTCGAGGTGGTCAAAGACTTGGAAGCCCGCATCGACGAGAACCGGGAACGGAGCTGTCACGTTTCGGCCTACCTCCAAAACCGAAAGATCGCCCAGCAGTCTAAGCACGCCGAGAATCTCGCCGAGTATCAGGAAACACACCGCGCTGAGCTGACAGCTTATCAGGCGGCAGCCGCCTATTTCAAGGCCCAAAAAATTACCAAACTGCCCAACCTGAAACAGCTGAAAGCCGAGCGTGAAGAATTGATTTCTGAAAAGGCGCAGTTCTACCAAAAGTACCGCGAAGCGCATAAAGCCTGGATGGACCTGAGCACCGCACAGCAAAATCTGGAGGCCCTGCACCGCGCAGAGGGCCGCCGCGAGATGACGAGAGGAGGGCAGCATGAAACAGCAGACATTGGTCATTGACCCGGAATTTAAGGCGCAAATCCCGCCTCTGACCGAGGATGAGCGCAAGCAGCTTGAAGAAAACATTCTGGCCGACGGTGAAATACTGTCTCCCATCCTTGTCTGGAACGACACCATTGTGGACGGGCACAACCGCTATGAAATTCTGCAAAACCATCCAGAAATTTCCTTTACCGTTTATCCTTTGACTTTAGAGAACCGGGAGCAGGTGCTCGCCTGGATCTGCAAGAACCAGCTTGGCCGTCGGAATCTGACGCCCGAACAAAAGAAATTTTTGATGGGGAAGCAGTATGATGCGGAAAAGCAAACCAAAGGGTTCCACGGCAACCAGCACACGCTCCCGGCCTTATCAGGTGGTGTTCAAAATGAACATCAGCAAACCGCCGAGAAAACCTGTGAGCGCATTGCACGGGAAAACCGCGTCAGTTCCAGTTCTGTCCGGCGGGCAGCCCTGTTTGCCCAAGGCGTAGACCTTGCGGATAAACTCTGCCCCGGCATCCGGCTGCAGGTCCTTCGCGGTGACTTGAAAGCCCCGGATATCCTATTTGAACGTCTGGCCAAGGCTGCGCCGGAGGAGTACGACGTTATCCTGGAACAAATCAAGAATCCCCGGCCCAAGACAAAACCCACTGCCAAACAGCAAGCGCCCCAGTTGCAGGAGCATCTGCCCACCAGCTATACAGCAGCAAAACTGCCATACGCCGAACCGCACTTCGAGGAAGTTGGAGGTTACCCCAAAGATCCTTCTGCCGCTTACGCCCAACTGGACGTTGCCGCGGCCAAGATGCAGGAAACCTGGACCTTTATTTTTAAGCAGACACCCAACCTTCGCACCGACCCGGAGCATCGGAAAGCTGTACAGGCGATTCTGGAAAAGCATCTGAACTTTCTAAACACGCTGTCGCGCAGCCTGGAATTCTCAGAGGCAGACGAGGAAAGGTCCGCATAGTCCCAACCGGGCATGATGAGGACGCATTGATTTACCTCGGCCACACCCCCAATGAAAAACACTCAGGGAAGTAAAAATTTCCCGCCCCTCCTGCCCATGAACCCGCCCAAAAGGGCGCGTTCGGGGCGGGAGGGCGGCTGGGGCGCGTATTTCTGTATTCCGCACAGAAAAAATTTAGAGGCCGGCTCTGGAGCAAAGCAGGGGCGGCCTCTCGTATTCCACACTTGGGGCTTTGCAGACTGATTATCCCCAAGAGCCAGGCAGTGGACCGGAACAGGAGGTGGACTTGAACAAAAAGAAAAAAGTCGTCAACACTTCGATCTATCCTGATGAGGTCATCGAGCGTCTGGCCTGGTGCTTCTATCCTGCCATTTTGGAGTGCTTCAACAGCGAGGAAGGCCAGCGGGCCTTCGCCGCCTGGCAGGCAGAACAGGCCAGACCCACAGCCAAAGAAAAACAGGACGTTCCCGCCGGGGAACGCCCTGTTTTACACACGGACCGCAAACGGCTTTTTTCAGACATGGCGCACCCTTCGGGGTGCGCCTTTTTACTTTTCAACCAAGAAGAACGAATCAGGCTAATTTAGCCCTTCGGTGTATCTGTACAATCAGCAATCCACCCACTCCATTTCCTGCTCGACTTTCCAAAAAGTCTTCCATCGAAAATAGGGATAGTTTGAAATGCTTCCTGTCCTTCTTTGATGGACAAATCGCTCATCATCTCACTTTATCCTCCTGGTAATATCCTATCGTTTTCTTTCATGAGCAGCTTTTTCAAGCCGAAATGGAATGAGTCAGGCCAACTGCACTTTCGAAAAAGTACTCTGCTTCGATTTTCTCGGCAAAATAAAAATCCTGCCATGCAAAACCGAGGATAGATTCTGATGCGAACCGGAGCGGTACAGGTTCAAAACGGAACCCTGCTATTCCTGAATGTTGTTCCTTTTGAGGATGGACTGAATATATTCCACGTTTTGATCGTAGTCATTTTCGTAATAACAGGCATACAGCACATAGAGGATGGTAAAGATCGCCATTTCCACCGAAATGGAAGAAAAATAAATGGGACCGTTTTGCTTGGAAGGAATATACAGCACCGAGGCGAAATCCTTCATGTTATAGATTTTGTTGTGCATGGAGGTGATCAGCAGCAGCGGCGAAGTGCTGCGGGAGAGAATGGACACAACCTGCGCCAGAGCGATGGAAGATTTTCCGCTGTAGGTAATGACAATGGAAAGCTCGTCCTGGGTGGCACGGTAGGCCGAAAAGACACCTTCGCCCTCCAGATGCATGACCTCAACGTTCTTGTTGATGCGCTGCATATTGAATTTGAAGATGTTGGCCACCGACAGGTAGGTTGAGGTGCCATAGATCTTGATCCGCTTGGCGTCGAGAATCAGGCGGCTGGCCTTTTCAAAGCTGGCCACGTCATTGATGGCAAATACATCTTTGAGCGTGTGTTCCAGAATATTAAAGATGGTGTTTTCAATGTCCTTGGTGGACATATTCATCCGCAGCGGGTTATCGTAGTTGATCACCACGTCGGGAAAGGTGGTCGCGCTGTGCTCCTTTACGAATGCAACGCGGAAATCGTTGTAGTTCTTGAAGCCCAGCTTGCGAACAAAGCGGGAAATGGTGGCAGGGGAAACATAGGACTGCCGGGCCAGGTCATTCAGCTGGATGCTAGCCACCGTCTCGGCATTGCTCAGCAGAAAGGAAACCAGAGAAGTCTCGGTGCTTGTCAGCTTGAGTTTTCCAATTTTTTCCAGAATGGTCAGAGGCTCCTGTTCGTCTGGCGAGGAATGGGAAGAAGAGGTCATATGTTTCATCTCCTTGGTACTAAAAGAAATCGCCAAAAGAATCTTGGTTTCAACGATGAATTATAGTATAACACACAAAAAGCGATGTAGTCAATCAGAAAAATGTGAAATCCAGCAAAAGGATGAAATGAAATTTACTTTTGCTCTGCAAAGTGTCAGAAAGCGGAACAGACTTTCAGAACGCAGAAAACGTATTGCATTTGAAAAGAGCCATTAGTATAATAAAAGCACCAAAATAGTTTAAAAAAATTGTGCACAATAGCTAAAGTGTGCCGGGCGCGCAGGCACATCTGATGCAAAATGAAATTGTGAAAGGATGAAAGCAATGGCGAAGAAAGAGTTACAATACAAGTTTCCCGAAGGGTTTCTCTGGGGCGGCGCGATAGCCGCCAACCAGACAGAAGGTGCCTGGCTAGAGGACGGCAAAACCCCGCAGACCACAGACGTCATGGTTGGCATCGAGAATGACGGCCATACCCCAGGCATCCGTTACAACACGGAGACCGGCCGGTACGAAATCGCACAGGATCCCAACAAAGTGTACCTGGCCAATACGGGTATTGATTTCTATCATCGCTACAAGGAAGACATCAAGCTGATTGCCGGCATGGGGTTCACCTGCTTCCGGACCTCCATTTCCTGGGCACGGGTTTATCCCGGCGGTGACGCTATGCAGCCCAACGAAACGGCTCTGAAGCATTACGATGATGTGATTGACACCATCCGCTCCTATGGGATGGAGCCGATCATCACCATCACCCACTTCGATAATCCTCTGGACATGATGATCAAGTACAACGGCTGGTCCAACCGCAAGTGCATTGATCTGTATCTGCGCTACTGCGACACCATCTTCCGCAGGTACGGTTCCAAGGTCAAGTATTGGCTGACCTTCAACGAAATCAACAACCTGTTCCGCAGGCCCTTTGCGGCGGCAGGCGTGCTGCCCAGCCACACCGACCCCAGCAAGAAGTTCTTCGATGAGAACTACACCGAGAAGGAAATGCACCAGGCTCTGCACAACACCATGCTGGCCAATGCACTGAGCGTCCGGTTGTTCCACAAGCTGGTGCCCAACGGCAAGATCGGCTGCATGATGGCCGGTTCCCACGCGGCGGTGTATGCAGCCACCTGCAATCCGGATGACGTGCTGGCCACCATCGACGCCAAACGTGAAACCTATCTGTTCACCGATATCATGTGCGCCGGCTACTATCCCTTCTGGCTGACCAAGCTGTGGGAAAAGCGGGGCGTTCGCCCCGAGATCCGGGATGGGGAGCTGGAGATCATCCGGGACAACACGGTGGACTATCTGGGCTACAGCTACTACTTCTCGAATGTCTGCAAGCACGAGGAAGGCCACATGTACGACGGCGGCGCTCTGGTTCCCGGCGGCGCCAAGACAACCAACGAGTACTGCAATGAGTTCAGCCCCGATCCCTGGCGTTTCCGGAAAGATCCCAAAGGCTTCCGCATCCTGATCGAGGAGTACGCGGACCGGTATCATCTGCCGATGTTCATAGCGGAGAATGGCATCGGCCTGTATGAGGATGAGTCCAACGGCGTGCCCATTCAGGACCCGGAGCGGGTCAAGTACCTGGAAGAGCACCTCAAACAGCTTCACATGGCCATCGAAGATGGAGCGCCAGTGTTTGGCTACTGCTGGTGGGGGCCCATTGATCTGGTGTCGTCCGGATCGGGCGAGATGGATAAGCGCTATGGCTTTATCTACGTAGATTACCACAATGACGGTACCGGCGATATGCACCGGTCCATCAAGCAGAGCTACTATCGGTACAAGGAGATTATTGAAAACAACGGGCTGTAAAGGGACAGCCCGGCACAAGGAGAACAGTGGCTATACAATTCTGGTAAAGGAGGATCATAATGGATTATCGTGCAATTGGCTTAAAAGCCCTGGAAATTGTGGGCGGCAAAGACAATATCAAAAATGTGACCCACTGTGCTACACGGCTTCGCTTTGAGGTAAAAGACCACAGCAAAGTCCAGATTGACAAGTTGAACTCGGTGCCCGGCGTTTTGAAGGCGCTGGAATCCGCTGGACAGTTCCAGTTTGTGATTGGCCCCAGTGTGAACGAGAGCTATCAGGCTGTGGTGGATGCAATCGGCATTGCAGGGGGCGTGGTGGATGACAACCACCCGGAGGACATGGCTACCCTCAAGAAAGAGGACAAAACCGATCTGATCCAGAAGGCTCTGGGCCTGATCACCGGCATCTTCATTCCCATTTTGCCGGCACTGATTGCCTCCGGTATGATCAAGGCACTGCTGACCATCCTGACCCGGCTGGCCCTAGTCAATACCGAATCCGGCATCTACACCATCGTCACCTTTGTGGCTGACTCGGTGTTCTACTTCCTGCCTGTCATGCTGGCGGCCACCAGCGCCAAAGTGTTCGGCATGTCCCAGGGCCTGGCCATGATGCTAGGCGCCATGCTGCTGCACCCCACCTTCACCGCTGCCGTGTCGGACGGTACCATGCTGGATATCTTTGGCCTAAGCGTCCGGATGACCAGCTACAACGCAACTGTTATCCCCATCATCCTGATAGTCTGGGTTGCCAGCTATATTGAGAAGTTCTGCACTAAGTTCCTGCCGGACGTCATTAAATATGTCGTCCGTCCGCTGATCGTCATGATTGTCATGATTCCTCTGTCCTTCTGCGTGCTGGGCCCCATTGGCGCCTTCCTGGGCGACGGTCTGGCTGCCCTGCTTACCTGGCTGCAGAACACTGTGCCCTGGCTGCTGCCCACCTTCATCGGCGCAATCGCTCCTCTGATGGTTCTGTTTGGCCTGAACAACTGCACCATTCCCCTGATCTATGCCCAGATGGCCGTGAGCGGCTACGAGACCGTTGCCGGCCCCGGCATGCTGGCTCACAACATCTCTGAGGGCGCAGCTTCCCTGGCACTGGCCCTCAAGACCAAGGATACCTCCATCCGTCAGGAAGCCCTGACCACCAGCTTTACTGCTCTGTTCGGCGGCGTCACTGAACCTGCCATCTACGGCTTTACCCTTCGCTTCAAGAATGTCCTGCCCTGTGTCATGATTGGCGGTGCTGCTGGCGGCCTGTTTGCCGGCCTGAGCGGACTGGTTCGCTATGCAACCGCAGCGCCCTCCATCATCACCCTGCCCACTTACATGGGTGAAGATCCCAGTAACATCTGGAAAGCAGTTACAACGCTGGTCATCGCCTTTGTGGTAACGTTTGTGCTGGTGTTCTTCGTCAAGACCGATGATACCAACAAGGTCATCAAGAACGATGTCGTTACCAGTCAGCTGAAATAATCGTATAAATCCAACGCGGGATTGCACAGTATTGCAGAAATTGTAGTGCTGTGCAATCTTCTATACAGGAGGCAGAATATGGCTGAAAAAAATTTACAGTATCCCTTTCCGGAAGGATTTTTGTGGGGCGGAGCCATTGCCGCCAACCAGAGTGAAGGCGCCTGGCTGGAAGATGGTAAAAAGCCCCAGGCAACGGATGTCATGGTAGGCATCATTACCGACGGCCATACCCCCGGCGTAAAATACAACCCCGAGACGGGCAAATATGAGATGAGCCTGTACCCGGATAAGGTGTATCTGGCCCACGAGGCCATCGACTTTTACCATCGCTACAAGGAGGACCTGCAGCTGATGGCAGGTATGGGAATGAACTGCTTCCGCACCTCCATCTCCTGGGCGCGGATTTTCCCCAACGGGGATGAGCTGGCCCCCAATGAGGCTGGCCTGAAGCATTACGACGACCTGTTCGACACCATGTTGTCCCTGGGGATGCAGCCGATTGTTACCATCACCCATTTCGACACCCCGCTGCACCTGATGTGCGAGTACAACGGCTGGTCCAACCGGAAGATGATCCGCTTTTTCCTGAATTACTGCAATGTGATTTTCCGCCGGTATGGCTCTAAGGTGAAGTACTGGCTGACCTTCAACGAGATCAACAATATTTTCCGGATGCCCTTTGCAGCCGGCGGCGTCATGCCCAGCCACTACGACCCCAATGCCGCCGATTTTGCTGCCAACTACACCCAGAAAGAGCTGCATCAGGCTCTGCACAACACCATGGTGGCCAATGCTGAATGCGTCCGCCTGTTCCATAGCCTGGTGCCCAACGGGAAGATCGGCTGTATGATCGCAGGTTCCCACCTGGCCACCTACCCGGCAACCTGCGACCCCAAAGACGTGCTGGCCACCCTGGATGCCCGCCGCAACACCTTCCTTTTCACCGACATCATGGTGGCCGGCGTCTACCCGGAATATCTGCGCAAGATGTGGAAAGACCAGGGCATTGAGCCGGAAATCCAGGACGGCGAGTTGGAACTGATTCGGGACAACACGGTGGATTACATCGGCTTCAGCTACTACTATTCTAATGTGTGCAATGCAGCAGTGGGGGCGGAATTCTTTGAGGGCACCCTGACCAAGGGTAGCCGCAAGGTGCGCAACCCCTATATCACTGAGTTCAGCCCCAGCCCGTGGAATTTCCCGCTGGACCCCATGGGAATCCGCTACGTGCTGGAAGAATACACCGACCGGTATCACAAACCCCTGTTCATCATGGAAAACGGCCTGGGCCTGGACGAAACCGAGGTACCCGGGCAGATGATCCAGGATCCTGAACGGGTGAAGTTCCTGGAAGATCACCTGAAACAGGTGTCGCTGGCCATTCAGGATGGCTGCAACGTGCTGGGCTATCTGTGGTGGGGCCCCATCGACCTTGTTTCTTCCGGTACAGGCGAAATGCGCAAGCGCTACGGCTTCGTCTATGTGGACCGCCACAACGACGGCACGGGAGACCTGCACCGCTCGATCAAGGCGAGCTATTACCGCTATAAGGAAATCATTGCGAACAATGGACTATAAGGATGGAGGACAGATTTATGGAAGTGGTCAGAAGTTTTCCCAAAGGATTCATGTGGGGTGCATCCACCAGCGCTTACCAGTGTGAAGGCGCTGCCCTGGAGGATGGCAAAAAAGAGAACCAGCAGGACGTCATCAACCGCGAGATCCATAACGAGTACAGATATGCAGACTGCTCGGTGACATCGGATCATTACCATCACTACAAGGAGGACGTGGCCCTGATGGCAGAGATGGGCTTTACTTCCTACCGATTTTCAATCAACTGGTCCCGGGTGCTGCCGGACGGCATTGGCGAATCCAACCCCAAGGGCGTGGCCTTTTACCACAATTTGATCAACGAACTGAAAGCCCACAACATCGAGCCGATTGTCACCATGTGGCACTATGACCTGCCTATGGCCACTGTAGAGCGGGGCGGCTGGGGCACCCGGTCCATTGTGGATGAGTTCGAGTATTATGCCCGGTTCATCTGCAAGGAGTACGGCGATCAGGTGAAGTACTGGCTGACCATCAACGAGCAGAGCATCGTGGTCAACTACATTGACCGCAAGAACAAGATCACCAAAGAACAGCAGTTTGATCCACGGTTCCGCTACCAGGCCAACCACTACATGAACCTGGCCCATGCCAAGGCCGCCATTGCGGTTCATGAGCTGGTTTCTGGCGGCAAGTGCGGCGCAGCGTTGGATATGGCACCCTATTATCCCCACACCTGTGAGCCCAAGGATGTCATGGCTGCCAAAAACGCCAACGACTTCAAAAACTACTTCTACATGGATGCCTACATCAAGGGCGTGTATACCCCTTCGGTCATCAAGTATCTGGAACGCCAGGGCCTGATGTTCGACATCCAAGAAGGCGACATGGAGCTGATCAAGAAGGGCTCTGAGTGCTTTGACTTCCTGGGCATCAACTACTACCAGAGCCAGTGCGTCAAGGCGCCTACCCCCGGTCTGGCCCGCCGCTCCAAGCAGAACAACAAGATTGGCAAGGGCGGCCATGTTACCTACGAGGTGCAGCCGGATCTGTTTGAGGGCTGCCTGAATGAGACCATCGGCGCTACCGATTTCTCGATGCCCATTGATCCCATGGGCCTGCAGTATGTGCTGGAGGACATCAACGACCGCTATCACATCCCCACCATGATCTGTGAAAACGGCTTCGGCGCCTACGACAAGCTGGAAGTTGACGGTTCCATACATGATCTGTACCGAATTGAGTACCTGCGGGAACACATCAAAGCCATGAAGGCCGCCATCGAAAACGGTGCGCAGGTTCTGGGCTACAATCCCTGGTCTGCCTTTGACCTTCTGTCCACCAGCAACGGCATTGCAAAGCGGTATGGCTTTGTGTATGTAGACCGCACCGATGATGACGTCAAGGAGTGCAAGCGCTACAAAAAGGACAGCTTCTACTGGTACAAGAATGTGATCGCCACTAACGGCAAAAATCTGGAATAATCTGAAAAAGCGCCCCATTTGCAGCAGACAGCACTGTGCAGATGGGGCGTTTTTTGACGCCCGGAGGAAGGCGGCCTGCAGCAGCCCCGACCGGGTCCGGGCTGGCTGTCTTAGTCCATTCATATCATTGCGAGCAGGGTCAAGGGTGTTCCCCAATGGAAACGTCCCGTCTTGTATAAACATCTTTTTTTGGCCGCAATGAAATAAATCAGGCTCACTGTGCTTTTTGAGAGATGCCTTGATTCAATTCGCCTAGGAAAACAAAAAATCCGAACCCTTCTCCAATCGGAAACAGGTTCGGATTTTTCTTGTTTGGTGGGCGCGGGTGGATTCGAACCACCGAAGCATTAAGCAGCAGATTTACAGTCTGTCCCCATTGGCCACTCGGGAACACGCCCTTATTTTGTTTGGCCGGCTTGTCTTGCCGGACGACTTGTTTATTTTACCACAGGCTTTGCGGTTTGTCAACAGCTTTTTTGAGATTTTTCAGGCCCGCCCGATGCGGTGTCCCTGTCCTCTCTGGCTATCTTTGCCCCTGCGGTGCGGCCGGCTGCGCCGGACTGCTTGCTTATTCTAGCACCCGGCGCGAGATTTGTCAACAGCCAATTTTGCTTTTGCTGTGAGATTGGTATCTACTGACAAAATTTTTGAATCCTCTTGTCTTTTTTCAGGCGGTACTTTATAATAATGACAGCGGCACACGGCGCGGGGCGGCAGTCCTCGGTTTTTGTCTGCCGCGGTCCGGCCAAACCCGTGAAGGAGGTATTTTACAAACCATGGATATCATCGGACAATTTACAAGTCTGTTCTCGAACTTCGGGAACCTGACCTGGCAGATGCTGGTCATGTGGATCGTAGGCGGCCTGCTGATCTACCTGGCCATTGCCAAAAAGATGGAGCCCAGCCTGCTGCTGCCGATGGGCTTCGGCGCCATCCTCGTCAACCTGCCCCTGTCGGGCGCCATCACCCAGGGCGACACCGAAGGCCCCCTTTCGGTGCTGTTCCAGGCAGGTATGTCGAATGAGCTGTTCCCCCTGCTGCTGTTCATCGGCATCGGCGCCATGATCGACTTCGGCCCCCTGCTGGAAAAGCCCTGGCTGATGCTGTTCGGCGCAGCCGCCCAGTTCGGCATTTTTTTCACCGTCTGCCTGGCGGGCATCTTCTTTGATCTGAACGACGCCGTTTCCATCGGCATCATCGGCGCGGCCGACGGCCCCACCGCCATCTTCGTGGCCAACACCCTGGGCTCCCAGTACCTGGGCGCCATCATGGTAGCCGCCTACAGCTATATGGCCCTGGTGCCCATCGTCCAGCCGCCGGTCATCCGCGCCATCACCACCAAAAAGGAGCGGCGCATCCGCATGGCCTACCAGAAGGGCAGCGTCACCCGCACCACCCGCATCCTGTTCCCCATCGTGGTTACAGTGGTGGCCGGCCTGGTCGCCCCCGCCAGCGTGGCGCTGGTCGGCTTCCTGATGTTCGGCAACCTGCTGCGTGAGTGCGGCGTGCTGAACTCCCTGAGCGAGACCGCCCAGAACGCCTTGGCCAACCTGATCACCATCCTGCTGGGCATGACCGTCGCCAGCCAGATGACGGCCGACAAATTCGTCCGCCCCGACACCCTCCTGATTCTGGCTCTGGGCCTGTTCGCCTTCGTGTTCGACACCGCGGGCGGCGTCCTGTTCGCCAAGCTGCTCAACATCTTCCTGCCCGAGGGCAAGAAGATCAACCCCATGATCGGCGCGGCCGGCATCTCGGCCTTCCCCATGAGCGGCCGTGTGGTCAACCAGATGGGCTTGGCGGAGGACAACCAGAACTTCCTGCTGATGTACTCCATCAGCGTCAACGTTTCGGGCCAGATCGCCTCGGTCATCGCCGGCGGCCTGCTGCTGACCCTGATGGGCGCATAAAAGAGCTGGCTACCGCCATGCTCCAGGGGGGACCCATTTCTGCGCGCAGCCGCGCGTCAGAAATCCTTCCCCCCTGGTATCCCCCTTTTGGACAAAATAGCCTGGCAAACCGTGCACGCGGCCTTGCGGCCTCGCACACTCCCGCCAGTCTATTTCCCTGAATGTGTCCAGACCGTACGCACATGTCGTCCGGTCTGGACGCAATAGAATGCTATAGAAAGGGCTTTGTTATGAACTTCGCTTCTCTGGCCCAGACCCTGCCGATCATGCTGATCGGTATGGTGGGCATTTTCCTGGTCATCGCGGTCATCATCCTGGTGGTCATGCTGCTGGGCAAACTGACCGGCAACCGCTGAAAAACCTGCAAAAAAGCCTGTGGCTCTTACCAGAGCCACAGGCTTTTTCCGTGTGCGCAAAACGCCGCATTGTTTATACTTCCGCTTTGGCGCGGGAGAGGAAGCGTTCCAGCTCGTCCAGGTGCTTTTCCGCCACCGCGCGGCCGGTGTCGTAGACCCGCTGCAGCTGGCGGGGGTCGCGCTCCATTGCGCCGATCTCCAGAGCGATGGGCGGCCGGACGACGTAGGCCTCCCCGGCCTCCTCCAGCATCGAGATATAGGCAAGCGTCTCGTTGTACCGCTCGTGCCGGTCGGCCACCGCCGCCACAAAGGCGGGGTAGCGGGCATAGCGGGCCCGGATGGCGGGCAGGAGCTTGTTTTTCTTTTTCTCGTAGTCCTTCGGCTGGGTCAGGACGATGACGTTGCGCCTGTAGCCGATGGACTCGAAGAAGCGCACCGGGATCGAATCCGCGATGCCGCCGTCCAGCAGCCTGTGCTGCCCGATCTTGACGGTGCGGGCGGCCAGTGGCATGGAGGCCGAAGCCTGCATCCACTTCAGGTCCTCGGCGCCGCCGGTGCGGCACTTGTGGTAGACCGGGTCGCCGGTGCGCAGCTCGGTGCACACCACGAAGAACTCCATCGGGGAGGCGGCAAACGTCTCCACATCGAAGGGGTCCAGCTTTTCCGGGATCTCGTGGTAGCAGAACTGCTCGCTGTACAGGTCTCCGGTGTGCAGCAGGTTGTGGAAGCTGGCGTACCGCTTGTCGTTGCAGTAGGCCAAATTGTAGCGGATGGCCCGGCCCGGCTGGTGCGACTTGTAGTTGCAGCCGAACACCGCCCCCGCCGACACCCCGACCGCGCCGTCGAAGGTCACGCCGTGCTCCATCCAAACATCGGTGACGCCCGCGGTGAACATCCCCCGCATGGCGCCGCCTTCCAGGATCAATCCGGTTTTCATGATTCCCGCACTCCCCTCTTGTTGCAGCTTCCAGCCTGCGGCGCGCCCGTGCAGCCGCCGCGTCTGGCGCCATTGAACACAGTATAATCAAAAACTGCCAAAAGCACAAGAGGGCAGCGCCCAAAAACCGGCCGCCGCCCCCGCGCGTTTTTTGTAAAATTTTCGCCGGAAAGCTATTGCCACCCCTGCCGCAATCCGTTATACTGTTTGGTAACAAGAGAAGAAGTGTGAGCCGCCGCAAGGCGGAGGGAGGAGCCAAAGCATGAAACTTCTGGAAGAGCGCATCCGCAAAGACGGCATCGTCCGGGCGGGCGGGGTGCTGAAAGTCGACAGCTTTATCAACCACCAGATGGACATTCCCCTGTTCCGGGAGATGGCCCGGGAATGGAAGCGCCTTTTTGCGGGCAAGCCCATCAACAAGGTGCTGACCATCGAGGCCAGCGGCATCGGCATTGCGGCCATCGTCGCCAGCGAGCTGGATGTGCCGGTGGTCTTTGCCAAAAAGGCCATGAGCATCAACCTGGACTACGACAACTACGAGACGCAGATCCAGTCCTTCACCCACAAGAAGATCTACAACGTCATCGTCTCCAAAAAGTTCCTCGGCCCGGAGGATCACCTCCTGATCGTGGACGACTTTTTGGCCAACGGCTGCGCCCTGATGGGCCTGCTGGACCTGGCCGAGCGGGCCGGCGCCACCGTCGAGGGCATCGGCATCGCAGTGGAAAAGGGCTTCCAGCACGGCGGCGACCTGGTCCGCGCCCGCGGCATCCAGCTGGAATCCCTCGCCATCATCGAATCCATGGACGCCGACACCGGCGAGATCGTTTTCCGCCCCCAGCCCCACCAGAGCTGACTGTTTTTCTTCACTGGCCGGCAGCACAAAACTGCAAAGAAGGAGGTTCACTATGAAAAAGTATTCCGTACGTCTGCTCTTTGCAACGCTGGGATTGATCCTTCTCAGCGGCGCTTTTCCTGCAGCGTCCGCCGCATCAGAAGATGCCGCTTCCATCCGGCGTTATGAGACCGCCGAACCAGTCACATCGGTCGTTGTTTCTGCTCAAACTACCAACGTTATTTTTCAGCAGGGAGAAAGCGATACCATTTGCGTTGATACAAAGCCCGACGCCGTGGGAGAATATGCCTACACTTTTTCCATGGAAGATGGCCGCTTGACCATCCATGTAGACGCTGTTGCGCCGGGCACATACGAGCAGATCGGCCCGTTCCCCCTTCTTATGGACAAAAAACCAACCGGATACCGGAACACACTGATCGTTACCTTGCCCGGCAAAACCTATCACGCCCTCAGCGCCGAGGTTAAAAACGTTGGTTCCGTTACCTTCCGGGATGTATCGGCCAATACCATTACGGCCGACAGCCCTGGCAGTATCCATTTCGACCACACAGCGGCCGACATTTATCAGTGCAAGACTAACATCGGCGGCATACGCGGTACATTGACCGGCCGCCTGGCTGATTATACCATCACAGCCAACTCCGGCTTGCGTCTTTCCAATCTGAATCCCCAGACTATCCCGAACAGTGAAAAAAGCATTTCCTTTTATGCGGGGTCATTCATAAACGTCCATTTTACCGATGAAACAGCCCCCGCCGAAGCAGCTGCCCCTGCCGATCCGGCAGAAAGCACTGCATCGCCCCGATTTACCGGGGTAGGTTCGTTCCGTCTTTATTTTTAATTCTTTACCAGCAAAAAGCCGCCTGCGGAAAACACCGCAGGCGGCTTTTTGCCGTCTCGTTTCAGTTTGCGTCGATCAGCTTGCCCAGGCTGAAGGAATAGATGCCCTTGTACGTCACCTTTTTGGGGGCGAAGCGCTTTTCCACCGCGATGGCGTAGAGGTTCAGCTGGGGCCGGTAGGCGGCCAAAAAGTCCGCCTCGGTCTTGCCGCGGTCGGTCTTGTAGTCCAGCAGTTCCAGGTGGTCAGGGAAAACCAACAGGATGTCGGCGATGCCCTGCACCAGCACCTGGGCCCCGCCCGCAGCGGGGGGCATTTCCTCGGGGGTCTGGCCCTGGGCGGCCAGCACCGCGCCGGCGGGCAGGGCCGTGATGAAGGCGTACTCCCGCAGCACCTGTTCCGCCGCCAGCACCCGCCGGAACGCCTCCCCGCCAAAGAAGCGGGCCAGCCGGGCAAGGTCCAGCTTGTCTGCGATTTCGGGGGCGGTCAGCCGGGCTTCGGTCTGGCGGTCCCGCTCGGCGGCCAGCGCGGCCAGCAGGGCGGCCTGGCCCTCGCGGGCAGGGGCGGCCAGCGCGGCGAAATCGGCGTGTTCCATAAAGGCGTGCAGCGCGGTGCCCATCTCGGCGGCAGAAAGACCCTCCTTGGCCAGGAAGGCGGGGCGTTCCAGCGAGGTCTCCCCCGCCTTGTGGACGACGCTGGTCACGCTGACCTTGGCGGGCACTTCGGACAGGCCCGCCGCCGGGTACCGCCAGGCAAAGCCGTCCCGCAGCGCCTTGACCAGCGCCGGGTCGGCGGGGGCGGGCGGCGGCGGGGCCGGCGGCTCGAACGCCTCTGTCCCGTCGGGGAGCAGCAGGGTCAGGACGCTGTCCGTCCGGGCAAAGGGCAGCTGCAGGTCCCCTGCCAGCCGGCGCAAAGGCCCGCCGTTGGGATGGACCAGCAAAGCCGCCCGCAGCCACCCCGCAAAGGAAGCGGCCTGGCTGTGCAGCACCGGCCCGGCCCCCGCCGCCAGGAAGGCCGCGGCCTTTTCCAGCGGGTTGGACGTCCGGGTGATGCCCAGGGGCATGGTCAGGATCAGCTTGTCCTGGGCGCGGGTCAGGGCCACGTAGAGCAGGCGCATCTGTTCGCTGCGCATTTCCCGCTCGTGGACGGCGGCCAGGGCGGTGTAGGCGGCTGTCTTGTACAGCTCGCCCCCCTCCTGCCGCAGCCGCAGGCCCGCGCCGTAGGCCCGGTGGAGCAGCACCGGCTCCCGCAGGTCGGCGGCATTGAAGCGGCGGCCCGTATCGGCCAGGAACACCACCGGGAACTGCAGCCCCTTGGAGCGGTGGATGGTCATGACGGTGACGCAGCCGGGCCGCGCCGTGCCGGGGACGGTCTCGCCCGTCTCGCCGCCGGCAGCGCTGGCCGCGTCGATGGCGCGCACCAGGGCCGAGATGCCCCCCGCGCCGGCCCCGGCACAGAAGGCCGCGAACCGCCGCGCGTCCTCCCGGCGGCGCTGGCCGTTTTCCATCGCGCCCAGCGCGGCCAGATAGCCGGTGGAGGCAAAGATCTCCTCCAGCAGCCGCTCGGCCGGCACGCTGCGGGCCAGCCGCCGCAGCTCGGTCAGGCGGGCGTAGAACTGCCGCACCCGCCGGACAAAGGGAGCGTCCTCCGCCGCGGCCTCCTCCTGGGCAAGGGCGGCCACCACGCCGTAGAGGCTGCCGCCCCTTTTGTACCCCCGCAGCCGGACCAGGTCGTCGTCGGTAAAGCCGAACACCGGCCCCAGCATGGCCGCCGCCAGGAAAATGTCCTGGGCGGGGTTGTCGATGATCTTGAGCAGGGCCACCAGCGGCCGGATGTGCGCGGCCTCGAACAGGTTTTCGCGCGCGTCGGCGTAGACCGGGATGCCCCGCTCGGTCAAAGCCCGGACGTAGACCGGGAAGCTGGTCCGGGCCGCCAGCAGGATGCAACAGTCCTCGTAGCGGACGGGGCGGACGCCGCCGTCCCCGCGGACAGGCTCGCCCCCGGCCACCAGCGCGGCGATGCGGGCCGCGATCCAGGCGGCGTCCGTCTCCTGCTCGTCGTCGGGCAGCAGGCAGGCTTCCACTGAGCCCTGGTAGTCCCCCGGCGCGCCGCAGACCAGCCGCTGGCCGGGGCCGTAGGCGGTGTCGCCCAGGCCGGGGGTCATCAGCTGTTCAAAGAAGAAGTTGATCCCTTCCACCACCGCCGGGGCCGAGCGGAAGTTGGCGTCCAGGGCAAGCAGGGCGTTTTGGGCCTGCCCGCCCTCGGGGACGGGGGGGCGCGCCGCGCCGCCGGGCAGGGGCGGCCAGTGCTCCAGCTTTTCCCGGAAGATGGCCGGGTCGGCCTGGCGGAAGCGGTAGATGCTCTGTTTCAAGTCGCCCACCAGGAACAGATTGCTCCCGTCCGGGGCGGCGAGGCACTGGTACAGGGCGTCCTGCAGGGCGTTGGTGTCCTGGTATTCGTCCACCATCACCGCGCCGTAGCCCGCCCGTATCCCCGCGCAGAGGGCGGTGGGCGCGCCGTCGGGGCCGCGCAGCAGCCGGAGGGCCAGGTGCTCGAAGTCGCTGAATTCCAGCAGCTTGCGCTCTTTCTTTTGGGCGGCAAAGCGGCTGTCAAAGTCCCGCACCGCCCGGAACAGAGCCGCCAGCCGCGGGGCGGCCAGGGCCCGGTCCTCCTCGGCCTCTGCCTCGCTGCAGGGGACAAGGTCCAAAATCTCGCCGAACAGCCCGGCCGCCTCGGCGGCGCGGGTCTTGACGGCGGCTTTCCGGGGGCCGGCCAGCCGGGCCTTCATCCCTTTCAGGCCGGGTTCCGGCTCCATCCCCAGCACATAGGGGGTGAGCAGGTCGTAGAGGGGTTCCCACTGGCCGGCAGCGGCCAGGCTTTCCACCCGGCGCAGCAGGGCCAGGGCGCTTTCCAGCCGTTCCAGCGGCTCGGCGAATTTATCGTCCACCTTGTGGGCGGCCGCCGCCCGGGCCGAAGCAGTCTTGCGGCTCTCCTCGGCCCGCGCCCGCTCCTCGGCGAGGTCGGCCTGGCAGTCGGCGAAAGCCGCTTCCAACAGGCCGCAGGCCGCGCGGGCCCGCCGGGCCGCCATGTCCAGCAGCAGGCTCCGCCAGGGGGACGCCGCAAAGCTGCCCGCCTGCTGCCAGGGGGCCAGCATCTCCTCCATCCGCCGGCCGTAGTCGGGCAGGGAGCGCAGAAAATCGTACACCTGCAGGATGGCCCGGCCGGCTGCGTCGTCGCTGCGGCCCTTGCCGTACAGGTCGGCAAAGGCGCAGAAGTCGGGGTCCTGGCAGGCGGCTTCCAGGGTGTCGGACAGGGCGGCCTCCCGCAGCGCCTGGACGCTGCCGGCGTCGGCGGGCGCAAAATCCGGCGGGATGTCCAGCGCCTCGAAATGGCGGCGGAGCAGGTCCAGGCAGAACGCGTCGATGGTGCAGATGGGGGCCCGCTGCAGCAGCATCCGCTGGCGGCGCAGCCAGCCGTTGGCCGGGTCGGCCTGGCTCAGGCGCAGCAAGCTCTCCCCGATGCGGGCCCGCAGCTCGGCCGCGGCCGCGTTGGTAAAGGTGACGATCAGCAGCCGGTCGGCGTCCACCGGGCGCACCGGGTCCGCGATGAGGCGGACGGCCCGCTCGGTCAAAACAGCGGTCTTGCCGCTGCCCGCCGCCGCGCTGACCAGCAGGCCGCCGCCCCGGTCCTCGATGGCGGCCCGCTGGGCCGGGGTCCAGTTGGTCATGGCTCTTCCTCCTTTTCCTCGTCCGTTTCTTCAAAGGGCTTGGCGGGGGCCAGGTCCTTGACCAGCCGCTCGCCGCTGCCCGCCTCGTGGCAGCAGATAAAGCCGTAGTCGCACCACTGACAGGGACTGCGCCCGGCAATGAGGGGCGCGGCCTCGATGGCGCCGCCGTAGAGCTTTTCCCCCATGCCGGCCACCAGGCCGTCCAGGTGCTTTTCGATCCGGCCCAGCTTGGCCGCGCCGGCGCGGCGGTTCTTCTGGTAGGGGCTGGGCCTGCCGTTCACCCAGCCAAAGGGCAGATACAATCCGGTCTTGCCGGGGTCCATGGCCTCGAACAGCTTTTCCTCGTCCCGGACAAGGCCGTCCAGCTGGCAGGGGGCCGCCTGCCCGGCGGCGGCACGGGCCGCTGTGGCCGGGTTCGGGTCGGCCAGCAGGTAGAGCACGCCTGCCGGCTCCGCCCCTGCAAAGCGGCCTTTTTCGTCCCGCGTCAGGCTGAACAGGTACAAAAGCATCTGGCAGTCCAGCCCGCAGTAGACCTCTTTCAGGTCCAGCTTTTTGGCGCCGGTCTTGTAGTCCACCACCCGCACCCAGCGGGTGCCGTCCCCGTCCACCCATTCGTCGGCGCGGTCCACCGTGCCCACCAGGCACACCGTCCGCCCGTTCGACAGCCGGTACAGCTGGGGCCGCACGCCCCCCGGCCCGATCTTCAGCTCGCAGGCCGCCGGGGCAAAGGCGCTCTGGGCCTGCTCGTCCCGCAGGTAGCACAAAAGGGCCGCCATGCTCTTTTTCAGCCGGGAGAGCAGGTAGCGCAGCCGGGCGGTGTCCTCGGGCAGGTAGCGGCGGGCGTACTCGTCCACCAGCCCCGCCGAGAGGGCCGCCAGCTGGCTGTCGGTCAGCTGGGCAAAGGGGGCGGGCAGAACGCCTTTGCAGGGGTTGTCGGGGCCCGGGTCGGGGTCCAGGGCCATCTGCAGCACCCAGTGCATCAAGGTGCCGCTCTGGTCCGCCGAGAGCCGCGCCTTTTTGCGGGGGCGCAGCCCCAGCACATAGTGCAGAAAATAGCCATAAGGGCAGTTGGCGTAGGCTTCCAGCTGGCTGGGCGAGATGCGCAGCTGGTCCCCCAGCAGCCCGCCCAGGGCGGCCAGGTCCTCCAGACGGCGGGGCGGGCCGCCGGCCATCCGGGCCAGCAGGGCCAGCCCGCCGCCCTCGTCCTGCAAAGCCTCGGTCAGGCTGGCCCGCTCTGTCCCGGTCAGGGGCCAGCCCCCGCCCAGGCAGTCCAGCGCGCTGCCCGGCGTGGCCGCCATATCCGTCAGGGAAAGCTCCGGCCCGGCCGGCCCCAGCAGGTCCGCGATGGGCTGGGCCGCCGCCGAGAGGGTCAGCCCGGCCCCCTTAGGCCAGCTGATCCACAGCCCTTTGGCAGGGGCCGTCATGGCCTTGTAAAAGCAGACCTGTTCCCGCACCACCCGGTTTTCAAAGCAGTCGGGCAGGTCCACCTGCTGGCGCATCAGGGCGTCCCGGTCGGCGTGGGTCAAAAGGCCGGTCTGGCCCGGCGCGGCGGGGAACTCCCCTTCCGCCACCCCCAGCACAAAGACGTAGTCGGGCGCGTCCAGCCGCATCTTGCCCGCCGAGGCCAGCATCACCGCGTCCAGCGTCTGGGGGATGTGCCCCAGATCGGACGAGCGCAGCAGCAGCCCGAACAGCTCGGCGTATTCCGCCGGGGGGGCCGTTTCGGTCCCCAGCAGCCGGGCCATCTCGTTGAGCAGGCCCATCACCACGTTCCACTCGCGGGCGGCCTCCTCGGCGGCGGGGATGCCCCGGGCCGTGCGCAGGGCGTCCACCTGCGCCTGCTGGGCCTGTTCGGCCCCCAGCGCTTCCAGGCAGAACCACAGCGCCCGGCTGATCTGCTCGGCCGAAGCATCCCGGCAGCGGCTGCGCAGCGTCTCCACCGGCCCGATCAAAAAGGCCCGGGCTTCCTCGGCGGCCTGCAGGCTGGCCTGTTCTTCCTCCGTCAGCGTTTCGCCGCCGAAGCCCCGCGGGCTCTTGGTAAAGGCCGCCCGCCATTCAGACGCTTTGGGCGACCAGGTATAGGCGTAGTTTTCCAGCGCGCAGACCTGGGCCTCGGTCAGGCCGGTCAGCCCCGTCTTGATGAGGGCCGAGATCTGCTCGGTGTAGTCCGCCCCTTTGGCCAGTTCCAGCAGGGCGGTGACGGCCGCAGCCGGGGCGCTGAACGCCGGGGTGGTGGCCTCGTCGCACCACAGGGGGATGTCCGCCATGCGGAACTCGTACCGGACGGCGGCCCGGTAGCGGTCCAAGTCCCGGCAGACCACCGCGATCCGGCCGCAGCGCACCCCCTGCGCCATCAGGCGGCGGATGGCGCCGGCGGCGGCCCGCGCCTCCTCCTCCCGGCTGGGCGCGGCAAACAGCCGGATATCCCTGACCGGGGCCGCGGGCGCCTCGCAGCGGCCCGAAGCCAGCAGCTGCTCCAGAGCCGCAAGGCCGGGGGCGTCCCGATGGCGCAGGTCCTCCCGCAGCACCAGGGGCGCGGCCACTTCGGCCCCGTTTTTGCGGGCCAGCTGTTTGAGCCGGGACGCCACCGCCTTGGCCCCCGAAAACAGCCCCAGGTCCCCCGGGACGGCGGGCGCGCCGTCGTCGCACAGGGCCACCGTCACCTCGGGCAGGGCGGCCAGCATGGCCCCCATCAGCCGCTGCTTGGGGGCGTTGAAGGTGTCGAACTCGTCGATGAACACCGCCCGCCCCTCCAAAAAGGCGGGCGTGCGCCCCTCGGCCAGGGCCGCTTCCAGCCGGGCGGCGGCCAGCTCGATCCGGTCGGAGGGGTCCATGCCGGTCTGCGCCAGCAGCGTCTCGTACCCCTCGTAGATCAGGGCCACCTCCCCCAGACGGCCGCTCTCGGGGCCGCAGCCCTCGGCCAGGCGGGCAAAGTCCTCCCCGGTGAGGCCGGCGCTTTTCAGCTCGTCGATGGTCTCGGCCGCCAGCTGGCAGAAGGCGGCGCTGTGCCGGTGCCGGTGGTAGAACTTGACGTTGTCCTGCAGTTCCTCGAGGGCGCGGCGGACCAGCGTCACCCGCCCCGCGTCGGTCAGGGTCTGGATGGCCGCGCCCCCTTCTTCGGACAGGATGCGCTCGGCCAGGCTGGTGAAGGAGAAGCTCTCCACAAAGCCCGAGCCCTCGTCCCCCAGCTCGCGGTAGATGCGCCCCTCGGTGGAGGAGGTGAACTGTTCGGGCACCAGCAGGATGCTGGATTCCTTTTGGGCCGCGCGCCGGGCCAGCTGGGCGTAAAGCCAGCTGGTCTTGCCGCTGCCCGACCCGCCCAGCACCAGTTTGAGCATAGCAAAACACCTTCTTTCTTTTGCATACAAACCACACAACGCCCCATTGCGCCGCCGGGCCCCGGTATGATACAATGGGCCTGCAAAACAAACAGCAAAGGAGCGTTTCGATGAAAATTTTAGCAGTGGATTACGGCGACAGCCGCACCGGCCTGGCCGTCTGCGACCCCGGCGAAGTGCTGGCCACCCCCCTCAAGCCCCAGATCGAGGAAAAGGCCATGGCCAAGGTGGCAGCCAGGATCTGCGAAGCCGCCCGGGAACAGCGGGCCGAACTGATCGTGGTGGGCCTGCCCCGGAACATGGACGGCACCGAGGGCGCGCGGGCCAAAAAGAGCCGCCGACTGGCCGAGCTGGTGGAGCAGGAAAGCGGCCTGCCCGTCCGCATGTGGGACGAGCGGCAGACCACCATCACCGCCGCCGGCTTTTTGAGCGAGAGCGGCACCTTTGGCAAAAAGCGCAAGGCCATCCTGGACGCGGTCAGCGCCTCGGTCATTTTGGAAAACTACCTGGCCTGGCGCAAAAACCATCCCGGCCAGGAATAAGCGTCACTGATACGTCTCGATGGTCACACTGTTGATGGTGATGGGCTCAACCGGGGCCTGGTTCTCATCCACCCCCGCTGCGCCGATGGCGTCCACCGTCTCCATCCCCTCGTACACCTGGCCGAACACGGTGTCGGTGTAGTCCAGATAGGGCGCGCCCCCCGCCGCGGCGTAGGCGTCGATGATCTCCTGCCGCCAGCCCTGGGCCGCCATCTGGTCCAGCAGTTCCTGTTCCATGCCGGGGGCGGTCTGCATCACATAAAAGACGCTGGCCCCCTCTCCCCGCTCGCTCATGGCGGCGCACAGGGCCCCGGAATAGTGGTGGAGCTGGTCGGTGTATTCCGGCGGGTAGCCGTTGCCGTTCCAGATGGTGGCCGCCCCGCCGGCGGCGTCCTGGCCCGCCTCCACCACAAAGCCCGCCTCCACCCGGGTGACGGTCAGGCCGTTGTAATACCCCGCCTGGGCCAGCCCGATGAAGTTGGCGCAGGCCTGGGGCGCCTGCTGCGGAAAGAGCACAGCCCGGAACACCCCCGCCGAGGTATCGAACACGGCGACGGTGTCCCCTGCCGCCGGATGGGTGAACTGCAGCTCAGCCGATTCGATGGACGCAGGGCGGCTGACCCCGCCCCCGGCGCTGTCCGTCCCGCCGAGGCAGCCGGCCAGACACAGCGCCATTGCCAGACCAAGGGCCAGCAGGGCCCCTTTGCATTTACCAGACATTCTTTCTCTCCTTGAAGCATATGCTGTACCATGTCAAGTCACACGGCGCGGCCGGGACCGGCCCGGCCGTTTGACTTTCAGTATACCACAGAACCGGCCGCCGCGCGAGAGAAGGGATGTGAAAACTGCAAAAAAGGCATTTTAACCGTTTTTCCTAATTTAGCATCTTGACGAGACGGTCAAAAAACGCTACACTATAGGCAAGGACAGGGGCCGGACGGCGGCCCCCAGATGTACAAACAAGACTGGAGTTTTACCGATGGCAGACGAAACCAAGACCCCCCAGGCCCAGGACGATTATCAGCCCGACCTGATGACCCTCGAGGACGAGGACGGCAACGAGATCACTTTTGAGGTGATCGACGCGCTGGACCACAAGGGCGTGCATTATCTCGCCGTCGTCGAATATGTCGAGGACGAAGCGGACCTGGACGAGGATGCCCAGCTGGTCATCCTGAGCGTCGGCGAGGATGCCGACGGCGAATATCTCGACGTCGTGGATGACGACGAGACTTTGATGGAAGTGGGCGCTCTGTTTGAAAAACGGCTGAGCGACAACTTCGACATCGGCTGACCCTACCGCGGGCCGGCCCCCTATACCGGCAGTATCCTGCCCGGCACGATTTGTTGCGGAATATATGATCCTACTAATCATCCATCGGGAGCCTGGAGTCCGGTGGGGGATTGCAGACCGCCCCGTCAGGGTCCACCCTGGAGGTTCGATGCGGGAGCATGAAACCATTGGCAGGGCACCCACCTGTCCGTAAGGGTAGGTTTGATTTATCCGCAGACGACCGGGCGGGATTCTTTTTTAGGCATGACAGCCGGACAAACGTCCGGCTGTTTTTTGTTCTCCAAAATAAAGGCAGTTGGCAGAAAAGGCCCAGCCGTCTGCGCATGTCAGCCGGCTGTGACCCATCACGATTTCGCCTTCTAAAGCAGGAAAGGAAGTGCGCTCCATGCGGACCGATCATCTGGCCGGGACTTCGATCCCCCGTTTCACCTACGACACCCCATCGTCGCCGGGCAACGATTTCTATGCGCTGTGCGCCGGGGACAAGCCCCTGGCCATGATCTTCCTGCCCGCTTTCAGCCACCCCATCACGCGGGCCTACATCACCCGCTACCTCAAGACCCTGGACGACTTGCACGGGGTGCGGCTGGCCTGCGTCGTCCGCAGCAGCGCCCGGCAGGTGGCCGGCGCACTGGAAGGCCGCGGGCTGCCCTTCACCGTCATCTGTGACGAGCCGGGGGTGCTGTACAGCTTTATGGGGGTGAAGACCGCCGGCCTGCTGAACTGGAGCTTCGAGGCCCAGAAGATCCTCCGCAGCGCCCAGGCCAGGGGCCAGCGCTACGACCGCAAAGCCCCCCAGCTGCTGCCCCTGACGCTGGTGGTGGGGCCCGAGGGGAGCATCCTTTTCACCCACTACGGCCGCAACCTGACCGATATGCCCGGCGACTGCGGGGAGATCTATTCCCTCTGCGACGAGGTCTGTGAGCTGACGGGCCGGACCGCCCCCGCCGGCGGCCAGGCCCCGGCCAGGCCCAGCCTCCACTCGGACGAGACCCTCACCCTGCCCGATCTGGCAGGCGATCTGACCGGCGCCCCCGGCGAGGAGGACGCCATCAGCAAGCTGTTCGACTGACAGCCAAACAAAAGCGCACTCTGCCTAAAAACAGGGTGCGCTTTTTGTTTACTCTGCTGTTTCTTCCCTGCGGAACCAGGTGTAGATCGCCTCGGCCAGCTGGGGGCCGACGCCGGGGGTCTGGGTCAAAGCGTCCACGTCCGCCTGGCGCACCGCGCCCACGCTGCCGAACTGGTCGGTCAGGGCCTGGGCGGTCTTGGGGCCCACGCCGGGGATCTGGGTCAGGGTGTTGAAATAGCTCTTTTTGTGCATCTGCTGCTTGCGGTAGGCGTTGGCGAAGCGGTGGGTCTCGTCCTGGATGGCGGTGATAAAGGTAAAGGTGCCGCGGTTCATCTGGATGGCGATCTCCTGCCCGTCCCCGTCCACGATGGCACGGGTGCGGTGGTGGCTGTCCTTGACCATGCCGTAGAGGGGCACGTCCGCCAGCGCGGTGCCGGCCAGGGCTTCCCGGGCGGCGTTCACCTGGCCGCGGCCGCCGTCCATCAGCAGCAGGTCGGGCTTTTCGGCAAAGCCGGCGCTCTCGCCGGCGGCCCGGCGGGTCTCGTACTCCCCTGCCCGGCGGGACACCGTCTCGGCCAGCGAGGCGTAGTCGTCGGTGCCGGCCACCGTCCGCATCTTGAAGCGGCGGTAGTCCGCCTTGCTGGGCTTGCCCTCCCGAAAGACCACCATGCCGCAGACGCTGGTGCCGTCGCCCCAGTTGGAGATATCATAGCTTTCGATGCGGTGGGGCGCGGCGTTCAGGCCCAGCACCTGGGCCAGCTCGTCCAGCAGCTTTTCTTCCCGAGTGGTGCGGCCCCGCTCCCGGGCCAGCCGCTCCACCGCGTTGGTGTGAGCCATCTCCACCAGGCGGGCTTTGTCCCCCCGCTGGGGCTCGTAGAGCTGCACCTCGCTGCCCCGCTTTTCGCTCAAAGCCTGGCGCAGGGCGTCGGCGCCGGGGGGCAGGGCGTCCACCGCGATGATCCGGGGGATCTCCTCGTCGTCCAGGTAGTACCGGGGCAGGAATTCTTCCCGGATCTCGTCCAGGTCGGCCCGGTCGTGGAACACGAACTCCCGCTTGTCGGTCAGGCGGCCGCGGCGGTAGCGCAGCACAGCGGCGCACACCGCGTCCGGCGTGCCCGCCAGGGCCACCACGTCCATCTCCAGACTCTCGTCCACCACCACCTTCTGCCCTTCCGTCACCTTGGTGATGGCGGCGATCTGGTCCCGCAGCAGGGCGGCCGTCTCAAATTCCAGCCGGTCGCTGGCCTCCTGCATCCGGGCGGTCAGGTTTTTGATGATGTCCTTTTTGCCGTAGCGGATCAGGTGGACCGCCCCCTTGACGGCCTGGTTGTACTCCGCGCAGCTGATGCGCCCGCTGCACACCCCCATGCACTTGCCGATGTGGGCGTTCAGGCAGGGCCGCCCCTTGCCAAGGTCCTGAGGGAAGCGCCGGTTGCAGCGCGGCAGCAGGAAGGCGTCCTGGGCGCTCTCGGCCATCTCCCGGGCGGCAAAGCTGGAGGTATAGGGCCCGATGTACTCGGCCCCGTCCTCCTCCTTTTGCAGGGTAAAGGACAGGCGGGGCCACTCCTCCCGGGTGACTTTGATGTAAGAATAGCCCTTGTCGTCTTTGAGCAGGATGTTGTATTTGGGGGTGTGGGCCTTGATCTGGCTGGCTTCCAGCACCAGCGCCTCGAACTCGCTCTGGCAGACGATGACGTCAAAGCTGAAAGCGTGGGCGATCATCTGGCTGACCTTGTTGTCGTGGGGGACGCCCTCCCGGAAATACTGGCTGACGCGGGTGCGCAGCCGCTTGGCCTTGCCGATGTAGATGATGGTGTCGGACTTGTCCCGGATGATATACACCCCCGGCAGCAAAGGCAGCATACAGGCCTTTTGGTAAAGCTCCGCTTTGGTCATCGTTCCACCTCTCTGCGCGCAAACAAAAAAGGGCGGAACCTATGTCCGCCCCAACAACTCGATCGGAACCCCCGCTTACTCTGCAAAGCCGGACTCCACCAGCTTGATCAGAGCATCGACGGCAGCCTGCTCGTCTGCGCCGTCCGCAATGATGCGGATGGTGGTGCCGCCCACGATGCCCAGCGAGAGGACGCCCAGCAGGCTCTTTGCATTCACACGGCGCTCTTCTTTCTCGACCCAGATAGAGGACTTGAACTCATTGGCCTTCTGGATGAAGAAGGTGGCGGGGCGTGCATGGAGACCTACCTGATTTTCAACGGTAACTTCTTTTACATACATAGTAAAACGCTCCTATCTATTGTGGTAAATGGAATGACGATTGCATAGAAACCTGCCGTCTTACTTTATTTTATCGCAAGGGGCGTAGGTTGTACAGCCTTTTTTGCAATTTTGGCGGTTTTCCCAATCCAATCGGGGACATTTTTTGCAAATTGTACCTTTTTCCCAAAATATATCCGCCTCTATTGGCTGTACATACAAAAGTTTTCCACTTGTATATACAAGCAAGCCCGTTGTCAGCCCTCCTCGGGGGGGTCCTGCGCCGCCGGCGCGGGCTGTTCGCCGGCCGGGGCGGCGGGCTTCTTTTTGCGGTGGCGGGAGGGTTTTTTGGGCGCCGGCGTGCCGTCCCAGCCGCCCGCCGCGAGGTAGGCTTCCCACAGATCGGGCCGGCGCTCGCGGGTGCGCTGGCGGCTTTGTTCCCCCCGCCAGTCGTCCACGGCCTTGTGGTTGCCGCTGAGCAGGATGGGCGGGACGGCCCGGCCCTCCCACACTTCGGGGCGGGTGTACTGGGGGTACTCCAAAAGGCCGTTCCAATAACTTTCTTCCTCGTAGCCCTTCTGCTCGGCCAGGACGCCGGGCTGCAGCCGCAGCACGCTGTCGGCCACCACCAGGCTGGCCAGCTCGCCGCCGGTGAGGATGTAGTCCCCGATGGAGATCTCCTCGTCGGCAAAGGCCTCGATCACCCGCTCGTCGATCCCCTCGTAGTGGCCGCAGACCAGCAGCAGGCTGTCGTACTGGGCCAGGCGGCGGGCGTGGGCCTCGGTGTACCGCTGGCCCCCCGCCGTCATAAACACGATATGCGGGGCGGGGCGGCCCTGCTCCGCCACCTGCTGCTGGATGGCCCGGATGCAGTCGGCGATGGGCTGGGCGTACAGCACCATCCCGCAGCCGCCCCCGTAGGGGTAGTCGTCGGTCTGCTTCTGGCGGTTGAGGGTATAGTCCCGGATCTGGTGGCAGTGGGTCTCGATGTAGCCCCGCTTCGCCGCCCGGCCCAGGATGCTCTCATCCAGCACCCGCTGGCACATCTCGGGGAAAAGGGTCGCAATATCCACACGCATCCCCATCTCAGCCGTCCTCCCGTTCGCTCACAGCGCCGTCGTCCAGCAGCCCGGGGATGGGGGTGACGGTGATGTACCCCTCGGGCGGGTTGCGCTCTTTCAAAAAGGCGTCCACCCCGGGGAACATATATTCCTTGCCGTTGGGCGCCTTGACGGTGTAGATGTCCTGCGGGCCGGGGCGGTCCACGTTGGTCACGACGCCGTACACCCTGCCGGTATCGGCGTCCCGCACCTCGCAGCCGATCAGGTCGGCCACATACCAGCGGCCGGGGGCCAGCTGGACGTCGTCCCGGTCAAAGTAGAACACCTGCCCCCGCAGGGCGCGGGCCGCGTCCATATCGTCCACGCCGGCAAACTTGACCAGCGCCATCCGGCCCTGGGGGCGGATGCTCTCCACCTTCAGGCTGCGGCCCCCCGCCGGGGAGAGGTAGAGCCGGCCCGCCGGGCGCAGAAAGTCCACCCCGTCGCACCAGAGCTCCATTTTGATCTCGCCCCGCACCCCGTGGGTGGTGACGGCCCGCCCGGCTTCCAGATACTGCTGCATAACTTCTCCTTTACTCACAAAAAAGCCGTCCGGCCAAAACGGCGGACGGCCTCAAACCAAAAAGCGGTTCAGTCGATCTCGACAAGGATCTTTTCATCGACCCGCACGGCGGCGGCGCGCATGACCACGCGAATGGCCTTGGCAATGCGGCCCTGCTTGCCGATGACGCGGCCCATATCCCCTTCTGCCACGCTCAGGTGGTAGACGACGGTGCCGTCCTCACGCGGGGGGTCCACCGTCACGGTGACGGCGTCCTTGTCCTCCACGAGGCCGCGCGCTACAGTCAGCAACAGCTCCTGCATGGCTTCGCCCTCCGCTTACAGAATCTCGGACTTCTTGAGCAGGTAGCGGACGGTGTCGGTGGGCTGGGCGCCGTTGGCGATCCAGGCCTTGGCCTTCTCGGCGTCGATCTTGATCTCAGCGGGCTCGCGCATGGGATCGTAGGTGCCGATCTCCTCGATGAAACGGCCGTCGCGGGGGAAGCGGCTGTCAGCCACCACCACACGGTAGAACGGGGACTTCTTGGCGCCCATACGGCGCAGTCTGATCTTCACTGCCATAATTGTTTCCTCCTGAAAGTTGGTTGGTGCGCCCCGCCTGGGGGCGTTTTGTTTTGTATGTCAAAGCCATGCCGCCTTTGCGGCAGCCGGATTTGTACCAAAAGGTTTTCAGCGCAGGCCGCCCAGCATCCCGCTCAGCCGCCGTGCAAAGCCCTTGGGGCTCTTGCGCATCTGCTTCATCATCTTCTGCATCATCTCATACTGGCGCAGCAGGCGGTTGACGTCCTCGACGCGGGTGCCGCTGCCGGCGGCGATGCGCCGTTTGCGCTTGGGGTTGATGATGGAGGGCTTTTCCCGCTCCTCTTTGGTCATGGAGTAGATGATGGCCTCGATCTGGGCAAAGCCCTTCTCGTCCACCTGGCTGGGGTCGATGTTGGCCCCGCCGGGCAGCATGCTCAGCATGGCCGAAGCGCCGCCCATCTTGCGGATCTGGGCGAACTGGGCCAGCAGGTCGTTCATGTCGAACTTGTTTTCCATCATCCGGCGGGCGGTCTCCTCGGCGGCCTTCTCGTCGGCGGCCTCCTGGGCGCGCTCGATCAGGCTGAGGATATCCCCCATGCCCAGGATGCGGTTGGCCATCCGGGCCGGGTGGAAGGGCTCCAGGTCGTCCAGCTTTTCGCCAGTGCCCTGGAACTTGATGGGCTTGCCGGTGACGGCCAGCACCGACAGGGCTGCGCCGCCGCGGGTGTCGCCGTCGGTCTTGGTCAGGATGATGCCGTCCACCCCTACCTTCTCGTTGAAGGTCTGGGCCACGTTGACGGCGTCCTGGCCGGCCATGGCGTCCACCACCAGAAGCGTCTCGTCCACCGGCACGGCCTGCTTGATCTGGACCAGCTCGTCCATCAGCACTTCGTCGATCTGCAGGCGGCCGGCGGTGTCCAGGATCACGATGTCGTTGCCGTAGTCCTTCGCGTGGGCCAGGGCCTTGCGGGCGATCTCAGGGGGCTTGGCGCCGTCCAGGGCGAACACCTGGGCCCCAGCCTGGGCGCCCACCACCTTCAGCTGCTCGACGGCGGCGGGGCGGTAGATATCGCAGGCCACCAGCAGCGGCCGGCGGCCCTGCTTGAGGTAATACTTGGCCAGCTTGGCGGCGTGGGTGGTCTTGCCGTTGCCCTGCAGGCCGCAGAGCATCAAAACGGTCTGGCCCTTGTTCTTGATATACAGGCGGGGGGCTTCCTCGCCGCCCATGAGGGCGGTCAGCTCCTCGTTGACGATCTTGACCACCTGCTGGGCGGGGGTCAGGCTCTCCATGACCTCCTGGCCCATGGCCCGCTCGGACACCTTGCTGCAGAAGTCCTTCGCCACTTTATAGTTGACGTCAGCTTCCAGCAGGGCCATGCGGACCTCCCGCATGGCGGCCTTGATGTCGGCTTCGCTCAGCTTGCCGTGGCCTTTCAGCTTTTTGAACACGCCGGCAAGGCGGTCGGTCAGAGATTCAAATGCCATGTGCGGCTGTCCTTTCTTGTGTATCGTGTCCGGCTCAGCTCTCGTTCACCTCGTCGATGGAACGCAGCATCGCCAAAATCTTGTTCAGAGTCTTGACATACTCCCCGGTGGTCAGGCGGGCGTGGGGGCCGGTGCACTCGAACCGGGCGTCGATGACCAGCTGTTCCAGCTCCTCCAGCGTCTGCTGAACCCGGCGGTAGCGGGCCGCAAAGCCCACTTTCTGTTCCAGTTCCAGCAGGGTGTTCTCGCCGTGCTTGATCGCGTCCCGGGCGCCCTGCCGGGTGATGCCGAAATTTTCGCCGATCTCGCTGAGGGAAAGGTCGTCGTGATAATACTGGGACATCATTTCCCGCTGTTTGTCGGTGAGGACCTCGCCGTAGAAGTCCAGCAGGTAACCCATCTCCAGATTTTTGGACGCCACCGCTCTCCCCTCCAGCGCCTTTGTAAAGGCATTTTGCTTTACGGACGCCTCTGATTATACCAGACCCGGGCCCCGCTGTCAACAAAAAAGCGGCATCTTTTTTGTGAAATAGGGAGAATTTTCGTCCCGCCCCCTTCCGCCCCACCGGCCGGCGGATGTATACTTGACGCCCCGCCCGCTTTGCGATAGGATAAAAGCAGGAAAACCTGATTTTCCAAAAAGTCCCGGCCGGACGACATGCGCGTACGGCCGGGACACCGACAGGACAGCAAAGCTGAGCCGCTGCCAGCGGCAGAAACAGGCGAAGCGGAGCTGGGGCCGCCGTCCAAATTTACGAGCACGCTGTGACGTGCGACGGAAATTTGGGTAACGGCAACCTTTGTCGCAGAGAGTGTGCGAGCCGCAGGCGAGTGCGCGGTTCGCTGGAAAATTTTGTCCCCAGGGGGATATTAGGGGGAAGGAATTTCTGCCGCGCGACTGCGCGCAGAAATGGGTTCCCCCTAAAGTACGAAAGTACCAAAGAAAGGAGCGCCTTATGGAGCTGTACCCCAATATCTACCGCACCCTGACCGCCGGGCCTGTCGTGGAGCTGCGGGGCTACGCGGCGGCCTGCCGCCTGCCCGGCAGACTGTACGCCTACCTGGACTACAACGGCCCCACCGGCACCGCCCGGGACGGCCTGGCCGAAGGGATGCTGGCTCTGGCGGCCCAGCGCAAGGTCCTGGCCCCCGGCCAGACTTTGATCGAGGCGGGCAGCGGGGCCTTTGCCGCCGCCCTGGCCCTGGCCGGACGGACCAGCGGCCACCCGGTCTGCCTGGCCATGCCCGACAACACCCCCGCCGCAAGGCAGGAAAAGCTGTCGGCCCTGGGGGCGCAGCTGCTGTTCTCCCCGGCGCGGGAAGGGACGGCGGGTGCCCGCGCCCTGGCCCGGACCTGGGCCGGTAAGCGGGGCTGGTACTACACCGACTGGCTTGCCTGCGACGACAACCCCGAATACCACCGCCGTGTGACCGGCCCCGCCATTGCCGAGGCCATCGTCCAGGAGGGGCAGAGCCTGGTGGACACCATCACGGTGGGGGTGGGCAGCGGCGGCACCATCACCGGCGTGGGCGAATGCGTCAAAGCCTGGACCAACGACGTCCAGATGGTGGCGGTGGAGCCCTACGAGTGCCAGGCTTTGGGCGGCGGCCTGCTGGGGCCCCACGGCATCCCGGACATCGGGTTCGGGCTGGTGCCCGACAACTATAACCCCTATGTGGTGGACAAGATCGCCGCCGTAGCCAGCGCCGACGCGGCCCGGGCAGCCCGCACCGTCCTCCTCACCGACGCCGTCCCTGCGGCGGCCAGCGGGGGCGCAGCCATCGCCGCGGCGGCCCGCTTCCTGGCCGAGGGCCGCAGCCGCGCCGCCCTCTGCATCATCCCCGGCCGGACATCCATCGTATAAAATCCCAACAAGAAAGAAGTGTTCTGCATGACACACAACATGACCAGCGGGCCCATCACGCCGTCGCTGGTAAAATTCACCATTCCCCTTGTGCTGGGCAACCTGTTCCAGCTGACCTACAACGCCGCCGACAGCGTGATCGTGGGCCGCTTTGTGGGCGAGGACGCCCTGGCCGCCGTGGGCACCTCCAACCCCCTGATGACCCTGGCCATCCTGTTCATCAACGGGATGTGCCTGGGGGCGGGCATCCTGGTCAGCACCGCCTTCGGCGCGGAGGACTACAGCCGGCTGGAAAAGCAGGTGTCCACCACCGCCATCGCCGGGGGCGTGTTCTCCCTTGGCTTTTCGCTGCTGTGCATCCTGCTGGCCCGCCCGCTGCTGCGCCTGATGCAGGTGCCGGCCGAGGTGCTGCCCATCGCGGTGAGCTACCTGCGGGTGGTGTTCGCCGGGCTGATCTTCACCTTTTTCTACAACTTCCTGGCGGCCACCCTGCGCGCGCTGGGGGACAGCAAGAGCGCCCTCTACTTTTTGATGCTGAGCGCCCTGCTCAACGTGTTCGGTGATCTGTTCTGCGTGGCGGCCATGGGCTGGGGCGTGGAGGGCGCAGCCCTGTCCACCGTGGTCAGCGAGGCGCTGTGCTGCCTGTGCTGCGCGGCGTACATCAAAGTCAAAGTGCCGGTGCTCTGCCTGGGCCGGAAGTGGCTGGTGTTCGAGCCGTCCATGCTGCGGCAGACCGTCCAGTACGGCTGGACCACCGCCATGCAGCAGGGCACCGTCCAGCTGGGCAAGATCGCCATTCAGGCGGTGGTCAACACCATGGGGGTGAACGCCATGGCCGCCTTTGCCGCCGCCAGCCGGGTGGACGACTTTGCCTACACCCCCCAGCAGAACATCGGCCACGCCATGACCACCCTGATGGCCCAGAACCGCGGTGCGGGCAAACACGAGCGGGTGCGGCAGGGCTTTTTGGCCGGGATGCGCATCGAGGCGGTGTACGGCCTGGCCATCATGGCGGTCTGCTTTTTCGGGGCCGAGCCCATCATGCGCCTGTTTGCCGACGAGCCCGAAGTGGTGGCGCTGGGGGTGCGGTTTTTGCGGCTGGTCTCCCTGCTCTACCTGCTGCCCTCCGCCACCAACGGCATCCAGGGCGGTTTCCGCGGGGTGGGACAGCTGCAAGTCACCCTCAACAGCAGCCTGCTGAATATGGGCGGCCGGGTAGCCGCGGCGGCTTTGTTCGTCCTGGTGTTCCACATGGACATCGAGGCCCTGCCCTGGAGCTATGCGGTGGGCTGGCTGTGCATGCTGGTGTACGAGCTGCCCCTGCTGTTCAGGCTGTTGAAAACCGGGGAGTTTTGAAACACGCGCAAAAAATGTGCCCCTGCCCTTCCCTTGCAGGAAAGGCGGGGGCGCTTTTGTGTACAGAAGGGGCGCTTACTTGGCAGCCCGCTCGGCGGCGTGACGGGCCAGCAGGGCCTCGATCTTGCGGATGGGGTCGGCGATGGCCGAGACCGACACGTCGTGGTTCAAAGCCAGCACAAAGTAGGCCGCATACTTCGAGACGTCCACGTCCAGGTACCAGTCGCGCTGGAGCAGCTCGGGCTTGCGGTAGGTCAGGTTGGTGCCCACCATGAAGTCCAGCACGCCCTCCTCGACGGCGGCGTCGAACTTGGACAGGCCGGCGGTGAACAGGGGGAAGGTGGCGTCCGCGATGATGCGGGACGCGCCGCGCTGCTTGAGCTCGCGGGCCACCTCCAGCATGCTGTCGCCGGAAGCCACGATGTCGTCCGCCACAAAGACGGTCTTGCCCTCCACCGACTCGCCCAGATATTCATGGGCAACGATGGGGTTGCGGCCGTTGATGACGGTGGTGTAGTCGCGGCGCTTGTAGAACATGCCCAGGTTGCAGCCCAGCACGCTGGAGAAGTACATATTGCGGTTCATCGCGCCCTCGTCGGGGCTGACCACCATGAAGTCCTTCTTGTCGAACGACAGGTCGGGCATCTTCTGCAGCAGGCTCTTGAGCACCTGGTAGGTGGGCATAGCGTTGTCAAAGCTGAGCAGGGGGACGGCGTTCTGGACGCGGGGGTCGTGGGCGTCGAAGGTGATGATGTTCTTCACGCCCATATTCTGCAGCTCCTGCAGAGCCACAGCGCAGTCAAGGCTCTCGCGCACTTCGCGGCGGTGCTGACGGCCGCCGTACAGGCTGGGCATAATGACCGACACGCGGTGTGCCTTGCCTGCCACAGCCTGGATCAGGCGCTTGAGGTTGGAAAAATGGTCGTCCGGGGACATATGGTTCTCGTACCCGAACAGCTTGTACGTCACGCTGTAGTTGCCCGGGTCCACCACGATGAAGATGTCATCGCCCCGCACCGAATCCTTGACCAGGCCCTTGGCGTCGCCGCTCTGGAAGCGGGGGCACTCGCAGGGGATGATAAAGCTCCCCTGCTCCATGCCGCTTTGTGCAGCCCACCGCATCAGGTGGCGGTCGATCAGGTTGGTCAATTCCTCTGCACCGGGGCAGCACAGCAGGCGCAGATCTGCAACGCTGCCGCCCTGTGCGAAGATATCCTTGGCTTCGATCACATTGGACATTTTTACGGCTCCTTTAATTCCTCTTTACCAGTGTTATGCCTCTTTCTTACGAAAGGATCATGCCGTTTTCATTTTATCACATTTTGGCCCCGCCGCCAGTAGGATTTTCAAAATTCTGCGCCTTGCACAGCAGTTATGCCAAAATCCGCCGTGGTCTGTCAGTTATTTACAAAAAACAGCGCCGGCTTTTGCGCACGCTTGTTCTTACAAGCTGGCCAGAGCGGCCTTCAAAGCCTCGGTGCGGTCGGTGTTCTCCCAGCGGACGCCCAGGTCCTCGCGGCCCATGTGGCCGTAGGCGGCCAGGCGGCGGTAGATGGGTTTGCGCAGGTCCAGGTCCCGGATGATGGCGGCGGGGGTCAGGTCGAACACCTTTTCCACCGCGGCCTCGATCTTGTCGTCGCCGGCGATGCCGGTGCCGAAGGTGTCCACCATGATCGAGACGGGGTGCGCCACGCCGATGGCGTAGGCCAGCTGCACCTCGCAGCGGCGGGCCAGGCCCGCGGCCACGATGTTCTTGGCCACCCAGCGGGCGGCGTAGGCGGCGCTGCGGTCCACCTTGCTGGGGTCCTTGCCCGAGAAGGCGCCGCCGCCGTGGCGGGCGTAGCCGCCGTAGGTATCCACGATGATCTTGCGCCCGGTCAGGCCGCTGTCGCCCTGGGGCCCGCCGATGACGAACCGGCCGGTGGGGTTGATGAAGTACTTGGTGTGCTCGTCCAGCAGCTGGGCGGGGATGACCGCGCGGATGACCTTTTCCATCACGTCAGCGCGCAGCGCGTCCATCTGGACGTCCTCGCGGTGCTGGGTGGAGATGACCACCGTGTCCACCCGGACGGGGCGGTCGCCGTCGTATTCCACCGTCACCTGGCTCTTGCCGTCGGGGCGCAGGTAGTCCATTTCGCCGCTCTTGCGCACCTCGGCCAGCCGGCGGGCCAGCTTGTGGGCCAGGCTGATGGGCAGGGGCATCAGCTCGGGGGTCTCGTCGCAGGCGTAGCCGAACATCATGACCTGGTCGCCGGCGCCGCCCACCTCGTCGTTGGTGCCCAGGGCGATGTCGGGGCTCTGGCCGTCGATGTTCGAGATGACGGCGCAGGTGTCGGCGTCAAAGCCGTACTTGGCGCGGGTGTAGCCGATGCCGGCCACCACCTCGCGGACCAGCTTCTGGAAATCCACATAGCAGCTGGTGGTGATCTCGCCCATGATGTGGACCAGGCCGGTGGACACGCAGGTCTCGCAGGCCACGCGGGCGTCGGGGTCCTGGGCCAGGATCTCGTCCAGGATGGCGTCCGAGATCTGGTCGCAGATCTTGTCGGGATGCCCCTCGGTGACGGATTCGGATGTAAAGAGATGTCTTGCCATAGATGTGTATGCCTCCACGATGCAAACGGTTGAAAAATTCCTCAAACAAAAAGACACCCAAAACCCGAAGGCTCCGAGTGTCCCACTCTTATCTTCCGGTTTCCCGCAGGATTTGGCACCTTACGCGCACGCGCAGGTTGTCGGGCTTCACAGGGCCTGTCCCCTCAGCCGCTCTTGATAAGCGTATATTCTTTTTGTTGCAGGGGATATTGTAGCATCCCTGCGTCAGATTGTCAAGAAGAAAGTCGGACTTTTTCCCGCGCGGCTCAATAGCCCTGGGCGGCCTCGCCTTTCAGCAGCTTGACGGCGCGGCTGGTGCCCAGACGGTCGGCCCCCAGCTCGAGGAACTTTTCCATGTCCTCTACGGTGGAGATGCCGCCGGCGGCCTTGACCTTGCAGCGGCCGGCCACGCCCTCGACCATCAGGGCCACGTCCTCAAAAGTGGCCCCGGCGGTGGAAAAGCCGGTGCTGGTCTTGATATAGTCGGCCCCGGCCTCGCAGACGATGTCGCACATTTTGCGCTTTTCATCGTCGGTCAGCAGGCAGGTCTCGATGATGACCTTGAGGACCTTATCCCCCACGGCCTCCTTGACGGCGCGGATGTCCTCCCGGACGGCGTCGTACTCGCCGTTCTTGAGCCGGCCGATGTTGATGACCATATCCACCTCGTCGGCGCCGTTGGCGATGGCGGTCTTGGCCTCAAAGGCTTTGGACGCGGTGTCCATGGCCCCCAGAGGGAAGCCCACCACGCAGCAGACCTTGCAGCGGCCGGCCAGGTAATCGGCGGCCTGCTTGACATAGCAGGTGTTGATGCACACCGAAGCGCAGCCGTACGCGACGGCTTCGTCGCAGAGGGCCTGGATCTGGGGCCAGGTGGCCTCCGGCTTGAGCAGGGTGTGGTCCACATGGGACAGAATTTCCTTGCGATCCATCTTTGTTCCTCCTCAGTGCTCTTTCCGGGCCTTCTTGACCAGGCCGATGCCTACGCCGCTCAGGACGATGGCCGTCACCGAGACGGCCGCCCCGATGATGCCCAGCACCAGGCCGGACACCAGGAACCCAAAGCCTTTCAATTTGTGAACCATATGCGTTTACCTCCGTTTTTTACTGTTCCCGTCCAGCGGGCTTTTGAAAGATCAGCAGCTTGCTGAACAGGTAATTGAGCACGATCACCAGCAGGTTGGAAAAAGCCTTGACCCCCAGTCCCCACAGGGCCAGGGCGGCCGCTTCGCCGCCTGCCTCCACGCCCCCGCCGGGAGCGGCCAGCCAGGGGCCCAGCACCGCCAGCACCAGGGCCTGGCCCTGGGGGGCCAGCCAGTTGCCGCCCGCCAGCACGACGGCGGCGTCCAGCAGCATGGTGCCCAGACGGCAGGCCACGAAGCGCCCGAACTCCCGCACGGCGGCCCGGCCCCGGGTCCGGCTGCCAAACACGAACCGCCGGTTGGTGGCGTAGGCGAACAGGATGCACAGGGCGTTGTCCAGCACGTTGCCCCAGCTGTTGGCGGCCTGGTAGCCGAACCACGCCTGGAACAAAGCGTACAGCGCCATGTTCAGCAGGGTGGTCAGGGCGCCGAACACCAGATACCGCACCGCCTCGCCGTGGGCGCGCAGGGCGGCCGAAAGTTTTTTTGCAACGGTCATACACATATCCATCGTCCGTCCGGGGCCTGCAGGCCGCCGGGGCGCGCAGCGGGGGGAGGGCTGCTCCCCCGGTACCAGAAAAGCCCCGCCGCCTTCCGGCAACGGGGCTGTTTCGACAGTGTCAGGCAGGGAGGATTACTGCTCCTCGTCCTTATCCTTCAGCAGGGCCTTCATGGACAGGCTGATGCGCTTCTTGTCGAAGTCGACATCCAGCAGCTTGACGTCCACCATGTCGCCCACCTTCAGCACATCGGAGACCTTCTCAACGCGCTCGTTGCTGATCTCGCTGATGTGGACCAGGCCGTCCACGCCCGGCAGGATGCGGACGAAGGCGCCGAACTTGGTCAGGGACACCACAGGGGCGTGGAACACGCTGCCCACGGGGTAGTTGTTGCGCAGCTGCTCCCAGGGGTTGTCCTCGCTCTTCTTGTAGCCCAGAGAGACCTTGTGGTTCTCGCGGTCGATATCCTTCACATACACCTCGATGGTGTCGCCGACGTTGACGACCTCGGAGGGATGCTTGATGCGGTTCCAGCTCAGCTCGCTGATGTGGCACAGGCCGTCCACGCCGCCGATGTCGACGAAGGCGCCATAAGAGGTCAGGCTCTTGACCACGCCGGTGTAGGTCTTGCCGACCTCGACGTTGGCCCAGAACTCCTCGCGGCGGAGCTTGTTCTCCTCAGCGGTGACCTTGTTGATGCTGCCCACGATCTTGCGGCCGGAGCACTCGGTCACGACCAGACGGACGTGCTTGCCCACCAGAGCGGTGTAGTCCTCGTCGCGGCGCATGGTGGCCTGGGAACGGGGCACGAACACCTTGACGCCCTTGACGTTGACCACGACGCCGCCCTTGTTGTACTCGGTGACGTCGCCCTCGACGACCTCGCCGGACTCAGCGGCCTTGGCGATCTCCTCCATGCCCTTGCGCGAGGCGAGCTTCTTGCGGGAGAGCTGGATGACGCCGTCCTGATCCATGACTTTCTCGACGATGAGGTCCAGCTCATCGCCAACCTTGACCAGGTCCTCGACCTTTGCGGAGGAGTCGTCGGTCAGTTCGCTCAGACGGACAAAACCGGTCTGCTTTGCGCCGATGTCGACCTGGATCTCGTTGGCGGAAATGCTGGTCACGACTCCTTTCACAATACTGCCTGCATGAACACGTTTTTCCTCGGATGCGTTCAGCATCTCCTCGAAGCTCATGCTGTCATTGATTTCTGTCATACTGTTAAGTACCTCCTCAATAATAGACGATGGCGTTGAAGCCCCTGCTGTCACGCCCGCCGTCCTCACATCTGCAAACCACTCGGGCTGAAGCTCGCTTGCTGTTTCAACCGTAACGGCCCGCGTATGTTTTGCGGCGACTGCGACTAGCTTCTGGGTATTGGAAGAATGATGACCGCCAATCACGACCACCAGATCGCACTGACGGCTGAGGTCTTCCGCTTCCTGTTGCCTCGCCCACGTCGCATTACATATTGTATCAAAAATTTCGGCGTTTGTATAGGCTTTTTTCAGAAACTCCGAACATTCTTGCCATTTTGTTGCCTGGAATGTGGTCTGGGCAACGGCAAAAATCCTTTTTTCGGGATTTTCAGGCCCTTTCCAGGCCCGCAATTCCTCCAGGTTAGCGAACACAAAGCTCTCCCCGCGGGTGTGGCCGGCGATCCCCTGCACCTCCGGGTGGGCCGCGTCGCCCGCCACAGCCAGGCACGCGCCCTCCTGTTCGGCCCGCCGGGCGATGGCGTGGATCTTGGCCACGAAGGGGCAGGTGGCGTCGGCCCAGGGGATGCCCAGGGCCTCCAGCTCGCCGTAGACGCTGCGGGGCACCCCGTGGCTGCGGATGACCACCTTGTACCCCGGCGGCACCCCGGCGGGGGAAGCGGCCACTTTGGCCCCCCGCGCTTCCAGCTCGGCCACTACCTGGGGGTTATGGATCAGGGGGCCCAGGGTGGCCACCTTCTCCCCTGCGTCCAGCAGGCGGCGCGTCATCTGCACCGCCCGGTCCACCCCGAAGCAGAAGCCTGCGGTCTTGGCTAAACGTATCTCCATGTCAGGTTCCTTTGCGGTAAAGTCAGTATGCGCGGCGGCGGCGCTTTTATGCGTGGGCCGCGCCCTCGAAAGCGTAGCGGTTGCCCAGGTCGATCCAGGCGGCGGTCAAAGCCTGCTTGTTGGCCTTGAGGGTCTTGATGTCCCGGCGGCTCTCCATCTTGAACTGGGCGGCGGGCATCGGCTCGCCGAACACCACCCGCACCCGGCAGAACAGCTTCATCCGGCCGTCGGGGGTGTCGTACAGCACCCGGCAGGGGATGACGTCGGTGCCGGCCCCGGCCGCCACCACGAACAGCCCGCTCTTGGGCGAGAGCAGCTTGCCCTCCTTTTCCCGGGTGCCCTCGGGGAACAGCAGCAGCCCGCGGCCCTTTTTGCACTCCTCGATGGTGTTGTTCAAGGTCTCCATCTCGTCTTTGGTGCCGCGCACCATCACGCAGCCGCACTGGCCCAGAAACCAGGTGACCACGGGGTTGATCTCAAACAGCTCCTTTTTGCCAAAGACCACCATCCGCTTGCCCCAAAAGCGCGCGATGGCGATGAACACCGGGTCGATGGCCGAGATATGGGTGGGGGCCAGGATGAAACCGGGGCTCTGGATCTTTTTCAGGTTCTCTTTCCCGATCACCTGGATGCGGAACAGGATGTGCCAGATCACCCAGGCGCCGGACAATATAATAGGATACAGCATCACGATTCCCCCACACGCTCTTTGATGATCTGCTTCATGGCGGCCAGGCTCTGGGCCAGGTCCATGGCAGAAGTGTCCAGCAAAACCGCGTCTGCGGCGCGGCGCAGGGGGGCGGCGGCCCGGCCGCTGTCCTGCTCGTCCCGCTGCATGACGTCGGCCAGCACTGCCTCGTAGCTGTCGGGGCGGCCTGCGGCCTGGTATTCCAGCCAGCGGCGGCGGGCCCGGGCCTCGGGGCTGGCCGTCAGGAAGATCTTGACGGTGGCGTCGGGCAGGATCACCGTGCCGATGTCCCGCCCGTCCATCAGGACGTTGCCGGTCCTGGCCATATCCCGCTGCAGGTCCAGCAGGAAAGCCCGGACGGCGGGGTTGGCCCCCACCGCCGACGCCGCCATGCCCACCTGCTCGGTGCGGATCAGGCCGCTGACGTCCTCCTCATTCAAATAGATGTGCTGCTCGCCGTCCAGCACCGCCAGCCGCAGCCGGATGCCCGGCAGCAGGGCGTTGACCGCCGCCTGGTCGGCGGGGTCGGCCCCGGCGCGCAGCGCGTACAGGCCCACGGCCCGGTACATGGCGCCGGTGTCCACATAGATGTACCCCAGGTCCCTGGCAAGCTGCCGGGCAAGGGTGGATTTGCCTGCCCCGGCGGGGCCGTCGATCGCAACCGATATCATTCGTTCTCTATCTCCTTCCGGCGGGCGGGGGTCTGTTGCCGCCCCGCCCCCTTGCGTGTTGGCCGGGTCAGCCCAGCACCACGGCGGTGCCGCTGGCCGTGACCATCAGCATCCCGTTGTCGGCGCCCAGCACCTCGTAGTCGATGTCCACCCCCACGACGGCGTTGGCGCCCATGGCGGCGGCCCGCTCCTGCATCTCCTCCAGGGCGTTCTGCCGCGCGCCGATCAGCTCGTCCTCATAGCTGCCCGAGCGCCCGCCCAGGAAATTGGTGAAGGACGCGGCGATGTCCCGGATGAAGTTGACCCCCGAGATCACCTCGCCGCAGACGATGCCCTTGTACTCGACGATGCGCATCCCCTCGACGGACTGTGTGGTTGTAACGATCATAGTTGCCTCCTTATTTCAAGCCTTCGTGCAGATGGGCCGCGAAGGCCTGTGCGGTGCAGAAGGCGATCTGCAGGTTGTACCCGCCGGTGTAGGCGTCCACATCCAGCACTTCCCCCGCGAAATAGAGGCCCGCGGCTTTTTTGCTGGCCATGGTGCGGGGGTCCACCTCCCGCACCGATACGCCTCCCGACGTGATGACGGCGTGGGCCAGGTCGCCCCGGCCGTCGATGGGCACGGCCCAGTGCTTGCACAGCCGCACCAGCTCCCGCTTCTGTTCGCGGGTGATCTGGTTGGCGCGGGTGGCAGGGTCGATGCCCCAGCGCTCCACCATCACCGGCTGCATGCTGGCGGGCAGCAGCTTGACCAGGGCCCCCTGGGCCGCGTGGTTGGCCAGCAGGGCAAAGTCCCGGGTGATGCGGTCGTACAGCTGCTCGTCGCTGAGGGCGGGTTTCAGGTCGATCTCGACGCGGTAGCGGTGCTTTTTCATGTCGCCCAGGTGGCTGGAGGCGCTGAGGGTCAGCGGCCCGCTGATGCCAAAGTGGGTGAACAGCATCTCGCCCTGCTCGTCCCACACCGCTTTGGCGTCCTCGAACAGGGTCAGCTTGACATTTTTCAGCGCCAGGCCCATCATTTTTTTGCAGTCCGGGTCGTGGGACACCAGGCTGACCAGGCTGGGCACCGGCTCGACGATGGTGTGGCCGGCCTGCCGGGCCAGCTTGTAGCCGTCGCCGGTGGAGCCTGTGACTGGGTAGCTCAGACCGCCGGTCGCCACCAGGACGCAGTCCGCCCGGTAGCTCTTGCCCGAAGCGCCCTTGACCCCCACACAGCGGAAGGCCGGGCCCTTCTTTGCCTTTTTGCCCCCGTCGGGCGCGGGCGTTTCCAGCGGCTCGAGCAGCAGCCCGGCCGCCCCGTCCTGGACGATCGCCGCGCCGGAAGCGTAGGCCAAAAGCGCCTGCCGCACCTCGGCCGCCTTGTCCGACACCGGGAACACCCGCCGCCCCCGCTCCACTTTGAGGGCCACCCCCAGCGACTCGAACAGCTCCATGGTCCGGGCCGGGGGGAACGCGTACAGCGAAGAATACAAAAACCGGGGGTTGGTGCGGACGTGCCGCAGGAATTCTTCTTCGTCGCAGGCGTTGGTCAGGTTGCAGCGCCCCTTGCCGGTGACAAGGATCTTTTGGGCCGGTTGTTCGGTGTGTTCCAGCACCGTGACGGCGTGGCCGAGCCGGGCGGCGGCCCCGGCAGCCATCAGGCCGGCAGCGCCGGCACCCACGATCAGTACATCCGCCATGGACAAATCCTCTTTTCGTCAGAATCCGTACTTTTTAATAATACCAGAATCGCGGTATAAAAGCAATTATGAAAAAGGCGGTTTTTCCCCTCCCCCGCAAATTGCGCACAAAAAAGGGCGGACGCCGCAGCGCCCGCTCCAGCGCGGCGCAAAAGCGCCACGCGCAGGTGTCCCATCCGTGTACGCACATGTCGTCCGGGCAGGACTTTTTTGACAGCCGGTGTTTTAACTGCCGATCAGCTTGACCGGGTCGAGGTACTTGTCCCCGTCCAGCACTTCCAGGTGGATGTGGGGGTCAAGGGCGCTCTCGCCGGTGATGGTCCCGGCCTGGCCCAGCTTCTGGCCGGCCGTCACCGTGTCCCCCTGCCGGACGGCGGCGTCCTCCACCGCCGACAGCCGCCACAGACGGCCCTCGCCGTCCCGGATGGCGGCCACCACGCCCCAGTTGCCCTCGGCGGCCAGGCTTTCCACCGTACCGCTCACCGGCGCAAGGACGTCCTCGCCCGCTTTGCAGGCGTAGTCCACGCCGTTGTGGGTGCGCCAGTCGCCCAGCGTCTCGTTATAGACCAGGTCGTCCCCGCTCCACACGGCGAGCACCTGCCCAGAGACGGGCCGCGTATACCCCGAGCCGGCTGACGCGC
>NBJMR02800__coassemble_1454_pt1 | contig 39296 bp, 32 predicted proteins | sample NBJMR02800__metabat2_low_PE_044 | metagenome-assembled genome bin NBJMR02800
ACTGGTATTTTACTGCATATTCCTCTATTTGTCAGGTTTTGTTAGGTGCTCTTAGACGCCTCCATTCTGAAGCTTCGAGAAAAAGCCCGATATGCCACTGGCAGCAATAGCAGAGAAGCCGAGCACATTTGGGAGACATTGACCCAGCTTCTGCTCAATGCAGCAGGTTTTGCAGTCTATTTAGCCCTGCTTTCAGAGTTGAACTTCTTTTTGCTGGCGGTGGTCATTTTCACCAGTACGCTCTGCTTTTTCATCAGCCGGCATTTCAACGAATGGGGCTATCTTCATCGGGAAGAAGAAGCCGCTTATCAGCACAAGATCCGCTACATTCGTGAAAAAACCGAGTCCATCCAACTGGCCAAGGATGTCCGTATTTTCGGGCTGCGCCCCTGGCTGTCCGACATCTATGAGAGCACCATGCGGCTGTATGACGCCTTCATCAACCGGCGGGAGCGGATCTACACCGGCGCCTGTGCGGTGGATGCTCTGCTCAGTCTGGCCCGCAACGGCATCGCCTACGCCTACTTGATCTGGCTTACCCTGACCGAAGGACTGCCCGCCAGCCAGTTCCTGCTCTATTTTTCGGCCTTTACCGGCTTTTCCACCTGGGTGACGGGCATTCTGCAGGAGTGCACCACCCTTCATAAAGAGAGCCTGGGCCTTTCCACTATCCAGGAATATCTGCATCTGCCCGAGCCGTTCCGCTTTGCGGACGGCTCACCCATCCCCCCGGCGGACCGGTACGAGCTGCGGCTGGACCACGTTACCTTCCGCTACCCCGGTGCAGACAAGCCCATTTTGCAGGACCTGAGCCTGACCATCCGCCCCGGCGAAAAGGTGGCCGTTGTCGGCCTGAACGGCGCTGGCAAGACCACTCTGGTCAAGCTGCTGTGCGGCTTCTACGACCCCGACGAGGGCCGGGTCCTTTTGAACGGACAGGACATTCGGCAATTCGACCGCCGGGCCTATTATCAGCTGTTCTCCACCGTCTTTCAGGAGAGTTCCGAGCTGGACATCACCGTTGCCCAGACAGTGGCCCAGAGGGTGGACGGCATCGACATGGACAAAGTGAAAGCCTGCGTTGCCAAGGCGGGCCTGGCCGAAAAGATCGCTTCCCTGCCCCAGGGCTATGACACCCACCTGGGCAAGCAGGTCTATCTGGACGGCGTGGAACTGTCGGGCGGGCAGACCCAGCGGCTGATGCTGGCCCGCGCCCTGTACAAGGACGGCGCGTTCCTGGTGCTGGACGAGCCCACCGCCGCCCTGGACCCCATCGCTGAGAGCGATATCTACCAGCGGTACAACGAGATGACCGCGGGCAAATCCTCGGTGTTCATCTCTCACCGGCTGGCCTCCACCCGCTTTTGCGACCGCATCCTGCTGATCCAGGACGGAGGCATCGCCGAGGAAGGCACCCACGAGGAACTTTTGCAGAAGGGCGGCGCCTACGCCAAACTGTTCAACGTGCAGGCCCGCTACTATCAGGAGGGGAGGAATCTGGATGACATCCAAATCGGATAAAGCGACTTTAAAGGAAACTTTCCAAATCCACGCCCGAGCATTCCGGGATGTACAAAGCTATTGTCCCGGGGCTTTTTTGGCTACAGGGCTTCATGCCGCTGTCAGTGCGCTGAGCCCCTATGCCACCGTTTATTTGTCGGCGCAAATCATCAACGAGCTGGCCGGAGCACGCCGAATGGACGTTCTCCTTCCACTGGTGGCAGCAACACTGGCTATCACCACTCTGCTGACACTTTTGACGGGGGCCCTTCTCCATTGGAAAAACGCCATGGAGGAGCGCTATATCGCTCGAAAAGAAAAACTTTTCTCTGATAAAATGCTGTCGCTGGATTTTGCCGACGTTGACAAGGCTGAAACACACGACCTTCTTTCCCAAATACGCCAAAACGATCTCTGGTCCAGCTGGGGCTTCAACCGTCTTCTTTTTCACTTTGGAGACTTTGTTCAAGGCGCGGCGGGTGTTTTGGGAGCTGTCGCTCTGACCGTTTCCCTTTTTACTCTGCCGGTACCCGCAGAAGCTGGGGCTTTGACCGTTCTCAACAGCCCTGTCTGTGTCCTCTTTCTGGTGATCGTTCTGGCACTTGTCACCATGCTGGCCCCGTTGTGTCAGAACAAGGCTACTTCCCTCTGGTCGGCTACCGTTTCCAGCGCTACCTTTGGAAATCGAATCTTCCATTTCGTTGTCGCCGTATCGGACGAGGCGCATCGAAGCATGGATGTTCGGATGTACAACCAGCAAAGCATCGCCCGCGCCTATATGGAACAAAATATGATTTTTGGTTCCACTGGCAGTATGGCCCACGCCTGCCGCGGGCCGATCGGCCTCTGGTCTGCTGCGGGCTCCGCTGCCAGCGCCATTCTTACCGGGCTGATATATCTCTTTGTCTGTGTCAAGGCATGGGCCGGAGCGTTCGGGATCGGCAGCATCACCCAGTATGTCGGGGCTCTCACCGCTCTTACCAAGAACATCTCCACTTTGGTCCATGCGGTGGGCATCCTGCGCGCCAATACTCTCTATCTGAAAATTGCCTACCAGTTTCTCGACATCCCCAACCAGATGTACCAGGGCAGCCTGACCACCGAAAAGCGCTCCGACCGGCAGTATGAGGTGGAGTTCCAGGACGTCTCCTTCCGCTACCCCGGCAGCGACACCTGGGCGCTGCGGCATGTGAACATGCAATTCCGTATCGGCCGCCGGCTGGCTGTGGTGGGCGAAAACGGCAGCGGCAAGACCACCTTCATCAAGCTGCTCTGCCGCCTCTACGACCCTCAGGAAGGCCACATCCTCTTAAACGGCATCGACATCCGCAAGTACAACTACCGCGATTATATGGCTTTGTTCTCGGTGGTGTTCCAGGACTTCCAGCTGCTGGCCCAGCCTCTGGGCGCGAACGTGGCCGGCGCACAGGACTACGACCGCACCCGCGCCGAAAAAGCCCTGACGGACGCCGGGTTTGCCGACCGTCTGGCCGCTATGCCCGCGGGCCTGGACACCATGCTGTACAAGGAGTTTGCCGAGGACGGCGTGGACGTCTCGGGCGGCGAAGCGCAGAAGATCGCCATTGCCCGCGCCCTGTATAAGGACGCCCCCTTCATCGTCCTGGACGAGCCGACCGCCGCTCTCGACCCCATCGCCGAGGCTGAGATCTACGCCAAATTCAACGACATCGCCGGCGACAAGACCGCCGTCTACATCAGCCACCGGCTGTCCTCCTGCAAGTTCTGCGACGAGATCGCCGTCTTTGACCACGGCCAGGTGATCCAGAAAGGCAGCCACGAGCAGCTGCTGGCCGACGAAACCGGCAAGTACGCCCAGCTCTGGCATGCCCAGGCCCAGTATTACACCCAGCCCTCCCCCACCGAAGCCTGACAGACAGAAAACACCCCCGCCCTGACGGATGCTGCTGGCATCCCGGGCGGGGGCGTTTGTTGTCGTTTCCTGAAACAGGCGGCGGGCAGCCTGTTTATTCGTTGGCAGAACCCTGCGTTTCCTCTTTCAGCAGGCCCGCGCCGCTGTGCCATGCCTGGCCGATCTTTTCGGTGACGGCGTAATAACCGTTCTGCATCTGGTCGAAAGCAAAGGCGTGCAGTTTGCCTGCGTCGATCCGGCCGGCCTCGTCCAGGACCTTCTCGTCCGCGAGCACGTTGACGATCTTCCCCAGCACACGCAGGCCATAGGGCTGGGACTGCATCTCCACCACTTCACACTCGAGGGTGAGGGGGTACTCTGTGATGATGGGAGCGTCCACCCGCTCGCTCTTGACGGCATGGAGCCCGGTACGGGCAAACTTGTCCGCCACTTTGTTGGCGCTGGCAATGCCGAAATAATCCGATTCCCGCAGGGTATCGGCGCCGGGCACGGCCAGGGTGAAGGCTTTGCGGGCTTCCAGATTGGCCACCGTTTTGTGTTCGGCTTCCAGATTCAGCGCCACCATGTCCTCGGCGCAGATGCCGCCCCAGGCCATCATCATTACATCGACCGAGCCGTCTTCGTTATAAGTGCCGATCATGTAGGTGGGCATGGGGTACAAATAGGGCTTGACACCAAAATTCTTGAACATATTCTGAGGCTCCTTTCTGTAAGGCGGATTTGACTTTCTCCGCGCTTGTTACTATAATCATAAGCACAGCCGGACAAAAAAGCAAGTACGCACATGAAAGTGTGATACTAACACAAACGCCATATACTTACCAAAAGGAGAGTATAGTATGAGTATTGAGTGCATCGGGGACGCCAAGCTGGAAGAGACCGGCTTCAGCTACACCATGTCGCTGATCCAGGGCAAATACAAAATGTTCCTCCTGTACGCCCTGATGGAGTACAAGGTGGTGCGCTTCAACGAACTGAAAAAGTACATCGGGACCATCTCCTACAAGACGCTGAGCAGCACCTTGAAGGAGCTGGAGGCCGACGGCCTCGTCCACCGGGAGGAATACCCGCAGATTCCCCCGAAAGTGGAGTACAGCCTGACCGAGCGGGGCCGGTCCCTGATCCCGATCTTGGACAGCATGTGCGAGTGGGGCGAGAAGAACCGCCTGCCCTGACGCCAGGAGAGAGATGAAAAAGAAAAAATCCGAACTTTCCGTATACGAAAAGCTCGGATTTTTCTTGTTTGGTGGACCTGGAGGGATTCGAACCCTTGACCTCTCGGATGCGAACCGAACGCTCTCCCAACTGAGCTACAGGCCCATATGTAAAGCAGGCCGGCCAGTCTTCTCTATGACAAACGTCCTGCGACCTCCATACTATACCGCTTTTTGGCGCGATTGTCAAGCGGATTTTTCAGGTTTTTTGCAGATGTTTTGCGCTCGCCTTCCCCTCCCCGCCTTTGGGCGCGCGCAAAGCCGCCGCGTCAGCGTATGCTGGCACGGCGGCTTCGCTCTTTTATGCGTATCGGAGAAGATCAGGGGGGATCGCTTGCTGGGGGAATTTCGCTTTTACTGCTCGACCATGCGGATCAGGGCCGTGCCGCCGTCGAGATAGACGTTGAGATAGGCCCAGTCGGTGCCGTAGGGCTCGAGCTTGGTTTCGGTGCCATCGGCGTTGACCAGGTACAGGTCATAGCCCTCGACGGCGCTCCAGGGCAGCATGACATTGGCGGTCACGCCGCTCATGGCGCTTGCGCCGCTGCTCAGGCAGGACACCGTCATCACCCGCTCGCCGTTGTCCAGCTTGCCCTGATAGACATACAGCTTGCTGAAATTGGCCACGGCGTTATCCACTTCCTGCAGGCCGCTCTCGCCGTTGACGTCGCCGCACTCGCCGCAGATGACGTAGTCCTGGACGTCGCCATAGGGGCTGCTGAACCGGACAGTGAGCTCCGCCTTTTCGGTGCCCTCGCAGGCGTCGGTCTGGTGGCTCAGGATGGCCGCGGTATAGTGAGAGGATGCGCCGGCGGCAAAGCTGGAGACAGCGCCGCCCGCCAGCATACAGGCAGACAGGGTGAACATAGCGATGCGTTTCATCATGGTTTTCATAAAGATCCACCTTTCTCCCCTTTTCGGGGCTGTTCTATTGAGTGAAATTGTAAGCAATGCAGTCCAAAGAGTTTTTACTTCCTTGTTTGCATCACCGCCTTTCCGTTTCTCTATCGCTATCATAACACGCTCTGCTTGAGACAGCCTTGAGCCTGCTATGAGTTTGCCTTGAGCTTTGCCTTTCAGTCCTTCTTGACGGCCACCAGCACCCGGATCTTGCTGCCGGCGGCGCAGCCCATGTTGTCCCGCCAGCCGATCAGATAGTAGTCCTCGGGATCGACCTGGGCCAGCGTCGTGGCGAAATACTGTCCTTTATACCACAGATAGACCTGCATATCGTCGGCGGTCTCGTAGCGGGCGCCGCCGCTGGAAGCCCAGGCTGCGCCCAGCCCGTCGATGAGGACCGGCATCAGCTGGCGCATGGAGGTCACTTCGCCCGAAGCGTTTTGGCCCACCGCGATGCCGCCGGCCACCACCGGGTACTTGACCGATGTGTTGAGGGTGGTGTTTTCTCCGTCGATGCAGCAGACATAGCTCGCGCCCTTGCCCAGCCAGCCCAGCACGCTGCTCACAGCGCCGGACGTGTTGTCGGCGGCCGCGCCCAAAAGCCAGCTGGCGATGCTGCTGGGGCTGGACGTCAGGCTCTCCCAGAAGGTGCTGAGGATGCTGCCGTCGATGATGCCGTATAAGATCTCGCTGGTGGAGGGCAGGACGCTGTCCGCCAGCGCGGAAAGACTGGAACCGGAGCCGGCGCTGCTGTCGCTGCCGGAAGTGCCGTCGATGGCGGCGGCCGCGGCGTCGGTCAGGTTGCGCACGTCGTCCAGGACGCCGTAGGTCCACAGATCGCCGGTGACGTTGTCCAGGATCAGGCGGTCGATCTCCCCCGCCGCGTTGGTGGTGTAATAGCGGACGTCACCGCTGTCCAGCGTCACCCCCGCTAGGCGGCTGGGACGGATCGTCCCAGCCATGCCCTCCCCGGTGGTGTCCAGAATTTCCACATCTTCCGCCAGGGCGGTGCCGCCCAGGGCGTCGCCGCCGGCGCTGAAGGTGCCGCTGGTGTGTTTTTCGTCGATGGATCGGATGCTTTCGCCGTTTTCGTCCACGGTCACTTCCACCAGCCACCCGGCGGGATAGTTCAGGCTTTTGTCCACCTGCACGGTGCGGGTCACGCCGTCGGTGCAGGCCACCGTGACGTTTTGAAGCACATCCGCGCCGTTGTCCTCCACAAGGCTGCGGGAGGAAGCCTGCACCACCCCGTAAAAGACCTGGTCGGCCTCGCTGCCGGTCAGGACACGGACCACTTCGTCATCCATGCCCAGCAGCAGCGTGACCACCTGGCCCACCCCGCCGCCGTTCAGGCTGGACAGGGCGGACGCCGCCTGCGGCGAACCGATGGTGTACTCGGTGCCGGCCACCGTCACGCTGGTGGGGGCGGAGGCCGAAGGCGAAACGGCGGTGATCCGTCCCGCGGCCTTGCGGGTGTAGATCCAGAGGGTGCGGGCGTTGGCGTTGTAGTAATAGACGTCGTAGGCGTTCAGTCTGGCCGAGGCGGCCACTTCGTCGTTGCGGTAGACCGCTTCGGGGGTAAAGGGCAGCTGGGTACTGCCGTCGGCCACAAAGGGGCCTTCCACATCTTCCAGCAGCACCGAGGAGACGTCCACCTTTCCGTCGGTGACGGTCAGGCCCAGGGTGCTGCCGTAGATTTCGCCTTCCGCTGTGGAGGCGGTCAGGGCGTTGTACAGCAGCACTGCGCCGTCGGCTATGGTCAGCGTGCCGCCCTGGCCGGCGGCCAGATCGTCCCGCAGGCCCAGTTCACGGGCCTTGTTCAGCTGGGCGGCGGGGAAAGTGCCGCTCAGGGTGGTCACGTCATAGCCCAGCAGGTTGAGGGCTGCGGCACAGGCTTCTTCCAGGGTGACGGGGTTTTCCGGGCGGAAGGAGCCATCGGAATAGCCGCTCATCCAGCCCTGCTGGACGGCGGTGCGGATGGCGGGGGCCAGCGGGTCGCTGCCGGCCACGTCGGTGAACACCGAGCCGCTGGAACTGCCGGCGGCGCTTTCCCGGTAGGGTGAGAACGCCGTCAGGAGTTTTGCCAGCTGGCCCCGGGTCAGGGCCGCGCCGGCGTCCTGGGTGCTGTCCAGGCCGCCCAGCATCACGGCAGCCTGCACCGCCGTATTGGAGCCGCCCGCCGAAGCCGGCGCCGCCAGCATGGTGCAGGCGATGCAGACGGCCAGCAGCAGGGCGCAAATTCGTTTTTTCATGGGTCGTATTCCTCACTTGTTTCATCCCGGCGGGCAGCCGGGGACAATGGCAGCGCGCGGGGCGGCGTCAATCGTAGCGCAGCGCGTCGATGGGGTTGAGCCGGGCCGCCCGCTTGGCGGGCAGGTAGCCGAACAGGATGCCGATGCCCGCCGAGATGCCGAAGGCGACAGCCACCGAGCTGGGCGACGGGCTGATGGTCAGGTCCATATCCGTCAGGAGCAGCGGCAGCACCTGGTTGGCCGCGGCCGAGACCAGATAGCCCAGCACGATGCCGATGACGCCGCCCAGCGCCGAGGTCATAGACGCCTCGATGACGAACAGGGCCAGGATGTACCGCTCTTTGGCGCCCAGCGCCTTGCGGATGCCGATCTCGCGGGTGCGCTCGGTGACGGAGACCATCATGATGTTCATGATGCCGATGCCGCCCACCAGCAGGGAGATGCCGGCGATGACCGTCAGCACCATGATGACCATGTTGACCATCGAGGTCATGGTGTCCAGCATTTCGCTCATGCTCACGACCATAAAGCCGTCGCTGGAGTGGAACAGGTCGGTCAGGGTCTGCTCGATCAGCTCCTTGCCCTCGGCGGCCATGCTCTCGTCCACCAGGGTAAAGGTGTAGGAGCTGGCCGTCCGGCTCATGGCGGCCCGCAGGGCGGTGGTGTAGGGCACAAAGATCACGTCGTCGTCGCTGCCCTCCTGGGAGGACAGGTCGCTGACACGGGCTTCCAGCACGCCCACGATGGTGTACTGGTCCGCCCCCACTTTGATGGTCTGGCCCAGGGCGTTGCCGCCGTAGCCCACCCGCTCGATGTAGGCCCCCACCACGCAGACTTTTTTGTTGTCGTCCATGTCCAGGTATTGGAGCCCGCGCCCCTTGGACACTGTGTAGCCGCTCATCTCGAGGTAATCCTCGCTGACGCCGCTGGCGGAAGTCTGGTCCAGCGTGGCGGAGCCCACCTTGACGCTGCCGGTCAAGTTCACCACCGGCGAGACGCCCTCGAACAGGTCGGTATTCTCGTCGGCGAGGGCGTACATTTCATCCACGTCCACCGTCCGGGAGCCGAAGCCCGGCACCGAGACGGTGAGGGTGTTGGTGCCCATGGAGGAAAAACTGTCCCGCATACTCTGGGTCATCCCGTTGCCCAGCCCCACAATGACGATCACGGCCATGATGCCGATGATGATGCCCAGCATGGTGAGCAGGGTGCGGAATTTGTTGCTGGCGATATTCTTCAGCGCCTGGTGGAAGGTCTCGCTGAGCATATTCAGGTTCATGCGCTGCCCTCCCCTCCGATGGGTGCCAGGCTGGGCTGGACCACCGCTTCGGGAGAATGGGCGTCGCCGTCGTAGACGATGTGCCCGTCCTCCAGCCGGATGATCCGCTCAGCCTGCACCGCGATGGAATTGTCGTGGGTGATGAGCACCACCGTGTTCCCCTCCCGGTGCAGCTTCTGCAGCATCCCCAGCACTTCGCGGCTGGTATGGCTGTCCAGCGCGCCGGTGGGCTCGTCGGCCAGGATGACCGCCGGGTCCCCGGCCAGAGCCCGGGCAATGGACACCCGCTGCTGCTGGCCGCCCGAGAGCTGGCTGGGCTTGTTGTGCATCTTTTTGCCAAGGCCCACCCGTTCCAGCGCGCGGGCCGCCCGCTCATGGCGCTCCCCTGCGGGCAGCCCCGCGTAGACGAGGGGGACTTCCACATTTTCCAGCACGTCCAGCTTGGGCAAAAGGTTATACTGCTGGAAGATGAAACCGAGCAGCTCGTTGCGGATCTCGGCCAGTTCGTCCTTGTCCATGCCGCCCACGTCCCGGCCGTTCAGCCGGTAAGTGCCGGACGTGGGCACGTCCAGGCAGCCGATGATGTTCATGCAGGTGGACTTGCCCGAACCGGACTGCCCCACGATGGCCACGAACTCGCCCTTGTGGATCTGCATCGAGATGTGGTCAGCGGCTTTGACGGTGGTGTCCCCCATCTGGTAATATTTGCAGACGGAGTCAAACTCGATCAGGGCGCTCACATCGGACCACCTCCCGGGCCGCCGCTGGGCATGCCGCCGCCTCCGCCGCCCGGCATCCCGCCGGGCATCATCATGCCGCTGTCGCTCGCTGTGGCCAGGGCTGCGGCGTCGGCGTCGTAAGCGACGGTGTCGTCCTCGGTCAGGCCGCTGACCACTTCGACATAGCTGTCATCACTGACGCCGGTCTCGACCCTGACGTAGACATAGCCGTCCGGGGCGGCCATATCGGCGGCGTTGGCCGCGCTGGGCGAATCCGCCGTGACCAGAACGTAGCCGCCCCGCACCACGGCCCCGTTGGGGATGGAAAGGGCGTTTTCGGCGCTGTCCACCACGATGGAGACGGTCGCGTTCATGCCCGGCATCAGCTCGCCGTAATCGTCGATGCGGATGGTGACGGGGTAGGTGGTGGTGCCGGAAGTGGTGGTGCCGTTGGAAGAAACGTTCGTCACCACGCCGGTAAAGGTCTCGTCCTCCAGCGCATCCGCCACGATGGTGGCCTGCTGGCCTTTCTGGATGGACAGGATATCCAGTTCATCCACGGCGATCTCCATTTCCAGATAGCTCAAATCGTGGATGATGCACAGCACCTCGCTGGTGGAAGTATCCGCGCCGATGGTCTCGCCCGCCTGCACCCCTTTCATGATGACGGTGCCGCTGATGGGGGCGGTGATGGTGTAATCGTCGAGGGTGTTCTCGGCGTCCTCCATCGAGAGCTCGGCGCTGCGCAGGCTGTCGGCGGCCTGCTCGGCCTGACGGGTCAGGTTATCGCTGGTCAGCTGGACGATGGCGCTGCCCGCGCCAACGCTGCTCCCCTCCTGCACGCAGAGGGCGGCCACGGTGCCGTCCGCCGGGGCGGTCAGGGTCTGGCCGTTCTGGTAGCTCAGCCGGGCCGAGCCCAGGGCGCTGACCCCGTTCACCGAGGCGGTGGCCGCCTGGGAAGCGGTGAGCCCGCCGCTGTTGGGCACCGTGATGGTGACCGAGCGGACCAGCATATTGCCGCTGCTCAGGGTGTCCGCGCCCGAGACCGAGCGCACCGTGCCGGCCAGTTTTTCATAGGTGCCGTCCAGGGTGACTTCGGCGGCCTGACCGGCGGCAAACTGGGCGGCGTCTGCCGCGGGAAAATCCAGCGTCAGCAGCATGGCGGATTCGTCCCGGATGGTGGCGATCTCCTGCCCGGCCGTGACCACATCCCCCGGCGCTGCCGCGATGGAGACCACTGTGCCCTCGATGCCGGTGCGGACATATTGGGCGTCTACCGCGTCCTCATAATCCCGCTGGGCCTGGCTGAGGGTGAGCTGGGCCCGCTCGACGCTGTTGACCGCGTCGGCGCTGTCGATGGTGTAGAGGACGTCTCCCTCCTGCACCATGTCACCTTCCTCAAAGTCGGCGGTGAGGACGTCGCCCCGCACCAGGCTCTTGACCTGGTAGGACTCGGCGGCCTCGACGGTGCCGTCCTCGCTGTAAATATTGGTGATGCTGCGGCGGGTGGGTTTCGTCTCGATGTAGGCAGCCTCCGCCGGGGCCTGGGTGGCGCGGACCTGCGTCATCCACACCGCGCCGCCCACTATGGCGGCGCCCGCAATGACGAGCAGCGGCCACCTGCGCCGGAGGAAGCCGGCTTTCCCGCCCGGCGCGGCAGCCTGCGGGCTGCCGCTTCCCTCCGGTGGCTTTTTCTTGAACATAGCTGTGCCTCCTTGTCGGTTGTTCCAGGGGACCGTGCAGCCCTCCTGCTGGATTTTAGTATAGCAGGCATTTCTTAGCATTTGCCCCGGAAAAACCTTAAGACTGCTTTAGACGGGGTGAACTTTTTATGAAGGCCCCGCGCGCCGGCACGAAAAAGCGCGGCAGGCAGGAGCCGAAGCTCCCACCCGCCGCGCTGTAGACGCGCCGTTCGCGTAGCTGTTATTTATATTTGTTTGACCGGGAACAGCAGGGTGATGCAGTACTGCCGGGCCGTCTGGCTGACCTCGCCTTCAGCCTGCATCTTTTCCATCATGGTCTGCACGCTGATGAGGCCCACCTTGGTGCTCTCGGCCCCGCCGGTATCGGGCGGCAGAGGGACGTTGGCAAAGGCGAGGCCCGCCTTTTCCCCTTCCCGCACAAAACTGACCAGGACGGGGTGGGCCGGGTCGGCGTATTTGAAGATGTTGGAGGCGATGTTGTCAAAAATGCGCCGGATGTACGGCCGGTAGACCTGCAGGCGGACGTCCTCCTCTCCCAGGTCCAGCAGGCAGCCAAAGCCCCGCTGATCCAGCTGGTCGGCAAATTCGGCCAGCGGCTCCTCAAAGATCTGGGAAAAGGGCGCAGGCCCATCCAGCGCCACCACCGTATCCCGGGTGACGAGGGCGTATTCAAAGAGGTTATCCGACAGCTGCTTGATCTGGCGGGCCTTTGTGTCGATCTTGCCCAGGTATTCCTCCAGCTGGGCCTGGCTGTGGTACTTGCCCCCGGCCACGATCTCGGTGTAAAGCAGCAGGGTGGTCAGCGGGGTGCGCAGGTCGTGGGACATCTGGGTGATCAGTTCCTTGACCCGGGCAGAGGTCTCCGCCTCCTGCTGGCGCTGCTGCGCCAGCGTCACCCGCATCGAGTCCAGGCAGGAGGCCAGGGCGGCCAGCTCATCGCTGCCCTGCACCGTGACCGGGCGGCTGAAATCGCCGTTTTCCATCACCTGCACCTCCTGGCTGAGCAGGCAGATGTACCGCACGATCCGCCGACACCCCAGCAGGAACACTGCCAGGAACAGGCCAACACAGAGGACGATCAGCCCCGCCGTACCCCAGCGCACCCAGGCCAGCACGGGGTCGTAGTAGAGCAGGACCTGCAGTTCGCCGTCGGCAAAAAAGACGCTGGCCCGTGGCATCCAATCGTAAAAGGGCGTGAGCTTGCCCTCGTGGCCGATGTCGTTGCGGTCGGGCACGAAGGAACTGTAGACCATCACCTGGTCCCGGTACAGCTCCATCAGGGTGAAATCCTGCTGCCTGACCCAGGCGGAGATCTGCTCCACATCGGTGCTGGACAATTCTTCTTCCTGCACGAACGCCTGGAACTCGCCTATGCGGCGGGCCGTCTCGCGCTGGCGGAAATCGCTGTGCCGGGCATAGAAGTCCACCCCAAACCCCAGCGCCGTCCGCAGGACCAGGAACAGCAGGACACATCCCAGCCCGGCCCCCACCAGCAGCCGGATGAACTGGGCGGTCAGGCTGTTGCGCCGCATCACCGGCTCGCTCTCCGCCCCGGGCAGGCTGTTACGCTTCATGGCCGCCGCCTCCATCCCGGGCAAAGTGATAGCCCTTGCCCCACACGGTGCAGACCCTGCGGGGGTTCTGGGGGTCGTCCTCGATCTTTGTGCGCAGGTTGCGGATATGTACCATCACGGTGCCGTTGGAGGTGTAGTAGTAGGGTTCGTGCCACACCGCCTCATACACCGCCTGCGCGGGAAAGATGCGCTCGGGGTCCTGCATCAAAAGGCGCAGGATGCCGTATTCCGTCTCGGTGAGGTTGACTTCCTGCCCGTCTACCCAGACCCGGTTGCAGTCCAGGCTCAGCTTGACCCCGTGGGCGCAGAGCATCCGGCGCTCCGGCGCGGCGCCCACCTCCCCTTTGCCCCGGTAGACGGTGTACCGGCGCAGCAAAGCGCGCACCCGGGCGCTCAGCTCGGCGAAGGAAAAAGGCTTGCCCAAATAGTCGTCCCCGCCGGCGGTCAGGCCCACCAACTTGTCCGATTCCTGCGCTTTGGCGGTCAGGAACAGGATGGGCACCGTGGATTTTTTGCGCAGCTCCTCGCAGACGCGCAGGCCGCTCATCCCGGGCATCATCACATCCAAGATCACCAGGTCCACCTCCGGGCTGAACACCTGCAGCGCCTTTGCGCCGTTTTCCGCCTCCAGGATGCGGTAGCCCTCCCCCGCCAGCAAAATGCGCACCCCGTCCCGGATGTCGGGGTCGTCCTCCACGATGAGGATGGTCTGTTCCGGCATATGCGTTCCCTCCTTGTTCCAGTATGATTTTAGTATAACAGGAAAGGCGCGCCTGTTCCATCCAATTTTTCTTAGGAAATCTTAAGGTTTTGCTTTGGGACCTGCCTGCCGGTCAACTTTTTCTGCCCAGCACTTAACTATGCCTCGCTTGCGGCGGCGGGGCAGGAATGCTACAATAAAGCCACAGCAAAGCCGCGGCGCTGGAACAGAAAGGCAGGAACAAAACCATGGAACCTACAAAGAAAGAGATCGGTGCGCACATTGCCGCTCTGCGCAAAGCCAAAGGGCTCACACAGGAACAGCTGGCCGCCCAGCTGGGCGTCTCAGCCCCGGCCGTCAGCAAATGGGAAACAAACAGCTCCTACCCGGATATCACCCTGCTCTGCCCGCTGGCACGGGCCCTGGGCACCAATGTGGATACCCTGCTGCAGTTTGAAGAAACGCTGTCCGACCAGGAGGTCGCTGCTCGGATCAACGAAGTGATGGAAATGGTCATGCAGGGCGACGCCGCGGGGGCGGAAGAGCAGCTGGATGTGCTGCTCCACCGCTGGCCCGGCTGCACCGCGCTGCAGTTCAATGCAGCGGCGGTGTACGATGGATTTGAAATGTTTTTCCTCTCAGCGGACAAAGACACCCACAACCGCTGGCGGGAGCGCAAGCGCGCCCTGCTGGAGGAGATCCGCCGCACCGGCAGCGCGGCCTATTGGCAGTCGGCCACCATCCAGCTGGCAAGCCTGGCAGCTGCCCGTGGCGACACCGGCCAGGCCGAAGCGCTGCTGAACGAGCTGCCCGCCTACACCGGAGACCCCACCGCTGTCCGGGTCCAGCTTTGCCTGAAAAAAGACCAGCCGGAGGAAGCCCTCAAGCTGGCCCAGACGCAGCTCTATAAATCGGTGGTCAAGATCGAATCCTGTATGACCACCCTGCTGGACCCCCGTGTCCAGCCCGACCCGCAGAAAACGCTCAAAGCCTGCCGGGCCTACCAGACCGTGGCCAAAACCTTCGGCCTGGTGGACATGAGCGACGGCTTTCTGGTGGAACTTTACCTGCGTACCGGCGAGATCGACCGGGCCGCCGCCAGTTTTGCCCGCTATGTGGACGTGCTGACCGGCCCGCCCGTCTTTCCGGACGAGGACCTGTTCTCCCCCGGCCTTGCCTATACCGCGCCGGATGTGCAGCAGGCCGTCCCCCAGCCGATGCGCCGGATGCTGCTGCAAAGCATCACTGGAGAAGAAAAGTACCGGCCTCTTTTGGCAAACCCCGTATCCGCTGCAGCGCTGGAAAAGTTGAAAGCCAGCATTTAACAACCATACAGAAAAGGCAGACTGTCCTTTTGGAGCAGTCTGCCTTGTTTGTTGTCCAAGCGTATAGCGGCGGATTTCTATAAAGCTCTCGACATCCTGCAACAGCATACAACTTCCTGCCTTCCCAGGCTTACACCCAATGAATACAGAAAATTGGTTGCCCTGAGCCAAACAAATTGGTTGGCCTGGATCCATACGGCCATACTCTTTTCCAAAAACAGGTGGGTATGGATGTTGCCGTGCAGGAAACAGCACCAGAAAAACAGGCTATTTATCGCTGTTTTGTCACCCGATGCGTCTCTTTTTGTCCAGGCGCATCTTGTCGGCGATCATGGCGATGAACTCGCTGTTGGTGGGCTTGCCGCGCATGTTGTGGATGGTGTAGCCGAAATAGCGGTTCAGAGTGTCCACGTCGCCCCGGTCCCAGGCCACTTCGATGGCGTGACGGATGGCCCGCTCCACCCGGCTAGGGGTGGCGTTGTCCCGCTGGGCGATGTCCGGGTACAGGCGCTTGGTCACGGCGTTGATATACTCGGGGTCCTCCATGGCCATCAGGATGGCCTCCCGCAGGTACTGATAGCCCTTGATGTGCGCCGGCACGCCGATCTGGTGCAGGATCTCGGTGACGGTCACCTCGTCGCTGTCGGCGGTGGTAAAGGTGTTCTGGCGCGCCGGGCGGGCCGCGGCTTTCAGCACACGGCTGACCAGCACGCTCTCCTCAAAGGGCTTGACAAAATAATAGGAGAAACCGGCGTCCAGCAGTTCCTGGACCATTTCCTCGCTCTGGAATGCGCCGGTGACAAAAAAGGCGGTGTGCAGCTCGCCGGCGGCGTTGTAGCGCTGCTTGATGGTCAGCGCGTCCAGCCCCGGCATAAAGGCATCCAGCAAAACGACGTTGGGCCGGACCGCCAGCATCTTCTGCAGCACTTTGGTGCCGTCCTTTTCCACCACGGTCACGTCCACACCCTGCTGCTCCAGCGCTTCACGGCAGCGCGGCGTGATATCCGCCCCGGTGTCCGACATCAGAAATCGAATTTTTTCCATCTTCGTTCCTCCCATGTATCGTGTGTTGCTGCCTGTGGGTGTACCCCTCGTTTGGACCGTGCGCTTTTGAGCGATGCGCCGGCGTTTCTGTTTTATCCGATGCACCCTGTCCTGACACGATAGATTTTACCATATTTTACCAGTTGGCGCAATGGTAAAAATTGCCAATTTTTGGAAATTCCAGTCACACGCCCTTCTTTTCTTCCCGGATCAGCCTTCGGCGGGCTTTTCCTCCAGCATGGAGAGGAACTCCGCCTCGGTCAAGACCGGGATGCCCAGCTCCTGCGCCTTGGTCAGCTTGCTGCCGGCGGCTTCTCCGGCCACCACATAGGCGGTCTTTTTGGAGACCGAACCGGCGGCCTTGCCCCCGTTTTTGACGATCAGGGCTTCAGCCTCCTTGCGGGAAAGGGTGGGCAAAGTGCCGGTGACCACCAAGGTCAGCCCGGCCAGACGGTCGGTGCGGGGCTCGCCCTGCCACTTCATATTGACCCCCTGCTCCGCCAGCCGACGCAGCAGGTCGGTGGTGCCCTCTTTGGCAAAGAACTCCACCACGCTCTGGGCCATCAGCTCCCCAAAGCCGTTGATGGTGCAGATCGTTTCCACATCGGCTCCCCGCAGGGCCTCCATGGTGCCAAAGTGCTCGGCCAGCTGGGCGGCCGCCTTGTCCCCAATGTTGTGGATGCCCAGGGCAAAGACCAGCCGGTCCAGGTTGTTCTGTTTGGAGCGGGCAATGGCCTCCAGAAGGTTATCCGCCTTTTTCTCCTTGAACTTTTCCAGGGTGAGCAGCTGCTCCCGGGTCAGGGTGTAAATATCCGCCGCGGTGTGGACCAGCCCTTTGTCCACCAGCTGGGTGCAGACCGCCACCCCCAGGCCGTCAATGTCCATGGCGTTGCGGGAGGCAAAATGGATCAGGTTCCGCAGCGCCTGGGCCGGGCATTCGGGGTTGATGCAGCGGAGGGCTACTTCGTCGTCCAGGTGGACCACCGGCGCGCCGCAGGAGGGGCAGACATTCGGCATCCGATAGGGCTCGGCCCCCTCGGCGTGGCGGACCACGCCGATCACCTCGGGGATGATCTCCCCTGCCTTGCGCACCTGGATGGTGTCGCCGATGCACAGACCCAGCTGCTGGATGATCTCCCCGTTGTGGAGGGTGGCCCGGGAAACGGTGGTGCCCGCCAGCAGAACCGGCTCAAAAGAAGCGGTGGGGGTCAGCACGCCGGTGCGGCCCACGTTGATCTCGATATCCAGCAGGCGGGTCTCCTTGACCTCAGGCGGATATTTGAAGGCAATGGCCCACCGGGGGAACTTGGCCGTTGAACCCAGCTGGTGCCGCTGGGCAAAGCTGTCCACCTTGATGACGGCGCCGTCCATATCGAACCCCAGAGAGGACCGTTCCTGCCCGATCTGCTCGATCTCGGCAATGGCGGCGTCAATATCCTTGACCAGATGATACCGTGGCGAGACCGGCAGGCCCAGCGCTTTGAGATAGTCCAGGCTTTGGGCGTGGCTGGTCAGCTCGACGCCCTGCACCTGCTGTACATTAAAGATGAAGATGCCCAGCCCCCGGCTGCCGGTGATCCTGGGGTCCTTCTGCCGCAGCGAGCCGGCCGCCGCGTTGCGCGGGTTTTTGAAGGGCGCCGCCCCCTGCAATTCCTGTTCCTCGCACAGCTTTTGAAAGACGTCGTGGGGCATATAGACTTCGCCCCGCACTTCCAGATAAGCGGGCAGATTGTCCCCTTTGAGGGTCTTGGGGATGCTGCGGATGGCGCGGACGTTTTCGGTCACGTCCTCGCCCACCACGCCGTCCCCGCGGGTGGAGGCCCGCACCAGCTGGCCGTTCTCATATTCCAGACTGCAGGACAGGCCGTCGATCTTGATCTCCACTACATATTCCGGCTCCACCCCGGCATCCCGGACACGCCGGTCGAAGTCCCGCAGTTCCTCGTAGCTGAAGGCGTCCAGCAGGCTCTCCATCTTCACGGCGTGGGTCACTTTGGCAAACCGCCCGCTGGGGGTGCCCCCCACATGCTGGGTGGGGGAATCCGGCGTCACCAGCTCGGGGTAGGCGGTTTCCAGTTCCCGCAGCTCCCGGGTCAGGGCGTCGTACTGGAAGTCCTCCAGCTCGGGGGCGTCCTGGTCGTAATAAAGACGGTTGTTGTATTCGATCAGCGCGCGCAGTTCAGCGGCGCGCTTTTTGGCCTGTTCCAGTTCCAGCATCGCTTGTATCCTCTCTGTCTTTGGACTCGTAGTAATTTATAATACCACAAAATGGGCGCGGCGGCAAATGATATACGCCGCGGGCGCGCCTCCTGCCGCGTAAAGCAGTGGCAAAAAACAAAAATAACAGAAAAACGCTAAAAATCAGGTCATGACCGCCATATAGCACAATATTATCATGCGCAGAAAACGGCGAATTTAACGTTCCGCCGTTGGTGATTCAAAATCTTCTATGGATATACAAACCGTATTATCGTTCTTTTTTATATCGATGCTGCGTCTCTTTTCCAAAAAGAAAATGCCTTCCTTTGTATGGGAAAGGCTGCAAAAAAGAAGGCGCACAGGGCGGAGCGGGCCGCCGGCTGTGCGCCGAAAGGTTCAGATGTAAAAAGTTTTTCGCTCAGATCGAGATGGTGTTGCAGACATCCAGCAGGACCGGGTCCAGAGACTTGGTCATCTCCAGAGCCTCGTCCACGGGGTAATCCACCAGGGTCTCGCCCCGCATACCGACGATGCGGTTAAACTTGCCCTCGTCGATCAGGCAAACGGCGCGGTAGCCCATGGCGGAAGCGTTGACGCGGTCCCGCAGGGTGGGCGAACCGCCGCGCTGGACATGGCCCAGAATGGTGGCGCGGGAGTCGATGCCGGTGCGGGCCTGGATCTCATTGGCGATCTCCTGGGCATGGCCGACGCCCTCCGCCACAATGATGATGAAGTGGTTCTTGCCGGTCTTTTTGGTCATCTCGATGCGGTCCAGAATGTCGCGCTGCATATCGAACTGATGCTCGGGCAGCAGGACAGCCATGGCGCCCGAAGCGATGGCCACGTTCAGGGCGATGTAGCCGGCGTTGCGGCCCATGACCTCGACCACGCTGCAGCGGTCGTGGCTCTGGGTGGTGTCGCGCAGCTTGTCGATCATCTCCATGGCGGTGTTCATGGCGGTGTCGTAGCCCACGGTGTAATCGGTGCAGGCGATGTCGTTGTCGATGGTGCCGGGCAGGCCGATCATCGGGATGCCCCGGTGGGCCAGCTCGCGGGCGCCGCGGTAAGAACCGTCGCCGCCGATGACCACCAGCGCGTCGATGCCCAGCTCACGGCACTTGGCCGCGCCCTTGTCCTGGCCTTCTTTGGTTTTGAACTCCAGGCAGCGGGCGGTGTACAGGATGGTGCCGCCGTCCTGGATGATGTTGGACACGCTGCGCAGGTTCATCTCATAGCACTCGCCGTTCAGCAGGCCGTTGTAGCCGCGCTGAATGCCGATCATGCGGTATCCCTTGTGGATGCCGGTGCGGACGACGGCGCGGACCGCTGCATTCATGCCCGGTGCGTCGCCGCCGCTGGTCAGTACGCCGATGGATTTGATCTGTCTCTCCATAGTGGAAATCCTCCCAATTCACATATGCCTTTTCCCTTTTATAAACACGTTCCTTCTTATCGTGCCGGCTTCCTCCCCTGCCCGCCCGGGCAATGGGAGCGCCGCGGCCGGGGCCCTGCCGCCCCCGCCGTATTACTGACATTATAGCACATTTTGCATCTTTTGAAAACAGGCCACCTGTTTTGATTCACTCACATAAATGTTATTTTGTTGCAACATTGCCCGCGCCCAGCAGCCGTTCCAGCTCCTGATAGAACAGCGGGTGGCCCGAAGTGTACAGCCGGCGGGGCACGGCCAGCTTTTTCTTTTCGTCCTGCAGGCAGAGGATGACTGGGATGTTCCCGTCAAAAATGCCCAGCAGGTTGATGACTTTGTCGTACTCCCGGCTGCTGCGGGAGGGCAGGCGGATATACACCCGCTGTGCGGCCTCCCGGACGGGGTCGGGCTTATAGTCCTGCGGGGCAGCGGGGTTATAGCGCTCGATGGGGATGATGGTCTCGGCCATCAGCTTGGCCGGCTCGTCCTCCCGCACCGACAGCCGCCCGTCGATGACCACGACGGCATTGTCCTGCAGCGCGTCCCGGAACGTTTCCAGCACCTTGGGAAAGACGATCACCTCCAGAGTGCCGGTCAGGTCCTCCACGCTGGTAAAGGCCATCAGTGTGTTGTTCTTGGTGGTCATCATCCGGCTCTTGACTACAGTGCAGACGATCCGCACATGGGTGTTGTCCAGCTTGTGGGCGTCCTCCCCTGTCAGCATCTTGATGGTGTGGGAGGCGTACTTGGCCGACTGCTCCCGGTAGGCGTCCAGAGGATGGCCTGACAGATACAGCCCGCTGACCTCTTTTTCCATGCGGAGCAGCTCGGTGTGGGGATACTCCGGCAGGGGCTTGAGCTCGTACCCATCCGAAGCGGCCTCCCCTGCTCCGCCGCTCAGCACGGCGAAAAGGTCCAGCTGCCCGTCCAGGTTCCGGCGGGCGTCGTTTTCCACGCTCTTGAGGATGCCCTCCACCGCCTCTACCTGGCTGCGGCGGGTGGCGCCCATGCAGTCAAAAGCGCCGGCCTTGATGAGGCACTCCACCGCCCGGCGGTTGAGTTCGTTGCCCCGCATCCGCTTGCAGAAGTCGTACAGGCTGACGTAGGGCCGCCCGGCCCGCTCTTTGACCACGCAGTCGATCAGGTTGCGGCCCACGTTCTTGACCGCGTTCAGGCCGAAGCGGATCTGTCCGTGGCCATCGGTGGTGAAGCCGCCCCCCGAAATGTTGATGTCGGGCGGCAGCACCTTGATGCCCAGCCGGGTGCACTCGGCGGTGTACTCGATCACCTTGTCGGTGTTGTCCAGCACGCTGGTCAGCAGCGCCGCCATGAACTCGGCTGGATAGTGGCATTTGAGGTAGGCGGTCTGGTAGGCCACATAGGCATAGCAGGCCGCATGGCTTTTGTTGAAGGCGTAGGAGGCGAAGCTGGACATTTCATCGTAGATCTCGTTCGCCACCTGTTCCGGGATGCCGTTGGCAACGCACCCCGGGCACTCGTGCCCCGGCTCGGTGCAGCCGTGGATGAAGTGTTCCCGCTCGGCCTCCATGACCGCGTGCTTTTTCTTGCTCATGGCCCGGCGAACGTTGTCGGCCTGCCCGAACGAGAAGCCCGCCAGCTCCCGGAAGATCTGCATGACCTGCTCCTGGTAGACGATGCACCCGTTGGTCACATCCAGAATGTGGGCCAGCTGGGGGGTCTTGTAGCTGATCTTGTCCGGCTCGTGGCGGTTGCGAAGATAAGTGGGGATGGACTCCATGGGGCCGGGGCGGTACAGGCTGATGAGGGCGATGACGTCTTCCAGGTTTTCCGGCTGCAGGCCCATCAGGACCTGCCGCATCCCCGAAGATTCCAGCTGGAACACGCCCTCGGTCTCGCCGCGGCCCAGCATTTCGTAGGTGGCCTTGTCGTCGTAGTCCAGTTTGGCCATCGAGAAGGACGGGTCCTTTTTCTGGACGGCGGTCTCGGCGTCCCGGATGACGGTCAGGGTGCGCAGGCCCAGAAAGTCCATTTTGAGCAGGCCCAGCTCCTCAATCTCGGTCATGTTGAACTGGGTCACCGGCAGGCCGTCGTTGGTAGCCAGCGGCAGATAGTAGTCCACCGGTTCAGGGGTGATGACCACGCCGGCCGCGTGGGTGGAGGCGTGCCGGGGCATCCCCTCCACTTTGGCCGCGGTGTCGATCAATTCTTTCACCTGGGGGTCGGCGTCGTACAGCTTTTTCAGCTCGGTGGAAACTTCCAGCGCCCGCTTGAGGGTCATCTTCAGCTCCATGGGCACCAGCTTTGCCACCGTGTCCACGCTCTGGTAGGGCAGGCCCATCACCCGGCCCACGTCCCGGATGGCATTGCGGGCGGCCATGGTCCCGAAGGTGACGATCTGGGCCACGTGGTCCGAGCCGTACTTCCGGTTGACGTAGTCGATGACCTCCTGGCGGCGCTCGTAGCAGAAGTCCACGTCGAAATCGGGCATACTGACCCGCTCGGGGTTCAAAAAGCGCTCGAAGATCAGGTTGTAGCGGATGGGGTCGATGTCGGTGATGCCGACGCAGTAGGCCGCGATGCTGCCCGCGCCCGAGCCTCGGCCGGGACCGACCGGGATGTTCTGGCTCTTGGCAAAGTTGATATAGTCAAAGACGATCAGATAGTAGTTGGTATACCCCATCGACTTGATGACCCCGATCTCGTACCGGAGCCGCTCCTTGTTGGCCTCGGGGACATCGGGGCCGTAGCGGCGTTCCAGCCCTTCCCAACAGAGCTTTTCAAAATAAGCCTGGTTGTCCATCCCGTCGGGGGCCTTGTAGTAAGGGATCTTGGTGTGGCCGAAGTCGAAGTCAAAATGGCACTGTTCCGCTATTTTGGCGGTGTTGGCACAGGCTTCCGGCACCATGGAGAACAGCTCGTACATCTCCTCGGTGGTTTTGAGGTAGAATTCGTCGGTCTGGAACTCCATCTTGTCGGCGTCCTGGATGGTCTTGCCGGTCTGGATGCACAGCAAGATCTCCTGGACCCGGGCGTCCTCCTTGCGCAGGTAGTGGGCGTCGTTGGTGGCCGCCATGGGGATGCCGGTCTCCCGCGCCAGCTGGATCAGCCGGGGCAGGACGGTCTCGTCCTCGGCCAGGCCGTGGTCCTGCAGCTCGATGTAATAGTTGCCGGGGCCGAACAGGTCGTTGTACCAGAGGGCGGAGGCTTTGGCCCGCTCGTAGTCGCCGGCCAGCAATGCCTGGGGGATCTCCCCTGCCAGACAGGCCGACAGGCAGATCAGCCCCTCGTGGTACTGCTCCAGCAGCTGTTTGTCGATCCGGGGTTTGGAGTAAAAGCCCTCGGTAAAGGCGGCCGACACCATCTTGATGAGGTTTTTATACCCCGTCTCATTCTTGCACAGCAAAATCAGGTGGTTGTTGCCGTCGATCTTGTTCACCTTGTCAAAGCGGGTGCGGGTGGCCACATAGACCTCGCAGCCGATGATAGGCTTGATGCCGGCCTTTTTGGCCGCCTTGTAAAACTGGACACAGCCGTACATCACGCCGTGGTCGGTGCAGGCGATGGCGGTCTGGCCGCACTCCTTGACCCGGTCCATCAGCTGGTCGATGCGGCAGGCGCCGTCCAGCAGGCTGTACTCGGTATGGACGTGCAGATGGACAAAATCCCGCTGTGCGGCGGTGGTCTCACTCACGATGTTCTCCCCTCCTTCCGGGTCCGCAGGTCGGCAGACAGGGCTTCCAGCCGCTTGAGGCGGTGGGCCAGCCCCGATTTACTGGGCCTCGGTTCCATGGTCTCACACAGCGCCGCCAGGGACAGCTCAGGGTATTCCAGCCGCTTGACAGCGGTCTGGCGCAGCGGCTCGGGCAGGGTGTCCAAGGCGTTTTGCTCCTGCAGGTAGCGCAGGGCCTTGATGGCCGAGGCGTTGGCCCGCACCGTTTTGCCCAAATTGGCTGTCTCGCAGTTGGTATACCGGTTGACCTGGTTGCGGACCGACTTGACAGCCCGCTCGCTGTTCATCTGGCCGGCGGCCTGTTCAGCCCCCATAAAGACCAGCAGGGCCTGGATGTTGGCGCAGGCCTTGAGATAAATGACGTTGACCCCCTTGCGGCGGCTGCGCCGGGGGGCAAATTCGTGTTCAGCCAGCAGGGCCTCGAAGTCCCGCGCCAGGTTGGTGCGCGGGGTGGTAAATTCCAGGTGGTACCCCTTCTGGGGGTCAGTGACGGTGCCGCAGCACAAGAACGCCGCCCCCACATAGGCGCTGACGCTGCCCCGCGTGCGGATCAGGTCCGGGTCGATCTGAAGGCTGGTCTCCCGGCCGGTGGTGCCGAACAGCGCGTGCATCTGCGCCACCTCGGCTGTCTCCTCGATCTTGAATTCGTACACGGTGCCGCTGGCGTGGTCTTTTTGCAGGACCCCGCCCTGCACGCCGCACCGCGCGAAGCACTGGCGGGCGTAGCCGGCCGTCTCCGCCTGTTCGGTCTGGATGACCAGGCCCCTGGCGTCAAAATGTTTTGCAAAGCAGGCCAGGCCGTAGCACGCCGCCCGGAGGCCGGTCTCGGTGTCCGGCAGCCGTGCGGCGATCTCGCCCCTGGCCTCGGAGGCAAAGCTCATGCTTCGTCCCTTCCTTATTTATAGTATCGTGTTCACCGGGACGCATCCCGATGCTGGAGGCTGACGGCGTAGCCCTGTCCCTCGCAGTATTCTGCAATCTTGCGTGCAAAGGTGATGGAGCGGTGCTTGCCGCCGGTGCATCCCACCGCGATGGTCAGCTCGCTCTTGCCCTCCTTGACATAGAGGGGCAGGGCGTATTCCAACAGATGCTCGATCCGCTTCAGCAGCTCCCGCGAAGCCTCAAAGCTCATGACGTAATCCACCACTTCCTGGTCCATGCCGGTCTTGTGTTTGAGCTGGGGCACATAGAAGGGGTTGGGCAGGCACCGGACGTCCAGCACCAGGTCCGCCTCGCCCGGCAGCCCGAACTTGAACCCGAAGGAGATGACGTTCAGCCGCATGGCGGCCTTGGCCCCGCCCCCCGGCACGAACAGATCGCAGATGCGCTCCTTGTTCTGGGCCGTGGAAAAGAGGCTTGTGTCCATCACATAGTCAGCCCGGTCCAAAAGGGGCTGCAGGATCTCCCGCTCCTTGGCGATGGCCTGGATGGTGGGGATGTTTTCGGCCAGGCTGATGGGATGGCGGCGGCGCGTCTCCTTGTACCGGCGGCAGAGCACTTCGTCCGACGCATCCAAAAACAGGATCTTGTAGGGGACCTGCTGCAGGTCCAGCAGGTCCAGCGCTTCCCGCACTTCCTGCTGGGTGTGGCAGCCCCGCACATCCATCGAGATGGCCACCCGGTCCAGCTGGCTGTCGCCCGCCCGGGAAAAGGCCACGATCTGGGGCAGAAGTTTCGCCGGGATATTGTCCATGCAGAAATACCCGATGTCCTCCAGCGCGTTCATCGAGACCGATTTGCCCGAGCCCGAAAGCCCGCTTACGATCAACAGCTCCATAGCCGCTCTCCACTTCCTTGCTTGATGTTACAGTTCTACGACGCGGATCTCCTTTTCCAGAGTGAACCCGGTCTGATCCTTGACGATTTTTTGCACCTCGGCGCACAAGGCCAGCACGTCGGCGCAGGTGGCGCCGCCCAGGTTGACCACAAAGCCGCAGTGCTTTTCGCTGATGGCCGCCCCGCCGTGGCGGTAGCCCCGCAGGCCGCACTGTTCGATCAGCGCGCCCGCAAAGGCGCCCACCGGACGTTTGAAGGTGCTGCCCGCGCTGGGTTTATCCAGGGGCTGCTTGTCGCGGCGGCGGCCCATCAGGTCGTCCATCCGGGCGGCGATGGCCTCGGGGTCGCCGGGGGCCAGCCGGACGGCGGCCGACAGGATGCAGCCGCCGTTCGATTCAAAAACGCTGTGGCGGTAGCCGAGGTCGAGCTCCGCGGCGGGGGCTTCCACGATCTGGCCGTCTGCGGTCAGATACCGCACCGAGGCCAGGACGTCCTTCATCTCGCCGCCGTATGCGCCGGCGTTCATATACACAGCGCCCCCGACTGTGCCGGGGATGCCGTAGGCAAACTCCAGCCCGGTAAGCCCGGCGCGGAGGGCCGCCGTGCACAGGACGCTCAGCTGCATCCCGGCCGGCGCGGTCAGGGTGTCCCCTTCCCGGCGGACCTCCCCTTTCATGCCGGCCAGGCTGACGATGGCCCCGGCGTAGCCCCGATCCCCAAACAGGATGTTGCTGCCGTTGCCCAGCAAATAGCAGGGCACGGCCAGCTCCCGGCAGAGGCGGACGGCCTGGCACAGCTGCGCCTCGTCAGCAGGCTGGACAAAGACCGCCGCCGGCCCCCCGATCTTAAAGGTGGTGTGGGCAGCCAAAGGCTCCTGCTCCCTGTAGGCGATGCCGGCCGCCTGCAGCCGGGCGGTCAAGTTCTGATGTTGTTCCAAACTGCGTCCCCCTCAGTCGATGGTAGCGTCCAGGCCCAGACGGATCAGCAGCTCTTTGGCCGCGTTGTAGCCCATCTTCTTCTGGCGGTTGTTGATGGCGGCCGTCTCCAGCACCACGGCCAGGTTGCGGCCGGGCGAGACGGGGATCTCGGTGCTGGGGATCTTGACCCCGAGGATCTCGTAGTATTCGGTCTCGAGTCCGGTGCGCTGGTAGTTCTTCTGGGGGTCCCAGGGCTCCAGCTGGACGACAAGGTCCACCGTCTCGGTCACTTTGACCGCGCCCGCGCCGTACACGCGGGACACGTTGATGATGCCCACGCCCCGCAGCTCGATGAAATGGCGGATGTTCTCCGGGGCGGTGCCCATGATCTGCCGGTTGGACACCTTGCGCAGCTCGACGGCGTCGTCGGCCACCAGGCGGTGGCCCCGCTTGACAAGCTCGATGGCAAGTTCGCTCTTGCCGATGCCGCTGTCCCCTACGATCAGGATGCCCTCGCCGTACACCTCCACCAGCACGCCGTGACGGGTGATGCGGGGGGCCAGCTCCATGTTCAGGACGCTGAGCAGGCTGCCCATCAAAACGCAGGTGGCCTCGTTGGAGCGCAGCAGGGCTACCTTATATTTTTGGGCCAGCTCCACCATCTCGGGGAAAGGGGTCAGCTCGTCGCTGCGGGAGACGATCACAGCCGGCGGCATCTGCCCGAACAGATGATCCAGCGCCTCGTAGCGGCGCTCGGGCGTCTGGCCCGACAGAAAGTTCATTTCGGCCAGGCCCATGATCTGCAGCCGCAGGTTGTCGAAGTACTCGTAATAGCCGGCCAGGAACAGGCCCGGGCGGTTGACCTCGGCGATCTCGACGTTGATCTTGCTCAGCTCGCAGGGGGTGTAGACCACCTCCATGCTGACCCGCTCAGACAATTTGGCGAGCGATATGGTAAAATTTTCCATCCTTGTTTCCTCCTCTGACAGGCTGAAAGCGCTGTCCGTTTCGGGCGGGACTTGCAGGTCGTGCGCAAAATTCCCATTTTTTATATTATAATCAAAACTGGGCGGGATTACAATTCCCCTCCGGCATTTTTCCATCCTTGCGCGCCGCGCCGCCGTCCGCTATAATTAAGAAGGAAAGGCAGGGTTTATGTAAACTGTGCTTTACGTAAATTTTACATTCAGCCGGTTTCACATTTTACATCCCTGCACTATACTCAAAGCGAATGCCTGTAAAGTATCCGTAAACAAAAGCATTCCCAAACCGCAGAAACGAGGATAGATCATGAGCATCACACACGTTTTTTCCCTGCTTGGCGGCCTGGCGCTGTTCTTGTACGGCATGGACCTGATGGGCAAGTCCCTGGAGCGGCAGGCGGGCAGCCGGTTGCAGAAGATCCTCAGCCGCCTGACCGAAAACCCCTTCAAAGGCTTTCTGCTGGGCCTGGCCGTCACCGCGGTAATCCAGAGCTCCAGCGCCACCACCGTCATGGTGGTGGGTTTTGTCAACAGCGGCATCATGGAGCTGCACCAGGCCATCGGCATCATCATGGGCAGCAACGTGGGCACCACCGTCACCAGCTGGATCCTGAGCCTGACCGGCCTGGAGGGCGACAGTCTGCTGATCCAGCTGCTCAAGCCCTCCACCTTCAGCCCGCTGCTGGCCTTCATCGGCGTTCTGCTGTACCTGTTCGGCGGCGAAAAGAAAAAGGGCGTCGGCGGCATCCTGATCGGTTTTGCCATCCTGATGACCGGCATGACCGCCATGTCCGACGCCGTTTCTCCGCTGGAAAATGAGCCCTGGTTCACCGAGCTGTTCGTCCGCTTCTCCAACCCCATCCTGGGCGTGCTGGTGGGCGCGCTGGTCACGGCCGTCATCCAGAGTTCCAGCGCCAGCGTGGGTATTTTGCAGGCCCTCAGCTCCACCGGCGTCATCACCTACGGCAGCGCCATCCCCATCATCATGGGCCAGAACATCGGCACCTGCGCCACCGCTCTGATCTCGTCGGTGGGCGCCAACAAGAACGCCCGCCGGGCGGCCATGGTCCACCTCTACTTCAACATCATCGGCGTGGGGGTGTTCCTGGTCCTTTTCTACAGCCTGAACGCGGTATTCCGCTTCACCTTCGTCAACGACGTCATCGCCCCCTGGGGCATCGCGGTGGTCCATTCGATCTTCAATCTGGGCACTACCGCCCTGCTGCTGCCCTTTACCAGCGTGCTGGAAAAGCTGGCCTGCATGACCATCCCCGACGACGAGAAAAAAGAGAGCTTCACCCTGCTGGACGAGCGCCTGCTGAACACCCCTTCGGTGGCTGTGGAGCAGGCCCGCGCCGTCACCTCCGATATGGCTGAGACTGCCCGCACCAGCGTCATCCAGGCCATGAGCCTGACCCACCACTGGGACGACAGCCTGGCCAAAAAGGTCAAGGAGCAGGAAAAGCAGGCCGACCGCTGCGAGGATGCTCTGGGCACTTACCTTGTCAAGCTGTCCGGCTACGCGCTGAACCACGAGGACAGCCAGCAGGTGAACACCCTGCTGCACACCATCAGCGATTTCGAGCGGATCAGCGACTATTCCGTCAACCTTCTCCACTCGGCGCAGGAGATCCACGACAAGAAGATCACCTTCTCGGCCGACGCCCAGGAGGAACTGGGCGTGCTGGAGGACGTGGTCCAGGATCTGCTCAACCGGACCACCGAGGCTTTCCGCCAGAACGACCTGCATCTGGCCAGCAAAGTGGAGCCGATGGAATCGGTGGTGAACGAGCTGGTCCGGGCCATCAAGGCGCGGCACATCGCCCGGCTGCAGGCGGGCAGCTGCTCCATCACCTACGGCTTTGTGCTGGACGACCTGCTGACCAGCTACTCCCGCATTTCCGCCCACTGCAGCAATGTGGCGGTGGCCCAGATCGAGGTGGCACAGGACAGCTTTGATACCCACGCTTACCTGTCCGACCTGCGGCACAACAAAGCCGCCGAGGAGAGCAAGGCGTTCCAGCGCCGGGTAGACCGCTACCGGGCGCGCTACACCTTCCCGAACGAGAGCGGAGCCGCAAAGCCCGCAAAGAAGGAGGAACCGTAAAAATGATCTACATCGTGGAGGACGACGCCTCGATCCGGGAGCTGGAGCAGTATGCGCTGCAGTCCAGCGGGTACGACGTCAAATCGTTTGAGGAGCCCGGGGCGTTCTGGCAGGCCATGCGGATCACCGAGCCCGAGCTGGTGATCCTGGATGTGATGCTGCCCGGCGAGGACGGCTTTTCCATCCTGAAAAAGCTGCGCGGCACCCCTGCCCTGCGCCAGCTGCCCATCATCATGGTCACGGCCAAATCCAGCGAGCTGGACACCGTGCGGGGCCTGGACTGCGGCGCCGACGATTATATCACCAAACCCTTCGGGATCATGGAGTTCCTCAGCCGGGTGCGGGCGGCCCTGCGCCGCTCGGCCCCGCCGGCCAAGCCCAACGTCTACTCCTTCCACGAGCTGCTGCTGGACAACGCCCGCCACAGCGTGACGGTGAACGGCGTGCCGGTGGACCTGACCTATAAGGAATACAGCCTGCTCCGGCTGCTGCTGGAAAACACCAACCTGGTGGTCACCCGCGAGACCATTTTGCAGGTGGTGTGGGGCACCGACATCTCGGTGGAGAGCCGGACGGTGGATATGCACATCCGCACCCTGCGCAAAAAGCTGGGCAGCGCCGGCAGCTATATCCTCACCGTCCGCAAGGTGGGCTATAAACTGGCCGACAGCGAGGAGGGCGCCGAAGAATGAAGACCCGCAGCATGGAAGAGACCATCGGCCGCCGGCTCTATCTGATGGGCTTTCTCAGTCTGGTGGTGGCGGTGGCGGTGTGCGTGTTCGTCTTTCACCGGGCCTTTACGATGCAGGCCTGGCGGGCGCTGGAAAACGAGTCCGCCCTCATCACCGCCCAATACGAATACGACCCCCGCAGCCTGAACGCCCTGGACATGGAGGACCGCATCCGCGTGACTCTGATCTCCCCCAGCGGGGAGGTGCTCTATGAGTCCACCGACGCCGACGAGCAGTCCGAGATGGAAAACCATCTCTCCCGGCCCGAAGTCCAGGAGGCTTTTGCCGGCGGCCGTGGGGAGGACATCCGCGACTCGGCCACCACCGGCTACGAGACGTACTACTATGCCGTGCTGCTGGGAGACGGCAACGTCCTGCGAACCAGCCAGGACGCCGAGACCATCTGGGCCCTTTACGATCAGGCATTGCCGGCCATCCTGATCGGCTGCCTTGCCATCATGGGCTGCGCGGCCTTTCTGGCCGGGGTGCTCACCCGCCGCCTGGTCCGCCCCATGCTGAAGATGACCGACGATCTGGACCACATCCAGGAGAACGTCCCCTACCGGGAGCTGGTCCCCTTTGCGGACGCCATCTATTCCGACCGGGCCATGCGGGAGAGCAACGAAAAAATGCGCCAGGAGTTCACCGCCAATGTGAGCCATGAACTCAAGACGCCGCTGACCAGCATTTCAGGTTACGCCGAGATGATCGAGACGGGGCTGGCCCGCCCCGAGGACGTGGCTTCCTTCGGGCAGAAGATCCACAGCGAGGCCAGCCGGATGCTGCGGCTGGTGAACGACATCATCCAGCTGTCTCATCTGGACGCTTCGGGCAGCACCCGGAATGTCCCCGTGATGGAGCCGGTGGACCTGGCCGTCATCGCCCGGGAGTGCGCCGAGCGCCTGAAGGTGAACGCCCGGCGGGCCTATGTCACCCTGAACTGCCGGGGCGACAGCGTCCAGGTGATGGGCTCTCCCAGCCTGCTGGAAGAGCTGTGCCAAAACCTGTGCGACAACGCCATCCGCTACAACCAGCCGGGGGGCCGGGTCCTGCTGGAGACCGGCTGCACCCGGGAGGGCTATCCTTACCTTTCGGTGCAGGACAACGGCATCGGCATCCCCAAGGAAGCCCAGAGCAGCGTCTTTGAGCGCTTTTACCGGGTGGACAAGAGCCGCAGCAAAGCCACCGGCGGCACCGGCCTGGGCCTGGCCATCGTCAAGCAGATCGCACGCATCCACAACGCCCGCATCCGGCTGAACAGCGAGGTGGGCGTGGGCACCACCGTCACCATCACCTTTGAAAATCTGTCCCCTTCCCATCAATAAATCGCAACGTCTGTCCGCAGCTGTGGGCAGGCGTTTTTTGCAGGGTCCAGCCCCGCGCCGGTCCACAGTTCCCGGCAGGCTCCCAGGCCCAGCAGGTCCTGCCCGGCGGCCCACCGCTCCTGCAGCAGCCCGGTGCACAGCTGCCCCAGCCGGGCCAGCTGCTCCGGGGTGGGCTCGTCGCTGTCCGCGGCGGTCTGGCAGTCCAGCCGGAGCGCAAAGCCCTCCCCTTCCGCCTCTATGCTGAGCAGGGGCCGCCGCAACGTGAGGGGCCGCTCCCCCAGCCAAAAGACGAACTGTTCCCCCCTGCCGGTGAGCAGGCGGTAGACCGCCGTTTTTTCGGCGTCCCAGCGGGCCTGTTCCGTCCCGGAGAGGAACACCCCTTCTTCCAGCACTGCCGGCCTGCCCTCCTCCAAAGCCAGCACCGGCAGCAGGACGCCCCCGTCCACCCGCGCTTCGTACAAAAAGGGCAGAGCCCGCCGGGCCTGTTTGAGGGCCTGCAGCAGCTCGGTCAGGGGCTCGCCGCCTTCCTCGGTGGCCTCGGACAGTTCCGCGCAGGTAAAGCCGCAGGCAGCCATCCGGGCGCCGGTGCGGCCGCACTGCCGCGCCAGCACCAGGGCTTCGTATTCCTCCAGGGTGGTCAAGCCGCTCCCCGGCAAAAGCAGCAGGTAATCGCACAGGCGGAAGTTTGCCGTCAGAGGCAGGGCGGCTTCGGCGTTGGCCAGGGCCCGCTCCAGGTCCGGGCCCTGCGCCGCCGCGAACCGGATGCCGTCCGAAACTTCGGACGAATCCGCCGAAGCGTCAGGCGCCTGGTAGAGCAGGCCCACCGTCCAATTCTCCTGCCCCGGTTCCAGCAGCACCGCCCGGACCATACTCTTTTCGGTGGTGTCGGTGCGGGCAAAGGCCAGGCAGAACACTGCCAGCAGCCCCACCGCCAGATATTTCAGCCATCGGTTTGCCAATCCTTCCGCCTCCTTGCAGCTCGCTTGCTGTCAGTATGCGCAGGCGCGGGGCAAATATCCCGATTGACCGGCCCGCCGCCCTGTGCTACACTGGTACCAAACCACTTTTACACCCAGCAAAGGAGAACCGCATATGCGTTACGATTTCACTTCCATTCTGGACCGGCACGGCAAAGATTCCATTGCGGTGGACGGTCTGGGCCACAACCCCGGCTTCGCCCCCGACGCCCCGCAGGCGGGGTTCGATGCCATCCCCATGTGGGTGGCGGACATGAACTTTCCCACCGTGCCCACCGTCCCCCAGGCTCTGGCAGAGCGGGCCCAGCACCCCGCCTACGGCTATTTTGAGACGGCGGACGCCTATTACGATGCCATCATCCGGTGGCAGGTGCAGCGCAACGGCTGCGACCCTGCCCTGCTGACCCGGGACTGCATCGGGTACGAAAACGGCGTGCTGGGCGGCGTTGTCTCGGCCCTGACCAGCTTTGCGGGCCCCGGCGACCCGGTGCTGGTCCACAGCCCCACCTACATCGGCTTTACCAAATCCCTGCACAACAATGGTTTCCGCATCGTCCACTCTCCCCTCGTCCAGGACGAGCAGGGCGTCTGGCGGATGGACTACGCCGACATGGACCGCAAGCTCAAACAATACCACATCCATGTAGCTATCCTGTGCAGCCCCCACAACCCCTGCGGCCGGGTCTGGACCCGGGAGGAGCTGGCACAGGCCATGGCGGTCTACAAGGCCAACGACTGCGTGGTCATCTCGGACGAGATCTGGTCCGACATCCTGCTGAACGGCCACAAGCACATCCCCACCCAGAGCGTCAGCGACGACGCCCGCAGCCGGACCATCGCCCTCTACGCTCCCAGCAAGACCTTCAATCTGGCGGGCCTGGTAGGCAGCTACCACATCATTTACGACGCCTATCTGCGGGACCGGTGCCGCGCCAGAGCCTCCAAATCCCACTACAACAACATGAACGTTTTGTCCATGCACGCCCTGATCGGCGCGTACCAGCCCGAGGGCTACGTCTGGGTGGACGAGCTGTGCCAGGTCCTTTCCGGCAACATCAACTTTGCCTGCGACTACATCCGGGACCACTTTGAAGGGGTCGAGGTGGTCAAGCCCGAGGGCACCTACATGCTCTTTGTGGACTGCACCAAGTGGTGCGCGGCCCACGGCAAGACCATCGACGACGTCGAAAAGGCCGCCTGGGCGGTGGGCGTTGCCATCCAGGACGGCCGGATGTTCCACGGCCCCTGCTCGGTGCGGATGAACCTGGCCCTGCCCCTCTCCCGCGTGCAGGAAGCCTTCCGCCGGCTGGACCAGTACGTATTCAACGCCTGAAAGTCCCGTTTTTGTCCCCGCAACGAATCGTTGCGCCGCCGCCCGGCCGGATTGGTAGACAAATCCGCCGGGGATCTGGTATCCTTGTGTCAAATCCATTGGACGGAGGGGACGTATTCCTATGACCATCGGTGAAAAAATCCAGCGGCTGCGCAAAGAGCGGGGCCTCTCGCAGGAGGCTCTGGCCGGGATGCTGTATGTGACCCGGCAGACGGTCTCCAAGTGGGAGCTGGGCCAATCCACGCCGGACCTTGCCCTGATTGCACAGCTCAGCGAGCTGTTCCAGGTGTCGGCCGACTATCTCATCAAAGACGACGCCGAGGCGGCCGGTCCGCCGCCGGAAGCGCCGTCTCCGCCCAAGCGGCGGCTGTCCCCTGCCAGGCTCCGGCTGTTCCTGTGGGCCGGCCTGTCCGGGACGGTTCTGACGGCCTGCTTTGTCTGCCTGATCTGCGATTACTTTACCTCCGGCGGTCTGGGGTGGTCGTGGATCGTGGTGGTGTCCGTGCTGGCGGGCTGGCTGGTCTGCCGGCCGGCTTTCACCGCACCGGAAAAGCGCTTTGTCAAGACCCTGCGGATGGCGAGCATCGTCCCCTTCCCGCTGCTGGGGGCGCTGGCCCTGCTTTTGGGGCAGCCGGTCCTCTTTTCCTTTGGGGCCTGTGCCGCTGCGCTTTCCGCGGCCGCCTGCTGGGCTGTGTACGGCCTTTTCCGCAAGTGCCGCAGCCCGTGGCGGGCCGCCGGTTTTGCCCTGCTGCTGATGATCCCGTTTCCCATCGGCCTCGTTCACCTGACGGCCTGGTTTTTCCCGGCGTTCCAGGCCGATCCTGCCTCCGACCTTTTCCACAGCGGCATCACCCTGACGCTGGCCCTGGCCTGCTTTGGGGTGGACGCACTGCGCCGCCGCAAAAAGGAGGATGTATGAAAACGATTTTTCTGCACGGCCTGGGGCAGAGCGCCCAGGCATGGCAGGAGGTGGTCTCCCGGCTGGATGGTCCGGCCTCTGCGTCGGACTGCCCGGAGCTGTTCCGCTGGGCGGAACCAGGCGACTGCACCTATCCACGCCTTTTGACAGGGCTGGAACGTTACTGCCAGGCCATAGACGAGCCTTTCCGCCTCTGCGGGCTTTCGCTGGGGGCGGTCCTCGCGCTGGATTATACCATCCGCCACCCGGACAGCCCTTCCTCTCTTGTGCTGGCGGGGGCACAGTACAAGATCCCCACCCGACTGATCGACCTGCAAAATCTGCTGTTCCGCCTGACGCCCAAGCGCGCCTTTGAAGGGATGGGCGTTTCCAAACAGGATTTCATCCGGCTGGCCCACTCCATGCGCACCCTCGATCTGAGCCAGGGCCTGCACCGCGTCACCTGCCCGGTGACGCTGGTCTGCGGCGAAAAGGATACCGCCAACCTGCAGGCGTCCCGCGAGCTGGCCGAGCGGCTGCCCCAGGCGCGCCTGCATCTGATCCCCGGCGCGGGGCACGAGGTCAACACCTGCGCCCCCGCAGCCCTGGCCGATCTTCTCCGTTCCTGCCCATAACGCACGCAAAAAGGTCCCGGATGCCGAAGCGTCCGGGACCTTTTTCTGGTGCGGGAGAAGAGGGTCGAACTCTCACTCTTTCGGAACTGGTGCCTAAAACCAGCGCGTCTGCCATTCCGCCACTCCCGCGTGGATACCTATTTAGTCTACCAATCCGCGCGGGAAATGTCAATCCGCAAATTTGACCAAAACGCGCTCGGGGCGTCTAATACGCGGCCGGGCGCTGCTTTTTTACAAATTCTTTTCAATGTCCTGCCAGAGGGGGTTATGTACGATCTCAGCATCCGGGCCAAAGAAGGCCCGGCCCGCGGCTTCGTCGCCCTGCAGCCAGTACATGAACCAGGCGGTCATGTAGCCGTCCGGCCAGGGCAGCATCTCGGCATGGTCGGCGCCGGTGCGCCGCGCCCGCAGCTTGGGGACGCTGTCCGGAATGAGGCCGTAGTTTTCCTCCTGGGACCACAGAGGCGAGATGGATACTTCCTGCGCTTCCTCGGCCACCTCGGGGCTGCCGGCCTCGCCGGCGTCCAGCAGGCCGGTGCCCGCCGTCATAAAGCAGGGCACGTCGATCAGGGCGGGGTCATAGGCCCATTCCAAAGTGGATGCGTACAGGCTGGACGGGGTGCTGGCCAGATACAGCGCTTTGTAGCTGTCCCCGTTGGGCTGGGCGGTCACTGCGTTGATGGCCCCGATGGCCCCCTGGGAGTGCCCCGCCGACCCCACGTTGTCCAGGTCCAGCTTGTGGTAAAAAAGGCTGGACGGGTCCTCGTTCAGCTCCGCCAGCAGATCCAGCGCGCCGGCCGACGCGCCGCCGCTCCATGAATTCTGTATCTCGTTGCCGATCACCACGAACCCCCAGGACGCCAGGTGCCGGAACACCGGCGTATAGCGGCTGGCCGGCACGCCGGTGCCGTTGGCCATCACCACGATGGGCCACTCCCGGCCTTCCTCCCCGGCAAGCGCGGAGGGGTACCAGATCTTGTACTGCTTGATCAAAAGGTCCTGCGCGGGATATTCGGCGTAATCCACGTCGTACTCCCCCATCGCGGTGTAGGTCTCCTCGATTTCGCCGCCGGTCTGGGTCTGGGCGTAATAGTCAGCCGTCACCGAGGGGACGTCCCGGCTCCAATCCTGGATCGCCCCCACCGCAGCCATCCCCACCAGCACGGCGATGGCGATCTTCTGCATCGTCTCAAACATTGCTTTTCACCTTCCCTATCCCTATCTGGAGGGATTTTTCTTTTATTTTACCAGCGCGCGGGGTGCAAGTAAACCTTTTTGGGATAAATTCACAAAATCCCATCCAAATGGATTCCCCTTTCGGGCATTCTATGCTATAATCGCATTAGAATCCAATCGGAAAGGAGAGGAAACCATGAAGCTCTGCATTGACGCAGCTCCATGCAAGGCCTGAGAGGATAGACTTGTATGGAGCAAAACGCTATCCAATGGCCTTGCTGTTTGACGCACCCGCATCAAAAGTAAAGGAGTCATTGAGATGGAATATCAGAAAATAAACCTCAGCACCTGGGACCGGGGCGAGCTGTTCGCCTTTTACATCGAAAAAATGCGGATCGTTATGAGCCTGACCGTGGACGTCGATGTGGCGCCGCTGGCCGCCTTCGTCCACCAGAACGGCCTGAAATTCTACCCGGCCATGATTTGGACTGTGTCCAGGGTCATCAACGCCCACGACGAATTCAAATATGGATGGGACGATTCCGGCAGCCTCATCCGCTGGAATCAGGTCTGGCCCAGCTATGCGCACTTTCACCCGGAGGACCAGGCATTTACTAAAATGGTCACGCCCTACACGGATGACTTGTTCGCATTCCACGCGCAGTTTTTGCGTGACCGGGAGCGCTGCCGGGACCTGCGCGCCATCGTCCCCGACCAGCCGCCAAACTTTTTTGATGTGTCCTGCCTGCCGTGGGTCCACTACCGGCATTTTGATCTGCACGTGTTTGATGAGGGCAAATTCCTCGCCCCGGTGGTCACTTGGGGCCGCTTTGAAAAAGCGGAGGGCGGAAAGCTGCTCATGCCCCTGACCATGAACATCCACCACGCCGTAGCGGATGGGTTTCACCTGTCGCGCTTTTTCAGCGAGGTGCAGGAACAGATCAACACTCTGGGCACAGGAGGCGCGCGATGAAACAGGTGCTTTTGTATATCCACGGCAAAGGCGGCAACGCCCGGGAGGCCAGCCGTTACCGCCCGCTCTGCCCGGCGTATGAAGTCGTGGGCGTCGATTATCAGGGCGAGCTGCCCTGGCAAGTGGGCGGCCAGCTGCGGGCCGCTTATGAACAGGCGTACCGGCAGGGGGCGCGGGTCACGATCCTTGCCAACAGCATCGGGGCGTATTTCGCCATGGATGCCCTGCAGCAGTGCCCGCTGGAACGCGCTCTTTTCGTCTCCCCCATTCTGGACATGGAGCAGCTGATCCTGGACATGATGGGCTGGGCCGGCGTGCCGGAAGAAACGCTGCGCGAACAGGGCGAGATCCCCACCAATTTTGGGGAAACACTCTCCTGGCGGTATCTGTGCTACGTGCGGGAACACCCCATCCGGTGGGATGTGCCCACCGCAGTGCTCTACGCCGGCAAGGACAACCTGACCGCCCGCCGGACGGTGGACGCCTTTGTCCGCAGCCACCACGCCCGTCTCACCGTGATGGAAAACGGCGAGCACTGGTTCCACACCGCAGAACAGCTCGCCTTTCTGGACAGCTGGCTGAAAGACGCCCTGGCCGAACCGCTCTGAGCTGCCGCGCCTGAATCGAAACCAAAACAGCCCCGCCGGGTCATACCGCACCACGGCGGGGCTTTACAGTAAATAGGACTAATGAATATGAATGGTTTTCTTTTATTGATCCCCTTTTTCCTGATTCGTTTTGGATTGCTCTCTTTTCTCAATAAACAGGCACTGCCGCAGGCTGCCCACTTTGCTTCCATGCGCGGGAGGGAAAAAGCCGCCTACTTTGTGTACCAGCTGACGACCGCCGCGATCGTGCTGTATCCGTTGTTTCTTTCTATTGAAGCAGATCTTACTATGCTGTTTTATGCGGGCGTGCTGTGTTATGTTCTGGGGCTTTGCCTGTGCGCGGCCTCTGTGACGAGCTTCTGTTTTCCCGGTGAAAAAGGACTGAACACCCGGGGGTTATACCGTTTTTCCCGCAACCCCATGTATGTGGCCTATTTCATCTGTTTTATTGGGGTCGCCATGCTGACCCGTTCCCTGCTCCTGTTCAGCTTTGTGTTGATTTTCCAGCTCTCTGCCCACTGGATCATTCTGGCGGAAGAACGCTGGTGTCTGGAAACCTTCGGCCACCGCTACCAGCAGTACATGAAAGCCGTGCGGCGCTACCTGTAAGTTTTTGCAACCGTCTCATTGCATTCTCGCCGGCCGTTTTTTATAATGAGGCCAGGAGGTGACAAAAATGGCAAACGAGGACAAGAAAGATTTCAATGCCATGCTGCACAAAGACGCCGGTATGCCGAAAATGCAAATCATTACCGACGAGGCGTCCATCCAAAAATACGGCGGAAACAGAATGTATTTTGCACCGCCCCTTGCTTACGACCGCATCATGAAAACGATTCCTTACGGCAAAGTGATCACCGTGGGAGAGATTCGAGCTTATCTGGCCCGGACAAATGGCGCCGATTTCACCGACCCCATCACGGCGGGCATTTTTGTATCTATCGCCGCATGGGCCAGCTTTCAACGCACCGGGGACGAGACGCCCTACTGGCGGACGCTGAAAGCCGGCGGTGAGCTGAACCCCAAATACCCCGGCGGCATCGAGGCCCAGAAAGAGAAACTGGAGGCCGAGGGGCACACCATCATCCAGAAGGGCCGCAAAAATATCCGGTTCTATGTAAAGGACTATGAAAAAGTCATGGTTCTGCTGGCGTGATTTCCAAATAAAACAGCCCCGCGCCGGAGAGGTGTTCCTCCCATGGCGCGGGGCTGTTTCGCTGTCAGGCTGTCAGCTGGATTTTTTCATCTGTTCGCGGTGGTACTGCAGGGTGTAGAGCTGGTAATAGCGGCCGCGCTTTTCCAGCAGCTGCTGGTGGGTGCCCTGCTCAATGATCCGGCCATGGGACAGCACGATGATGTTGTCGGCGTGCTGGATGGTGGACAGCCGGTGGGCCACGATCAGCATGGTGCCCACCG
>NBJMR02800__coassemble_1463_pt1 | contig 38067 bp, 38 predicted proteins | sample NBJMR02800__metabat2_low_PE_044 | metagenome-assembled genome bin NBJMR02800
ACAGGGTCTTGGGCAGATGCAGGGTACTGTCGTATTGGGATTTTGTCTTAGGCACGGGTTCCACACTCCTCAAAAATGATTGTCTGCCGGGCGTGCCGGCAAGACGGCAAAAGCAGGCGCAGGCGCACGCGGCCCCTGCCCTGCCCCATCGCGCGGCAAGCCGCGCGGGATGTAACTTATTTGCTGAACTGGACGCCCTGGAAGGCGGAGTAATCCACCTCGGCGGGCTGCTTCTGGTCGGGGGCGGTCAATTCGGCCTCGTCCTTGTTCCAGAAGTCCTCGCTCTGGGCGGCGGGCTCGGTCTCGTCCGCCTCGGTATCCGCTTCGGCGGCTGCCGGATCGGCCGCGGCGGCGTTCTCGTCCTCTGCGGCGGGCTCGGCCGGCGCGTCGGGGGCGTACTCGGGCAGGCGGCTGAGGGACTCCACATGGCTGCGGTAGAGGTTCAGTACGTCGGCCTTGAAGCGGGTCACTTCCAGGCGGACCCGCTCATACTCCCGCTCTTCCAGCATCCGCTGGTCGCTGGCCTCCCGGACGATCTCGTCGGCCCGGTCGGTAGCCTTCTGCAGCAGGTCGTTGGCGTCCCGGATGATGTCGTCGCTGCGGAGGTTAGCTTTATGGATGATCTCCTCGGCTTTCTGGTTGGCCTCGCGGATCACGTTTTCGCCGATGCGCTGGGCATTGATGAGCGCCGACTTCATGATCTCGCCGTCGGCACGGTAATCCTCGGTCTCTTTGGAAAGGCGCTGGTTGTCGCCCTGCAGCTGCTCGATCTGCCGTTGCAGCCGGTCCACCTCGTTGGCGCTGGACTTGAGCTGCTCCTCCACACGGTCCAAAAACCGGTCGACGTCCTCGATCCGGTAACCGCGGAAGCTCTTTTCAAACTGGACAGAGTGTACGTCCTGCGGTGTCAGCATACTGATTTCCTCCTGTCATTGTTGGTTTACGATTGATTACGATTGATACTGAAAGAACTCGATGATCTGGCGGTCCTTCTTCGTCCTGCCGGGCAGGGCGGTGAGGGCAAAGCGCCCTTTGCCCCGTATGGTAAAGACGTCCCCCTCGTAGACGGGGGCGTGGACGCTCCCGGTGGGCAGGTGGTTGATCTCCACCCGGCCCGCCTGGATCAGTTCCGCCGCCGCCCCGCGGCTGCAATGCAGCATGGCCGCAAGCACTGCGTCCAGCCGCAGGGAGGACACGGCCGCGGTGCGCAGCACCCGCTCGGCCTGCGCGAGGCCGGGCAGTTCCTCCAGGGGCTGCCGGGTGCAGCTGACCTCGGCACGGCCCACCTGGGCCAGCTCCTCGCAGATCAGCCGGGCCGCCGGTTCCAGGGCAAAGACATAGGCCGTGCCGGGCGTGTCCGCCGGCAGGACGATGTCCCCCAGCGCCTCCCGCTTGATGGCAAGGCCCATCAGGCTGCCCAGATAGTCCCTGTGGGACGGCAGGTCCGCGCCGGGAGCGGCGCGGCAGTCCAGCCGGACGCAGGCCAGGGGGCTGTCGGTCCAGGAGCCTTCCGGCTCGATGGCCGCGAGCCGCCGTTCGGCGTCGGGGTAGCCGCCTTCAAAGCGCCAGCAGGTGCAGCCCGCTTTGGACAGGGCCGCCCGGGCCAGCACCTGTTCCCGGTCGCTGAGAAAGGAGGAATACCGGGGGATGCCCCGGGCCCCGGCCGTGCGGGCCAGGTCCTCGATGTGGCGCATCAGGAACCGCTCTTTGTCGTTCTGGGGCGGGATGTAGCCCCGGGCAGGGCGCTGGGTCTCCTCAATAGAACGCGCCATTGTTCTCCAGCTCGTCCAGCAGGTCGCCCATGATATCCACGTTGTAAGGGGTGATGATAAAGGTGCTGTTGGCCACCCGCTTGATCTGGCCGTTGTTGGCGTAGGCCACGCCGGACAGGAAATCCACCAGGCGGCGGGACACCTCTTTATTGGTGGACTCCAGGTTAAGCACCACGGTGCGCTTGTTGTTCAAATGGTCGGCGATGGTGCTGGCGTCCTCGAACCGCTCGGGCTTGACCAGGACCACCTTGAGCTGGGTGGTGGCGTTGATGTTGACCACCCGGTTGCCGCTTTTGCCGCTGTCGCCGCTGTCCTCATCGTAGGAATCCGAGCTGCCAAAGCCGCTGTTGTTGTTCACCATCTGGGGCCCGTCGTCGATGTACTGATCGTCGTAGCCGTCATCCTCGCCGAACAGACCCTTTTTGAGATTTTGCATAAAAGACATCGATACCGCTCCTTTCATCTGCAAGCAGATGCCGTTTTTTCCTAAAAACCGCCGGCTGCCCAGCGCGGCTGGGCCAGCAGAAAAGAATAGCTCTTTATATTATCTGTTTTTTTATGCCGGATGTCAATAAGAGCTAGGACAAAAGTTTGCCGTCGTAGAGATTTTGTCCCTCCACAATGACCTGGTCGTACAGCCGCACCTCGCTGACCGAGCCGTCGGTGCCCTTGGGCGGGACGATGATGTAGTCGCCGTCGGTGACCAGAGGGTGGTCGCTGTTCACCGGGTCGATGCGGCAGAAACGGGCCAGATTGCCGAACTTGACGTAGACGCCGGGGACGTAGTTCTCCCCTGCCCCGGCGCTTTCGGCCGGCGCGCCGGACGCGCTGCCGGCCTCCGGGGAAGCCTCCGGCGTTTCCAGCACATAGTGGACCGCAGCCGCGGGGACCCGCAGGCCGGTGGTCTCGCTGACGATCACCTCGGCCTCGGCCTGGCCCAAGCGGAGCACCTCGCCCGTGACCGAGTCGCAGGTGAGGACGAACCGGGCCAGCCCCGACGCCTCGTCGATGGTCACTTCGGTCAGCTCGGCCGGCAAAGCCTCGTCGGTCTGGCCGGGGAAGCGGATGTGCACCGTGCTGGTGAGGGGGGTGCCGTCGGCCCGCAGCAGTTTCTGGGCCTGCTCTGCCGTGCAGACGCCGCAGTAGCTCCAGCTGAAGCCCGACACCATCTTGCCGGCGCAGCCGGTGAGGGGGGCGTCCAGCCCGGCCGCAAGGGCGGCCTGCAGTGTGGGCGCATCCATGGCCAGGATGGCGCTGGCCGGCTGGGTCAGCTGCCGGGTGCTGGCGCTGCGGACAAAATAGCCGGTGAGGGGCGCGGTGATCTGGGCCGGCGTCCCCAGCTGGCTTTGGAGCTGGGCGGCCTGGGCCTGCAGCCCCGCGATCTGGGAGGCAAAGTCCGAGGCTTCCCCCGTGACCACCAGGATCTTGTTCTGGGCCAGCAGGTAGTCCTCCCGGCCGGTGTCCATGTCGGCAAGGGCGCCGCGGTCGGCGGCGTCCAGCAGGTCGTAGAGGGCGGTGGTCCGCTCCTGGATCATGGTGTCCACCTGGGTGGAGGAGACGTTCTCAGCCCGCTGCAGCAGCTCGATCTGCTCGTTCAGGCTGGTGAGGGAGGCGCGCAGGGCGCTCTGGCCGCTGTTGGTGTACACTTCGGCCACCACCGTCCCCGCCGACACGCGGGCGCCGTCCTCCGCCAGATAGCCCATATCCCCGCCGCCGGGGATGACCGTCTCGTTGAAAAGGACCACCCCGTCCGCCTCCACTTTGTCCTCCACCGTGGCGGTGAGGACCGTTTCGTAGGTGTTGGGCGGGTTGAGCAGGTGGAGGATCTGGTAGCCCACATAGCCCAAAATGGCCAGCAGCATCACCGCCACCACCCCGCCCAGGACGGTCCGCCAGCTGGTGCGGGCGGCGTCCGGGGCCTCCTCGGTAGAATGTTCAGGGTCGTGCATATCCTTTTGCATCCGGTATCACCCCTCGTGCAGAAATGTTTCGGCCAGGCGCACGGCCTGCCCGGCAAGGCCGGGGCTGCCGGCCTCCAGCCAGACCACCCCGTCCATATGGCGGAACCAGGTCAGCTGCCGCTTGGCATACCGCCGGGACGCCTGTTTCAGCTGGCTGGCGCAGTGTTCCAAACTGTCCTCCCCCGCAAAATAGGGGAAGAATTCCTTGTAGCCAATGGCCTGGGCCGCGGTGCGGTAGGTCTGGCGGTGGCCGTAGACCATCCGCGCTTCTTCCAGCAGGCCCTGTTCCAGCATACGGTCCACCCGGGCGTCGATCCGGCGGTACAGCTGGTCACGCCCGGCAAAGTCCAGCCCCAGCACCAGGGCGCGGTAGGGGCGCTCGGGCGGGAGCGAGGCCGCCTTCTGCTCGCTGAGGCGGCGGCCGGTGGCCCGGTAGTGCTCGAGGGCGCGCAGTACCCGCACGTGGTTATTGGGGTGGATGGCCGCGGCGGCCTCGGGATCGACGGCCTGCAGCTCGCTGTAGAGCGCGGCAGGGCCGCGGGCGGCCAGTTCGGCGGCCAGCTGTTCCCGCAGGCCGTCGGGGGCCTTTTCCTCGGTGAAGCGCACCCCATAGAGGAAGCTCTGGACATACAGCCCGGTGCCCCCCACCAGGATGGGCAGATGGCCCCGGGCGGCGATCTCCTCCACCAGACGGCCGGCCAACGCCGTGAAATCCGCCACGCTGAAGGGTTCCTCGGGCGGGAGGATGTCCACGCAGTGGTGGGGCACCCCCCGCGTCTCCTCGGGGGTGACTTTGGCGGTGCCCACGTCCAGGCCCCGGTAGACCTGCATCGAGTCGGCGCTGATGATCTCGCCCCCCAGGCGGAGGGCCAGCTCCACCCCGAGGGCCGTTTTGCCGGTGGCGGTGGGGCCTACCACCGCCAGCACCGGACGTTTGTCATTCGATTCTGCCAAACTGCTTTTCCAGCTCCTTTCGGGTCAGCTTGAGGACGCAGGGGCGGCCGTGGGGACAAAAGGGCGGCACCTCGCCCGCAAGGATCTTTTCGGCCAGGGCCATCAGCTCCTGGGGCGAGGCGTGGTCCCCCGCCTTGACCGCCGCCCGGCAGGCGATGGAGTGGAGGACCCACTCAGTCTTTTCGCTCAGCGCGTCGCGGCTGCCGCGGGCGAGCTTGGACGCGATCTCCACCAGCATATCCTCCAGATCGTCCTGCTCCACGTCGCAGGGGACGGCCCGGAGCAGCACGGTGCTGCCCCCGAAGTCCCCCACCTCGATGCCGGCGTGTTCGAGCAGGAGGAGGTTGTCCATCACGGCCTGCTTTTCCTCCGCCGACAGGGTGATGACCAGCGGCGAGAGCAGCAGCTGGCAGGGGACGTCGCCGTAGCTGGCCGCCAGCTTTTCATAGAGCTGCCGCTCGTGGGCGGCGTGCTTGTCGATCAGGCACAGCTCGTCCCCCCGCTGGGCGATGATGTACGTGCGGAACGCCTCCCCCACATATTCCAGTTTGGCGGGGGCGTCCGCGCCGGGCAGGAGCGTCTGCTCCGGCTGGACGAATGCTGCATCCTCCGCGGGGGCTTGGGCCTCCGGCTCCGGGGGCGCTGCCGGCGTGTCCGGGCGCTGCGGCGCGGGCGGGGTGTCGGGCAGGGCGGCGGCCTCGGCTTCCTCCGTCAGGGTGATGTCCAGCTGGGACTCCTGCCCGGCCGGCCGGAAGGAGGGCCGGGGCTTTTCCGCCGACGTGCTGTGCAGCGCAAGGCTCTCCCGCAGGGGCGCGCCCCAGCCGGCAGGCTTTGCCGGGCCGGGCTGGGCGGTGGGCTGCGGCGCGCGGGGCTGTTTCTGCAGCACGCCCGGCTCCGACTGGCCCGGAATGACGGCGGAAAGTCCTGTAAAGTTTTCTTTCTTTACAGCATTTTCTTCTATGATGTCGTCGTTTTTTGAAATATCGTTTCCCGTGGCCGAATCCACCGCCGCAAAGCTCTCCCGGGCGGGGCGGGCGGCCTTGTCAAAGACGAAGCTCCGCTCCCCGCTGCCGGGGCTGGCCAGCGCCTGCTTGACCGCGTAGTAGACCGCGTTGAACACGTCGTTTTCCTGCGCAAAGCGCACCTCGGTCTTGGCGGGGTGGACATTGACGTCCACCAGCTCGGCGGGCATTTCCAGCATCAGGATGCCGCCGGGGAACTTGCCCTGCATGGTGGTGCCCTTGAAGGCGGTCTCCATGCCGGCCATCATGGTGCGGTTGCGGACATAGCGGCCATTGATGTAAAAATATTGCATACTGCGGCTGGCCCGGCAGCTCTTGGGCGGGGTGACGAGCCCCCGCAGGCGGTACAGTCCGCTGGCGCTGTCCACCTCGATCAAATCGCGGCTGAACTCCCGGCCCAGAACCGCATAGGCCGCGCCCCGCAGATCCCCGTCGCCGGGGGTGACATATTGGAGCTTGCCTTCCCGCACAAAGCGGAAGCTGATCTCGGGGTGGCTCAAAGCCAGGCGGTTGACCACGTCGGCCACAAAGGTGCCCTCGCTGGCGTCCTTTTTCAAAAACTTCATCCGGGCGGGGGTGTTGAAAAAGAGGTCCCGCACCCGGATGGTGGTGCCCACGGCCCGGGCGCCGGGTTCGGCGGGGTACTCCTCCCCGCCCTCGTTGCGGTAGAGGGAGGCAAACTCGCTGGAGCTGGTGCGGGTCAGCAGCTCGACCCGGGCCACGCTGGCGATGGAGGCCAGCGCCTCGCCCCGGAAGCCCAGCGTGTGGATGGCCGCCAGGTCTACCTCGTCCTCGATCTTGCTGGTGGCGTGGCGGATAAAGGCGGTGGAAATGTATTCCGGCTCGATGCCGGTGCCGTTGTCGCTGACTTCGATCAGCTTGACGCCGCCCGATTCGATGGAAATGGAGATCTGGGTCGCGCCGGCATCAATGGAGTTTTCCATCAGCTCTTTCGCGGCGGAGGCCGGACGTTCCACCACTTCCCCCGCGGCGATCAGCTCGGCGGTATGCTTGTCCAGTACGCGGATCACTGCCATACAGGCACCTTCCTTTCACAAAAAATGGTCAGCCGGTGATGCTCCCTTTCAGGATCTTTTTCAGCTCATACAGAAAGTTGAGGGCTTCGATGGGGGTCAGAGTTTCCAGGTCGAGGGCTTCCAGTTTTTCCACCATCTCGCTGGGGGCGGCGGGCGACTGGTAGTCGGCCAGGGTGCCGAAGTCCATCTGCTCCACATTGTTTTTGGGGGCGCTGGCTTCCAGCTTGCGCAGCACCTCATGGGCCCGGCGGGTCACGCTGCCGGGCAGACCGGCCAGCTTGGCCACCTCGATGCCGTAGCTGTCGTCGGCGGGGCCGCGGACGATCCGCCGCAGGAAGGTAATGTCCTCCCCCCGCTTCTTGACCGCGATGTTGTAGTTTTTGACCCCCTCGACCTCCCCTTCCAGGTCGGTCAGTTCGTGGTAATGGGTGGCGAACAGAGTCTTGCAGCCCAGGCCGTTCTGGGGGTTGGCGATGTGCTCCACCACCGCCCGGGCAATGCTCATCCCGTCAAAGGTGGAGGTGCCCCGGCCGATCTCGTCCAGGATCACCAGGCTGCGCCGGGTGGCGTTTTTGAGGATCTCGGCCACCTCGGTCATCTCCACCATAAAGGTGGACTGGCCGGCGGCCAGGTCGTCCGAAGCGCCCACACGGGTGAACACCGCGTCCACGATGCCCACATGGCACTCTTTGGCCGGCACGAACGAGCCGATCTGCGCCATCAGGACGATGAGGGCGTTCTGGCGCATATAGGTGGATTTGCCCGCCATATTGGGCCCGGTGATGATGAGGCAGCGGTTCTCGCCGCAGTCCAGTACCGTATCGTTGGGGACAAAGAGGCTGCCTTTGAGCACCTGCTCCACCACCGGGTGACGCCCCTCCCGGATGACCAGCTGGTCGCTGTCGTCCACCACGGGGCGGCAGTAGTTGTTGTCCGCCGCCACAATGGCCAGCGCCGTCAGCACGTCCAGCTGGGCCACCGCCCGCGCGGTGCGCTGGATGCGGTCCAGCTCTTTGCCGGTCTCCTCCAGCAGGTCGGCAAAGAGGCGGTGTTCCAGACTGATCAGCCGCTCGTGGGCGCCGAGGATCTTGTTTTCCAGGGTCTTGAGCTCGGGGGTGATGTACCGCTCGCCGGTGCTCAAAGTCTGCTTGCGGGTGTAGTTGTCGGGCACCATGCTCTTGTAGCTGTTGCTGACCTCGATGTAATACCCGAACACATGGTTGAAGCCGATCTTCAGCTTGGGGATGTTGGTCTCCTCCCGCAGGCGGGCTTCCAGCTGGGCCAGCACCCCCTTGGTGTTCTCCCGGATGGAGCGCAGCTCGTCCACCTCGCTGTTGTACCCCGCCGCGATGACCCCGCCGTCCTTCAGGGTGGAGGGGGCCTCCGGGTCGATGGCGGCGTAGATCTTGGATTTGAGGTCCTCCATGGGGTCGATGCCGGCGGCCAGCTCAGCCAGCTCGGCGCAGCCGCAGCCTTCCGCCAGCTTTTTCAGCTCGGGCAGGCGGTCAAAGGTCTGGGCCATGGTGTAAATTTCCTTGGGGGTGGCCGAGCCGTAGATGGTGCGGGTCATCAGCCGCTCGATGTCGGTGATGTAGCGCAGCGTTTCGGCCAGCTCGCCCCGGGCGACGGTCTGTTTGACCAGACACTCCACCGCGTTGAGCCGGTGGTTGATGATCTCGCTGGAGACGAGGGGCTGTTCCAGCCAGCTGCGCAGCAGCCGCTTGCCCATGGCGGTGGCGGTCTTGTCCAGCACCCAGAGCAGTGTGCCCCGCTTTTCCCGCCCGCGCATGGTCTCAGTCAGTTCCAGGTTGGCGCGGGTGACGGTGGACAGGTGCATATACTGCGCCTCGGTGTAGCGGATGACCGTTTTGAGGCGGCTGACGCCCTTGATCTGGGTGTCGTGGAGGTACTGCAGCAGGCCGCCCATGGCGTAGCGGACCAGACCATCGGCCCCGATCTCGGTGGTGCTGGCCCAGTCCCGGCCAAACTGCCCGGCCAGGGTGGTGTCGATGAGGCCGGGGGCGTATTTTTCGTCCTCCATCAGCTCGACGGCGCAGTTCATGTGCTTTTTGATGTAGGCCGTCACCTCCCGGCAGGACAGGGTGCCGGGGTTGAACAGCACCTCGCTGGGGCGGTAGCGGCACAGCTCGGCGATGACCGCCATGCCGATCTTGGGGTTTTTCAGCTCGGTGACGTGGGCGGTGCCGGTAGACACATCGGCAAAGCACAGCCCCGCCCCGTCCCCTTTCAGGTAGAGGCTGGCGATGTAGTTGTTGCGGTCGTCCTGGAGCATACTGCTCTCGATGACGGTGCCGGGAGTGACCACCCGGACGATCTCCCGTTTGACCAGCCCCTTGGCCAGGGCGGGGTCCTCGGTCTGCTCGCAGATGGCCACCTTGTACCCCTTGGCGATGAGGCGCGCCATATACGTCTCATAGCTGTGGAACGGCACGCCGCACATGGGGGCGCGCTCCTTCTGGCCGCACTGCTTGCCGGTCAGGGTCAGGTCCAGCTCACGGGAGGCCGTGATGGCGTCGTCGTAGAACATCTCGTAAAAATCGCCGATGCGGTAAAAGAGGATCTCGTCCTTATGCTGTTGTTTGATCTCCAGGTATTGTTTCATCATGGGCGACAGATCCGCCATAGCATTCCCCTTCTTTCTGCGGTTTGTGTATCGTAACCGGGCAAAGACAACGAAACGCGGCTGTGCAGGTGCCGCCAGCCGCGTTCCAGTCTCTCAGCCTCAGCCGCAGCCGCCGCAGGTCGAGCAGCTGCCGGTGCAGGAAGCGGAGGGCTCCTGCACCGCCATCGGGTCGCCGCCGTTCATTGCGGCGTTGATGATGGCGTCGATATAGTTGACGAGGGCTTCGCACTCCCGCTTGGCCTCGTTGTAGGCGATCATCCCCTCGTCGTTCATGATCTGGCCGTAGAGGGTGTTCACCTTCTCGTTCAGCTCGGCGATGCGGGCGTCGTTGCGCTCCGATTTGCCAATCTCATTGTTCAGGTCCATCCGGGCCAGGTTGAACTCGCCGATCATGTTCTGCAGCTCTTCGTCGCTGTCGTTCATCTTGCGGGCCTGGTCCAGGGCCAGATAGCGGCTGTCGGTCTGGAGCGCCATGGCGGCGCGCTTGAAAAGGTCGATGCAATCCATTGTCGTTTCTCCTTTGTATTTCTTTATCCTAGTTTGTCCGGGGCGGGCTGCGCGGATTCCCCCAGCAGGACGGTGGCCCGGGCGCCGGTCAAATGGACCTGGACGTACTGGCCCAGCAGGGCCGCGTCCCCGGCAAACTCCACCGTCAGGTTGTTGTCCAGGCGGCCCGAGAGGGCGCCCTCCGCCCGGCCGAAGCCTTCCACCAGGACCCGCACGGTCTGGCCCACCTGGGCCTTGACCAGGGCCATGGCGATCTCGTCCTGGGTCTTAAGCAAGCGGGCCATCCGGTCGGTCTTTTCCTTGCGGGGGGTGGGATCGGGGTAGCTGGCCGCCGGCGTCCCTTCCCGCTTGGAATAGATGAAGGTGAACAGCTGCATATACCCCACCTTGCGCACCAGGTCCAGGGTGCCCTGGAAGTCCTCCTCGGTCTCGCCGGGGAAGCCCACGATGATGTCGCTGGAAAAAGTGATGCCCGGCACCCGGGCCCGGGCGTACTCGATCAGGTCGAGATAGTGTTCCACCGTGTAGTGGCGGTTCATGCGGGCCAGCAGCCGGTCCGAGCCGCACTGCACCGGCAGATGCAGGTGCTTGCACAGGTGGGGCTGGGCCGCGATGGTGTCGATCAGCTTGCGGCTGGCGTCCTTGGGGTGGCTGGTCATGAACCGGATGTGATAGTCCCCCGGCACGGCGCAGAGCAGGTTCAAAAGGTCGGAAAAGTCCATCTTTTCCGCCTCGTCCAGCCCTTTGCCGTAGCTGTTGACGTTCTGGCCCAGGAGGGTGATCTCCTTGTAGCCGGCCGCCACCAGCCCCTTGAACTCGGCCAGGATGTCCGCCGGGCGGCGGCTCTTTTCCCGCCCGCGGACGTAGGGCACGATGCAGTAGGTGCAGAAGTTGTCGCACCCGTACATGATGGGCAGCCAGGCCCGGAACTCGCTTTCCCGCCGGATGGGGATATCCTCCACGATGACGGGGCGCTGGGCCGGTTCCAGCAGGATGCGTTTGTGCTGTTCCAGCTTGCGGGCCAGCAGGGCCGGCAGGGTGTCGATGCCGTCCACACCGAACACCAGGTCCACATAGGGGTAGCTCTGGCGCAGCTTTTCCACCACGTGCTTCTGGTTGGCCATGCAGCCGCACAGCCCGATGATGAGGCCCGGCTTTTTCTCCTTGAGGCCCTTGAGGGCCCCCACATTGCCGAACACCCGCTGTTCGGCGTGCTCCCGCACGGCGCAGGTGTTGAACAGGATCAGGTCCGCGTCCTCGGGGTTATCGCACAGGCCGTAGCCGATGTCCACAAGGACGCCCTTGATCCGCTCGCCGTCGTTGACGTTCTGCTGGCAGCCGTAGCTGTGGACGTATGCCAGGGGCGGCGTGTCGTAATGGCGGCTGACCAGCGCGGCCGCCTGGGCGTTATGTTCGTATCTTTGATATTCCAACCGTTCTACCATCCTTATCCCGCAGGCCAAAGGCCCGGGGGTTCTCAATGTCTCCCCTTTTGTCCGCGCCTGATGGCCGGCAGGGGCGTTTTGACAGTGTCTATTATACAGGTTTCTCCCCTGCGAAACAAGGGAAAATTCGCAAAACCTTACAGCGCTGCGGCCGGGGCGGCGGCCTCCTGCCGGGCGCACTGCTCGCACAGGCCGATCCAGGTCACCACGCAGTCGGTGATGCGGCCGGGCTGGCCGGCCATCAGCTGGCGGACGACGCCGGGGTCCAGCGCCAGATCCTCCACCCGGCCGCAGCAGGTGCAGTACAGATGCCCGTGCCAGGGCAGGGTGTGGTCGAACCGGTCGGGCTGGCCCGGGATGGACACCCGGCGGACCCTGCCCGCCTCCACCAGACTGTTCAGATTGCGGTAGACGGTGCCCAGGCTGAGGCCGGGGCACTCTTTGCGGGCATGGTGATAGATCTCCTCCGCGGTCGGATGGTCCTGCAGCGCCTCGACCTGTTGCATGACCAGCTCCCTCTGTTTGGAGTAGCGCATCCCTGTTGTTCCTCCTTATCCTTCCTGTTTGATCCTGTCCCAATAGGCTTTGGCCGCCTGCTCGGTGCGGTTGTCGCCGTAGGTGTAGTAGTGGGCGTCCTTGATGGCGTCGGGCAGGTACTGCTGGGCCACCCAGTGGTTTTTGTAGTCCTGGGCATACTTGTAGTTCTGCCCCTTGACCAGGGCGTCGGCCCCGTCGTAGTGCTTGTTCTGCAGCTGGCGGGGCACAGGCCCGGTCCGGCCCGCCCGGACATCGGCCAGGGCGGCGTCGATGGCGGCTTCCCCGCTGTTGGACTTGGGGCTGGTGGACACCAGAATCACCGCGTCGGCCAGGGGGATGCGCGCTTCGGGCAGGCCCAGCATATTGGCCGCGTCCACCGCCGCCTTGACGATGGGGATGATCTGGGGGTAGGCCAGGCCCACATCCTCGCAGGCGCAGACCATCAGCCGGCGGCAGGCCGAAGGCAGGTCCCCCGCTTCCAGCAGCCGGGCCAGATAGTGGAGCGCGGCGTCAGGGTCGGAGCCCCGCATGGACTTCTGGTAGGCCGAAACGATGTCGTAGTGCTCGTCCCCGTCCTTGTCGTACCGCATGGCGGTGCGCCGGGTCACCTGCCGGATCATGTCCAGCGTGACTGCCCTGCCCTCGGGGCCGGGCTCGGCAGCGGCCACCGCAAACTCCAGGCTGCCCAGCGCCTTGCGCATATCGCCGCCGGCGCTCTCGGCCAGGTACTGGGCTGCTTCCTCCGTGATGGACACTGGGGTGCCGCTCTCCGCCGACAGCCGGGCCACCGCACTGCGGACCCCCTGCTCCACGTCCTGCGCCGTCAGGCTCTTGAACTCAAAGACGGTGCAGCGGGAAAGCAGGGCGTTATAAATATAAAAATAGGGGTTTTCGGTGGTGGAGGCGATCAGGGTGACGGTGCCTTCTTCCAGGCATTCCAGCAGGCTCTGCTGCTGCTTTTTGTTCAGGTACTGGATCTCGTCCAGATAGAGCAGGATGCCCCCCGCCCCGGCCAGGGTGCCGATATCCTTGAACACCGCCTTGATGTCCCCCGTCCCGCAGGAGGTGCCGTTGAGCTTGTGCAGGGTCATGCCGCTGTTTTCGGCGATGATCCGCGCCACCGTGGTCTTGCCGGTGCCGGACGGGCCGTAAAAGATCATGTTGGGGATGTTGCCGCTCTCGATGGTGCGGCGGAACACCCGCCCCGGCGCCAGCAGATGCTGCTGGCCGCAGACGTCGGCCAGGGTCTTGGGCCGCAGGCGCTGGGCCAAAGGTTCCCGCATGGGCGCGCCTCCTTTCTTTCAGGCAATAGTGCGAATGATTACGACTTTCAGGTTCCAATGGATATTATACAGCATTTTACGGAAAAGGACAAGGTTTACAAACAGGTTAAAACGTGGTATCATCACTTGCAGGAACCGTCAAGGAGGAACTGTCATGCCCAGAAAGCAGATGCCGGCCGCAGAGCTTGCGGCCAAAAAGGAGCTGGCCCTCGAAGTGATCGAGCGGCTGAAGGCAGAATATCCCGACGCCGCCTGCACCCTGGACTACGCCGACGCCTGGCAGCTGCTGGTCAGCGTCCGGCTGGCCGCCCAGTGCACTGACGCGCGGGTCAACGTGGTGGTGGAGGAGCTCTTTGCCAAGTATCCGGGGGTGGCCGCCCTGGCCGCCGCCGAGCCGGAGGACATCGAAGCCATCGTCAAGCCTTGCGGCCTGGGCCACTCCAAGGCGCGGGACATCTCGGCCTGTATGCGCGTGCTGCGGGACAAATACGACTGCCAGGTGCCCACCACCTTTGAAGAACTGCTGGCCCTGCCCGGCGTCGGCCGCAAGAGCGCCAACCTCATCATGGGGGACGTGTTCGGCAAGCCGGCCATCGTCACCGATACCCACTGCATCCGGCTGTGCAACCGCATCGGCCTGGTGGACAACGTCAAAGAGCCCCAGAAGGTGGAGATGCTGCTGTGGCAGATCATCCCGCCCGAGGAGGGCAGCGACCTTTGCCACCGCTTCGTCCTGCACGGCCGGGCCGTCTGCGACGCCCGCAAGCCGGCCTGCGAAAAGTGCTGTCTGGCCCATATCTGCCGCACGGCCCGCGAGGCGCAGGCGGCGGCCGCGTCCATTTAACCAACCTGCACAGGAGGTTTTACCATGCTTTTTTCCATCATCAATGTGATCTTCAGCCTGATCGTGGGCGCGCTGGCCGGCTATGTGGCCGGGCGCCTGATGGGCACCTACCCCGCTTCCACCCTGCACAACATCGTGCTGGGTATGCTGGGCGGCTTTGTCGGCAGTTTCCTGCTGGGGCTGATCGGCCTGCGGGCCACCGGCTTTGTGGGCGACTTCGTCGTCTCGGTGGTGGGCGCCTGCGCCTGCATCTGGATCGCCCGCAAGCTGGCGCGGTAACGATACGCAACGAAAGCGCCCGGAGCCTCCCGTTTGGGAAGCCCCGGGCGTTTTCTGTTGTTTCAGGAGAAAACTCTCAGGAGAGGATCATGCGGTCGTTGGCGAATTCGTCGCCGCTGGCGGTCTGGAACTTGGCCAGCAGGTCGGAGACATGGAGCTTTTTCTTTTCCTCGCCGCTCACGTCGTAGATGATCCGGCCCTCGTGCATCATGATCAGGCGGTTGCCGTACTTGATGGCGTCCTTCATGTTGTGGGTAATCATCAGGGTGGTCAGATTGTTTTCCGCCACCAGCTTGGCCGAAAGGGTCAGCACCTTGAGGGCGGTCTTGGGGTCCAGGGCGGCGGTGTGCTCGTCCAGCAGCAGCAGCTTGGGCCGGTTCATGGTGGCCATCAGCAAAGTCAGCGCCTGGCGCTGGCCGCCCGACAGCAGGCCCACCCGGGCGGTGAGGCGGTTTTCCAGCCCCAGGTCCAGGGTCTTGAGCAGCTCTTTGTATTCCTCCCGCTCTTTGCGGGTGATGCCGATGCGCAGGGTGCGGGGCTTGCCGCGGCGGGCCGCCAGGGCCAGATTTTCCTCGATTTGCATGGTGGCGGCGGTGCCGGTCATGGGGTCCTGAAAGACCCGGCCGATGTACTTGGCGCGCTGGTACTCGCTCAGGCGGGTGACGTCGGTGCCGTCGATCAGGATCTTGCCCTCGTCCACCGGCCAGACGCCGGCCACCGCGTTCAGCATGGTGGATTTGCCCGCGCCGTTGCCGCCGATGACGGTGACGAAATCGCCCTCGTCCAGGTGGAGGGACAGGCCGTTCAGGGCCGTCTTTTCGTTGACGGTGCCGGGGTTGAAGGTCTTGGAAATGTTCTGGATGTCAAGCATGGGGCTGTTCCTCCTTCTGGGCCTTTTTGGCGGCGGGCTTTGTGAAATACTTGCCCTTCCAGTAGGGCACCGCCAGGAAGATGGCCACCACCGCAGCCGACAACAGCTTGAGCAGGTTTGCGTCAAAGCCCAGTGTCAGCACCAGCTGCAGCACAATATAATAGACCACAGCGCCGATGGAGACCGACACCAGCTTGAGGGCGAAGTTATGGAAGATGCGGCCGAAGATGGTCTCGCCGATGATGACGGCCGCCAGGCCGATGACGATGGCGCCGCGGCCCATGCTGACGTCGGCAAAGCCCTGGTACTGGCTGAGCAGGGCGCCCGACAAAGCGACCAGGCCGTTGGAGACCATCAGGCCCAGCACCACATTAAAGTTGGTGTTGATGCCCTGAGCCCGGCTCATGTTGGGGTTGGAGCCGGTGGCGCGGATGGCGCAGCCCAGCTCGGTGCCGAAGAACCAGTACAGCAGGCCAATCAGCACCGCGCTGATCAGAATGACCATGATGACGGGGTTGTGCAGGGCGAACTCCTTGACCCAGCGCAGGGAGATCAGCAGGTCGTACTTGTCCACGTTGATGGACTGGTTGGATTTGCCCATGATCTTCAGGTTGACCGAGTACAGGGCCAGCTGGGTCAGGATACCGGCCAGGATCGCCGGGATGCCCATAAAGGTGTGCAGCAGGCCGGTGACAAGGCCGCAGGCCAGGCCCGCGATGAAGGCCAGGATCAGGGCGGTCCAGACGTTCTGGCCCGTGAGCAGGGCCATGACGCAGACCGCGCCGCCGGTGCCGAACGAGTTGTCCACCGTCAGGTCGGCCACATCCAGGATGCGGTAGGTCAGGTAGACGCCAATGGCCATGATGCCCCAGATCAGGCCCTGTGCGCAGGCTCCCGGCAGCGCGCCGGGCAGGTTTGCCAGTCGTGCTAAGACTTCCAAAGTGATTTCCTCCTGTTTTTGACGTTTGTCCGCCGGACAGGGCCTCACGCCGGCCCGGCGGAACGGAATAAAAACACGCGCAGGCGACCGCCAGGGCAAACCTGCCCTGACGGCCGTCTGTGCAATGCTCTTTTTATAACAGCCTATCCCTATCAAGGAAAGTCACATCTGGCGGACTTATGCCGACAGATGCGGCCACATCCAGCGCAGCTTTTTACGCTTCCTCAATGGCCTCGTAGCCTTCCGGTACGGTCAGGCCCAGCTCCTCGCAGATAGCAGCGTTGTATTTCTTAGTGACGTTGGTGTACTGGATGGGCATGGTGGAGATGTCCGCCTCACCGGTCAGGATCTGGGCGGCCATCTCGCCGGTGGTGTAACCCAGGTCGTAGTAGCTGATGGACAAAGTGGCCACGCCGCAGCCGCGGCAGATGCCCTCCTCGCCCGCAAAGACGGGCTTGCCCATCGGGCGGCAGATGCCGTCCACGATGCCGGTGTTGGCGGCCACCGTGTTGTCGGTGGGGACGTACAAAACGTCGCTCTCGGTGGCGGCCTGCTGGCAGACCGAGGACAGGTCGTTGGAGTCCGAGAAGGGGTACTGGGTGACGGTCAGGCCGGCGGCTTCCAGCTCAGACTGGACGACGTCCACCTGGTACTGGCTGTTGGCCTCGGCCGAGCAGTAGAGCAGGCCGGCGGTCTTGGCTTCCGGCATCCACTCAACGATCATGGCCGCCTGTTCTTCCAGCGGGGCCAGGTCGGAGGTGCCCGAGACATTGCCGCCCACCGTGCCGCTGAAATCGTCGATGCCCAGGGCCACGCCGTACTCGGTGATGGAAGTGCCCAGGATGGGGATGTCGGCGGTGGCCGCCTGGGCCGCCTGCAGGGCGGCGGTGCCGTTGGCCATGATGAGGTCGACGCCGGCAGAGACAAAGCCGTTGCAGATGGTGGCGCAGGTCGCGGAATCGTTCTGGGCGTTCTGCACATCAAACGTGACCGCGTCGCCAAGCTGGTCGGTCAGCGCATCCTGGAAGCCCTGGGTCGCAGCGTCCAGCGCCTCGTGCTGCACCAGCTGGCAGATGCCGATGGTATAGCTCTCAGCGGAAGCGCTGTCCGCCGCAGCCGGGGACGCCGCCGAAGAAGCGGTGGACGACGAAGCCGCCGTGGAAGACGAAGAAGAACCGCCGCAGGCTGCCAGAACACCGGCAGCGGCAGCAGCCGCAGAAACAGACAGGAACGAACGACGGGAAATCTTACGCATACCTATACTCTCCTCTACATTTACAAGTGCCCCGGGGACAGGACCCCCGGCAGGCTGGGCGGGCCGCCGGCCCTTCCCGGCGCTTCACACGTGTGAAGCACTTCATGATTGTGAAGTATAGCACACTTTGGGAGAGAATACAAGACGCATCCCGGGATTTTATTCGTCTGAAGTACCGCCGTTATTGATGCTTTTGAAAGCATCCATTCGTTTTTTCGATAGGAGCGTTTGCTGCATCGCCTCCAGGCGGACCCGCTCCCCGGCCAGCCAGGCAAGGTTTTCACAAAACTGTTCGGCCCAGGGGCGGGCAGTGTCGAAGCGGTAATACAGCGCGTCGGCCAGCTTTGCCTGGAACCGGCGCAGGATGACCGGCCCCAGCGCCGCCTCCCAGCCGGGGGCCTGCTGCTCAAGCTCCATGCAGCGGGTGGCCCACAGCACGTCGCAGCGCTCCCGTTCCGCGACGCCCTGGGCGGCCAGGTAGTCCGCCAGGGTGGCCCGGAACGCTTTGCCCCCGCAGGCGGTCTTTTGAAAATAGTAGCGCACCGTTCCATCCCGGCTGATCTCCTGCCCCAGGGGGTAAAGGGCACAGGCCAGCGGGCGGGCCTCATGGACCGCGCAGCGGCCCCCGCTCAGGAACGGGCAGTTGTTCCCCTCCGCTTTGACCGGGGCCAACCGGAGCACCGGCAGGCGGCTGACCGTCCCGATGTGGCTGCGGCAGAACGCCCGGGCGGTGATCTTGGGCGGCAGGTCCAGCCGCCGGGCCAGCCGGTACAGATCGTACCCCGAGAGCACAAGGTCCTCCCTGCCCCGGCAGCATCCGCCGCAGCCGGCGCACTGGAAGGTAAAGCTGTCCCCCGCCGCAAGATAGGGCATATCCGGCGCGTGGCCGCCGCTCTCAGCGCCGCAGAGGTCCAGCTCGCCGTCCTTCATGGTTCTTCCTCCTGCAGCAGCCGGTCGATCAGCCGCTCTCTCCCATCCAGAAAGAGCCGGGTGACCTGATAGCTCTCGGTGTCCTCATAGGCGCATGGATGGACGCCCGTCCCATCAAAGGCCAAAATCTCGGATTCGGGCGCGCCCAGCAGGATGGGCGAGTGGGACGCCACGATGAACTGCGCCCCGCCCCGGGCCATCCGCACCATCTGAAGCAGCAGTGCGAGCTGCCGCTGGGGCGAGAGGGCCGCCTCCGGCTCGTCCATTAAGTAAACGCCGGCGTCCTCGCAGGCGCTGAACCAGTTCAGGAAGCTCTCCCCATGGGACTGCTCGTGCAGGGCCTTGCCGCCGTAGCGGCGGTAATATTCCTCTTTGCCCATCCCGCTGATGAGACGGTAGTCCTCGGCCTTGCTGGCCACATTGAAAAAGCTCTCGGCCCGGAAAAAATACCCGAACGGCGCGTGGCGGAAGCCCTTGACCAGCTGAATGGCCCGGCCCAGGCCCGCTCCCTCGTCAAAGGTGGAAAACCGGTAGTTGACCGTACCCCCTTCCGGGTTGAAACCGTAGGCCACCGCGATGGCTTCCAGCAGGGTGGATTTCCCCGTGCCGTTCTCGCCGGCAAAAAAGGTGATGTTCCTGCGGAACGAGAGCGTCTCCAGTCCCCGCAGGGCCGGCACGGCGCGCAGCCAGGACGAAGGCGGCACTTCGTCCCAGTCGATCCTCACCGCCTGGATATAGCGTTCCTCCATTTATCTGCCTCCCTTCCCTGCAAGGATAACACGCGCCCGGCCCGTCTGTCAATTTCCCGGCAGTTTCATACCCGGCGGGGCACAATCCGAATTTTTTGTGAAGAGAGGCGGAAAGCGGCTTTTGTTTTCAATTTTTTCAAGATTCTGTGGTATACTGGCCGGGAAATGCAAAACAAAAGGTTCAAATTTGCAAGTTTGGCTTTTCTTTTTTGCTCCCAGAGAGTATACTAAACTTACCATGCAAGTAAAATGCGGAGGCTTTTATGTATCAGTTTACCGGTTGTCCCTGTTCGGTCTGCGGCAAGGCCCTGACCGATACGGACGATATCGTCGTTTGCCCTGACTGCGGCGCGCCCTATCACCGCGCCTGCTATGAAAAGCAGGGCGGCTGCGTCTACGCCGACAAGCACGCCACAGGCTTTGAGTGGACGCCCCCCGCCTCGGCCCAGCCCGAGCGCCGCTGCCCCAACTGCGGCACTTCCAACCCGGAAAGCGCAGCCCGGTGCAGCCACTGCGGCTATGTTTTCGAGGCTGGCCAGACGCCCCCGCCCCGGGTGGACGCCAACCGTCAGGCTCAACAGAACCCCGGCGGCGGCTTCAACTATGCCCGCCTGTACCAAGAAGCCCAGGCCGGCGGCTACTGGCAGTCCAGCACGGCCAGCGCCGACGAGCCCATCGACGGCATCCCTACCGAGGAGTGGGCCACCTATCTGGGCCCCTCGAGCCCGTCCTACCTGCGGGACTTTTCCCAGATGCAGAAGTATGGCCGCAAGAGCTCCATCTGCTTTTCGGCCCTGCTGTTCGGGCCGCTGTACTTCTTTTACCGCAAGGCCTGGAAGCCGGCCTTCGCCTTTCTGGCGGTGGACCTTTTGCTGAACCTGCCCGCCCTGCTGGAACTGCTGGTGGTGAGCGAGAGCGCGCTCGCCCCGTCCATCAGCGTTTCGTCCCTGCTGTTTCTGGCCCAGCTGGCTTCCATCGCCAGCTTTGCCGTCATGGTCCTGAGCGGTATGTTCGCCAAATACCTCTACCGCCGCAGCGCCGCTGAGCGGATCCGCCGGATCGAGGCCGAGTTCCCCGACAAGGCCAAGCGGGAAGCCGTTCTGCGCGCCCAGGGCGGCGTCAGCTGGGCCGCCGTCGTCGGCGTCTGCACCCTGATGATGGTGGCCGGGGCCGTGTTCAGCCTGCTGCTGGGCCCCAATGTGGACGCCATTCTGAACCTGCTGATGTAAAAAACGCCCACGTCAAAATCGAAAGGAGGGTTCTTATGCAAACCGTCAAAAAAGCCGTCATCCCCGCCGCCGGCCTGGGCACCCGGGTCCTGCCCGCCACCAAGGCCATGCCCAAGGGGATGCTGCCCATTGTGGACAAGCCCGCCATCCAGTACCTGGTGGAGGAGGCCGTCCGCTCCGGCATCACCGACATCCTCATTATCCTAAGCCGGAACCAGACCATCATCGAGGACCACTTTGACCGCAATCCCGAGCTGGAGGCCAAGCTCTCCGTCCCTGGCAAGGAAAAAATGCTGGAGGAGTGCCTGGGCATCTCCAACCTCGCCCACATCTATTTCGTCCGCCAGCATCAGACCCTGGGCCTGGGGCACGCGGTGAGCATGGCCCAGCCTTTCACGGGGGACGACCCCTTTGTGGTCATTTACGGCGATGACGTCATCATCGGCGAGGACCCCGTCTGCGCCCAGCTGATCCGCGCCTACGAGGCGTTCGGCCGACCGGTGGCAGGCGTCTGCGCCGTCCCCTGGGAGGACGTCAGCCGCTACTGCAGCCTCAAAACCACCCTCATCCGGGACAACTATTTCTTTGTGGACGACATGATCGAAAAGCCCAAAAAGGGCCAGGAGTTCAGCAACTACTCCATCCTGGGCCGCGTCCTGCTCACCCCCGAGATCTATCCCCTGCTGGCCGCCACCAAGCCCGGCGCCGGCGGCGAGATCCAGCTGACTGACGCCATGGCCGAGTATGCCCGCACCAAGGGCGGCATGACGGCGGTGGCCTTCACCGGCAAGCACTACGACATGGGCAACAAGCTCTGCGTCGCCCAGGCCCAGGTGGAGCTGGCTTTGCAGCACCCCGAGATCGGCGAGGCGTTCCGCGCCTACCTGAAAGAGTTCTGCAAGACCCTGTAAAACCGCACAGACGGACCCGAAAACGCTGAAGCGCCCGCCTCTCGCAAAGAGAGACGGGCGTTTTGACATTCAGGCTCGGCTCGGCCCGGACAGCAGGCTTTCCTCCCTCCCACAGACAAGAAAAACGCCGCCCGTCATTCCACGGGCGGCGTTCAGTGCTGATTGCTGATTGTTTTGGAACAGGGTTTGCGAATTAGTCGCTGACGTAGGGCATCAGGGCAACGTGACGGGCACGCTTGATGGCGGTGGTCAGGGCGCGCTGATGATAGGCGCAGGTACCGGTCACGCGGCGGGGAATGATCTTGGCCCGCTCAGAGACATACTTGCGCAGACGGGCAACATCCTTGTAATCGATCTCGTCAATGCGATCGACGCAGAAGCTGCAGACCTTCTTGCGGCCGCGGCGCACGGGACGTGCGGGGCGGGAGCCTTCGTTTTTCTCAAAAGCCATTGCTGGTTTACCTCCTGTTTGAATTTTTGTGTCGGGTTGGACGCCTTAGAACGGCAGATCGTCGCTGTCGTCGATGACGGCAAAGTCATCGGTATCCCCTGCCGAGTAGCTGGGGACCGCCTCGATGTTGGACGGGCGGGCGGCGGGCTGGGCGTTCTGACGGGGCTGGCTGCCATAAGAGGCGCCGCCCCCGGTGCTGCCGCTGGAGTTCTTGGGCCCGGCGAAATTGATGTTGTTGGCGACGATCTCCACCGCGGTGCGGTTGTTGCCGTTCTTGTCCTGGTACTGCCGGGTCTGGATGCTGCCGTCGATGACGATCAGACTGCCCTTCTGGAAATACTTGCAGACAAAATCGGCCTGGCCGCGCCACGCAACCACGTCGAAGAAATCGGCCTGGCGCTGCTCGCCCTGGCGGGCAAAGTTGCGGTCGCAGGCAATGCGGAAGCGGGCCATATTGATGCCGCTGGTGGTGGTGCGAAGCTCGGGGTCCGCCACCAGGCGGCCCATGATAGCAACAACGTTCAACATAAGACGGGACTCCTTGTACTCTGTGGAATTAGTCTTCCTTTGCGACGATCAGGGAGCGCATGACGCCCTCGGTGATCTTGTACACACGGTCCAGCTCGGCGGGGAAGTCGGGCTCGCTGGTGAAGTTGATCACAGTGTAGATGCCCTCGTTCTCGTCGTTGATGGGGTAGGCCAGACGGCGCTTGCCCCACTCGTCGATCGAATCGATCGTACCGTTGGCCTCGATCAGGGACTTGAACTTACCGACCAGAGCGGCGGTAGCCTCGTCGTCGAGGGTGGCGGTGGTAATCAGCATGGTTTCGTACTTTGCCATTTTGTGCACCTCCTTTTGGACATAAGGGCTTCGGGTGGAAGCCAAGGGTCCGCGGGGCTTCCCGCGGGGCCGTCTTTACAGACAGCAATTTATTATACCAAGAGAAGGCGGGATTGTCAATCACTTTTTTCAGATTTTTTCGGGCAGTTTTTACCCAATGGCCAGCCCGGCCCCCTGCTCGCGCAGGGTGAGGATGTGGCAGCTGCCGGGGCCGAACACCCCGTCCATGGCGGCACAGTAGCGCGCAAGGCACGCCGCCGGGACGAACGCCTGGATGGTGCCGGCGAAGCCGCCCCCCTGCATCCGCCAGGCGCCGCCGCTGCCCTCCAAAATGTGCTGGCTGAGGGCCAGCGCCACCGAAAGGCTCTGGTGGCGCGAGTCCGCACCGCTGTAGACGTTCTGGCAGAGGGCAAAGGAATCGTGGCCGCTCTCCCGCACCAGGGCCAGGAACTCGCCGAAGCGGCCTGCCCGGAGGGCGCGGTCCTCGGCCAGGGTGCGGGCGTTCTCCCGGAAGAAGTGGGCTGCCCGCAGGCAGGCGCGGTCCCCGCACTGGGCGCGCAGGACGGGCAGGCGGGCCCAGAAGTCCTGCTCCCGCACCTGGCCCAGCACTTTGCAGCCGTCAAAGCAGGCGGCCACCGCCTCCATCTCGCTGCGGATGGCGGCAAACTCGGCGGTCAGCTCGCTGTGGCTGCCCCGGGTGTCGGTCACGCACAGGCTCATCCCCTCCGGCAGCAGCCCCTGGGCATGGATCTTTTCCACCCGCGGGGTCTCGGGGTCCTCGAAGTCGGCGAAGATCACCCCGCCCAGCGCGCTGGCCAGCTGGTCCAGCAGGCCGCTGGGCTTGCCGAAGTAGATGTTTTCGGCGTACTGGCCCAGACGGGCCACCTGGGCCGCCGTCAGGCCGCAGCCGAACTCGCCGTTCATGATGGCGCCCATCCCCATCTCAAAGGCCGCCGAGCTGGACAGCCCCGAGCCCCGCAGCACATCGCTGGCGGTGTAGACATCGCAGCCGCCCACCTTCTTCCCTGCCGAGCGGAAGCCCTCGGCCAGGCCGCGGATCAGGCTGGCCGAGTGGGTGGACTCCCCGCTCTGCAGGTCGGACTGGTCCAGGTCTATCACGTCCAGCTTGTTGAACCCCCAGGACTTGACCCGTATGTAGCGGTCGTCGTTTTGGGCGGCCACCGCCACCAGGTCCAGCCCCACCGCCGCCGCCAGGCCGTAGCCGTGCTGGTGGTCGGTGTGGTTGCCGCCCAGCTCAGCCCGGCCGGGCGCGGTGTAGATCCGCACCTGCCGGCCGGGGCCAAAGTAGCGCTCGAACCCGTCCAGGGCCGCGCACCAGCGCGCCCGCTGCCGGGCCAGCATTTCTTTGGATGGACCGTATAACTTTTGCAGGACGCCGTCCCAGACGCCCGCCGTGATCTCCTGCCGCCTCTGCGCACTTGTCGCCATTAGGGTGTCACCTGCTTTCTGTATCAGCTGTGTGTGACGTTTTCTGCTTTTATTGTAGCTTAAATGCAGGCTTTTTGCAATTTTCTCCGGGCCAAAAAGCGGATTTTCGGCGTCCGGGACAAAGATTCAGATGTACTTTTGTTGAATTTGCGCCGCCGGATATGGTATACTTAGAGCACTGGCTGCGCGCCTGACCATTCTGCCCGAAAAGGAGGCCCCCTATGCCGGAGGTTTATAAACAGTCGTTCAAACAAAATTATACCAACAACGTAGACCTGTCCGTCTTTAACTGCGGGCTGGAGCGCTGCGCCCCCGGCCACACCTGGGGCCCCGGCATCCGGGACCACTACCTGATCCACCTGATCCTGGCCGGCAAGGGCACCTTCCAGACCGGCGGCAAGACCTGGGAACTGGCCCCCGGCGATCTGTTTTTTGTCCAGCCCAACCAGCTGAACACCTACACCGCCGACGCCCAGCAGCCCTGGGAATACTGCTGGGTGGGCTTCAACGGGATCAGCGCCCACCGCCTGGCGTCCCTGCTGCCCTTCTCGGAGGACCAGCCGGTCCACCACACCCAGCACCCGGACGAGATGTTCAAAGCTATGGAAAACATCTACCGCGCCCGCGGGCTGCGGGTGCAGGACGAAACGGCCATGGTGGGCTACCTTTATCTGTTTATCGCCGCCCTGATGGAGGAGACCGGCGAGCGCCGCCTCCACAACACCAGCTCCTCCAGCCAGTACGTCCTGAACGCCATCAAGTACATCCAGTTCAATTACTCCCACGACATTTCCATTGACGACGTGGCCAAGAGCGTGGGGGTCTCCCGCAGCCACCTCTACCGCGTCTTTATGAGCAACGTGGGCAAAAGCCCCATCGACTACCTGACCGAATACCGGATCAACGAGGCCTGCAAACTGCTGCAGGCCGGCAACCTGTCCATCGCCGAGGTGGCCATCTCGGTGGGCTTCTTCGACCAGTTTTATTTTTCCCGCGTGTTCAAGCGGGCCAAGGGGGTGCCCCCCAGCAAATACATCGCCGCCCAGCAGGCCAGCGCGTCCGATGCGCCCGGCACGCCCAACACCCCATGACCCCCAAGGAGGAACCATGCCTTTACAGAAGAATCAGATCATCACACTGTCCATCGAGCGGCTGTCCGGCGACGGCAGCGGCGTCGGCCACTGGGAGGGCGAAGCCGTCTTTGTGCCGGGGACGGCCCCCGGCGATGTGATCCGCGCCCGGGTGGTCAAGGACTGCAAGCGGTACGCCTTCGGCATCGTGGATGCGGTCGAGACGGCCTCCCCCGACCGCATCCCGGCCGACTGCCCCGTGGCCGGACCCTGCGGCGGGTGCAGTTTGCGGCACCTGCGCTACCAGGCCGAGCTGCAGGCCAAGGAGGCCGCCGTAGCCGACGCCTTCCGGCGGATCGGCGGGCTGGACGTCGAGGTCCAGCCCATCCTCCCCTCCCCCGAAGTGGACCGCTACCGCAACAAAGTGCAGTACCCGGTGGGGCTGGACAAAAACGGCAAACCCTGCATCGGCTTTTACGCCGGACGCAGCCACCGGATCGTCCCCTGCGCCGACTGCAAACTGCAGCCCGCCGTCCTGAACGAGATCGGACATTTTCTGTGCGGGCTGTTCGCCCAGTACGGCATCCAGCCCTACGACGAGGCTTCCGGCAGCGGGCTCGTGCGCCACATCTTCCTGCGGCGGGGCGCCCACAGCGGCCAGATCATGGTCTGCCTGGTCTGCACCCGCACCCGCCTGCCCCATGCCGCCGAGCTGACCGCCGCCCTGTGCAGCCGTTTCAGTGAGGTGCGCACCGTTCTTGTCAACGTCAACCCCGACAAGACCAACGTCATCCTTGGCCGCGAGAACCGGGTCCTGTACGGCCCCGGCTTTATCGAGGACACCCTCTGCGGGGTGCCGGTGCGCCTGGGCCCCCTCTCCTTTTACCAGGTGAACACGCCCGGCGCCGAACAGCTCTACGGCGTGGCCGCCGCCTATGCCGCCCCCGGCCCCAGCGACCTGCTTCTGGACCTCTACTGCGGGATGGGCACCATCGGCCTTTCCATGGCGGAGCGCTGCCGCGCCCTGGTGGGGGTCGAGGTGGTCCCCGAGGCCATCGAGAGCGCCAAAGCCAACGCTGCCCGGATGGGCGGCTCCATTGCGGCCAAGAGCCGTTTCTTCTGCGCCGACGCCGGCGAAGCCGCCACCCGCTTGTCTGCCGAGGGCCTGGCCCCCGGCATCATCGTCGTTGACCCGCCCCGCAAGGGCTGCGACGCGGCCACCCTGGCCGCTATCGTCCAGATGTCCCCCCGCCGCCTGGTCTACGTCAGCTGCAACCCCTCCACCGCCGCCCGCGACGCCGCCGAGCTCGCCCGGCACGGCTACCGCGTCGAGAAGGTCCAACCGGTGGATATGTTCCCCCGGACGGGGCATGTAGAGTGCGTGATCAGTCTGTCCCAACAAAACCCAGACGACCATATCGGGTTCCGTCTTGACCTGGACGAGCTGAACGTCACTCCCTTACAATAAAAAAAGCGTAGCTGCCCCTGCATTGTCTGTGGAGTCGGTTTGTGATACAATGAGTTCAGCCGCTGCTTGCGAAAGGAGGCGCCCCATGTCCAACATCACCAAAAAGGCGCTGGAAGCATCGCTGAAAAAGATGATGCTGAAAAAGCCGCTGGATAAGATCACCATACGGGACATTACCGACGACTGCGGCATCAGCCGGATGACCTTTTACTACCATTTTCAGGATATTTACGACCTGATCGAGTGGGCCTGCATCGAGGACGCCACCGCGGCCCTGCAGGGCAAAAAGACCTACGATACCTGGCATGAGGGGCTGGTGCAGATCTTCGAGGCAGTGCTGGAGAACAAAGCCTTTATCCTGAACGCCTACCGGTGCATCAGCCGGGAACAGATGGAGAACTTTCTGTTCAGTGTGACGTATGGATTGATCCGCGGGGTGGTGGACGAAAAAAGCGCCGGCACCAGCCTGACCGAAAAGGAAAAAGACTTTATCGCGGGGTTTTACAAATACGGCTTTGTGGGGGAGATGCTGGACTGGATCCGGCGCGGGATGAAGGACGACTACCGGGCGCTGGCCCGCGGCATCGCGCTGACCATGCAGGGCAGCATCGACAACGCCATCCGCAACTTTCAGGAAAAATAACGCCTTACAAATCGGGCCCGATGAACAGTTTTTGTTCACCGGGCCGTTTTTGTGCATGGCGGCGCCGGGCCCGGCGTGGTAAGCTGGGGGCGTAAAAACAAACCAGCAAAGAAAGGATGGCTTTCCATGGCAAAAACGATGAAACACATAACGGCGGCTGCGCTGGGCGCGGCGGGGGCGGGGGCCGCGCTGGCCCTGACCAGAAAGGCCGGGCAGGAAAAACGGCAGGCTGCCATCCGGCAGGCGCAGGCCCGGAGCGGCTACCGCAACACCGAGCGGGGCAAGAACCACAAAAACCGCAAGGGCATCTATTATTCCAGCGGCAACTACGAGGCTTTTGCGCGGCCGGAAAAGCCCGCCGGCGTGGAGGAGAAAAGCGCCTGGATCGTGGGCAGCGGCCTGGCCGCGCTGGCGGCGGCCTGCTTCCTGGTGCGGGACGGGCAGATGCCCGGGGACCACATCCACATTCTGGAGGCGATGGACGTGGCCGGCGGCGCCTGCGACGGCATCTTTGACCCCACTCGGGGCTACATCATGCGGGGCGGCCGGGAGATGGAAGACCACTTCGAGTGCCTGTGGGACCTGTTCCGTTCCATCCCGTCGCTGGAAAAGCCGGGCGCTTCGGTGCTGGACGAATTCTACTGGCTCAACAAGCACGACCCCAACTACTCCCTGTGCCGGGCCACCGTCCGGCGGGGCCAGGACGCCCACACCGACGGCAAGTTCAACCTGAGCCAGAAGGGCTGCATGGAGATCGTCAAGCTCTTTATGACCCCGGACGAAGAACTCTACGACAAGACCATCGAGGACGTCTTTGACGAGGAAGTGTTCTCCTCCACCTTCTGGCTGTACTGGCGGACCATGTTCGCCTTTGAGAACTGGCACAGCGCGCTGGAAATGAAGCTGTATTTCCAGCGGTTCATCCACCACATCGCCGGGCTGCCGGATTTCAGCGCCCTCAAGTTCACCCGGTACAACCAGTACGAATCGCTGATCCTGCCCATGCAGAAGTATCTCGAGGCGGCAGGTGTGGATTTCCGCTTTGGGGTGGAAGTGACCAATGTGCTGTTCGAGCACCGCGACGGCAAGAAGGTGGCGACCGCCATCGAGTGCCGCGTGAAGGGCAAGGAACAGGGCATCCCGCTGAGCGGGAACGACCTGGTCTTTGTGACCAACGGCAGCTGCACCGAGGGCACCATCTACGGCGACCAGGACCACGCCCCCAGCGGGGACGCCGAAGTGCGCACCAGCGGCTGCTGGGACCTGTGGAAGAACATCGCCCGGCAGGACCCCGCGTTCGGCCGGCCGGAAAAGTTCTGCACCAGCATCGACAAGACCACCTGGGAGTCGGCCACCATCACCACCCTGGATGAGCGGATCCTGCCGTATATCTCGGCCATCTGCCAGCGCGACCCCCGCAGCGGGCGGGTGGTCACCGGCGGTATCGTCAGCTGCCAGGACTCCCAGTGGCTGCTCAGCTGGACCATCAACCGCCAGGGACAGTTCAAGGAGCAGGAACCCGAGCGGGTCTGCGTCTGGGTGTACGGCCTGTTCACCGACGTGCCCGGCGACTACGTCAAAAAGCCCATGCGGGACTGCACCGGCAAGGAGATCACCGAGGAATGGCTGTACCACATCGGCGTGCCGGTGGAGCAGATCCCCGAGCTGGCCGCGCACAGCGCAGTCTGCGTCCCGACGCTGATGCCCTACATCACCGCCTTCTTCATGCCCCGCGCCAAGGGCGACCGCCCCGACGTCATCCCCGACGGCTGCGTGAACTTCGCCTTCCTGGGCCAGTTTGCCGACACCCCGCGGGACACCGTGTTCACCACCGAGTATTCGGTCCGCACCGCTATGGAGGCGGTCTACGGTCTGCTGGGCGTTGACCGCGGCGTGCCGGAAGTCTGGGGCAGCGTCTATGACATCCGCACCCTGCTGGACAGCGCGGTCTGCCTGATGGACGGCCGCTCGCCTCTGGACATCGACCTGCCCGCGCCTCTGGCGCTGGTCAAAAAGCCTCTGCTGGGCCTGGTGCGCGGCACCGTCCTCGAGCAGCTCCTGTGGGAGCACAAGGTGCTGCGGGACGGGATGCTGTAAGCAGAGGTCTCCTCTGCGGCACAGCAAAACCACCGCTGGCGTGCCTCCTTCCTCCTTCAAGAATAACAAAAAACGGGAGGACCCTGTTTGTACAGGGGCCTCCCCTTTGTATTATACATTTTTTGCTGTAGACATCCATTCCCCATGAAGCGCCCATTCTACCATCTCGCTGACGCCCGACCACTCCCTAATCGGCCGGAGAGGTGCAGACCTCAGCCGAAAGCTGCTTTTGGAAGCCGCCTATAACTTTGAAGATCAGCTTTCCGCTTAAAATTTTCGCTTATTTTTGCGCCACAGCCTTTACCAGCAGCATCATAGGGCGGCGCAGCTCGTCCCGCATCCCGGGCAGGTCCAGCATCTCCCGGGAGGGCTGGGCCTCCTCCACCGCGTCGATGGCAAAGCCGCTAGTGCGCAGCCCCGTCAATGATCAGGCCGCCTTCTTCCATTTGCGCGCCGTAGATAGGACAGTTCATGTTCCCTTCTCCTTTGATCCGGCTTCTTTGGCAAGCTTCTGCAGGGTGTCGCCTGCCATTCGGTAGACGGTCCAGTCAACCATAGGTTCTGCTCCCAGCGAGAGGTAAAAGTCGATGCTGGGCTTATTCCAGTCCAGACACCACCATTCCAATCGGCCGCAGCCACGCTCCACCGCAATGGAAGCCAGTTTCTCCAATATCGCCTTGCCGTAGCCTTTGCCGCGGTGCTCCGGCCGCACGTACAGATCCTCAAGATACAAACCGGCACGCCCCAAAAAGGTCGAAAAGTTGTGGAAGAACAGGGCAAAGCCTACCTCCTCCCCTTCCTCCATGGCAAAGATCACTTCCGCCTTCTGTTTGTCAAAGATCCACTCCTCCAGCGTCGCCTCATCCGCTACCACCTGGTCCAGCATTTTTTCGTAGTCCGCCAGCTCCTTGATCCATTGCAGGATCAACGCGACATCCTTTCGCTCTGCATAGCGAAATTCAACTGCAGTTGCAGACATAACTTGCACCTCTCTTTGCATTCAAGATAAACGAATTATACTGCCGCTGGAATTCGGTTGTCAAATGGCTCGATGCCCGGTCAAGGGCTCCGTATATTCCTTCTTCCGTTTGTCAAACGGCCGAAAAGGCCAGCAAAAAGGCGCCCGGATCATGCAGCATCAGGCGCCTTTCTCTCTACGTTTTTGATTTTTGCGATACAGCGGGTTTATTTCGACCATACAGCACCGGCGTCACTGTGCCTCAGATGCTCGCCTTTTCACCCATTGCCCGATGGCCGCCTCTGCTTCTCTTGCAAGGGATTTCTGTTCCGGATTTATGACTTCTGACATATCAACAGAACTTTCCATCGACCCTTCCGGGTTATTCGACTCAATAAAGCTGTGAACCGCGTTTTTATACTCCAGCACTTCCACATCCAATCCCGCCGACTCCATAGCTTTCACAAAACTTTTTGCCTTTTGCGATATGGGGTCTTTCCCTGCCAGGACAAACAGTGCAGGCGGAAAATCTTTTGCCAGCTTGTCAACTTTCAGCCCCGTGGTCCAAGGGTAACACAGGACCAGCGACGCCATCCGAAAGCCTTCTTTTTGCAGCAGTCTCGTGCTGTCCGCAGCGTAATAGGCTCCGGCACTGTAACCCATCAAGGTGAATTTTGCCGGATCCACGCCATAAGTCTCTGCATGTTTTGCAAAGTACAACACGGCGTCCCTTATTTCTTCTGAACCATATGCTATCGGCTTAACATCCGCCTTTGTGTAGTTGATGGACACCACAACTGCATTCCATTCCTTTGCAAGCCGATCGCTTTGGGTATCAAGCGCGTCTGCGTCCCCTCCCACAAAGCCGCCTCCGTGGATATTAAAAACGACCGGGAGCCTCCCGTCCCCCCAGTTATCTGGCAGATAGAGATTTGCCTTTACAGCGGGTTTGCCCTCTCTTTGAATGTCTATGCGTTCCCCGATCAAATCGCTGTCCTTTTTGACGAGTTTTTCACGCTGCTTTGCGTTTTCCGCTCGAAGCCCATAGAGAAACACATTGAAGGATACCAGCAAAATCAAGAACAGAACAGAGATGCTCGATAAAACAACGATTTTCTTTTTCCATTGGTTCGGTAATTCTCTGAATTTCATTTTTCATCACACCATGACCATTATCAGCGATCCCAAAGTCGTCCAAATTTCTGCTGCAAGAAGGATGGGCAATGCCGCTGCGGCAAGCCATAACAGGATCACTCTTGTTTTCCATTTTTGTGGCAGTTCATGGAATTTCATTGCTTCGCCTCCCGAATGATTTGTATAGTCTGTGCAGTCCGCGTTTTCCAAAAAGCGGTCTGTTTTGGGAATGCCTCTGGGCAGTTGAAGCGTTTCGTTCCCGTCCATCCCGCGCACACCATGGCAGCAGCCCCTGCCGTTGGATCGCTCCATCTACCGATATAAATTAACATTCTTTTTTCCATTCATCTATGGATTTTTCACCCGGTTTATAGTATGATTTACCCATCAAGAGGAAAGGTGTGCTGTTCTGTGACAACGCTTCCAGTGATGCCGCAAGATTCCCAACTGCAGGAGACCGTGCCCTGCGGCAGTGATTCGTTCCCGATCCAGTACTGTGTGGACGATCTTTCGCAATGGCGCCAGCAATCGGTTCCGCTGCACTGGCACCCGTATCCGGAATTTTTCTCGGTTGCAAGCGGCGCGGTGGAAGTCCAGGTCGGTTCTGACCGCCTCACGCTTGCACAGGGAGAAGCCATCTTTATTTCCGGCAATCTGCTCCATGGATACCGGCAGCCGGCCGGGACTTCCACCTGTCTCTGCCCCAATATCCTGTTTTCGGCCCAGTTGATTGCCCCCGTATCCAGCAGTATTTACAACCAATACCTTCTCCCCCTTTTGTACAATCCTGAAATTCCATACGTCGTTTTCAAGCCGGAAGTCGAATGGCAGCAGCAAATCCTGGTCACGCTGACTCACCTCTATACGCTTCTGTCCAAATACGGCCCTGCCAGTTATTACCCCTCCAACCCGGACGAGTTCCTGCCCAAACATCAGGTTTTCTCCGACTGTTTTGAATTGGAAGTCCTGCAGGATCTATGCCGCATCTTCCACCTGTTGTATTCAAACAGAAACCAGCTCGTCCAAAAGGAGCTGCCGCGAATCGAAATGATCGCCCAGATCCGGTTCAAGAAAATGTTAGCGTATATCGATCGGCACTTTGCCGAAAAAGTCACCCTCCAAACGATCGCATCCTCCGCCAATATCAGCCGCAGCGAGGCTGGCCGCTGTTTTCAAAAGTATTGCAGCCTTTCTCCTGTGCAGTATTTGATGAAGCGCCGGATCGACCACGCAAAGCATCTTTTGCGCAGCACTTCCCTTTCCGTAAAAGAAATCGCCGCACAATGCGGCTTCCAGGATTCCAGCTATTTCATCAAGGCTTTCCGAAAACACGTCCAAATGACGCCGCTGCACTATCGGGAGGCCGGGCCGGAGCGTTGAACCGCTCCCGGGAGTCGCTTTTAAACAAAAGCATTTTACAACAAAACCGGCAGAGCGCTTCCGCAGGAGCCTCTGCCGGTTTTATATCTTGTCAGGACAAAACAGCCGGTTTACAGCAGCCTATTCGGCTCCGTTTCCGTAAACACGGTCCAGCAATTCCAAACCGTAACACTCCACCTTCCCATTGACTGCATCTTCCAGCCAATCCGCAATGCTTGGGTCTTCTCCCCGTCGAGCAAAATAGATTTTCGTACCGGTTGCCGTATGAACGGTCAAATGGCCATCTTTTTGCGCTTCTTCGTCCCAGATATAAATGCCGCAGCCGGGTATCTTTTCTTGCAGATCCGCCGCCATCTTTTTCAATAATTGCTGGAATCGGTCGCCTTCCGCTTTCCCGATCTTTGCAGGGATATCGCCCTCACTGCCCCGATCGAGAAACACCTGCGCCGCCGACAAATTGTAATCTCTCACCGAACAGTCAAACAAAATACGCACGTTTTTCCTCTTGTTATGCAGCGCGACAAGGGAATCCAGCGTGATATTATCTGAAGTGACCACATCGCTGAGTGCTTTGGGCGAATTCCACTCCTCCACCATGACGTCGTGCCAATGTTCGTTGATAAGCAGCGAACTGTCCACGTGTACCGTAACATCCTGCGGCTCATGAAACAGCTCGATTGCGTCGTCCGCCAAAATAGCTGCCCCGAAACCGCCAGCGCTCGAGCCGGTAATAAGCAGTTGTTCCGGCGTATCCTCCATATAATTCAATACCGTTGTGACCAGTTTCCGGTAATTCGTATATCCTTCATAATACATGGTTTTCACAGTGCCATCCAAGGCGGTATACTCTTTTGTGCCGGCCCCTGCATGGAAATCACCATTGCAATATGGCACCCCAATAAACGTCCAGTCCTTGAAGAGATTGTCTTGCGCAGAGTTGCCGATCCCCCATTTTCTGATGGCAGTTGTCATTACATTCAGCCCTGTATTCAGGCGGGGATTATAAAATCCCCCTTCCACATCCATAGACCTGGCCGCCGTATCACCGTTTACGCTAAAACCGCCGCCGTAAAAGTACAGGACCACTTTGTTTTCGCTGCCCTTGCGGAAATATCCCTGCCACTTGCTCCCATCCGAGCTAACCGCCGTGGCAATGTCAACGGCATACCATTTTCCAATTTCCGGGGTCCCCTCCAGCTGCGGAAGGTCACGGCCCATCGTTATTTCAATAACCTTGTTCATCATGGGGCCGAAGCCTAACGCAAGGGCGGCCAGAGCGACCGCCGCAACGGATACCGTCCCCAGAATTTTCTTTGCTTTTTGCTTCAAATCCATTCACCCTTTCCATCTTTTCCCAAAACGCATCCATGTCTCTTTTGTCCATGTATGCCGTTTCGTCCGCTGGGAAGCAATTCTTTCCGCATGGAATTTTATCACAGAAAGCAAGATATTTGCAGGGCTTTTTCCCGCAAATCATAGTAATATTTACCCGATCCAAAGAAAAAAGACACCCGCCTCCTTCGGCATCCGGTGTCTTATGGTTCCATCTTCTATTCTTTCCGCCGAACCTCGTCTTTTAACGCTGAAAATAATCCGGATAAGCCTCGCGGATGGTAGCGATGTTCTCCCGGTACCGTTCCATGTGGCGAACTGCCACGGCCCGGGCCGCCGCCTCATCCCGCGCTTCCACTGCCCGGAGGAGCGCTTCGTGATCTTCCAGGATATGTTCCATGGGACGGCAGCGAAAACTAAGCACCGTCGTCCGGTCAAAATGGGGAGCCGCGCTTTCCACCAGCCTGTGCCAGTACATCCTGCCGCACAGCTCATAGAACATCCGGTGGAATTCTTTATCCAGCGAGAAAATTTTCTCTTCCTGTTTCCGCTCGATATACATACGCCAAACCGCCGTATTTTCCCACAAACGGTCCATCTGTTCCCGCGTGCATTTCTGGCAGGCCAGGGCCGCCAGTTCGGATTCCAGAACGCTTCTCAAATGGCGCACCTGTTCCACAATGTCCGGGTCGATCCGCGCCACATAACTCCCGATCTTGGGACGGATCTCGATCAGCTGCCGGTTGGCCAGTTCCAGCATGGCTTCCCGCAAAGGCGTACGGCTGATCTTCATCATCTGGCACAGCTCCTGTTCCACCAACTGCTGGCCGGGCTCCAGCCTGGTGCGCACGATATTTTCGACCAGAACGCGAGCCGCATAGTCCCGGGCCGATTCCTGGAGTTTTTTCGGCGTGCATCCCATCATTGCTTTTCTCTTCCTCCCTGCATGGCTGATGTCCGGTTTGATTGTAGCATTTTTCCCAAAACGAGGCAAGAGGGATTGACAGATCCAGCCTTGTTATATATTATATGTAACGAAATATATTACAAGCTGTTTTGTGTGCCATGAGAAAGGAGGCTGCTTTTTATGCAGCTGGCAGTCATTACCATAAGACAAGTCGTGATCTTATTTTTTATGATCGCCGCAGGGTTTGCCTGCGCCAAATTCGGTGTCGTCAAGAAAGAGGCCAAGCAGGCCTTTTCCGATTTACTGGTAGGCGTAGTGGTTCCCTGTATGGTCATCAACTCCTATCTGACGCCTTTTGATCCCCAGACGCTGAACAATCTGTTCCTGGCCTATGGGCTTTCCATCCTCCTGCTGGTCGTGGGCGGCGCCGTCACTTTCTTTTGTACGGCCCGCACCACCCCGGAACATCGCCCCATTCTGCGGTTTGCCTGCATTTATTCCAATGCAGCCTACATGGGCTTCCCTCTGATTTCCGTTCTTTTTGGCAGCGAGGGCCTGCTCTACGCCAGCGTCTTTGTGACCATATTCAATATTTTGCTGTGGACCCAGGGCGTGCTGATGCTTCAGGGCACCCGACTCAATCTTCGCCAGACCATCCGCACCATTCTGACCACCCCAGTGCTGCTGGCCGTGGCGGCCGGACTGGTCCTGTACCTGACCCAGATCCCGGTGCCGGAGCTGATCCGCAGTCCGCTGGAAATGATCGGCAACATGAACACGCCCCTTTCCATGTTTATCACCGGAATGATGATCGCGGAGAGCGATCTCAAGGGGCTGCTGTCCCGCAAAGACCTGATGCCTGCGGTGTTGATCCGGTTGGTGCTCATCCCTGTCGTCTGCTTTGTCCTGTACCGGCTTTGGGGCCTGCGCGGGATGGCCGCTCAGGTGGTCCTGCTGCTGGAGGCTTGCCCCTGCGCCGCCATTACGTCGGTCTTTGCCATCCGCTTCGGCGGCGATGAAGAGCTCGCCGCCGGAACCGTTGTGGCCAGCACATTACTCAGCATCATCACCCTGCCCCTGTGCGCCCTGCTGCTGGATACCCTGATCTAAAAACGTCTTTGCCGCAAAGAGGAGGAATAGATTATGACGCTCGACCCGAAAGACCCCAAAACCCTGCAAAAAGCCATCGACGCCCTGCCAAAGGACGGCACCCTTTACGTACCGAAAGGAGAATGGCCCACCGGTCCCCTTCACCTGAAAAGCCACATGACCCTCGTGCTCGATCCCGAAGCCGTGCTGCTCTTTTCCCCTGTGATGGAGGATTACCTTCCCCCTGTATTCACCCGCTGGGAAGGCGTGGAGTGCTGGAATTACTCTCCCCTCATGTATGCCAACGGGGCCAGCTGCCTTACCATCCGGGGAGCCGGGCGTCTGGTGGGAAACGGGCAGGCCTGGTGGCCCTGGAAGAAGCTGCAGAAGGAAGCCGCCACCCGCCTGTGCAATGCGCAAAGCCAGGGGATCCCTCCAAAGGACCGGGTTTTCGCCACCCGAAAGGACGCCCTTCGCCCTTCTTTCCTGTAGCTTATCAACTGTCAGGATGTGCTTTTAGAGGGCTTTACCATCGAGGAAGGCCCGCAATGGACCATTCATCCTGTTTATTGCCGCAACGTCACCGCCCGCCGGCTTCACGTGTCCACCTCCGGCCCCAATACGGACGGATTCAATCCCGATTCCTGCGAAAATGTGCTGATCGAGGACTGTGAATTTTCTACCGGCGACGACTGCATCGCCATCAATTCCGGCATGAACGAAGACGGCTGGCGGGTGCATCGTCCGTGCCGCCAGGTGGAGATCCGCAACTGCCGGTTTAACGGCGGCCATGCGGCCATCGCGATCGGAAGCGGCATGTCCGGCGGCGTAGAAAACATTTTTGCCCACCACTGCACCATCAGCGGCACAGAACGCGGCATCCGGCTGAAAACCATTCCCGGACGAGGCGGTTACATCCGCCATGCGCTCTTTCAGGACATGACCATCCGCCACACCGCTTTGGAAGCCATTGAAATCAGTATGCATTATGGTTCCAGCACCGTGGTTCCTTTCAGCCAGGCGCTGCCCCGGATCGAAGACATTGCCTTCCGCCGGATCAGCGGAAGCGACCTGGGCGCCGGCGTTTCCCTCTGCGGACTCCCGGACAGTCCTCTCCAAAACATCCACCTGGAAGACATCGACCTTCCCGGCCGGCATCCCGATAAACAGGAATACGTTGCTTTGACTTGACCGCCAGGCCGCCGGCCCTCCTCAAAGAGGCTCTACTCTTTCGAAAAGTTTGTGGTATACTATTGTTAAAACAGGAAACAAATGGCTTTCGATCGCAGAAAAAGAGGAGGACTCCGTATGAAACCGTACCAGGGTATTTTGGCTTTGATTGCTTATCTGGTATTGCAGATCCTGGTGGCCCGCTTTATCTCGGTGGAGTATTATGAGCCCATTGCCGGGATCATCGCATTGATCGTATTTGGATGGCTGCTGCACAAAAAGCACATGCTGCATATGAGCACCCGGGACTTGAAGGGTTCTTCTCTTCTCTTTTGTTTTGGAATTGGCCTTGGCCTGGCCCTGATTTCCAAAATAGCGATTGTTCTTGGCGTTTTGAGCCAAGCCCCAGTCTCGGAACAGCCCCTTCCCGATCCTTTCTTCTGGATGGAATTCGTGGCGACCAAAGTAGTTCTGATCCCTGTCGTGGAAGAGCTCTTGTTCCGGGACATCCTGTTCGGGTCCTTTTCCAGATCCTTCTCTTATAAAATAGCCATTGTACTCTCAGCGGTTCTCTTTATGCTGTCACACCTCATGGTTTCCTGGCCATCGGTGTTTGTCATTGGGACCCTGCTGGCCTGGCTCTACCGGCGGACCGACAATCTTGCGGTCACCATGGTGATTCATGGTACCATCAATCTTGGCACCTTTTTGTCGGCACCGCTCTACGCTCTGTTGACTACCCACCGGACCATCGGGGTGATCGTATGCCTGCTCGTGGTATTCCTGGGGATCGGGATCACTTATCTGTGCGTCAAAAAATTCCTGCAAAAGCATGATGCCTTGGAGGCTTGAGCTAAGAGCACCTAACAAAACCTGACAAATAGAGGAATATGCAGTAAAATACCAGT
>NBJMR02800__coassemble_1467_pt1 | contig 37904 bp, 35 predicted proteins | sample NBJMR02800__metabat2_low_PE_044 | metagenome-assembled genome bin NBJMR02800
CACTGGTATTTTACTGCATATTCCTCTATTTGTCAGGTTTTGTTAGGTGCTCTTATTCGGCCTATTTGTTTTGGGTCATCAATTTTTTCAAAAGGTCTGCAAATTCTTCCATGTAGTAGTTGGTCTGGTCCTTGCGCCAAAACGCGCAGTAATTGCGCATGATCTGCTGTTCCCCCTGATAAATGGGCAGCCGCCTGATGGAAGTCCCCGGAGGGGGCAGGGTGCCCACGCTCTCCACCGGGAGGAACCCCCGGTTGCTCAAAACCAGAAGCCTGCCTTCCTCCAGGCTGTCCGCAAACAGGTAGCTCCCACCAAAGCCCAGGGTGTTTTGGTAATATTCCTGTTCCGTGTTCCGCTGCTCCCGCGAGGCAATCAGGATGCAAGGGGTGCCCTGAAGCTGCTCCAGACAGACGCGGTCCTGCCCGCTGAGGGGATGATTCACCGAGAGCTCCGCATAACAACCGCACTGCATCAGTTCATAGTTGATGTATGTATTGGAAAATGCCCGGCGCTGGTCGTTCAGCACCAGATCCACGCCGCCGAAACGCAGCAGATCATAGAGTTCCTCGTGGGTGCCGCCCACGATGTTGATGGAGACCTCCGGGTACAGCTTGGAAAATTCCGCCACCGCCTGGTACAGCTCCAACCCGCTGTAACAGCGCAGGTATCCAATGCGCAGCTGCAATTCCTTGTCCTGGCCCAGGCGCTTCGTCTCCCGGATCAGGTCCTCTACCTGGCCCAAAATCGCCTTGCAATGGGCATAAAAATACTGACCGGTGGGTGTGATGGTAAACCGCCGGTTTTCCCGATGGATCAGTTCTACCCCCAGTTCCCGCTCCAGCGCCTGGATCTGCTGGGAGATGGCCGATTGAGAAATATAGCATTGTTCGGCGGCCTCGGTAAAACTGTTGCAGTCGATCACCGCGACAAAATATTTCATTTGCCTGAGCAGCATGGCCTATTCCTCCTTGGAACGTATTTTTGTGAAAGATGAACTTCTCCGCGGGTCAGCCGGCTTCTGTGCATCTGCGGGGATCGCCCGGGAGTGGCCAAACTTTTCCGCGCCCGGAACGCCCCTGCAGCTGGTTCGTTCATGAATCGTTGCCTTTCCTACTTTCTCATTAAAATTATATAAGATTCCTCGTACCGTTTCAAGCTGCTCTCTTTCATGCCGTTTTGAGGTCCCGGCAGGCCGGCCTTATATTTTGCTGTACGTCGATTCGGACGGATGGATTTTGTACCTATTATCATGATCGGTCAGCATTTCAAGGCTCCCTCAACAGTCTGTGATTTATGCATTTGGCATAAAGTGAAACCAGCTAGGCGAACAATGCCCGGGGCCACTCCCGGCGCTCATCTGCCGGATAGTTTCCAACATCATCTGCATACAAAGATTTGAAAGGGGCTGGAGGAGGCTATGACCGAAAAGCCGGAGAGGTGTTTCTGGACAGTGTATCAGCCCTCCCCGCAGGTGTCCTTCAGGCAAAACCAGGACCCCTTGGTGTCCAGCAGGCCCGCCTTTTTCAGTTTGCCGAGTTCGGCCGACATGGCGCTGCGCTCCACTCCCAGATAGTCCGCCAGACCCTGCCGGTCGTAGGGGATGGTGAAGGCCGCAGAACCCTGCTTTTTTGCCTGCAGCAGCAGGTAGGACAGCAGTTTCTCCCGGGTGGTCTTTTTGGACATGTGCCGGATCTTCTCGGTGAAGGCCAGGTTTTTCAGGGCCATCCCTTTCAGCAGGTTTTGGATCAGCCGGGTATGGAAATGGCAGGAACGGGAACAGGTGGTCATCACCCGGTTGCAGTCCAAAAGAAGGATTTCGCAGTCGGTCAGCGCCATGACGCTGACCGGCATGGTGGAAATGCCGGCGCAGGAAAAAGCCTCTCCGAAGGTGTCGCCCGGCTGCAGGATGGACAGGACGCTCCGGTTGCCGTAGTAATCGTCCTGGACCACCTGGGCCGCGCCGGCCAGCAGCACCCCCACCCACCGGGCCGGCTCTCCCTCCAAAAAGACCGGGCCGCCTTTGGAGACAGAACGCGTTTTGCCCTCCAGACAGGGGAGGATGGCCTGGATGTCTGCCGGCGTCATGTCGCGGAACAGGGCGCACTGGGAGAGGACCGAAAAGAAATGTTCCATAAATTTGCCTTTCTGTTGGAATTCCAACATACACTTTGGCCCCATTATAGTACAATAGGCTCAAGCCTGCAAGTCCCGGGGCATCGGCAGCCCGGGCAGGAGACAGCCGGACCCAGACAGGGAGGACCCCGCGCGCTGCGGCGCAGGAGCCTTCAAGATAGTGCTGGCGGCTGTATTTCAAACAGCCGGGGCCGGGTTCGCGCCGCCCCGCAGAAGCAAGACTGCTGCAAAGGAGAATGTTATGGAACGTCAGATGTTTTGTTTTCAGTGCCAGGAGACGGCCGGGTGCAAAGGCTGCACCATGGTGGGCGTCTGCGGCAAAAAGCCGGATGTGGCCGCCATGCAGGACCTGCTGGTGTATGTGAGCAAGGGGCTTTCCGCGGTCATTACCGCCCTGCGCAAAGAGGGCCGGACGGTGGCCCCCGAGATCAATCACCTGATTACCCTCAACCTGTTTGTGACCATCACCAACGCCAACTTTGACAAAGAGAGCATCGAGGCCCGCATCCGCGCCACGCTGGATGCCAGACAGGAGCTGCTGGTCCGGCTGAAGGACACCGCCGGTCTGCCCGAAGCCGCCCTTTGGGACGGCGCCGGCGACTGGGAGGAGAAGGCCAGGACCGTGGGCGTGCTCTCCACCGAAAACGAGGACATCCGCTCTCTGCGGGAACTGATCACCTACGGCCTCAAGGGCCTGTCCGCCTACTCCAAACACGCCAACGCCCTGCTTCAGGACGATGAAGAGGTGGACGCCTTCCTGCAGCGAGCCCTGGCCGCCACCCTGGACGACAGCCTCAGCGCCGACGATCTGGTGGCCCTGACTCTGGAGACCGGCAAGTACGGCGTCTCGGGCATGGCCCTGCTGGACAAGGCCAACACCACCGCCTACGGCAACCCCGAGATCACCCGGGTGAACATCGGGGTGGGGAAGAACCCCGGCATCCTGGTGTCCGGCCACGACCTGCGGGATTTGGAAATGCTGCTGGAGCAGACCCAGGGCACCGGCGTGGACGTCTACACCCACTCCGAGATGCTGCCCGCCCACTACTACCCGGCCTTCAAGAAGTACCCCAACTTTGTGGGCAACTACGGCAACGCCTGGTGGAAGCAGAAGGATGAGTTTGAGTCCTTCAACGGCCCCATCCTGATGACCACCAACTGCATCGTCCCTCCCAAGGACAGCTACAAGGACCGGATGTACACCACCGGCGCCGCCGGTTATCCCGGCTGCAGGCACATCCCCGGCGGGATCGGGGAGCAGAAAGACTTCTCGGCCCTCATCGAGCACGCCAAGAAGTGCGCCCCTCCCACCGAGATCGAGACCGGCGAGATCGTCGGCGGCTTTGCCCACGCCCAGGTGTTCGCCCTGGCGGACAAGGTGGTGGAGGCCGTCAAGAGCGGCGCCATCAAGAAGTTTGTGGTGATGGGCGGCTGCGACGGCCGGGCCAAGAGCCGGGAATACTACACCGAGTTTGCCAAGGCTCTGCCCAGGGATACCGTTATCCTCACCGCCGGCTGTGCCAAATATAAGTACAACAAGCTGCCTCTGGGGGATATCGGCGGCATCCCCCGGGTGCTGGATGCGGGCCAGTGCAACGACTCCTACTCGCTGGCCGTCATCGCTCTCAAGCTGAAGGAGATTTTCGGCCTGGAGGATATCAACGATCTGCCCATCGTTTACAACATTGCCTGGTATGAGCAGAAAGCGGTCATCGTGCTGCTGGCCCTGCTGTATCTGGGCATCAAGAACATCCACCTGGGCCCCACGCTGCCCGCCTTCCTCAGCCCCAACGTGGCCAAGGTCCTGGTGGAGAACTTCGGCATTGCCGGCATCGGCACCGTGGAAGAGGATATCAAGCTCTTCTTCGGCGAAAACGCCTGATCCTGTCTTTGCGCAGGAGGCGGCGCAGGCACAGCCCCAGAGACCGCGCTGACCCTGCATCTGCCCCAAAGCCCTGAAAAAACAGCCTTGCCCATCCCCTGGCAAGGCAAAACGGAACCGGCCCCCGCTGCGCTTTTGGCGCGGCGGAAGGCCGGTCTGTTTTTATATCCTCACCGTGGGGACAAACGGGGGAGGCCGGGCAGGGGCGGATGCAGCCTTTTGCTCTCCGCACCCCGCCGGTTTGAAGATATTTTACAAGCCATCCGTCCCGCCGGGTGGTATAATAACCAAAGGCAGGAAAGGGGGAGGGAAGATGCGAAAAGAGACCCGGACGGCGGTCTACGATGAAAAGCTGCGGCTCGAGGCCTACCGCCTGACCGGGACGGCACAGCCGTTTCCGGCCCATTTCCACGCGTACGTGGTCTGCGATGAAGAGCTCGCCTGCAGTCTGCGCCGGCTCCACGCCCTGGTGATGGAAGGGGCGCAGGAATTTGACCGGGAAGAACAGCTGCTGGTGTTCCTGTCGCTGCTGCTCCAGCGCTACGGCCAGCCCTTTGCGGAAAGCGTCCCCGAATGCCGGGACGAGATCGAAAAGGCCTGCGCGTTCATGGAACAGCACTACGCCGAGCGCATTTGCCTGGACCAGATCTGCCGCTGCGCCGGCCTGAGCAAGTCCACCCTGCTGCGGGCCTTTGCCAGGTCGAAAGGGGTCACGCCCTACCGCTATCTGGAAAACATCCGCATCGGCGCGGCAAAAAAGCTGCTGGAACAGGGCGCCGCCCCGGTGGAAGCCGCCATGCAGACGGGCTTTTCGGACCAGAGCCATTTTACCAACTATTTCAGCCGGTTTATCGGCCTGTCCCCGGGGGCTTACCGGGAGATTTTTCGAAAAAGAGAGGACGAAAAAGGTGAAACCAATTAAATCTGCGGGCCATCTGGCCGCCCTGTTTACCATCCTGGTCTGGGGCACCACCTTTATTTCCACCAAGGTGCTGCTGACGGCTTTCCAGCCGGTGGAGATCCTGTTTTTCCGCTTTGTGCTGGGCCTGGCGGCATTGTTGGCCGCTTATCCCCATCCGCTGAAGGGGACGACGGCAAAGCAGGAGCTGACCTTTGCGGCGGCGGGCCTGTGCGGGGTGTGCCTGTACTATCTATTGGAAAATGTGGCGCTGACGTACACCATGGCGTCCAACGTGGGGGTCATCCTTTCGGTAGCGCCCTGCTTCACGGCGCTTTTGTCCCGCCTGGTCCTGAAAGGGGAGGAAAAGCTGGGCGTCCGCTTTTTTGCCGGCTTTGGGGTGGCCATGGCCGGGATCGTGCTGGTCAGTCTGAACGGTTCCGCTCTGCAGCTGAATCCCGTGGGCGATTTGCTGGCGCTGCTGGCCGCGTTTGTGTGGGCCTGCTATTCCATTTTGACGCGGAAGATCGCCGGGTTCGGCTTCCACACCATCCTGACGACCAGGCGCGTATTCGGCTACGGCATCCTGTTTATGATCCCGGCGCTGTTTCTGTTCGGTTTCCGGCTGGATCTGGGCCGGTTTGCCAACGTGCCCTATCTGCTGAACCTCCTCTTTCTGGGGCTGGGGGCGTCCGCCCTCTGCTTTGTCACCTGGAACGCCGCGGTCAAGCTGCTGGGCGCGGTCAAGACCAGCGTTTACATCTATCTGGTCCCGGTCATCACGGTCGCGGCCTCGGTTCTGATCCTGCAGGAGCCGTTCACCTGGATGACCGGAGCGGGAATCGTTCTGACGCTGGCGGGGCTGCTGCTCTCGCAGTCCAAACCCGGAAAGGAGGGTGCAGAAAATGGATCTGCAGCATGAAAAGTGCGTGATGGTGCTGGACGAGACGCTGCCCGCGGGGCTGGCCGCCAATGCGGCGGCGATCATGGGCATCACGCTGGGCCGGCAAATGCCGGAGATCGTGGGCGCGGACGTGACCGACCAAAGCGGCCGGCTGCACAAGGGGATCATTGCATTCCCCGTGCCGGTCCTGAAAAGTTCCCCGGAGGGACTGCGGGCGATCCGGGAAAAGCTGTACCAGCCGGAATTTCAGGACCTGTCGGTGGTGGATTTTTCCGACCTGGCCCAGGGGTGCAAGACCTACGAAGAATTCACCGGCAAGATGGCCCAGACCCCCGAGTCCTCGCTGCGCTATCTGGGCGTCGCCCTCTGCGGGCCGAAAAAGAAGATCAACAAGCTGACCGGCCATATCCCGCTGCTGCGGTGAGGCCGGAGCCGTCGGCGCACAAAAAGGCAGGCTCTCCCACGGCGGGAAAGCCTGCCTTTTGTTCGGTGCAGGGCGGCATTACAGGCGCTGCGCTTCGCTCTTGCCTGCAAAGGCCATCCGGCAAAATTGGCCCGTTCCAGCACCGGTCGTTTGGATGTAGGGTGCGCCGTCCAGGACAAATCCCACATGCTCATAGCAACGCACTGCGCGTTGATTCCAGGTGCGGACTTCCAGATAGAGCGTTTTACCGGGATAGAGCTCCTGGGCGAGCCGGACGGCTTCTGTCAGGAGCCTACGGCCATAATGCTGTCCGCAAAGAGTAGGCTGAATCCCGATTCCAATAAATATACCATCCGGCTTTTCAAGAAGGTTTACATACCCGATTAAATGGCCGTTCTCCCGCCAAATATAAAAATTTTTTTCTTTTTCCGGGCTGGCAAACCCCATACTCGAAACCTTCATCTCTGCATAAGAGGGCAGATTGTAGATCTGATAAAGCCCTTGGTAGTGCCAGCCACAGATTTCTTGTTTGTCCGGCTCTGTGATCGGAATCAATTCCATCCAATTCATCCTTTCTGTACACAAAGATTCACCGTCCGTTCTGGACATCGACGTCCTCTGCGGTGATAGCCTGCTCCACCCGTTGAAGGATATCCCGGATCAGCTCGTCCTCCGGGGTACCGTCCGGGAAGGCGGTTTCCAATTCTTCACGGACTTCCTGATAAGCCTGCCGGACGTCTGCCTGCTCCTGCAGGGTCAGGTCGTCCCAGCTTTTGTTGCCGGCATACACGCAGCCGCTCAGGGAAACGGCCAGCGCACCGGCCGTGAACACGGAAAGCAGAAGGGGAGAGTGCTTGAATGCTTTCATGGCAGCGTCCTCCTACAAAACAAACTTGGCCAGCAGTGCCAGCGCGGTAATAAACAGCACGGTGGTGAGCGCAGCCGCCGCAACGATGGCGATCGTCTTGACGGCCTGGCGGTACTCCTTGGGCAGCTCTCGCTTTTCAGCGGGAGGTGCTTTGTCCGGGGCCTCGGCGCCCAGCAGAAGATAGTCCGCGCTCACATGATAGATCTCTGTCAATTTGATGATGTTGTCGATATCAGGATTGCCCTGCTTCGCCTCCCATTTGGAGACCGCCTGTCGGGACAGCCCCAGCAGGTCGGCCAGCTGTTCCTGCGAATAGCCTGCTTTTTTGCGCAGATCCTGAAGTCTTTCTGCCAGATCCACAGGAATCACCTCCTGGGTCTATGATACCACAGCCGCCGGTTGCATGCCACCCAAAATAGTTGGTATGCCGTAAACCGCGCGTTGCCTTCCGGCAATCGCGGGTTGCATGACCGGCGGCCGAGAGGCGATGCCGGCCCGGAAGCCTGTTTCGCCTCCTTTTCGCATTTTCCCTCTTGCATTTTTTCAAATTCGTGCTATACTATTACAGCAATCGTTCCCAAGGCCGCTCGACGGGGTAGCCGAAATTGAAGGTTGTGATGGGCGCATACATTGAATATGGCCCCTATTCGTCAGAACCAGAAATGAGGTGAAAAGCTATGAAACAGGGTATCCATCCCAACTACGTTGACTGCACCATCACCTGTGCGTGCGGCAATGTGATCAAGACCCGCTCTACCAAGCCCGAGATCCACGTTGAAATCTGCTCCAAGTGCCATCCTTTCTACACTGGCAAGCAGAAGCTGGTCGATACCGGCGGACGTGTGGACCGCTTCAATCGCCGCTTTGGCCGCAAGTAATTGCATCAACGCGCATCATCGCCGCTCCCTGTTCCAGGGAGCGGCGTTTTTGCATTGCCGGGGCAAAATCTTAAGATTCTTAAATTTTTCCAGCGTTCACCCTTCTGCCCCATTTTGAACACATTTGCGCCCTACACTTATCTATAATTGCCATAGAGCGAAAGGAGAGATGCTGCCAGTGATCGAAGTATCCCATCTGACACGGATGTACGGCCCGCGGGCGGCGGTCAAAGACCTGTCCTTTACGGTGGAGGACGGGCAGATCTACGGCCTGCTGGGGCCCAACGGGGCGGGCAAGTCCACCATTATGAATATCCTGACCGGCTACCTGGCCGCCACCAGCGGGACGGTGACGGTCTGCGGCCACCCGCTGCCCGAGGAGGCGGACGCCGCCCGGGCCTGCGTGGGCTATCTGCCCGAGACGCCGCCCCTCTACCCCGAAATGACGGTGGAGGAATACCTCCGCTTTGCCGCCGCCCTGAAAGGGGTGCGCCGGGCCGGGCGGAAGGCCCAGGTGGAAAAAGCGGCCCGCCGCACCGGCCTGACCGGCGTGATGCCCCGGCTGATCCGCAACCTGTCCAAAGGGTACCGCCAGCGGGTGGGCATCGCCCAGGCGCTGCTGGGCAGTCCCCAGGTCATCATTCTGGATGAGCCCACCGTGGGGCTGGACCCGGCGCAGGTGATCGAGATGCGCCGCCTGATCCAGGAGCTGGGCAAAAGCCATACCGTCATCCTGTCCAGCCATATCCTCAGTGAGGTGCAGGCCGTCTGCACCCGCATCCTGATCTTGTCCCACGGGCAGCTGGCTGCCTGCGGCGACCTGGCCAGCCTGACCGCCGGCCACGGTAGCCTGGAGGAAGTTTTCCTGGAGCTGACCGGCGGGGACGCAGGGGAGGAGGATGCCACATGACAGCGATTTTTGTGCGGGAGGTGCGCAGCGCCTTTTCCGGGATGATGGGCTGGCTGCTGACCGCCTTTCTGACGGCGGCGTCGGGCCTCTATTTCATGGCCAACAACCTGGGGTTCGGCCTGACCGACTTCGGCTACTATACCCTGTACCAGACTTCTTTTGTGCTGCTGGTGTATGTGCCAGTGCTGGCCATGCGTAGCCTGGCAGGGGAGCGGCACGCCCGCACCGACCAGCTGCTGCTCACCAGCCCGGTGCCGGTCTGGGGCATCGTGGTGGGCAAATACCTGGCCATGTGCGCGGTGTTCGCGCTGCCCTGCCTGGCCGATGCGGCCATGATCCTGGCGCTGCGGGCGCTGGGCTGCACCCATACCGCGCTGGCCGCTAATTTTGCCAGCCTGCTGGGCTATTACCTGCTGGGCTGCGCGGCCATCGCCCTCTGCGAATGGATCTCGGGCCTGACCGAAAATCAGATCGTGGCGGCGGTGCTGGGCTTTGCGGCTTTGCTGCTGGCCTTTTTGATGCCCAGCCTGCGCAGCCTGTTCACCGCCGGCAGTGCCATGGCCCTGGTGGCCTTTACCCTGCTGGCGGCCGCAGCGGCGGTGCTGGCCGGGCTGCGCAGCCGCAGCCTGACGCTGGGGTGCATCCTCTTTGCGGCGCTGGCCGCGGGCCTCTCGGCCTTGTTTCTGTTCCGCGGCGGGTGGCTGACCGGGGCGTTCAGCGGAGTGCTGGAGGCGCTGTGCCTGTTTGCCCCCTTTGAAAAGTTTGTCAATGGCAGCTTTTCGGTGCCGGCTGTGGTCTATTACCTCAGCGCGGCGGGGCTGTTCCTTTTCTTCACGGCGCAGGGCATCGAAAAGCGCCGCTGGGTCTGACAGGGGGTGCGCTGGATGCAACACAAAAACCCAAAGCGCCCCGACGGGGGACGCATCTTCCGCAGCGGGCTCTATTCCACCGCCATTCTGGCCGCGGCCGTGGTGCTGGCGGTGCTGGTCAATCTGGCGGTGCAGGCGGTCCCGGTGCGCTACACCGAGTTTGACCTCTCGGAGGGCGGGCTCTACACCCTGGGGGACACCTCGGCCCAGCTGGCCGGCGCGCTGGACCAGGATGTGACCATCTACTATTTGTGCGAGACGGGCAATGAGGACGCCATCATCACCGGCCTGCTGGACCAGTATGCGGCGGCGGGCAGCCATATCCACTGGGAGCAGATCGACCCCGCCGTCTATCCCACCTTTGCGGCCCGGTACGGGGCCGAGACGGTGTCCGGCGGCAGCCTGATCCTGGACACGGGGGAGCGCAGCGCCGTGCTGGACGCGGCGGACTTTTACGTCTACGACTACGCCGACTACTATACCTACAGCGTCCGGTTCGACGGCGAGCAGCAGATCACTGCCGCCCTCTACCGGCTCACCAGCGGGGAGCCCAGCCAGGCCTATTACACCACCGGCCACGGCGAAAAAACGCTGTCCAGCACCCTGCTGGACGCGCTGGAAGCCCAGAACATCGAGGCAGAGCCCCTCAGCCTGCTGTCGGGGCCGGTGCCCGAGGACTGCGCGCTGCTCATCATCGACTGCCCCGCCTCGGACTTTGCCGGGGCGGAGGGGGCTGTGGACGAGACGGCCTTCCTGCAGGATTATCTGGACGGCGGGGGCAAGGTGCTGGTCCTGACCGACGCCTACTACAGCACCCCCAACCTGGACGCCGTCCTGGCCGGGTTCGGCCTGTCCCGCGTGGAAGGGCTGGTGGTGGAAGGGGACGCCAACCACAGCCTGTACGGATACAATTACTACCTGCTGCCCGACTACGCCGCGCCCACCGAGAGCACCGCGCTGGACGGGCTGGACGCCGGCGCGCCGGTCCTGCTGCAGATGGCCCAGGGCATCGCCATCACCCCGGCCGACGGCATCACCGCCGAGCCGCTGCTGACCACATCGTCCGCCGCTTACAGCAAGACGGCGGGCTACAACATGACCACCACCGACAAGGAGGAGGGGGACCTGGACGGCCCCTTCGACCTGGCGGTGTGGGCCGAGGCGGACGGCACCGGGGCCCAGGTGATCTGGGTGGGCTGTTCCAATATGGACGACGACCTGCTGTACCAGAGCATCCCCGGCAACTGCGATTTCCTGGTGGGGTGCGCGGCCTCGTTGACCGGGCAGTCCAGCGATATCCTGATCGAGTCAAAGGCCCTGGAAGCCGACCAGCTGGTCATCCCGGCGAGGACGGCGGCTGCGGTGGGCCTGGTCTTTCTGGCCCTGGTGCCGGTGGGGCTGCTCATCGCGGGGGCGGTGGTCACCATCCGCCGCCGCAGAAGGTAAGGAGGGAATCGCCATGCGCGCAAAACGGCGCACCCTGCTGGTGCTGCTGGGCCTGATCGTGCTGGCCGCGGCGGCCCTGGCCCTGCTGACCTGGGCCAATCGCCGGGAAGAACAGGCCGCCAGCGCCGCCGAGGAGGGGACCATCCCTCTGTCCAGCTTTGCGGTGGAGGACCTGACCGCCCTGGAATACACCTGGCAGGGGGAGACGGTGTCCCTTTCCTACGATGGGACGGACTGGACCCTTTCCGATGACCCGGACTACCACCTGGACCAGACCAAATGCAACACCATGGCGGCTGCCCTGGCCGATCTGAAGGCCAAGCGCCAGCTGGACCCCCAGCCCGGGGAGGACTACGGCTTTGCCGCGCCCCTGCTGACGGTGTCGGTGACGGCGGCGGGCCAGACAAGTACCTTCACCTTCGGGGACGTCAACACCGTCACCGGGGACGTCTACCTCCAAAAAGAAGGGGAGGACGCCGTCTATACGGCGGCTTCCGCCAAGGCGGGCTGCTTTGAATACGGCAAGGCGGACCTGTTCGAGCCGTTCAACCCGGCGGGCCTCACCGCCAGCCGGCTGGAACGGATCGAATACACCCGCTCGGACGGGGAGACGGTCCGCCTGCAGGCGGTGTCGGTGCCGGACGCGGAGAAAAGCGCGGACAGCTCGGCCTATACCACCGTCTGGCGGCTGGAAGGCGAGCCCGACGCCGCCCTCGACGAGGAAAAAACAGACGCTCTGCTGTCGTCTTTGAGCGGCTATGTGACCGGCCAGATCACCGCGGCGGCCGGGGCGGACCCGTCCGCCTGCGGCTTTGACCAGCCGCTGGTCACGCTGTCCGCCTCGGACGGGGAGAAGGACTATGCGCTCACCTATGCCGCCGGCACGGACGGCTACTACCTGATGGTGAAAGGGGACAGCTCGATCTACACGGTGGACGGCGCGGTCCTGGACGCCTTCGTCCCGGCGGAAGAACTGAAAACCTGAAAGCAAAAGGCTGGATGCGTTGCCGCATCCGGCCTTTTTGCGTTTTCCCGGTTCGACAGGGGAGGAAACTTTGCATTCTGAATTGACATTTTCTGCGGGATTGTTTAAGATAGACCTTGTATACCGGCTGCATCCCTGCCGCTGGTACGAGGCAACATGATAAGGGGAGGACTCATTTGGAAAATGGACAATTCTGTAATCGTATCCCTGCGGGATATCGTGGTGGACTTTGACGGCCAGCGCATCCTGAACGGGCTGAACCTGGACATCCACGACAAGGAATTTGTGACCCTGCTGGGCTCGTCCGGCTGCGGCAAGACCACCACCCTCCGGCTGATCGCCGGCTTTCTGGAACCGACGGCAGGCACGGTCAGCCTGCACGGCAAGGACATCACCGGGGTGCCGCCCTATAAGCGCCCGGTGAACACCGTGTTCCAGAAGTACGCGCTGTTCCCGCACCTGAACGTGTTCGAGAACGTGGCCTTCGGCCTGCGGCTCAAGCACCTGGACGAGGACACCATCCGCACCAAGGTGCGGGATATGCTGGAAGTGGTGGGCCTGAAAGGCTTTGAGCGCCGCAGCATCTCCCAGATGTCGGGCGGCCAGCAGCAGCGCGTGGCCATTGCCCGCAGCCTGGTCAACGAACCCGAGATCCTGCTGCTGGACGAGCCGCTGGGCGCTCTGGACCTCAAGCTGCGCAAGGAGATGCAGCTGGAGCTGAAACGCCTCCAGCGGGAAATGAACATCACCTTTATCTATGTCACCCACGACCAGGAGGAGGCCCTGACCATGTCGGACACCGTCGTCGTCATGAACGGCGGCGTCATCCAGCAGGTGGGCACCCCCGAGGAGATCTACAACGAGCCCAAAAACGCCTTTGTGGCCGACTTCATCGGCGATTCCAACATCATCGACGGCGTCATGCACCGGGACTTCCTGGTCTCCTTCGCGGGGGTGCAGTTCCCCTGTGTGGACCGGGGCTTCAAGCCCGAGCAGAGCGTCCAGGTGGTGGTCCGCCCCGAGGACATCGAGGTGGTCTCGCCCATGGAAGGCCAGCTGACCGGCGAGGTCAGCGACGTGATCTTTAAGGGGGTCCATTTTGAGATGCACGTGGACTGTGACGGGCGGGAGTGGCTGATCCACTCCACCCGCGCCTGCACCCCCGGCGAGCGGATCGGGATGCGGATCGGCCCCAACGAGATCCACATCATGGCGCGGAGCGAGGGGTGATGCGGGATGAAAGTGTATGACAAGCGGCTCGCCTCCCCGTATCTGGTCTGGATGGCGCTCTTTACCGTAGTCCCGCTGCTGATCGTCTGCTACTACGCCCTGACCGACAGCGACGGCCACTTCACGCTGGCCAACCTTGTTTCGGTCAGCGGGTACGGCTCGGTTTTTGCCCGCAGTTTGCTGCTGGCCCTCATCGCCACCGTCATCTGTCTGGTCATCGCCTTCCCGGTAGGGTATTTCCTGTCCCGGCTGCGGGTGAACAAACAGCGGATCATGCAGATGCTGGTGATGCTGCCCATGTGGATGAATTTTTTGCTGCGCACCTACGCCTGGATGGGCCTTTTGAGCATCAACGGCCCCATCAACACCCTGCTGGGCCTGTTCGGCCTGGGGCCCTTCAATATGCTGAACACCGCGGGCGCGGTGGTGCTGGGCATGGTGTACAACTATGTGCCTTATATGATCCTGCCCCTCTACACCAGCATGGTCAAGATCGACCAGAGCATCATCGAGGCCGCCCAGGATCTGGGGGCCAACACCACCAAGACCCTGCTGCGGGTCCTGATCCCCATGAGCGTGCCGGGCATCTGCACCGGCATCACCATGGTGTTCGTCCCGGCGGTGTCCACCTTCGTCATCAGCCGGATGCTGGGCGGCGGCGCCAACCTGCTGATCGGCGACCTGATCGAGATGCAGTTCTTGGGCAACAGCTATAACCTGAACGTGGGCTCGGCCATGAGCCTGGTGCTGATGATCATCGTCCTGCTGTGCATGAGCTTCACGTCCAGCTTTGACGAAGACGAAATGGAGGGGGTGTCCTGATGAAAACGAAACATCTCCGCCTGATGCAGCGGACTTATATCATCCTGTTTTTCGGGTTCATGTACCTGCCCATCGCGTATATGATCCTGTTCAGCTTCAACGAGAGCAAGGGCTACGCCCTGTTCACCGGCTTCACCTTAAAATGGTATCAGAGCCTGATGCACAATTCCTCCATCCTGCGGGCTTTGGCCGTCTCAATCGAGGTGGCGCTGGTCTCGGCGGTGGTGGCCACCGTGCTGGGCACCGCCGCTTCGCTGGGCATCGCCGGGATGAAGCGGACCAGCCGCCTCGTCATCACCAACGTGACCTATATCCCGGTGGTCAACCCCGAGATCATCACCGGCATCTCCCTGATGCTGCTGTTCGTGGCCTATCAGCGCTTTGCCGTGGATGTGCCCTGGCTGCCCGACACCATCATGGGCATGCCCACCTTGCTGATCGCCCATGTGGCCTTCAATGTGCCATATGTCATCTTCAACGTCAGCCCCAAGCTCCGCCAGCTGGACATCCATCTGTACGAGGCGGCGCTGGACCTGGGCTGCGACCCCAAACAGGCGTTCTTCAAGGTCATCCTGCCCGAGATCAGCCCGGCCATCCTCTCGTCCTTCCTGATCTGCCTGACTTATTCCATCGACGACTTCATGATCTCCTACTTCAACTGCGGCACGGTGGAGACCCTGCCCATCGCCATCTACTCGATGACCCGCCGCAAGGTCAGCCCGGAGATTTACGCGCTGTCCACCATCATGTTCGTGGCCATCCTGGCCGTGATCCTGATCTCCAACGCGGCCGAGGGCCGGCGCTACCGGCGCGACCTGACGGCCCAGCAGCAGGCCCAGATGTGAGGGGAGGGGAGAAGATGAAGCGTTTCGTTACTTTTCTTTCCGCCCTTGCAGTGGCCGCCATGTGTGCCCTGCCGTCCTTTGCGGCCGGGCCCGTCCAGGTGACGGAGGACATCAGCGTCTCGGGGGACTACGACTGGACCCGCTTTGCCGGCCAGAACGTGACCCTGAACGTCTACAACTGGGGCGAGTATATCTCCAACGGCTCGGACGACAGCGTCGATGTGGTGGACGCCTTTGAAAAGCTGACCGGCATCAGCGTCAACTACACCACCTTCGACTCCAACGAGTCGATGTACGCCAAGCTCAAGTCGGGCGCAGCCAGCTACGACGTCATCATCCCCTCCGACTACATGGTGGCCAAGATGATCGCAGAAGGGATGCTGCTGCCCCTCAATTACGACAACATCCCCAACTTCAGCCTGATCGACGAGGAATACCGCAACCCCGACTACGACCCCGAAAACGCCTACACCGTGCCCTATATGCTCTGCACCACCGGCATCATCTACAACACCACCATGGTGGACGAGGCCCCCTCTGCCTGGGCCGACCTGTGGGACGAGCAGTACGCCGGCAGCATCCTGATGTTCAACAACAGCCGGGACGCCTACGCCATCGCGGCCTTCAAAGAGGGCAAGAGCGTCAACCCGCCCACCACCGATGAGGTGGACGAGGTGATGGAGCAGCTCAAAGCCCAGAAGCCGCTGATCCAGGCCTACGTCATGGACGAGATCTTCGACAAGATGATCGGCGGCGAGGCGGCCGTGGGCGTCTACTATTCGGGCGACGCCATCACCATGATCGACGACAACCCCGACCTGGCCTGGGTGTTCCCCGAGGAGGGCAGCGTCCTCTCGGTGGACTGTATGTGCATCCCGGCTTCCAGCCAGAACCAGGAGGCCGCCGAAATGTTCATCAACTTCATGTGTGAGGTGGACGTGGGCGTGGCCAACGCCGAGTACATCGGCTATACCACCCCCAGCACCGCCGTCTGGGAAAATCTGGACGAGGAACTGAAGTACAGCGAGATCGCCTATCCTTCGGAGGAAGTCGCCGCCAAGGAGCAGGTCTTTACCGCCCTGAGCGAGGAAGTGAACAGCGAGCTGGACGTCAAGTGGAGCGAGATGAAGAGCTACGACGAGGGCGGCAGCGGCTACCTGTTTTTGCTGCTGCTGCTGGCGATGATCCTGCTGGCCTGCTTCAACATCTGGCGCAAGATGCGCAGAAAGATGCGGAATATGTATTGATGCGCGGCCCCGTGCGGGCCGGAAAGGAGCAACCTGATGCAAGACCACAGCACCTACACCGAGCAGATCACCCTGGATGAAGGGGACGTGGATTACCGCGGCCTGATGCGGCCTTCGGCCCTGCTGCGCTGCGCCGAGCACATGGCCACCGCCCACGCCTGGGGCCTGGGGATGGACAAAGCCTTTTACAGCGCGCGGCACATGGTCTATCTGGTGGGCCGGCAGGCCTTCCAGTTTTACCGCGTGCCCGCCATGCGGGAGACCGTCACCCTGACCACCTACCCCGAAAAGACCCACCGCGGGGCCAACAAGCGGGTCCTGGTGGTGCGCAGCCTGGAAGGGGAGGAGCTGGCCCGGGTGGACACCCGCTGGACGCTGGTGGACACCGACGCCGGCAAGATCATCCGGCACATCCCCGAGGAGATGGACCGCTACTGGAGCGACACCATTGACTGGGAGCTGTCCTTACAGGTGCCCAAAGCGGCCCAGCTGACCAGCGCCGGCGTCCGGCAGGCGGCCTACTCCCTCTGCGACACAAACCGCCACATCAACAACGCGGCGTACCTGGACGTGGTCTGCGACGCCCTGCCGGCGGACGTGATGGCCCAGGGCTCCATGCAGTACGCCGTCATCAAGTACCACCGCCAGGTGCCCATGGGGGAGGAGATGGAGCTGTTCTACGGCCCGGCCGAGAGCGAGGCCGCCCCGGCTGGTATGTGACCGGCCGCCGGGAAGACAAGGCCGCGTTCGAGCTGTTCTGCCGCTTCTGAGCGGGGGCCGGAGGGGGCAAAAAGATGTGAGAGAAGATTTCACAAAAGAAATTACAAAAAAGTGACAAAAAGGTATTGCAATTTGGAGACAAAAGAGTTACAATATGGTTACAGCAGGGAACCAACCCGGCGACTGTGAAATCTTTTTCTTCTTGCTTTTGGGATATCGGGCGCCGCCTGCCCCTCCTCCGGCTGTTCTCCTTCTCAGCTGTTAGGCCGGCGCCACACAGGCGATATCCCGCTTCGTGTGCAAAAAAGTCCGTCTTTCGAGACGGGCTTTTTTGTTTGTGTGCCGCTTTGCGGCACGCTTTAGGGGGAACCCATTTCTGCCTGCTGCGCAGGTCAGAAATTCTTTCCCCCTAATATCCCCCTGGGGACAAAATTTTCCAGCGAACTGCGCACTCGCCGCAAAGCGGCTCGCACACTCTCGCTTGAAAATTTTCCTGGTTGTGTCCCACCCGTACGCACATGTCGTCCGGGTGGGACGTTTTATTTGGCGCTGGCGGGCCGCGGGGGCTGTGCAGACAAGAGGCGGCGGATAAGTTGCAGGCCTTTCATGCGTGGACTATGCAAAGTGACTGTTTTTTGCGAGCGGATTTTGGAAAAGTTTGTCGCCCGAAGGTTTTGTATTCTGGCCCCAAATGTGGTATTATTATAGCCAAGTATTTGTCCCCGGCGCCGCGCGGGTGCGCAGCGGCCGCGGTGTCTCACAGGTTGGCAGAAAAAGGAGATTATCATGGCGTACTTTTATGAAGAACCCTCCCGTACCTTTGGCGAATATCTGCTGGTCCCCGGCTATTCCTCAGCGGAAAACGTGCCCGCCGCAGTGAGCCTCAAGACCCCCCTGGTCAAGTACCGCAAAGGGGAAGAGAAGTGCCCCCTGGAAATGAACATCCCTATGGTCAGCGCCATCATGCAGTCCGTCTCGGGCGATAAGCTGGCCATTGCGCTGGCCCGCCAGGGCGGCGTGTCCTTTATCTACGGCTCCCAGAGCATCGAGGACGAGGCCGCCATGGTCCGCCGGGTCAAGACCTACAAGGCCGGCTATGTGGTGTCCGACTCGAACCTGGGCCCCGACGCCACCCTGCACGACGTGCTGGAGCTGAAGGCTAAGACCGGCCACTCCACCATCGCCATCACCGACAACGGCACTGCCGGCGGCAAGCTGCTGGGCATCGTGGCTTCCCGCGATTACCGCGTCAACCACACCCCCGACGACGCGCCTGTCACCACCTTCATGACCCCCATGAGCAAGCTGGTCACTGCGCCTGAGAATACCTCCCTGCACGACTGCAACAACATCATCTGGGACAACAAGATCAACACCCTGCCCCTGGTGGACGAGGAAGGCCACCTGAAGTACTTCGTGTTCCGCAAGGACTACAACTCCCACAAGGAGAACGCCAACGAGCTGCTGGACGCCCGCAAGAGCTATGTGGTGGGCGCGGGCATCAACACCCGCGACTACGCCGAGCGGGTGCCCGCCCTGGTGGATGCCGGTGTGGATGTCCTGTGCATCGACTCGTCCGAGGGCTTCTCGGAGTGGCAGAGCCGAACCCTGAGCTGGATCCGCGAGCACTACGGCGACAAGGTCAAGGTGGGCGCGGGCAACGTGGTGGACCGCGACGGCTTCCTCTTCCTGGCCAAGGCCGGGGCCGACTTTGTCAAGATCGGCATCGGCGGCGGCTCCATCTGCATCACCCGCGAGACCAAGGGCATCGGCCGCGGCCAGGCGACCGCCGTCATCGAGGTGGCCAAGGCCCGCGACGAGTATTTCAAGGAGACCGGCATCTACATCCCCATCTGCTCGGACGGCGGCATCGTCCACGACTACCACATCACCCTGGCCCTGGCCATGGGCGCCGACTTCGTGATGCTGGGCCGCTACTTTGCCCGCTTCGACGAGAGCCCCACCAACCGGGTGCGCGTCAACGGCCAGTACATGAAGGAATACTGGGGCGAGGGCTCCAACCGCGCCCGCAACTGGCAGCGGTACGACCTGGGCGGCGCGACCAAGCTCTCCTTTGAGGAAGGCGTGGACAGCTATGTGCCCTACGCCGGCCCCCTGGCCGAGGGCGTCCAGACCACCCTGTACAAGGTCAAGAGCACCATGTGCAACTGCGGCGCGCTGACCATCCCTGAGCTGCAGCAGAAGGCCAAGCTGACCGTCGTTTCTTCCACCTCCATCGTGGAGGGCGGCAGCCATGACGTCCTGCTCAAGAACTCCACCCCCAACATCATGAACGGCTAAACGTTGTGTCCCGTCCATCCGCATATGCCGGCTGGACGGGACTTTTTATACAAGACTGCTGTCAAGACACATCACGGGATTTTGACCGGAATTTTGCAAAAAGAACTTGCGCCGCGGCCCAAATGATGCTATCATAACGTTAATACGCCGCTGGCCGCCCCGCTGGTCTGGGCGCGGCTGAACGAGAAAAGATGTTTTGAGAGGACAAGAGGGGAATGCTCTATGGAAAATAAAATCGAAGTGATCCCGTATATTCCCGACGAGGACTATGATAACCCCGCCATGGTGGTGGATTTTTACGAGTTTACCATGGCAAACTGCCTGTTTCTGCACGGCTACAAGGACACAAAACTGGTCTTTGATATGTTCTTCCGCAAGAACCCGGACGATCAGGGCTATTCCATCAGCGCCGGCCAGCGCAAGCTGACCCGCTTTTTGATGAACTACCACTTCAACGCCCAGGACATCTGGTGGCTGCGCACCAAGGGCATGAGCGAGGAGTTCTGCGAGTACCTGCGCACCTACCAGTGGAAAGGGGATATGTACGCCCTGCCCGAGGGGACGGTGTGCTACCCCAACGTCCAGATGGTGCGGATCGAGTGCGACATGGTGGGCGCGATCCTCATCGAGACCTACCTGCTGCAGACCATCAACTTCCACAGCCTGATCGCCACCAAGGCCACCCGCATCGTGGGCCTGAACACCCACACCCCCCGCAGCGTGATGGAGTTCGGCACCCGGCGCGCCCAGGGCGAGAGCGCCGGCAACGACGGCGCCTATGCGGCGGTGCTGGGCGGCTGCGTGGGCACCGCCAACTGCCTGGCCGAAATGAAATACGGCTCCGAGGTCAAGGCGGTGGGCACGGTGGCACACAGCTTCATCGAGTTTTTCCCCACCGAGTTTGAGGCTTTCAAGGCCTTTGCCGATACCTACCCCGAGTCGGTCAGCCTGCTGCTGGACACCTACAACATCATGGAGAGCGGCCTGCCCAACCTCATCAAGCTGGACGACTACCTGATCGAGAAATACCCCGACGACCCCAACAAGCGCGTCAAGTCCGCCCGCATCGACTCGGGCGACCTGGCCCGCGGTTCCAAGCGGCTGCGCAAGGCCTTGGACGCGGCCGGCAAGCCCTATATCAAGCTGGTGGCCTCCAACGCCCTGGACGAAAAGAAGATCGCCAACATGGAGCTGTATGAGCACGCCCACTTCGATTCCTACGGCGTGGGCGAGAACCTCATCACCTCGGCTTCCGACCCGGTGTTCGGCGGCGTGTACAAGCTGGTGGCGGTCAAGCAGGCCGACGGCAGCTACCAGCCCAAGATGAAGATCTCGGACAGCGTCAGCAAGGCCATCATCCCGGGCAAAAAGATGCCCTGGCGTCTGTACGACGCCAACGGCCAGGCCCAGTGCGACCTCATCGCCATGGACGGCGAGGTGATCGAGGCCGGCAAACCCATCACCATGGTCAACCTGGACCCCGACGCGGTGGAGCGGGTCATCACCTTTACCCCGACGGCGGTCAGGCCCCTGCTGGTGCCCTATATCCTGGACGGCCGGCTGGTCATCGACCTGCCTTCCATCAGCGAGCGGCGCGCCTATGTGGCCCGCCAGCTCACCAGCGAAGTCTGGGAGAGCGAGCTGCGGGTAGAGTGCCCCCACAAGCACTATGTCAACATGACCCCCGCCGTGGCCGAGTGCCGCGAAAAGATGTACGCCGAGTACCACGGCGGCCGTATGTGAACGGTTGACAAAAGCCCGGCGCTATTGTATTATATTACTTGTCCCTGGCCGCCGTGCCCCTGCGCGCGGCAGCCAGTCGGGCCGCTGTGGTGAAATTGGCAGACACGAGGGACTTAAAATCCCTTTCTGGAGACAGAGTACGGGTTCGACCCCCGTCGGCGGCATTCAAAAAGCCTGCGAAGCGCGGATGCGTTTTCGCAGGCTTTCTTTTTTGGCTTCTTCGTCTGCCGGGCAGCGAAAAAGCCTCGCAAAGTCATCTGACCCTGCGAGGCTTTTCTGGCGGAAAGATGGGGATTCGAACCCCAGAACGCTTTTACACGTTACACGATTTCCAGTCGTGCGCCTTAGACCAACTCAGCCATCTTTCCATCTGTTTTTCTTTTGTTTGCCGCTCTCGTGGAGCGCTCCATTATAATACATGAAAACTCAGATTTTGTCAAGGGATTTTTGAAAATTTTTTTGTCGGGCTGCATCTTGACGCTTTGCCCTCTCGGGGGTATCATGGAATCAAGAAAAGGGGGCGGCTTTTCCGACCCGGATGGAAACAAGGAGGATGGATCATGACATACACAGACGTACTGAACAATGCCCGGCAGAAGCTGGGCGATTCCTGCAAGGCCTGCCCGGTCTGCAACGGCGTTGCCTGCCGCAACCGCATTCCCGGCCCGGGCGCCAAAGGGGTGGGGGACACCGCCATCCGCAACTATGACAAGTGGGCCGAGATCCGGCTGAACATGGACGTTTTGTGCCCCGGCGGCGAGATAGACACCAGCTGCGAGCTGTTTGGGCGCAGCTTCCGCTATCCCTTCTTTGCGGGGCCGGTGGGCGCGGTCAACCTCCACTATTCGGACGCCTACACCGACATGACGTATAATAATGTGCTGGTGCGCGCCTGCGCGGAAGCGGGCATCGCGGCCTTTACCGGCGACGGCACCGACCCCAACGTCATGACCCAGGCCACCCGGGCCATCGCGGCGGCCGGCGGCCTGGGCGTGCCCACCATCAAGCCCTGGGACATCGACACCATCCGCGCCAAGATGGAGCAGGCCCGGGAGAGCGGCTGCTTTGCCGTGGCCATGGACGTGGACGCCGCGGGCCTGCCTTTCCTGAAAAACCGCAACCCGCCGGCCGGCAGCAAGAGCGTGGAGGAGCTGCACGAGATCGTGGGCATCCTCAACAAGCCTTTCATCGTCAAGGGCGTGATGACCGTCAAGGGTGCGCTGAAAGCCAAGGAGGCCGGCGCGGCGGCCATCGTGGTGTCCAACCACGGCGGGCGCGTGCTGGACCAGTGCCCCGCCACCGCCGAGGTCCTGCCTGAGATCGTCTCGGCCCTCCACGGCAGCGATATGACGGTCCTGGTGGACGGCGGCATCCGCACCGGCACCGACGTGTTCAAGGCCCTGGCCCTGGGCGCGGACGGCGTGCTGATCGCCCGGCCCTTTGTCACAGCCGTCTACGGCGGCGGGGAAGAAGGGGTCCGCCTCTACATCGAAAAGCTGGCCGGCGAGCTGGCCGACGCCATGCAGATGTGCGGCGCCCGCACCCTGGCCGACATCACCCCCGAAATGGTCCGTATCTGCAAGTAAAGCACAGGCCGTGACGCAAAAGCCGCATGAATGAAAAACGCTTTTTCCTGCCGGAAGTGTCCGCACAGCCGGCCGGAGAGAAAACCCCGCCTGCCGAACCGAAAGAAAAATATCCTTGTTCCTGCTGCGGGTTTATCACCCTGCCGCTCCCGCCAAAGGAGGCGGTAGCGTACATATGCCCCGTCTGTTTCTGGGAAAACGATGTATTCATCGCCAGCGACGACGAACCCAGCGACGAAAATCACGGGCTGACCCTGTGCCAGGGGCGGGCAAACTACCGCAAATGGGGCGCTGTCACGAAAGATCGCCTCCCGTATGTCCGTCCCCCGAAGCCGGAAGAAGCCCCGGCAGGTATCTAAAAAGCGGCGGCCCTTTGCGGGCTGCCGCTTTTTGCTGCGTACAGATTTATTTTAAGGTGCCGTCCAGGATCTGCCCGTAGTACCAGGGCCGCGGGGCGTGGAAGGTCTTGCCACTCACCTCCGCCAGCGGGCTGGAAGCAGAAAAGTCTGGCATGACCAGCTCCCAGGCGCAGAGGGCCTGGTATTTCAGCTTGAGCTCCCGGTTGGCCGCGTTGTTGCCGTACTTGCTGTCCCCCAGGATAGGGCAGCCGATGCTGGCCATATGGGCGCGGATCTGGTGGGTGCGCCCGGTGATGAGCCGGACTTTCAGCAGGGCCAGCCGCCCCGACACCGCGATGGTCTCGTACTCGGTGCAGACCTCTTTGGCGCCCGGCTTTTTCTCAGGCAGGATCTGCACCTTGCCCAGGTTGGCGTCCTTGAGCAGATAGCCGCCCAGCGTGCCCTCCGGCGGGATGGGCCGCCCGAAGGTGACGCAGAGGTAGGTCTTTTTCACCTGCCGCTCCTTGATGGCTTCCAGCAAAATCTGCTCGGCCTCGGGGGTCTTGGCGATCAGGACAAGGCCGCTGGTGCCGGTATCCAGCCGGTGGCACAAAGCGGGCTGGTACAGGCTGTCCTCGCCGTATTCCCCGGCCTTGTTCAGGTAGAGCAGGGCACGGTTGAGCAGGGTGTCGTTTTCGGGGCCGTCCACCGGCAGGCCGGCGGGCTTATTCACCACAAGCAGCTGCGGCCCGTTGTACACCGCCTCGGCGGGGCAGCGGGCGCTTTTCCAGGCGGGGCCGTCCTGGCTGCGGCCTTCGTCCAGCTGCTCGTCCAGAATGAACAGCTTGATCTCGTCCCCGGCCATCACCCGGGTGGAGAGGGGCTGCTTTTTGCCGTTCAGTTTGATCTTGTTCTCCCGCAGGGCCTTGTTCAGCCGGCCGGGGCTCAGGGCGGGATACTGCTGCATCAGGTAATGGTCCAGCCGGGTGGGGGCCAGGCACTTCACTTTGAGTATCTTCAAAACAATTCCTCCGTCGTTCGTCGTTCTTTTACCCGCCTATTGTATCCGATGGACCGGCGGGCTGTCAAGCACCCCAGAACGTCTGGAGTGCTTGTTTCAGGGCGTCGGTGCCGGGCAGGTATTGCAGATGGGCCCAGTGCCGGGGGAACAGCCGCCGGTAGCCCTCCTGGGCAAAGCGGTCGTCCAGCAGCAGGACCACCCCGCGGTCGTGCTCGGTGCGGATGACCCGCCCCGCCGCCTGCAGCACCTTGTTCATGCCGGGAAAGCGGTAGGCGCAGTCGAAGCCGCTGCCGTCCTTTTCGTCAAAGTAGCGGCGCAGCATCTCCTGCCGGGGGCTGACCTGAGGCAGGCCCACCCCCACGATGGCGCAGCCGATCAGCCGGCTGCCCACCAGATCGACCCCCTCCCCAAAGACGCCGCCCAGCACCCCGAAGCCCAGCAGGGTCTCGGCGGGGTCGGGGGCGAACCGGGCCAGAAAGGCCGCCCGCCCGGCCTCGTCCAGGCCGCTCTCCTGGGCGATGGTGCGGATGCCGGGATAGCGGGCGGTAAAGTCGGCCCAGACCTGCCGCAGGTAGGCATAGCTGGGGAAGAAGGCAAGGTAATTGCCCACCTTGCTTTGGGCCAGAGCGGCCAGCGCGTCCGAGATGGGGCCGACGCTGGCCTCCCGGTGGTGGTAGCGGGTGGAGATGCCCGGCAGGCAGTAAAGGCCCAGATTCCCGGGAGGGAAGGGGCTTTCCAGCGCGACAGCCCGGGCTCCGCCGCAGCCGAGCACCTTTTTATAGTAGGCGGGCGGGATCAGGGTGGCGCTGAACAGCACCGAAGTCCGCCCGCACGCCAGACTCTCGTCCACAAAGGCGGAGGGGTCCAGGCAGAGCAGGCGGATGGTCAGCTCGCTGCTGCGGGCGGTCAGCTGGGTGACGGAGTGCTCGTCGTAGCGGTCGGCGGTGTGCAGCAGGTCGTGGAGGGAAAAGTACAGATCCAACAGCTGCTCGTGCGCGGGGTCGTCGGGGTTGTGTTCCAGCCAGTCCTGCAGGGGCGGCAGCAGGCCGTACAGGGGCCGCACCACAGCCGGCGGCAGCTCCCGGAAAAAGACGGTGCCGTCCTGAGCGTAAAGAGGCTCGGGCAGGGCAGGGGAGGGGGCGGTCTTTTTTGCGGCGGGCGGCTGGTCAAAAAAGCCCAGCTGCTCCGCCTGGGGAGGCTCCGACGCCGGCGCATCCCCGGAGGCGGCCTCCGTGCGCCGGCGGGGCGCCAGCGCTTCCACTGCCCGGCGCAGGGCAAGCAGTTCCCGGTCCGCCCGGAGCAGGTGGCCTTTCAGGGCGTTTTTGCCCCGCAGCAAAGCCCGCTTGGCCTCGGTGATGCTGCTCTTGGCAAAGCTGGCCGAGTACATCTCCCGGGCCCGGTCGGGCAGGTTGTGCGCCTCGTCGATGAGGAAGATCCAGTCCCCGGCCAGCTCGAAAAAGCGCCGCAAGTGGACGGTGGGGTCAAAGAGATAGTTGTAGTCCCCGATCACCAGGTCGGCCCAGTCGCTCAAATCCAGCCCCAGCTCAAAGGGGCAGACGGTGAACTGCCGGGCCGCCGCTTCGATGGCCGGGCGGTCCAGCTGGCCGCCGCCGTCCAGCAGGGCGGTCAGCGCCTCCTTCCGGCGGTCGTAGTAGCCTTTGGCGTAGGGACAGGCCTCCGGCATACAGACCGGCCTGCCCGCCTCGTTTTGGGCCAGGCAGACCTTTTCTTTGGCGGTCAGCGTCACAGAGCGGAACACCAGCCCCGGGTTCGCCTGCCGCAGCAGAGCAACGGCGTCCTCGGCGGCCGTGCGGGCTGTCGTTCTGGCTGTAAAGTAGAATAACTTTTCGCCTGTCCCTTCGCCCATCGCCTTCAGGGAAGGGAACAGGGCACTCATGGTTTTGCCGGTGCCGGTGGGCGCCTGGCAGAACAGCCGGAAACCGCCTTTTCCGGCTTCCCGCCCCGTTTTACAAGCCCGGTAGACCTCGCCCGCCAGGGCGCGCTGCCCCGGCCGGTAGCTCGCATAGGGGAAGCGCATGGCCTGCAAACTGGCGGCGCGGGCCGCGTCCCAGTCCAGCTGGCGGCGGGCCCAGGGGGCGTACTGCCGCAGCAGCCTGAGGAAGAAATCTTCCAGTTCATCGCGGGAAAAATAACGTGTAAAGTAAAATATCTTGTCATCGTCGATCTGGTAATACGTCAGCCGGACGGCGGCTTCCGGCAGGTCCTGCTGGGCCGCGTAGAGGGCGGCATAGACCATCCCCTGGGCCCAGTGGCAAAAGTTCAGTTCGGCGCTGATCTCGCCGGAGGGGACGCCGGTCGTTTTGATCTCGTCGATGACGGTGCGGCCCTCGCTGTCGGTGAAAATGCCGTCGGCCCTCCCCTCGACGGTGCAGCGGATGCCGTCCACCTCCCGGCTGCCCGAGAGAAAGACCTCGGGCTGGTAGCCCTCCCCCGCCTGCTTTTGCAGCTTGCGGTGGATGCGGGCGCCCTCGTTGGCCCGGTCAAAGCCGGCAAAGCGGCTGTCGATGTCGCCGGTCTGGAGCAAAAACTCCACCAGCTGGCGGACCGCCAAACGGATCTGCTGCATGGTTTCACCTTCCTTGTTGTGTTACGTTTCCAGCCCGATGCGCCGGGCGCAGTCGTGGGTGATCTGCTCCACCGCCTCGAAATCGACGGCGGCGCGGTAGTAGCTTTCCAGCTCGTCGTGACAGGCTTTGGCGCTGGCCATCAGGTCCACTGCCTGCTGGACCAGTTCCTGGGCAGCCCGCGCGTTGAAGCGCAGCCGCGCCCGGAAGCCGGACAGGTTACTCCTGTCCCAGAAACGGCTGCACCGCACCGCCTGCTGGCCCGGCAGCACGGCGGAGTGCCAGCTGTTGTCGGTGACGAAGGCCAGCCGCAGGGAGGGGATCAGGACATGGTCGATCTTATCCTCAGGGTGGAGGGCGCAGGGGCAGGTGATGATATCATACCCGCGGGCCAGCGCCTCGGCGCGGATCTGTTCCAGCAGAAAGCGGGAGGCCGCGCCGTACTCGTCCCGAAAGACCACCGTCCGGTCGGCCAAAGCCCGGATGGTGCCGCTGTAATAGACCGGTCCCTGGGGGGTGATGGCCGACAGGAGCCGGATCTGTTCGCTGCCCGCCCCGCCTTTCCGGGGCAGGAGCCGGGCGCACAGCCGTTTGACATAGCGGCGCACCTTTTCAAAGTCGGTGCTGCAGGCTTCGGCCCGCCGGCTGTCCAGCAGCAGGCTCCCTGCCGAGGCGATGTAGCGGGCGGCGCGGCTGCGCAGGGCGGCGTTCTGGGCAAAGAGGTCCCGCACCTGCTCTCGGCAGGGGCGCAGCGCCTCGGTAGAAATGGTGTGGTACAGGCTGACCACCACCTCGTCCGCGCCGGGGGCCAGCGGCTCCAGGGTATGGGGCGCGGTGGCGTCCAGGATGGCGGCATTTTTGTCGCAAAAGACCACCCCGTCCAGGCTGTCGGGGTCGCTGGAACAGTGGATGCGCTGGACCGGCCCTGCCGAAAGCTGGGCCAGCTGTTTCATCATGGTGGATTTGCCGCAGCCGGGCCCGCTCTTGATGAGATAGAGCTGCATCCCGGGCTCCTGCCCCAGCTGCCGGAAATAGCCCTTGAACCCGGCCGGTGTGGTGGTGCCGAGAAAGAAATCGACGGTTTGCGGAGACTTTATTTCCATAGTAGAACACCTCGCTTTTGGCACAAGGTATGCAAAAGCGAGGCGGAATGCCACAAAAACGGCCGTAAAGAGTGGCTTAAAGATAGGTGTGCTGGCACACTTCGCCGATTTTGTCCCGCAGGGCGACAAAATCCGCAAAGGCGGCGGGTTTGTTCTGGGGCTGCCGCAGCAGGGCCGCCGGGTGGAAGGTGCCCATAAAGGCCACGCCGCCCTTTTCCACAAAGACGCCGTGTTCCTTCGTCACCGAAAAGCTGGGCCGGATCATCCGCTGGGCTGCGATCCGCCCCAGGCAGACCACGATCTTGGGCCGCAGGATGCGGAACTGCTCCCGCAGCCAGGGCATACAGGCTTCGCTCTCGTCGGGCAGGGGGTCGCGGTTGTGGGGCGGCCGGCATTTGACGATGTTGGCGATGTAGCAGTTTTTGTTCCGGTCCAGGTCGATGGCAAAAAGGTATTTGTCCAGCAGCTGGCCGCTGCGGCCCACAAAGGGCAGGCCCTGCTCGTCCTCGCTCTGGCCGGGGCCTTCGCCCACGAATAGCACTTCGGCGTCCGCAGCGCCCTGCCCAAAGACCACGTGCTGGCGGGTCTCGCACAGAGGGCACCGGGTGCAGGTCAGGCATTTTTCCTGTAAGGTTTGCAGATCCATAGCGCGCTTCCTCTCCATGTTGGTTTCAGGTACTACTATAGCACAAAACCCGCCGTTTGTCTTAAAAAGTTTTGCGCAGGCGTATCTGCCCGCTGTACAAGAGAGCGGTTTCGATGGTAGAATGTGTGCATCGCAGCGAAAGGAGCCAAATCAGAATGCGATTTCATACTTATGGCGATCCCGCAATGCCGCCGGTTATGTTGATCCATGGCGGCGGCAATGCCTGGTGGAATTACCTGCGGCAGGCTCGCGCTCTGGCAGAGCGGTATTATGTTATCCTGCCAACTCTGGACGGCCATGGGGAGGAATCGGCAGTGCCTTACGTCTCCACGGAAAGGTCGGCGGATGAACTGCTGGATTACATCGACGCCCACTGCGGCGGGCATCTGTTTGCCCTGGGCGGGGTATCTCTAGGCGGGCAGATCGTCATCGAGCTGCTGTCCCGCCGGGCGGATGTTGCCCGCAAGGCCATCATCGACGGAAGTTTGTGCATACCCCAGCCGGGGCTGGCCCGTTTCTGCATCGCGTCGGTCCGGCTGTTTGGCCGGTGGATGTTCAGCGAAAAAGCCTGCCGCTGGCAGCTGGCCATGATGCCCCGGATGCTGCCCGCCAAAATGCTCTACCCGGATGAGCTCCAGCGGTATTATCTGCAGGATATGCCCCGCCTCCCGATGGAAACCCTGCTTACGATGTACCGCACATATATGATGAATTATCGCCTGAAACCCGGCATTCGCCAGAACAAAGCCCAGGTGATGTACTGGTATGGCGAAAAGGAAATGAAATGCGTCAAGCGATCGGCTGAACTTTTCCGGTCCGTCCACCCGAACTGCCGAATTTATGAGGCAAAAGGGTACGGCCATGGCTATCTGTCCGTTTATCTGCCGGAGGAGTGGCTCGAGCGGGCGGTTCCGTTTTTGGAGCAGGAGGGCGGCGCTCAAAAATGAACTTTCAACAAATTCTGCGCCCCATCTATTGACCTTGGGTGCAAAACCGTGCATAATGAAATTATACGGGCAGAGCCCGCCCCGCCGCATGGGCGGACAGCGGCGCCGCCGGGTGAAAAGACATCAGGAGAGATCGGATGGAAAAACAGAAACAACGGTTTGCTGCGATCCTTGTGTTCGGCGGGATCGCCTTTTACTTCGGGCTGACCCATTTCAACACGGTCACCCACTGGGCCAGCGCCCTGGTAGGGCTGTGCACCCCGGCGGTGATCGGCGGGATCATCGCCTTTCTGCTCAACGTGCCCATGACCGCCATCGAGAATGGGCTGAAAAAGCTGATCTACCGCAAGCACCCGCCCAAGCCGAACAAGGCTCTGCGGATGCTCAGCCTGCTGCTGACCTTCGTGTGCATCATCGTGGTGGTGGCGCTGGCCGTGGTGATGCTGATCCCCGAGCTGCGCAAGTCCATCATGAGCGTGATCGTCCAGATCCAGAAGAGCCTGCCCGCCATGATGGATTACCTCTACGGCCTGGGTATCGACACCACCTGGCTGGAGCAGCAGCTGGCCGCCATCGACCTTGCGGCCATCGACTTCAAGGAGCTGTTCGGCCAGATGCTCAACGGGGCGTCCAGTATGCTGGGCACCCTGGTGGGGGCGGTGAGCGCCACGGTCTCGGTGCTGGGCAACGCTTTGTTCTCCACGGTCATCGCCCTGTATATCCTCATCGACAAGGAGAACCTCTCCCGCCAGTGCCGCAAGCTGCTCTATGCCTTTGTCAAGCCCGAGCTGGGGGATAAGATCTGGCACGTGGGCAGCCTGATCCGGGACGTGTTCGGCCGGTTCCTGGGCGGCCAGTCCATCGAGTCCTGCGTGCTGGGCATTTTGATGTTCGTCGCCCTGTCGGTGTTCCGCATCCCTTACGCCAGCCTGATCGCGGTGCTGACGGCGGTCTGCGCCTTCATCCCGTATATCGGCGCGTTCCTGTCCTGCGGCATCGGCGTGGCCCTGATCCTGCTGGTCAACCCCCTGCAGGCGGTGCTGTGCCTGGTGGTGTATCAGGTGGTCCAGTTCATCGAGAACCAGTTCATCTACCCCCACGTGGTGGGCAGCTCGGTGGGTCTGGAACCGCTGTGGACCATCATCGCAGTTCTGGTGGGCGGCGCGGCCTTCGGCATCCTGGGCATGATCTTCTTTATCCCGGTGATGGCGGTGGTCTACACCCTGCTGAAAGAGACGGTCAACGCCCGCATCGAGCGCCGGAAGGCCGCCCTGCAGGCCGAGACGATGGACACCCTCATCGAGGACGCGCTCGAAGCCGAGGCGGAGACCGACGGGGAGGACTGACCCCCGCGCCCGCGGCTGCAAGGATACAAAAAACGCGCTGCAGAGCCAGAACTCTGCGGCGCGTTTTCGTTTGGCCGGGCGGGATCAGAGGTCGCCTTTCAGCCCGATCTCCCCGGCGTGCTCCTTCATCCCCTCGATGGTCTCCCGCATGACGTCGTCCAGGGGGACGCCCAGCATCTCGCATCCCTGGCGGATCACATCGCGGTCTACCCCGGCGGCAAAGGCCTTGTCCTTGAACTTTTTCTTGAGGGACTTTACTTCCAGGTCCAGCACGCTCTTGGAAGGCCGCACCAGGCAGGCTGCGTTGACCAGGCCGGTCAGCTCGTCGATGGTGTAGAGCGTCTTTTCCATCTGGCTCTCGGGCTTTACGTCGGTGCAGGGGCCGTAGCCGTGGCAGAGCATGGCCCGGATGTATACCTCGTCCACGCCGCGCTCCCGCATGATCTGTTCGGCCTTGCGGCAGTGCTCCTCGGGGTATTTCTCATAGTCCAGGTCGTGCAGCAGGCCGGACACCCACCAGACGTCCGGGTCCTCGCCCTCACCGGCCAGCCGGGCAAAGTGCTCCATGGCGGCGGCCACCTGCAAAGCGTGTTTCTGCAGGGCGGGGGTCTCGGTGTATTCGGTCAGCAGCTCCCACGCCTCTTGCCGGGAAAGTTTGTTCATAGCGGATAACCTCCTTTGTTTAGGGTGTCTCTGAAAACTCCTCAACGCTGTCCAATTCTACCAGAAAAGCGCATCTGCTGCGTTGCATTCGCTTGCATTCCACCAAGGAGTGCGGCGCTCATGCGCCTTGCATCTGCACCTTTCTGGCGAATTGTTCAGCATTTTTGACTTCTCAGATACACCCTAGACGAAAATGTTCTGCACCAGGATCATGTACAGGATGGTGCCGCCGGCGATGCTGAGCAGGGTGTTTTTCTTCCACTTGTGCAGCGCCACGATAAAGACGATGGCGATCAGCTCAGGCAGGCCGTGCCAGCTGGTAAAGACGGCGTCCTTCAGGCAGTAGACCACCAGCAGGCCGATCACCGCGTAGGGCAGGACGGTGCCCAGGTAGGTGACGGCGGCCGGCGGCGTTTTGCCCTCCGGGAAGATCAAAAAGGGGAGAAAGCGGGTGAGCATGGTGGCCGCGACCACCGCGAGGATGGTCAGGGCGCTCTGGACGACGGTCATGGTCACTGGGTCTCCACCCCCTCGCGCGCGAAGGTCCTGCGGGTGAGCAGGAAACTGAGGATGATGAGGGCCATGGCCGGCACGATGAAGCTGCTGCTGCCAAAGACCAGCAGGCAGGCCAGAGAGCAGCCCAGCCCCACCAGAGCGGGGCGGTGGTCTTTGGCTTCCTCCCACTGGTTGAGGAACATGACCACGAACAGGGCCGTCATGACAAACTCGATGCCGGTGGTGTCAAAATGGATGACATACCCCAGCAAGGCCCCGGCGGTGGCCCCCGCCACCCAGTAAATGTGGTTGAACAGGGTGACAAAGAACATGAACCACCCGCGGTCCACCCCTTCCGGCGGGTTGACGGTGCAGTTGATGGAAAAGGATTCGTCGCACATCCCGAAGATCAGGTAGAACTTTTTCCAGCCGGTGCTGCGGTACTTCTGCAGCATGGACAGCCCGTAGAACAGGTGCCGCGCATTGACCATCAGCGCCAAAAGAAAAGCGTGCAGGGGGTTGAAAGCCGACAGCAGCAGCTCTACCGTCACAAATTCCATCGAGCCTGCAAAGATAAAAATACTCATCAGCAGGGGATACACAAACGAAAATCCCTGGCTGCGCATCAGAAAGCCGTAGGACAGCCCCAAAAACAAAAAGCCGACGCAGATCGGCAGGGTGTAGGGGAAGGCGGCTTTCAGCGCCTTGCGTTTCATCAGATTCCCTCTTTCTTGCATGGATTGTGGGGGGGCGGCGCCCGCCCGGCTGTCTTTTATTTTGCAACAGTTTGGGCGCGCTGTCAAGCGGCGAGCGGGCCCGGGCCGGCCCGCAAAGGGGGCGCAGGCGCTGAAAAACCATAAAATTTCATAGAAAATCCCAATTCCGTATTGAAGTTTTAGAGTCTTATGTTAAAATAAAAGAGAGAAAGCTGTTGTGTCCAACACAACGCTACGAAAAACGTTATCGGAGGTAATCAAAATGGCAGATATGTTTGCGCCGCTGGTAGAGCAGCTGAAGGCGAACCCCAAGACCATCGTTTTCACTGAGGGCAGCGACCCCCGCATCCTGGAGGCAGCCAGCAAGCTGCTGGCCGAAAAGATCCTGAAGGTGGTCATGGTCGGCAACAAGGCCGCGTGCGAGGCCGCGGCTGCGGAGGGCGGTTTTGATATTTCGGGCGCTGAGATTATCGACCCCGATACTTACGAGGGCTTTGACGAGATGGTCAGCACCATGGTCGAGCTGCGCAAGGGCAAGATGACCGCCGAGGAGTGCGCCAGCCTGCTGAAGAAGTCCAACTACTTCGGCACCATGCTGGTCAAGATGGGCAAGGCCGACTGCCTGCTGGGCGGCGCTACCTACTCCACCGCGGACACCGTCCGTCCCGCCCTGCAGCTGATCAAGACCAAGAAGGGCGCGCACCTGGTCAGCTCCTGCTTCATCCTGGACCGCGACTGCGGTGAGGAGGGCCTGAAGCGGATCGCCATGGGCGACTGCGCCATCAACATCGACTATCAGGACACCGTGGACAAGGCCACCGGCGAGGTCAAGCTGTCTGCTGCCTCCAAGCTGGCCGAAGTGGCGGTGGAGACCGCCAAGACCGCCAAGATATTTGGCATCGACCCGAAGGTCGCCGTCCTGAGCTTCTCCACCAAGGGCTCCGGCAAGGGCGGCACTGTGGCCCTGAGCCACGACGCCACCATCAAGGCCCAGGAGATGGCCCCCGATCTGGCCATTGACGGTGAGCTGCAGTTCGACGCCGCCGTCTCTCCCGAGGTCGCCAAGACCAAGTGCAAGGGCAGCGCGGTGGCTGGCCAGGCCAACACCTTCATCTTCCCCTGCATCGAGGCCGGCAATATCGGCTACAAGATCGCCCAGCGCCTGGGCGGCTACGCCGCTTACGGCCCCATCCTGCAGGGCCTGAACGCCCCCATCAACGACCTGTCTCGCGGCTGCAACGCCGACGAGGTCTACAAGATGAGCCTCATCACCGCCTGCCAGTCCTAAAAGCCTGCCAGCGTCCGGCTGCATAAACAAAGCCGCCCGGCCCCTGCAAAAGGGGAGCCGGGCGGCTTTTGCGCGCTCAGTCAAACAGGAAAATGTCCTCGATGGGGGCACCGACGGCCCGGGAAATGTCCACCGCCAGCTTGAGAGAAGGGTTGTACTGGGCCTTTTCCAACCGCATGATGGTCTCCCGCCGGACGCCCACCAGAGCCGCCAGCTGCTCCTGAGTCAGGCTCATGCGCCAGCTGAAACTTGAGAATACACAAATTTAACAAAAATAACACACTGAAATAACACACTGATATTGACTCGTTGTTAATAAAGTGATAAAATATAAAAAAGATAAATAGTTGATTTTTAAGTTTATATTCACAGGTGAGCTGATGCGGTTATCGACTTTACGTTTGTTGGTTTTATTATCTCGTATATTTAGAATAGTTGAAATTATAGTATATTGTGCTATTTTACTAAAAACAAATAATTTGTTCTTCTTTAAGACTCTTTTGGTGTTAATTATTATCACCAAGCTGGCAATGTTATTGGGAGGGATTGTAGATTTATTCTCTAAAAAAGAAATGCATATGCATCAATTAGAAAGGGTATATGAAAATCTTCAAAATTTTTTTAAGTCAAAAGTGAAAGCGTTTTTAATGTTTGGCTTATGCCTGGCAATCGCACTGATTGGAAGGCTTGTTGTTTTAGTTGCTGTTGTTATAGTTGGAGGTATCAGATGATGAAAAGAAAGTGTTAAAGAGTTTTATCAGTGGCTTTGGTAGGAACAATAGGGGCGACATCTTTCAGTCAAGTTGCTTTAGCGGCAACTCCAACTGTACATACTGTAGCTGATGCAATCGCCTTATCTGAAAATGTGTCAGATGCTGCAAGATTGAACGAAATAATGGAAACCGTCCTACGACTCTATGGAGGAAAGGACAATTTCCTGAATATGGTTACTAATGTACTTGATCAAGGAGGTCATGCCGAACCTCAAATTGACTTGCTCCAAGGAGCAAAAGCCGTTGCAAAAGTTTTGAAGACATTTGGGGATGACATTATTAAAGCAATTAGAAAAATTCCCGGTGTTGGTAATGCTATAGGCGACTTTTTGAGTTCGAAGATTGGTCCTTTAGCAAATTTTCTAGAGAAGTTTTCAGGTGGAGCAGAAGCTGGAATTTCGGCATTTTTACAGTCCTGTGGATTATCAAAAGAGGTAGCAGATACTATAGCAGCTGTTATTATGTTTATTGTTGGATTTTTCCTTTAATGTCAATGCCAGATAAAGCATTGTGATTTTTATTGATTCTCGAGAGAGTAAGAGAAATACCTGTCTGATTTCCATAGAAAGAAGTCGGACAGTTTTTTTGCGTCGTTCAGCGGGGGACGTATCGGTACCCGCATCCGGGCACAGTCTCAATGAAGTCATGCCCGCCGGCATGGTTTCCGCTATTTCGGAAGCAATTCGGAACCGCAGCCCACAAAAAACGCCCCGCGCCGGTTTTGCACGGCGCAGAGCGCTGGAGAGGATCAGGTGAGGGGAGAAAAATTACCCCTTCGCTTTATTTTTAATGTATTCGTCGATGGCTTTGGCGGCAGCCTTGCCGGCGCCCATGGCCTTGATGACGGTGGCCGCGCCGGTGACGGCGTCGCCGCCGGCATAGACGCCCTCGCGGCTGGTGTCGCCGTCGTCGCCGCTGGTGACGATGCAGCCGTGCTTGTTGGTCTCGAGGCCGGGGGTGGTGGAGCGGATCAGCGGGTTGGGGCTGGTGCCCAGGCTCATGATAACGCTGTTGACCTCCATTTCAAACTCGCTGCCGGGCACTTCGATGGGGCGGCGGCGGCCGGAGGCGTCGGGCTCGCCCAGCTCCATGCGGATGCAGCGGATGGCCCCGACAAAGCCCTGGTCGTCGGGCAGGATGGCCACAGGGTTGGTGAGGGTCTTGAAGATGATGCCCTCCTCCTCGGCGTGCTCCACTTCCTCTTTGCGGGCGGGCAGTTCCTCCATGCCGCGGCGGTAGACGATGTAGACCGTCTCCGCGCCCAGACGCAGGGCGCTGCGGGCGGCATCCATGGCCACGTTGCCGCCGCCCACGACGGCCACCTTTTTGCCCACGTAAATGGGGGTGTGGCTGTCGCTGCGGTAGGCTTTCATCAGGTTGGAGCGGGTCAAAAACTCGTTGGCAGAGTAGACGCCCTTTAAGCTCTCGCCGGGGATGCCCATAAAGCGGGGCAGGCCGGCGCCGGTGCCGATAAAGACGGCCTCATAGCCGTACTCGCCCATCAGCTCGTCCACCGTCAGGATGCGGCCGATGACCATGTTGCACTCGATGTCCACGCCCAGGGCCTTCAGGCCGTCGATCTCCTGCTGGACGATGGCCTTGGGCAGACGGAACTCGGGGATGCCGTACATCAAAACGCCGCCCGCCACATGCAGGGCCTCGTAGACGGTGACTTTGTAGCCCATCTTGGCCAGGTCGCCGGCGGCGGTCAGGCCGGCCGGGCCCGCGCCGATGATGGCCACCTTGTGGCCGTTGGGGGCGGGGACAGCGGGGCCGGTGTGGACGTTCTCGCGGTGCCAGTCGGCCACAAAGCGCTCCAGGCGGCCGATGCCCACCGGCTCGTTCTTGATGCCGCGGGTGCAGCGGCCCTCGCACTGGCTCTCCTGAGGGCAGACGCGGCCGCAGACTGCGGGCAGGGCCGAGTCCTCGGTGATGATCTGGTAGGCGGCTTCAAAATTGCCCTCCGCCACCTGGGCGATGAAGTCGGGGATCTTGATGCCCACAGGGCAGCCCTCGACACAGGGCTTGTTCTTGCAGTGGATGCAGCGCTTGGCCTCGTTGACGGCCATTTCAGCGGTGTAGCCCAGAGCGACTTCGTCAAAGTTGTGCCGCCGGACCGCGGGGTCCTGAGCGGGCATGGGGCACTTCTTGGGATCCATATTAAAAGCCATGGTTACTTTACCTCCATATGGAACAGCTTGCAGGCTTCCTCGCGGGCGTGCGCCTCAAAGGGGCGGTACATCGAGCCGCGGGCCATCGCCTCGTCGAAATCCACCAGATCGCCGTCAAAGTCGGGGCCGTCCACGCAGGCGAACTTGACTTTGCCGCCCACGGTCAGGCGGCAGCCGCCGCACATGCCGGTGCCGTCGATCATGATGGGGTTCATCGAGACGACGCTCTTGATGTGGTACTTCTGGCAGGTCTTGACCACAAACTTCATCATGATGAGCGGGCCGATGGTGATGACCTCGTCGTACTGGTTGCCGGCGGCGATCAGCTCCTCCAGCGCGGCGGTGACGACGCCCTTCTGGCCGTAGCTGCCGTCATCGGTCATGACCCGCAGCTCGTCGCTGCAGGCGGCAAAGTCGTCCTCCAGGATCAGCAGGTCTTTGTTGCGGAAGCCGATGACGCTGTGGACCACACAGCCCTCCTCATGCAGCTTGCGGGCGATGGGCAGGGCGATGGCGCAGCCCACGCCGCCGCCCACCACGCAGACCTTTTTCAGGCCCGCAATCTCGGTGGGGCGGCCCAGAGGCCCGACAAAATCGTGGACTTCGTCGCCCACGTTCAGGGAGTTCAGCTCGATGGTGGTGTCGCCCACGATCTGGAAGATGATATCCACCGTGCCGGCCTGCCGGTCGTAGCCAGCAATGGTCAGGGGGATGCGCTCGCTGTCCTCCAGCGGGCGGACGATGATGAACTGCCCCGGCTGCGCCTTGCGGGCGATCAGGGGCGCCTCGATGCTGAGCTTGGTCACGGTCGGGTTCAAGGCGACCTTTTGTGTGATCCTGTACATGGCGAAAACTCCTTTATATACGATTCAAAAACGATGGTTCCATTCCCTCAGCAGGGTCCCTGACCCTGCCAGCCAAGTTTTATTATACATTGTTTCGCGTGATAATGCAATGCAAATTGTATTTTTGCAGAAAATGCAGAATTATGTGTTGACAAGAAGGCCAAAGTCAGGTATAATATGCTTCGTCGCCGGTCAAGCGAGGCCGGCGCACCACATGGAACGTGCGGCCGTAGCTCATCTGGTAGAGCGCCACCTTGCCAAGGTGGAGGTAGCGAG